>Ga0255048_10000523_pt1 | contig 29684 bp, 42 predicted proteins | sample JV7_2_2_MG_FD_183619 | JGI IMG/M metagenome (GOLD analysis project Ga0255048, IMG submission 183619) | Seawater microbial communities from Jervis Inlet, British Columbia, Canada - JV7_2_2 | ecosystem: Environmental > Aquatic > Marine > Inlet | place: Canada: British Columbia | collected 2016-10-06
AGCCAGCCCCGTCGGCCGAGACCGGAGTCCGCCAGCCCTTCGCCGTCTGAGCCGGCCTGAAGTGAGCGACTCGCCAGCCGTGCAGATGAGCCAGCTCGATTACCTGATCCTGGAATTCGGCTTCAGTCATGACGATGCCCGTCGTCGATACGAATCCCACTGACACCGCAACCGGATCGACCCCTGAGAGAGCCGATCGACAACGTGACTCCCGAGCTTTGCCGCCGCGTCTTCCTCCCCGGCGAAGTTCGCCGTCACCAGCGTCGGCCGCCGTGCCCGCCACCGTCCGTCGATCAGCCGACCGAGAGCCTCAGCCTGATAATCCGACAGCGAAGCACCCGGAGCCACGGGATCCGACAGCACCAGAAAGCCAGCCCGGAGGTAAGGCCCGAGCACCCGCTTCTCGTCCTTCGCTGAATTCATCGCGTCGCGCAGCTCCGACCGCAGCGACGAAGCGTCGAGCCATCTGGCGGAGACCTGAAGCCGGATAATCCCCTCACGGCAGATCGCCACCGCCAAGTGATCCTTGCCCGTGCCCGGAGGCCCGATCAGGAAGACACCGTCGCCCGCTTCGAATCGAGTCTCGATCGTCTCGACGTACTCTCTGACCCGTGCGACAGTCGCCTTCTGAACTGAGTCGTAAATCTCGTAATCGTCGAGCGTCGCCGACTGGAGAGGATCGAGCCGCTCGCCCGTGTCCCGCTTCAGAGCCCGGAGCTTCGTGAAGATGTCTCGCCGCTTCGCCTCGGCCTCTTCGGCCTCTCGCCGGATGCGTATCTCTTCCCACTGCTGCGGAGTCTTTTCGAGAGCCCTGAACTTCAGGATATTCGGAAGCCGCTCCGGCCCGTCAGCCGACTCGGGAGCCGACTCGATACCGAGACGCTCCTGAGTCAGCCGCTGAGCTTTGGCCAAATCGACCGGCTGTTTTTGGAATGGATCTGTCATTTAATCACAGTCCTGATATTCCCGGCTTCGTCCAGTTGGACAGCGTCCAGAATCTCCAGCCGGTTTGCCTTCGAGTCGTCCGTCTTAATGACGATCGCCACTTTTCCACTTGGCAAAATACCGGCCGCAACAGACCTATTTGCACCGACCGGCAGGCCACGAAGCAGATTCGTCTTGACGGCTTCCACTTTTGCCAGAGCTGCAATCACCTTGTTCTGTGCAGCCGTTTCGGATTTCTTCGCCGCTGCCAGTTCTTCGAATGCGTTCATCGCTTCCCCCTCCCCGTGATTACCACTCGCCACCGATCGACTCCCCCTTCGAGTTCATCGCACGAGACTTCGCTCCCTTCACCGGAAAAAGCCCCGTCCATCCCTGAGCCATCGACGCGGTGATTGACGCCTTCAGCCCGTCGGGATCGTCCTTAAACTGGCCGAGTATTCGCTTCAGGCTCACGTCAGCCCCGATAGGCCGCCTCTTCTCTGCCCGTCGGTATTCGATGAACTCTTCGACCGCGTCTCTCGCCGGAGTCAGGCCGAGCACTTCGACGATCGGCCCGACGGAAAGCTGAGCCCCGACGACCTCGACCGTCACCCGGATTGAGACGGGAGACTCAGCGAAGCCGTTGTCTCCCGTGATCTCGTCGACGGCTGTTCGGACGAAGTGAGCCAGCGTCTCGACAGACTCACCGGCTTTAAATTTCTTCGCTTTCTTCTTCGCTGGCATATCACCACTCCCCCCGAGTTGAATCGACTGCCCGGCTAAAACGGGATCTCGCCGCCGTCAGCGATCTCGTTGATTGCCGCAGCGTCACCTGCCGCCGCTGGACTATCCACAGACGCCTGAGTGTCAGGAGCCGCCTTCTCCGGAGCCGGAGACGTGTCGACCGGAGCACTCTGGAGAATCGCGTCAATCGTCAGAGCAGCCGACTCGGAGATCGGAGTCTCCCCCCGAGGAGGTAAGGCTAGTTCGAAGTTTTCGACCGTCCGTCCCTTGTACTCTTTGTCAGTCGCCGACAACTCAGCCGTGTTCCCCGTCAGATCCATCTCAGACAGTCCGCCGCCACGCCAGCCAGCGTGACGAAGCTTCTTCAGCGCGTACTTGTGATCTCCGTTCGCCGGGAACCAGACGGACACCCGCCGCGTCATCGGGACGGAGCTCTCCCAGTCCCGTCCGGCTTGTTTGACTTCGTTGATATCGACTTCGAACTCGATCCCCGGCGTCCCCGTCTGTGCCGACACCGGCAGATGCTTTCGGATCGTTCCTCGATAGTATCGCTCGCCCATTGTTCAACCCTCTCTCTGGATTCGAGTAAGTGAAAAGCCCCCGGCCGAAGGAGCGTGAACCGAACCGACTCGACCGGGAGCAACGAAGCCGGCTCAGCCCTCAGCCTTCCCGGCCCTGCCAGCTCCGACCAGCCGTACGAACTCTTTGAAGTCTTCAGCCGCGCTCGCCTTGCCGATGAACTGACTCGGGAGTCCGTGCCGATTCTTCGCGTCGAAGGCCGCCGACCGCTCGCAGTGATACACCCGCGATCGGCCGCCCTTGCCTTTGCCCTTGCCCTCGTTGACGTCCGCAACTTCGTGATGGAAATTGACGAAGAGAATCGCATCGGCGAATTTCTTCGTCGCTGACCACGTCGCCGAATTCATCTCGGCAACGTATCGGTCGAAGTCAGCCCCCTCGGGATTCTTAAAGTTCTCCGTCGTCGTATGGGACAGCAACAGAATCGTCGTGCCCTTCGAGCGAAGCTGATCGAGATCGGCCAGCCACTCACGCCAGACCACAACCGCCGCCTTTGGCCCTTCCTGATACGCCAGAAAGCCCTTTTTGCTCATCTGCCCGCCGTAGTCCTGATCGCAGACCTGACGATGCAAGAGGCCCTCGATCCCGTTCGCCGTATCGACGGCCAGAGCCCGAGGCCGATCCTTCGAGGCGATCATCTCCCGCGTCGCCTCCCGCACTTCTTTGAACGAACCGAACTGCGGGAAGTAATCGCAGGCCGGCGTCAGGCCCTTGCTCATCAGAGTCAGAAGCCCCGTCTCGTTCTCGCTCATCATGAACGCCACTCCGGGAAACTGAGCCGCGAAGCTCGTCTTTCCCGACCCCTCGACCCCGTGAATCACGATCACATCGGCCCGCTTATCGACCGTCTTCTTCATCGTCTTCAGCCAGTCAGTCATGAATTCGTCTCCCTGTAAGAACCCCAAACAACTTCGAGGAGATCGTGAAACAACGTCCCCCACCGCAGCGCCTCTGAGCGATCCCGATTCGATCGCACGATGCCGACTTCGTATCTGAGTCTGTGCTTCTCTCGACAGTCGAAGAACACACCGACCCGCGAATTCGTAATCAGATCACGACCACCGTTTCCGTGATCCTCGTCGAGCTCAGCGTGTACCGACGAGACATACTCGAAGGCCTCGATCGATTCCTTGCCCGTGCAAAGTCCGAAGAACTCGCATTGCTGGCCGAACTTCAGGCAACTCCCCGTGTTTTTCGGACTGACCATAGACCGCCGCGACTTCCGGATCTCGGCCGTGACTTCCCACAGCTCGGCCGCGTACTGCTTGAGCTCTTCGTCTGTCCGTGAGATTCGCCGCCGGCCGAACGTGCTCGACGGATCCGCTCTGATCGCCGCCCGAAGCCTGATGCCGTACAGGTCGAGGAAGTCGGCTTCGTGAATCTTGCCAGTGAAGCCGCCGCTCTTGCCTTTGTTCGCTTCGTACTCCGCCTCGATCGCCGTCAGCGTGTCCGTCGGAACCGACCAGCCGCAGTACGAACCCGTCTCGGCCAGACGCCTGACGTCAGCCGCTGATATCGCTTTCGGCTTCGTCTTCGGCTTCGACGCCACGTCATACAGGCAAGTCGAAACGCCGTGTTTCCCGTTCTGCCGCAGCGTCAGCAGATACTTCGAGACCTGACTGTCGATCGCCAGACGTCGCCAGTAGAGCGTCTCCGGACCCAGCGTGTCCGACGTCGACTTATGCTCGACGACGAGCTCGTCGCCCGTATCTAAGTCAATCGCCATCCCGTCGACCTTGCCGCCGTGATCGAAGATCGTTGAAACCCGGCCAGTCGCCGGATTGACGACGTCGGCCGTCAGCTCCATCTCGACCGCCGTCGTCTGATACCGCTTCCTGTCTTCGGCCGACCAGTGTTCGACGTACTCGAAGACGTAGGCCGCGACCTGAATCGCCGTGATCCGCTCGGCTGAGTCCAGCCAGTCGACTTGCCCCAGTATCCGATCGGCTACCAGTTGTTGGAGCTCTCCCTCTCCGTTGCCTGTCATTCGTTAACCTCTCGATATCGTGTCTGCCAGAACTGACGAAACAAAATCGGCCGTTAATATCTCCCCCTCGTCTTCCGGAATCGTTAACCCCCTCTCACCTTGTGAGCCATCCGGCAGGTCACGCCCTGTTCCCGGCAGGCCTTCTCGATTGTCACCCGGCCCACCTGAAACCGATCGGCAGCTTCCGGAGCCGTATGAGTCCGGCAGTATTCCGCTATCTGCGTTCGCTTCGCTTTCGCTTCCCGATGCGTCATTCTGCTCCCCCTCTGTATTTATGCGTTTGCCTCGACCATCTCCTCGTCAGAAAACAGCCGCCGCTCCTGCGGCTCGTCTGCCACATCCAGAGCCGTTGCCACATTGCGGACTGCCTGATTGTAATACGACTCCTTGAGTTCAATGCCGACCCCTCGGCGGCCGTTGCGGACTGCTCCGTAGACTTCGCTGCCGACACCCATGAACGGAGTCAGCACCGTCTCGCCTGGATTGCTCCACATCACGCAGGCCCGATTTATCACGTCAAGCTGAAGAGGATGCATATGCCTCTCGTCGCCCTCGTCTCGCCCTTCCTGATACGCTAGGACTGCTCCCGCGTCTTTCTTCCTGTCGCCCATATTGCCGCGGATGTCGTCCCACACTCCGGACGCATAGTTTCTCCAAATCCAGTGAGAAAAGCGGTTCTCTGTTTGCTTGCCGGTCCAGCCACGATATCGGTGCAGGTCTTCCGGAATCTCCCGACACCCGAAGTATTCGAGGAACCCCGTTTCGTGGGTCACTGGAATCGGATTCTCGCCCTTCTTGCGGAACGGAATCAGGTAGTCCGATGCCGCGACGTTCACCTGACAGCAATCCTCGACCGTCTGCCGGTGAGCCAACGCCTTCGTCATCGTCCGATTTCGAACGGCGAGCGGCTCTTTCCAGATGCAGATTCGCGGCGTGTATTCGAAGCCGTGCCTCTGATGCAGCTTAATAATATCGCCAGGGAAGTCGTTGTATCCGCAGATGTTTGCCCCGTCTTTCGGCGTGTCCATGCAATGCACCGCGGTAATCCGCCCCGGCAGCGTGACCCTCGCAATCTCGGAGACGACAAACTCGTAATGCTCGAAGAATTCGTCGTACGACCGACAGTTCGACAAGTCCCGCTCGCTCGACGAATAGTGGTACAAGCACCCGCCGCCGTCGCTGGCGAATGGCGGCGAGTAAACGGAAAGATGAACCGACTCGTCTGGAAGAGTCGGCAACACCTCGCAGGTGTCCCCATGATAAAGAGCGTATCTGTCCGTGAGCGTCTGATCTATTACAGCCATTCCGGCAGCATCCTTTCCATAGAACCATATTGAGTACGTTCGTGGATGACCGCTTCACCCATGAACTTCGTCAGCAAATTGAACATCTGATCGGCCCGTGCCGACTTACGTTTCAGATTGTCGAGAACTCCCCGCCCGCCTTCAGTTGTGATAATCTTGATAGTGACTTTGTTTTTCTGTCCGAATCTCCACGACCGTCGGACCGCCTGGTAATACTGCTCGAAACTGTCACTCGGAAACATGACTTGATGATGGCAATGCTGCCAGTTGAGTCCCCAGCACCCTATCTTAGGCTTCAGTACCAAGCACTTCAGATCGCCGGCAGAGAACGCCAGCAGCCTCTCCTCTTTCTGTTCGTCGCTCATTGATCCGCTGACCTGCAACGCATCGGGGACCATCTTCTCGACCGCGTCTGCCTCCGGATTGAGGTGACACCAGACAAGCGAATGCCCGTCGTGGCCATCGACTTCTTCGGCGGCTCGCTCACAGCGTTCTGTGATCGTGTTCCGCCGCTCGTACTGATGATCGGCCATCGTTTTCGGCGGAGTGATAAATAGTTGACCCGGTCGCGGCTTATTGCATTCCAGATTTATCTCGGTCTCTTCCAGTTCCGGCAGAACGAAATCCCCGTCCTGAAATCCGATGTCTGATGGCTTCCGACAAGCCCTCGCCCACGAACAGACCCATTTCCAGAATGGCTCTTCGGCATGCCCGATGAGACGATATTTACTGCGGCCCCATCCGCGATGGTCCTTCCCTGTTTCCTGCTTGAAGAACCGCCCGAGCATGTCCCGGTAACCTAGACCGCCGAGAGCTTCGGAGGATGTCCCGAGTTCATGGAAATCATTCGGAGCCGGAGTTGCCGTGCAGAGATACCGATACGGAATCGTCCGCATAAACTCCGTCACTTGTGCAGTCGTTTTTCCGTCCGCCGATTTGATTGCACTCGCCTCATCGCAGACGACAGCCTCGAAATCGGAGCTATCGAACTTGTGCAGCTGATGGTAGTTCGTGACGACTATTTTCGCTTTCGCACCGAACTTCCCGTCCCTGGCTCGCTCGACTTCTATTCCAAACTTCTCAGCCTCTTTGAGAGTCTGATATGACACCGCCAGAGGCGTAAGGATGAGCGTCCTCTTGTTTGTCTGCCTGGCGACGTTCTCGGCCCAAACTAGCTGTAGAAGCGTCTTGCCGAGCCCGCAATCCGCATACGTCGCACTCCGGCCGCTACGTGTCGCCCACTCGACCAGATGCTTCTGAAAGTCAAACAGGACGTCCGGCATCCAGACCGGATCGAACCCGTGCTGACCGCCGAGCTGTGACTTTCGCTCAATGAATGCCTCGTACGTCATATCTCCCCCTCGTCTTCCGGAATCGGATCGTCAGAAACCCAGTGAGCGACCCCGCACTCACACTGAGCAATCAGCACCCCCACCTGAAACCGAATCCGCCTACCGCAGGCCGAGCACGGGAACGAGACGAACCCGTCTCCCTCGTCGTCGCACGGCCGCCAGCCGGCCAGCAGTAGTTCGTCAGGCGTTGCCACAGATCACCCCTTCAGCGTCTTCGACCGGCTGAGGATCTCGACGACGACTTCCGACAGCCCCTTACCCGTCTGAGTCGACACCTCTTCGATCCGAACCCTGAGCACCTTCGGCAGGCTCAGATTCAGAGTCGTAGACCGTTCGCTCTCCGGCTTCTGAGGCCGGCCAATTTTCGCATTCATCTCGGCAACCTTCTCGTTCGTGCTTCGTTTTCCTGACGATCGGCCTCAATCTGATCGAGTCCGAAGTCCGGGAAGAGATCCTCGAACCGAGGCCCCCCGTCGTCAGCGTTTGCTTCGTTCCATTCTTCAGGCGTCATCGTTTCTCCCCCTATTTGTTTTTGACTGGCCTCGCCAGCCCCGTCTCTCATGGTGCGTATTTTACACACGACCTCATTTACTTGTCAAAATAATTCGAGACTAAATCTGACAAAAAAAGCCGACCGGCTCCAGAGACGGGAAGGAGTCTCGGAACCGGCCGGCTACGGCCATCGGGAGAGGGAGTCTACCGACGGCCTGGGGTGTCGTTGTCAGCGTCTCGCAACGAGCCTGAAATCCCTGTCAGGTACGTGATGCTTCGGCCGCTCACGTATGACCTGCGTAAACCCGGCCAGCCTCAAAGCCGCTTCCAGCGTTGCCGGAGTCCAAGCCCAATGATGCCCGAAGAGCTCGTTTTTTCTTCGGGGATCGCCGTACAAAACCCACATTCCCCACTGATCGACCGGCTTTCCGTTCGCGCCGCTCAGCGTTGCGATCGCTGAATCGAGATTCGGAAGCTCAAGAATTAACTCGCCCCCGAATATCAGAGCTTCGCGGAAGCCCGTCAGGAGCTCCTCGGCTTCCCACTTGTAAAAATGCTCGAAGACGTGAATCAGCTCGAAGGCCTCGGCCCCGTAAGCCTCTTCCGGGATCGGAGGCAACGTCGAGACGATGTCCGGCTTCACACGAGGATCGGCGTCGATCGTCTTCCACCCGGCCCGCCGTTGACGGCCGGCTCCGACAAGATACTTCATAGCTCCCCCCTGAATCGTGCTTCGCTTTCGGAATGATCTTCGAGCCGGCAGTCGACCTGCCCGTCCGGAGTCGTAATCGTGACCAGCTTCATGAGTCCGCCGCAGGCCTCAGCCGGCCCGTCGCGCGCGACGATGAAGGAATCCCCGTTGCCGTTGTCGTAAATCGTCGAGCCCATCCGCCGCACGTTCAGGCCGATGCCTTCGATGAGAGACTTCAGGCCCTCGGGCAGGATCCGCCAGCAGTCGATCGGATGGTAATGAACCGGCCAGGACCACGGAGCCAGCAGCACCACCTCTCCGCCCGGCTTCAGGATCGTCGCCAGTTGCGAGAGGAACCGGAAAGGATTCTGCGTGTGCTCCAGCGTCTGGCCAGAGATCACCACGTCGAAGGCCCCCGCGCTGGACCAGCTCGCCGCCTTCGGATCGATGACCTGATCCACGTTCGCCCCTTCCCTGATGTCGAGACCCGTATAGCTCCGGAAGCCGAGCCCCTCGACCGCCGACCTGTAGGAGCCATTTACGTCATAGCTCCCGACGTCGGCAACATCCTTTGCCGGACGTTCCGCGACGTACTCCCGGAGAGCCCATCCCATCACGACCTTCGATTCGATGTGCATCTATTTTGACCTGACGTGAAAGAAGGATCGGAGCTCAGCCCGAGCGATGACCGACTTCGAGACGCCAGACCGCCGTAGCGCGACCGGCAGACTGAGCTGATCCCGCCGGCTCCCTGATTCGATGTAGGACCACCACAGCCGGGAGAACCGCTCAGAGGCCGCTGTGTGCCGTCTCATAACGAAGCCGCCGTAATACAGGCCAGCGTTCGGCCGCCAGCCTTCGAGCCGCCTCATGTCCATCTCAGCGTTGATCACGCCGATATCGTCCTTCTTCTTTTTCCGGCAGGCCCGGCCCTCCTTGTAGATGCACCGCCGATAGTGCCGGATCAGAGCCACGTCAGCCGGGAACCGCTCGAAGGCCTCCACAGGATCGCAGCACAGACGGCAGTGACGATCGCACCAGATCGACGCCTCGGCCTCGATACCGGCCGCTCTGAGGATGTCCGCTGCCAGAACCTTGTACCGCTTCGCGTCGCGCACAGGATCGTCAGCCAGCCGCTCGACCTTGATCGTCCGCCAGACGGGATGAGCCGCCGGCTTATCAGTGAAGCAGACGTACTCGACCGCCGGATTGACGATCTCCGGAGTCAGGAGCCGAAGCCGCCGCTCGCCGATGGAAGCTGTGACGACGACGATCTTCAACCGACAATCTCCTTCATCCGTGCCAACCAGCGATCGGCCGGAAACTTCACCGCCGACGGACTACCACCGAGAGCCGCTTCGAGCATCGGAGCCAGCGACTTCGCGTCGAGCCAGTCTTCAACCCGAGCCGTCCGCACGTCCACGAAGAGAGACGTTATCGCCGGATCGTCAGTCGCCAGAACCGGGATCCCGGCTTGTGCCGCGTTGGCCAGTTTGACCGTCGGCTTGCCGAGCAAATTCATCTGAGTCCGCACCGACAGCCTCGGAGCCAGCACCAGCGAAGCCCCCTTGAGTCTCTGCCATGAGTGGTGAGCGTGATCGATCACAACCTCCCGGCCGATGAGCTCGCCGGCCTGACGTATCACCGCAGCCCCTGACTGGCCGAGGAAGTCCTTCATCCCCGCGTAAACAATCGGCCCGGCAGAATCGTACCAGTCGAGCCCGATCCGCGGATCCGCATGATGCGGAACGAAGTGAATTTTCACCTCTCGAAGGTACCGCTCTGCCGCATCCTTCATCGGAATCGTCGAGACGATGAGCTCATCGAATCCGTACTCCTTCCACATCCGGCTGAGCCAGTCCTTCGGCGAGAGTTGAGCCGCTCGCCGATCGGAGAACCACAGATCGAGAGGCTCCCAGATCACCCGCTTCGCAGCCGCACGGACCACGGGAGGCACCCCGCACTTCACCGCAAGGCAGACGTCATACTTCTCAGCGCCGAGCTCAATCTTGCCTCGGCTGTTCTTCTCCGCGAAGCCGTACTCCGCGACCAGAGGCCGCCCCCTCATCCGGTAAGAGCCCCAGCTCGTCGGCCCGATCACCACCCCGCGCAGCTTCACTCCCGGATCCCCGCCCTTGTATTCGTGACCCGCTTCCTTGCAGAGCTGAACGAACCGCGCGTAAGGCATCGCCGGCTTGCCCTTCCTCGCCCCGACTCCGGTCACGTAATGCTCACACATCGAGCGGAGAGGCTCGTCCTTCTTCCCCGTCTGGAGATCGACACCGAGCTCCGACCAGCCGCGAACGTGATTCCGGATCTTGTCTTCGAGTGTCGGCTTGTGAGGAATCCCGTTCGGCCTGGAAAACTTGTGATACCAGCGCGCACCCGGCAGGCAGAGCACCCGCCGCCCGGCCTGTCGATACTTTTCATGGATGTATCCTTCCCCACCGGAGAATCCCTTCATCTCCGGATTAAACCGGAGCCAACTCTCACGCCGCGCCGCGAACAACCCGAGCCCGTGCTGAGGGATCTCGAAGGCCTCGCCGTCTGGATCCTTGCCGCGTTCATCGACGCCCCACGTCCCGAACATATGCGACCGCCAGACCGGCCGCATGTGCGTTGCCTCGACCCGATGCGGCCCGTAGTTGCTCAGCAGAGGCCCGTGAAGCAGATCGTCTGACTTCGGATTCGCATCGAAGTAATCGACGAGAGACTGGAGAGCTCCCGGAGCCAGAAGAACGTGAGAGTCAATACAGATCACCCACTTTCCGGCCGCCACATCGAACAGGTGTCCCCGAGGAGGAACCGACCCCTTCGGCTCCGGGAACGGAACGTACCGGCCGCCGTCCTTCACCCGTCCTTCGATCAGAGACTTTATCGCCTGACCGTCCTTCGAGTCCGGATTGTTGTCGACAACGACGATCTCGAACCGCTTCATCAGTTCGACGTGATAGAACCGCAAAGCCTGAACCGTGAAATAGACCTCGTCGAAGTTATCGAAAGCCGCCATCCCGATTGTGAAGTCTGCTCCGCTCATTTCTCCCCCTCAATCCTGAAAAACAATTCCCCGATTTCAGAAGCTCCCGCAGCAAGAAGAGCCGCGTCTGCGTTGCTTGTGTGAGTCTCGATGTTAAACCGAAGCAAGCACCGCCCCCCCGGAGCCAGACCAGACACCACCCCGGCCAGCCAGAGCGACCACTCTTCGAATGTCCAGAACTCTCCGAACGTGATCCACGTTGCCGTTATCACATCGAACCGCAGATCAAAGACGAGAGGCTCGGCCGGCTTTGTTTCGTGAATCAGAATCCGCTTCTCAACACCGTTGACCTTCCGCATGTAATAAAGGAAGAGCCGATCGTCTGAGTCTGATCCGAATGCCGAAGCCCCTGAGTGAGAAGCGATTTGAACCAGAAACCCCGGACCACAACCGATATCCAGAACCAGCTCCCTCTCCTTGAAGTCCGCAGCCTTTGCGATGCCCTCGGCTTTCAGGATGAAGTCCTTCGGATTCGCTGCCCACTTGTAACCAGGCGTATCCGGATGAAACGCCTTCGCTATGTTCTTAAATCGTCGCTTCTCTCTGCTCATTTCTCCCCCTCGTAAAAACGCCCCCACAGCCCGATCGGACAATCCGTCGAAGCCCACCGCACCTTCCGCTGCATGACGCACCCGCAGCGAGGATGCCGGCATGTCCCCTTCGCTTTGTTGTAGAGCTCACAGCCTCGGCAGATCGTGATCCGTTCCCGCCTGACTGACTCGGGAACTTTCTTCCCGGCCGTTGCAACGTGCCGCAGCACCGCCCGGCCGAAGTTCGCCGCCTTCTTCCCGATCGACGGCTCCCCCTCGATGTCGATTCGCCCCTGACGATAATAGAAGCCGGCCAGCTTCTCGAACCGATCGACGTCGAGGAGCTCGTCTCCTGCGCGGAACCGATCCAGATCGGCTCTCCAGAGTTGCGAGACGTGAACGCCTTCCCTCACCGTGATCGTCAGCCCCGAATACCTCATCACACCCCCCCGACGAACGTCGCGACGACTTCTGCCGTCGTGCCTCCCCCTGACCCGTCGCAACAATCATCCTCATCAATCGTGATCGTAAACGTGACCTCGACGGCAGCACACTCGCCAGCGCTCTCGTCGATCACAACCGAGTCAGCCTCGACCGTCCCACCCGATGAAGAGCAACCGTCGAATGAATAGACCAGCGACCAGTCGGCCGGATTGTCTCCCGTGCAATAAATCTCCACGGACAGAATCACCGGAGCAACCCCGATTGTAATGTCAGCCGTTGACGGCCCCGGATTAGGAGGATCGGTCAGAGGCTCTTCTGCATGATTGCAGGCCCCGCCGTTGACGATCTCAACCGTACCGCCGCCCGTAAGCTGAAGACAGCAACCGCCCTCAGCCGTCGTTGTCGTCGCTGTCGTGCCCGTCGTCGTCGAAGAAGACGAGCTCGTCGAAGAGCTCGAACCGCAGCACTCGCAAGGACCGATGTTCGTTGTCGTCATCTTCAGGCCCCCGCAGTCGTGCCCGACGGAATCTCCAGCGTGTCGACGTCGAGCTGAGAAGTCGACAGACAGATCGTCGCCTTGTCGACTTCGATCGTCCCGTCGACACAACGAACGTCCGTCACGACCTCGAAGGAGACGTCACAGTCACCCGAGCAGGCGAACGGTGGACAAGGAACCTCCGTTGTCTCCGTGCCCGTCGTGCCCGTCGTCGTCGACGGGGGCTCTTCTGTCGTTGAAGTCGTCGTTGACGATGAGCCGGGTGGCTCCTCTGTCGTCGACGTCGTTGTTCCGGGAGGCGGCTCCGTCGTGTCTGTTGTCGTCGATGGATCTTCAGTCGTCGTCGTCGAAGAAGTCGTTCCCGGCTCCGGAGTCGTCGTCGAAGAAGTCGTTCCCGGCTCATCAGTCGTGCCCGTCGTTGTCGATGAACTCGAAGAACTCTCCTCTGTTGTTGTCGTGTCCGTCGTGCCCGTCGTCGTCGACGGAGGCTCCGTCGTGTCTGTCGTCGTACTCGGAGGCTCCGTCGTCGTCGTGTCTGTCGTGTCTGAACTGGTAGAGGAACTCGGAGGCTCTGTCGTCGACGTCGAGACGCATGAGTCAGCCGACAGCGAATTCGAGATCCTGACGACAGCCCATTTCAGCCCCGTTCCCGCTGGCTTCCAGATGATCTGAGCCGAGCCCTCTCCGTCGACCGTCGTCAGTTTCGAAGCATCTGCCGGAGTGATATCCGCGTAAGTGTGATCCTCGTCGTCAACCTGAAGCTGGACCTGAACGACTCCTGAGATCACGGCCCGCGCGATCACGTCTTCCTGAGCCGGCTCAAGCAAAACAACGAACTTCCCGACGTGATCACAATTCGGGCGCGTCCCCTTCAGCGTTACCGGATTCCTCTTGAATTCAGAAAGCTGATCGGCGTTCTCGGGATCGAAGAGACTGTCAGTAATCCCAAGGATCTCGAACTGATTCAGATCGGTTGACCCGACGTTCTTGATCTTGACGATCCCGGATTCTTTGCCGAGGCCGCGACTATTCCCCGGAGTCGAGGCCAGAAGAGCCCTCTTGTGGGCCGCCGCCGCGTCAACGAACTCGTTGTACGCTGAGGCCGGAATCTTCAGCGGATCGCCCGGAGCTTTCTTCTCTGCCATGTCAGCCCCTTAGATTCCCAGAAGACTGAGATCGACCGCCGGATAGACTTCCTCAACGTAAGCCGCAATCGGCCGTCTGGCCAGATGCCCGGCCGTCGCGTCTTCTTCTTCTCGATACCTGACCCACAGATAGTCCCAGCCGTACTTGAGAGGAACCGTGATCGGCCCGACAGCGAAGCTCGTCGCGTTCGGAGAGGCAGCGAATTTGTACGACAGCTCCCACGTCTCGTAATCCCGCAGAGTCCCGGCCGCACCGAGGAAGAGCACCTCGCCGGCTGCAAAGCCCTTGAACGTCGCGTCGTTCACTCCGCCAGTGAGCGCGAAGACCGTCGCTTTGTAGGCCGCTGAGACAGTCGCAACGTCGAGGAAGTGAGTCTCGGAGAACTGATACTGAGGCACGACCACATCAACCCCGTCGACCCCCGTGTCAGTCACCCCGATCGCTCCTTCGAAGTCGGGAGCCGCCGGGATCAGCAGAGGATGAGGCGTCGACGAGCGAGTCTGAATCCCGATCGTCTTGTGAGCCGTCCCGCCGCCCGTGTCGAAAGCGAAGGACGAGTCGCCGACTTCCTTCGGCTCGAACCGGCCCCACGTCACAGAGCCGAGCCACGCTTCGTCTCCGAGCCGCTCGTCGATACTGACCGACTTCTTGACCAGACCGCCGAAGATCGTCGAGACGGCCGCGTCGAGCTGAGCCTGCGCTACGAACTCGTCGTTAGTCCCGAATACATTGTATTCCGATTCGATCGTCGGAGAGTCGCTCTCGACGAGCTTCGAACCCTGCCATCGTTGCGTGACTGTCATTCCTCACCCTTTCAAGCGAACGTCGGAGCCGCGTCCTTCACGGCCCGCACAGTCGCCTTTGCGTGTTTCGCCGTCTCTTCCGTCGCCTTTGCCGTCCTGTCCTCAGCCGATGAGCCTGAGCCCAGAGCGACCGCTTGAAAGACGGAGAAGGCTCCCTCGACCGAGCTCTTCGTCTTCTCTTCCTTCTGAGTCACCCCCCGCGACTTCTCAGCGACCTTTGCCGCCTGCTTCGCCTTCTCGCCCTCCTGAGCTGACGCCTCGGCCGCCCGCTTATCGGCCGCCGCTTTGATCGATGCCGCCAGCTCTTCCCGCGCCGAGTCGATCGCCAGTTGATTCTCCGCCAGCTCGGCCGTCAGAGCCGCCTCACGATTCGCGTCGGCCGTCTCCTGCTGCGAGCTGAGCTCCTTCTGAACCGCCGTCCTCTGAGACTCGATTCTGGCCAGGCTCGACTTCCGCTCCTGCTCCCGCTCGACGATCGCCTTGTCTCGATCCCTGTCGACCTGCTGATTGACTTCCCGCGTCGCTTTGTTGATCTCTTCGCTCTTGTCCTCGGAGCCCGTGACCGTTGCCTTCAGCTTCGACCACGCCGACTTAAAGAATCCGACCGTCGAATTCCAGCCCTTACGAAGCCCGGACGTGAACACCGAGAAAGCGTCAGCGATCACGTCCCACGTCTTCACCCCGATCGACTGAATCTCAGCCCATTGATTCGTCATAACTGAAGCCGCGTTGAAGACCGCGTTCGACCAGACCGTCTGAAAGAAGTTCGTAAACTCCGACCACTTGCCGCTCATCGAAGAGACGACCCGAGCCCACTCCGCTTTGAGAAACAGGGCCGCGATCTTGAAAGCCGTCTTAAGATCGCCGGCACCGACCGCGTCTCTGATCGCTCCCCATGATTCGAGAGCCCTGTCCTTAAACGAACTGAAAGCCGCCGAGCCGGCCTGAGTCGCTCCCTCGATCAGCGAGCCGAAGTCGACGAAGTAAGCCAGGAGAGCCACGATCCCAGCCGTGACCAGACCGATCGGAGAGACGAGAGCCCCCATCACCGCGACGACGACACCGATCACCGTTCCAATTGCACCGAAGCCCAGCGAGACCAGACCGAGGATCGAAGCGAAGGCCGAGGCCAGGGCCCCGACGACCAGCAGCCCGACCCCGGCCGCCACGATGCCCGCGACGACGAGAGCGATCGTCTTGACCAGAGACTGATTCTCAGTCGCCCACTCCGCCAGAATCTTGACGACTCCGGAGACCTTTTCGAGCATCTCGGCAATCGCCGGAAGGAGAGCTATCCCCACCTCAGCAGCCGCGTCAGTCGCCGTCGACTGAACCCGCTTGAGCTGATTCGCGAACGATCCAGAGCTTCTGACAGAGTCACCCTGAGCCGCTGACGTGTCTCTGACGATGATCGCCAGCCGAGCCATCGCCTTCTGTGCTTCCGTCGCCTTCTTCGGATCGATTCCGTCCTCAAGCAACTTTGCCTTGACCGCCGCCGCCGATACCACGACCCCGTACTTTTTGACCGTCTCGGAGCTCCCCGTCAGAGCCGCCGTGAGATCCCGGAAGACGTCCGAGTCAGACTTATTGTTGAACGAAGCCAGATCGACAGCCAGACCCGCCAGCGTCTTCGAGGCTTCCTGAGCGACCGCCGGATCGACTCCCACCGGAACGAGCAAATCCTGAGACTCGGCAAGGAAGCTTGCGATCGAAGTCTTCGACCGGCCGACCTCTGCCGCGAACGTGTCCGACCACTTCTTGACCTCCTCGGCATTCGCACCGAAGACGACGTCGAACTTATTCATCGTCTCTTCGAGATCGCTCGCCGCTTTGATCGCCAGACCGAAGGGAGTAGCCAAAGCACCGCCGACGGCCAGAAGCCGAGCCCCGAGCCCGGACGTGAACTTCGCGAAGCCCTGAAGCCGCTTCTGAGCTGACCGCAGGCCCCGCCGTAGCTTCGAGTCCTCAGCGAAGAGCTCGACGAATGCCCGGCCGGCTCTGACCCCTTTTGCTCCTGCCATGCTCAGACTCCGAACTTTTCGCTGACCTGATCCTTCGAGAGCCCGTCAACGAAGACGGCCTTCAGAATCGAGATATCTAGCTTCCCGTGTTTCGCCTTCGCCCGCCGCTGCCGATCTGAAATCTCGTAGACGTGAAAGTCAATCGCCGACCACGGCTTCCGCCGCTTCTTCGGATCCCTGACCGTGTTTGCCACCATCGCTTCCACCGAAGCAGTATGCCACCACAGCCCCCGATCCCGTCCTTCGTTCATCTCCACCAGATCAGCCAGACTCAACGACCACGGCACCACACCGACGAACCCGGCCATCTGAAGAAATATCCTCTCCGCGTTCAGCTCTTCCCGCTGACGATCTCCTGAGCCAGCGCGTCGAAGTCCGTCTTCTCCATCCTCTCGATCGCCGCCTGAGTCTGCACCGCCGCCGCCTTCTCCGTCGCTCCCCACAATCTCGCCAGAGCCCGACGGAGAGGCCGGCTCCGCTCCGCTGGGAAAAAATCAAGGATCGCCTCAATCAGTTGACGCGAAGCCTCGACGACCACTTCCTCGGAATTCAGAGCGTCCCCGAATTCTTCCTCTGATACTCCTTTGTCTCTGAGCTGACGATCAAGAAGACAGACCACCACCTCGAAGAACAGCACCGGATCGGAAGTAATCTGATCGATGACCGTCGACCCCGCCTCGATTGCCTCGAAGAGATTCACCCCCGTTGCCTTCTTCACTGCCCGCACCGATCCGCCCGTGACAGAGAAGACCCACTTCCGCCCCTCGCCGTCGACGAAAGCCGTCGGCCTCAGTTCCTCGCTCATACCTTCCCCTCATGAAAAAACGGCCGAGCCGATCCCGTAATCGACTCGGCCGTGTATTAAAGAAACCGACTTCAGACCGAAGCCGGAGAAGCCTTCTCAAGAGCTTTGATCAGCAGCCCTCTCGGGATGTTGACGTACTCCGTCGACGGCTTGCCGACTGCCGGATTTATCTCCTTTGCCAGCACCACTGCCGCCGCGTCTCCGAGAGCCGCCTTGACGTCGTCGCGCCGAACTGCCACCGCTCCGCAAGCGTTGCCCCGAGCCTTGCAGCCAGCGAGAAGAATCTCTCTCTCGTTCATCGAATTACCCCAGATTGATTAAAGAAAAACCCGACCGACGGCCGGAACTATTAAGGAACTGTGAACCACTCCGGAGGAGAGTCCGTGTTCGGAGTAGGCTTCAGAACAACCGAGACCGTCACCGCCTCTTCGAGAGGCTCCGACCGAGAGAAGTTCTCGACGACGCAAGTCATCCGCAGGCCCTGAGAGCCAGACGTACCGCTCGGCCCGTCGAGAGCCACGACGTTGAGAGTCGTCCCGTTGAAGAACGCCCCCTGAATCGCAGTGAAGTCAGCGTCCGCAGGATCGTAGACCATCTCGAATTCAATCGAGGAGTCCTTCAGGCCCTGCACATACTCACGCCAGCCGCCCGAGCCCCGCGAAGAGGCGTCAGCCGATGCCGCTTCCAGATTGAGAGTGACGTCCTTCGTCAGCCCGATCGCATCCCAAACGGGAGTTGCGTAAGTCCCCGTGTTCCGATTCAGCTCACAGGTGAGCCCGGTAATCGCCATTTCAGCTTCTCCTGAGAGAGTCTCGAAGTCTCTCTTCTCTCACTCAATCGGCTCGCCCAGGTCGAGGAGATATCGGATCGCCTCACCCGGCTGAGCCGGCTCCGGATCCGCTTTCCTCGACGAGAGGAGAGCGTCTCCGATTATCCCTGCCCCGAATGGAATCCCGGCACCCGTCGCAATCAGGCCGGCTCCGATCGCCAGCTTCGCAATTGTCCCGAGTGTCTTCCGGTTTGCCTTCGAGGCGTCTTCGTCCTTTGCAGCCGTCCCGTAGTTGTGAACCGTTGTCGGAGAGTCGATCGTCAGTGTTGAACCCACCTCTTCCCCCTCTCCACTCAATCCCGGCACCGCCTCCGCGTTGATCGCTCGCCGTAATTCCTCATTGTGTTTCGCCTGAGCCGCCATCTGATCCGCTACTGACTGTTGATGCTGAAGCCTGATCCCCTCGATCGCCTTCAGATAAGCCGGCCCGCTCGATGACTCTCTTGTCTCCGTTGTCTCCGTCATCATCTCCCCCTTCCCGAAGAGCTGAACCTACTGGCCTCTCAAGCCGACGAAGCTCCCCGTCGAGGAATTCTCGACGGGAAGCGTTTACTCGTTCGACGAAGCCTGTCATCTGTTAACCCGCCGGAGCGTTGCCAGGCTGACCAGCCGCCGCTCGCTGTTGAAGGATTGCGTTCGCCGTCCCGTCCTTCTCAAGTCGAGTCGCCGCCAGAGCTCCGATGAGCTGAGACGAATTCAGGAAGCCCATTTGCGCTTGCTCCTGAATGAACGTCGCCGAGGAGTTTCCTCGAATCGCCGCCTGTCGAATCAGCTCCGACCGTTCGGCAAAGCCCTGATCGAGAACCACCGAAACCGTCGGGTTTAGTTCGCTCATTTCTTCCCGCCTTCCCCTGTTAGAAGCTTCTCATGGAATCGAAGTCGGATCGGAGAGCCCCGAGGATAGGACCGTTTCGCAACCGTCTTCCCCTCGATCGTCTCAATCCAGACTTCGACCGGCCGCTCGGCCTGTCGCTTCAGATATTCAAGCCGCCCTTCCAGAGCCGCAATATCTACGACCGGAGTCTCCGGTCGACCCTCGACCTTCCGGAGCCGTGATTCGACGACCGTGATCGTCTGAGTCAGCTTCTCGATCCCACCTGCCAGCCTGTCAACCTTTTTGCTGACATCAGCAGAATGGTCCGGCTTAAAATTGTCGAGCCGTTTTTTTAACGCGACGAGCTCGGCTTCAAGATGCTCAATCCGCTGGACCTTCTGCCTGTCCGGGATGTCCCGAGGCGGAGGCACCGGCAGAGGAGCCACCCGCCCCGAAGCCGGAGGCCGGCAGGGAACGCCCCAGCGAGCGCAGAACGGCCGACAGATCGAGACCGGGACAAATACCGTCTGAGTCTCGCTCGTCGCCGTAATGATCCCGTAGAGCCGGGAACCGATCGCAATCGCGCCGCCTGAGTCCCCCTGCCTCGACGGAGAGCTGACGATCCCCGCGCTGAGGATCTGACCCCGGCCGCGTCGATAGCCCTTCGCGTCAGACTTGCCCGAGTCAGGACCGAGCCCGTCGAGGTAGACGGCCAGACCGTCAGGCCCGTCGTCGCCGATCGTCGCCACGTCGTAAGTCGTCGGAGCCGTCCGCAGGATCGCCAGGTCCTCGGAGTCGTGCTTCGCCACGACCTCGGCCGGCTTGCCGTGTACCTCAGCCCGGCCGTAGCTCAGAACGTGCTTCGCCGTCAGAACGTAGTCGAAGGCTCGATCCCGACCGACGATGACCCCCGTCCCATATTCGACCGTCCTGACCGTCTCACACTCCCGCCGCCCGTTGACGACCCGGCATACCTGCTGCCCCTCAGAAGTCGACGTCACCCGCACAATTTGAGCCTCGGCCTGAGCCGTGACCAGCACCAACACAACCGCGAACAGCATTCCCATTTCTTCCCCCCTTAGTTGTTGTTACCTCTCGCAATTTCGACCCGGAGCGCGTTGATCGCCTCCGTGTTTCGGTCGATCACCATCCCCAGCTTTTCGTCCGACCGCTTCATTTCTTCGAGCTGAATCCCGATCGTCTTCCGATCCACAACGTACGGAGAATCCGTCCTGATGAGCTGCCGGATCTCGTCCGCCGGGATGATCTCGGAAGCCTTCGCCGTGATCCAACCGCACCACCCCACTCCGCCCGTGCAAAGCAGACCGACAAGAGCCATCAGAACCCGATCCTTGTATTCCGCGAAGCCAGCCATAAAGCGTTTTCCGATCATTGCTCAACCTTGCCCGTTGAAGCGTGTTAGGGATTTGCCGCTTTCCAGATGTTGGAGATATTCTGCTTCTCTTCCTCGAAGGCCGGCATCATGAACGGCCGCGCCGCGATCCGCTTCGTGAGTCTCCGGCCTGTCCTCTGTCTGATCGCCTTCCGGAATCGGCCCCGCTTATCCCGTCCGGACTGGAACGTCCTGATCTCGTCGAACGTGATCGACCCGCCGCCGTATTCCAGAGCCTCAAGAGCCTTCGCCCCGCCCTTCGCTTCCGGGAAGACGACCGGCCCGATCACCACCGACTCGGCCACCCGATCGAACCCGAACCTGATTCCCCGCTTCAGCGTCCCGATCTGACTCCTCGGAGGTGAACCCGGAGCCGATCTAACTTTCTTCTTCCCGCCTGGCTTAATCGAGCTCTTCGACCGCTGGCGAACGAAGGCCCCGAACTTCGAGAGGAACTTCCGCTTCTCCGTCGTCAGCGCGTTGATCACCCCCTTCCGATCGAAGAAGACGTCCTTAATCTTGAAGCCGACGCCGAGAGGATTTGAAGCCATCGCTCAACCTCGATAAATCACCCGGAGAACTGACAGCGCAACCCGCTTGACGACGTGAGCCGGATCGTAAAGCCGAACCTGGACCGCCCCTTTCAGACGAACTATCTCTCCGTCCGAGACCGTCAGCGCCGCGTTATCCCGATCCCGGATGACACCGAGAACCTCTTCCAGAGTCAGAAGATGCGTCGCCATGTCGGCCGCCTCATTCGACAGCCGCCGGCCGATCCCGATCTCAATCGAGTGATCGTCGTGATCCGTAGTCCGGCTCGCATTCTCGATCTCCATCGAACTTGCAACGACGACCCCCTTCGGAGACGTCAGCTCATCCGCCTCGAACTCCGGAACGAAAACCCGCGCGAAGATAATGCCTTCGGTCAGCCCGGCCGCGTTGATCAGGGAGACGACCGCATCGGCCGTGTCTAGTGTCTGCTGAACTGGCATGATCAGGCCCCCGCCGTTGTCGTTGTCGTCGTTATCTTGTCGACCTCGACCGCATGGATCCGGAAGACCAGATACCCCTTGTCCCAATACCGGAACGGCTCGCCAACCAGATCGATCACGTCGAACTGCCGGGAGTAATCCCCGACCGTCTCCGTGATCGAATCGCCTCGAGCCGGCTCTTCTCCGACGCCGAGGATGACTTCCAGCTCCGACCTCCTGACCAGATAGTCCCGGACCTTCAGCCGGATCTCTGAGCCGTCGTCTTCAATCGCGTTGACCAGCGTGTCAGCAGGAACCGCCGTCAGCGAGCCGGAGAGAACCGGAGACTGCCGCGCATACGTGACCGTGACTCCGGAGACCGATCGGATTGACAGCCAGCCAGCCAGCTCTGCCCGGCTTTGAATCGTCATCCTCGCCCCTCCTATGAAAACGGCTCCCCCGGCCGAAGACCGAGGGAGCCGGGAACCGCTTCAGGTAACTGCGTCAACATCAGACAACGACCGCTTCGGTCGAGACGATCGAGTCCGTCGGAACGATCGGAATCCCGAAAGCTTCCGTCGGGAACGGAGCCGGAGCACCCGTCCCGTTCGTCGCCGTCCGGCTTTGCTGAAGCTGACGAAGGCTCGTCCGATTCAAAGCCAGATAAGACGGACCACGTCCCGACGGGAACGTGTTGATCAGCTCGGAGAGCTTGTCGTCATCGAGAGTCGCCGTCGCGTCGATATTGCAGAGCCGACCGACAGATCGAGCCCCGCCGATCTGCATCCCGAGCCATGCGAAGATCGGAGTCGCGTAGACCGGATATCGGCCCGTCGCCCCGTCGATGAACTGACTGACCGAGTCGCCCATCATGATATTACCATTCATCCCGGCGATCATGACCGCGTCCCGGAGATCAGTTCCCGTTCTCACAGCAAGAACAGAAGTCTGAACATTCGCAGCCACTCCGCCACCGTCGATCACCATCTCGTCGGCCAGAGCGTCGAGCTGAGCGTTGTCGAACAGACCGATGAAGCCGGCCGCGTCGGCCCCGACACCGTAGATCATCTGAGACTCGCCAGCGGAGAAGCCCGACCGCAGATGCCGGGAAGCTTCCCGAGCGATATACGCCGTTGGCCCCAAACGATACTGATCGGCGATTGCCTGATCGACCACGAAGGAGCAATCCAGCAACTTGAGAGTCACAGTCACTTCGGTATCGGTCGACTTGAAGTTCTCACGCCCGTCATTGACAGACCGGAATCCCACCGTCGGAGCACCCGTCTGCTTGACATATTTATGAGTGTCGCCGTCAGTCTCCTCAGCAGCCGTCAAAGCCAGAAGAGGAGCCTCGTCGAGGAGATCGCTGATCCCCGGATCCATGTTGTTTTTGTCGTTCAGCTTCGCCAGATCGGCAAGCGTGAGGAATGCATCAGCCATTGTGATTCGTCCTTCAGTTTAAGTTTTGAGAATTGAAAGCCGCGAACCGTCAGAAGTCAGTTCGACTCGGATCGACCGTTGATCCGGACCTGCCTCGCCAGCATCTCGACCGACTTCGAAAGTCGACCGCCGAACTTCAGCACCGGCCCGGATTCACCGGCAGAACCGACCGGAGTTTCCTCGCCCGGCTCATGCTCAGCCGTCAGAGAACTCCGCTGCTTCAGCGAATCGAACTCCGTCGAAAGAGCGTCTTCGAAGCTGACTCCGTCGAGCAGATACTTCAGCCCCACATCGGCCCCGAACTTCGCCGAGAACTTCTCGACGTCCGCCCGGCTCAATGCCGCAGCTTCCAGTTCCGGCTCCGGCTCTGTTGCCGTCTCCGTCTCAGTCTCAACGACAGCCACTTCGGCCGCCGTTTCCGTCTCAGTCGTTGCCTCGGATTCGAGGCCCGTGTCTTCAGAATCGCTCATCTGCTGAGCCTCCTCTTCCGCGACTTGGAAAGTGATCCCGCGACCGCCGCAGAACCGCGTAAAGAATCCCCGGAGCCGCTCAGCCGAAAGGCCGCCCGTGTTCTCCGGGATTGTGTCCGTGATGCCGATTGCGTACTCAAGCAGCCCCTCGGCTTGTGAGAGGATCTCAGCCGTCGGACCCGAGTGATAAAGCCCGTCCGGATTCGCCGCCGGAGAGTCCACGAAGTCCGCTCCGTCCAGCGTCGAGAGCCTTACGTGCTGGAGGTTTCTGACGTTCTCGGCGGCGGGAGAAACGAAGTCGCCGTCGTCGGAGAACTCCTCGACGAAGGCCTGAGCCGCTGAGTGATCGGGATCGAAGACAATCGACAGACCGAAGGCCTTCGGATCTTCCTTCGCCAGCTCCAGAACGTACCCGCCCCTGTCGTCACCCTTCCGGGAGACCGGAGAGAAGTGAACGTCACCCAGCACCCGCGACCCGTCTTCGCTGAGACGGAGATCCCGAGCCCGGCCGAGATAGCTTCCCAGACCGTCGGAGCTCATCGAGGGATGCGTGAACCGGACCTTAACCCCCGTTGATTCGTCGGCCAGAGCCACGACCTGAGAGAGAGCCGCTCGATCGATCCACATATCGTGCCCGAGAGCTTCGCCTTCGGAGATCAGAGAGGCTCCGCGAATGATGCCAGCCTTTCGGCTTCCGCCGTCCATCTCGACTGGAGCCTCAAATTCCGTCGATCGTTCCGCGTTCAGTCGCACCCGTTCGGGAGCCTCTGTGATCACAGATAAGAGAGTTGGCCTCATGGTTATTCTTCCTGATTGTCGACCTCGACGACCTGAGCCGCCGACGAATTGTCCATCGTTACTGAGAGCCCGAGCTCGTCGATCAGCGATTCCTCTTCGGCCAGCTTCTCGGCGACGTCAGACCACTCGTCGCCGAATCGTTCGTGACGAACTTCCGAGCGTGTCTTCAGTCCAGCCTTGACCGCGTCGATGTCGCCTCGGATGTCCCGAGGATCGAGCCACGGAACGCCGTTCGCGTTCCACTTAAACGGGACGTCTTCGAGCGAGTCGAACTCTCTCGGGATCGTCAGACTCCCGTCGAGAATCCCGACCCCGATTCGCCAGATCGTCCAGCGTCGAAGGAGATCGGAGTTGTCGGCCCGCTTTGCCCGTGCTGAGATCAGATACTGAGTCAGCGCAGCCTTCGACCCGAAAAAGTTCGTGAACGATTCGTTGTAGAAGCTGAACGGGATGTCGAGAGCTTTCAGCGCTACCGCGATCATCGTGTCGCTGAACTGTTGGAACTCGAAGGCCGGCGTCTTGTTCTCTAGGAACTTCGCGTCTTCACCGGGATCCAAGTCGAGCACCATCGGCCGATTGGACAGCTTGACCGAGTGAGTGTCGTCCTCGCCGTCGCCGTCAGCGTCGGAGCTCGTCAGAGCCCCGAGGCCGTTCTCGGCCGCGTCCCGCGTCAGAACCAGACCGAATAAATTCGACAGTTTGCCGAGCTGATGCGCGTAGTCGAAGCCCTCGTAGACGTCCTGGAATCGACCCAAAGCCGCGACGATCGGACTGACACCACGAATCTGATCGAACCGAGTGTAGAACCCGTGCGCAAAGATGTTTCGAGCCGGGATCCAGCGATCGAACGTCAGGCCACCGCCCCGGCTTCGATTGTGGACCGCGTACCGCAGATGACGGCCAGAGAACGAAGTCTCGACCCCGTTGAACGTCCTGTCAGCGTTGAAGTCTCCGGCGTCCCGGCGTTCTTCCGGCGTCTTCACCCTGTCGCCTTCGATCGCCTGAATCCGACCCGTCCTGAGCTTCATGAGGAAGATGTCGCCGTCGAGGCAGCGCATCGACTCGGCAATCCGCAGAGTCCGTGCCAGCGAATGCTTCCCCGCTGAATCGAAGTTCTCCGGCCGACTTGCCCGGCCGATGAACTCGGAGAGCTCCAGATCGAAGCTCGGGATCCCTGACTTGACCGAGAAGCTGAACGAGCTTGTGAAGTCCAGATGCTTCCGGATCGCCCACGCCGCTAGCTCGAAGTTCTGCGTGACATTCCGGCTCGTCAGAACGATCGACTTCCGGTCGCGATCCTTGATCTGATCGTCGAGGCTCGTCACCTGACCCGATACCGTCCGCCGCTTCTTCGACCCGCTGATTGAATCGATCGACGAAGACGGAGACCCGTCCGTGTTGTTCCAGTCGATCGCAAAGGCCCGCTGGCCCGCCGCTTTGAGTGTTTGCAAGAGGCTCATCTCAGAAGCCCCCCAGATCGACGGAGACAGCCTTCGGCCGCTGATTGCCGAGCGTGTCGTCCGTCGCCTTCAGCTCACGGAGAGACTTCCGCAGCTCAGCGAAGTCGTGCGTAACCGTCGTCCCGTCGTTGACGAACGTCTTCACACCGGCTCGCAGAATCTCTTCGATCTCTGCAATTGCTTGAGTGTTGTCGGCCATGAGCTCAATTCGATGAGATCAAAGCCGGCCGGTTTTTATACCGGCCGGCCGAGAGAGAGACGAGAGGGAGCCGAAGCTCCTTCGCGAAACAATCTCCCGGCCGGCCGGCGTATCGTCAATTTCCGTTGTCGGAGTCTCCGGTCAGCATTCCTCCGGCTTCATCGTGAATTCACGGACGTTCAAGAGCTGCCCGCAGTCCAGACAGACCGTCCGCCGATAGATGATTCGATCGTATCTCACACCGAGAACCGGCTCGACTTTGATCCCCGCGAAGTCCCGCACTCGATCCCGGCCGTCCTTGAACGCCTTACGATTCGTTGACCTGCACCGAGGACAAATCACCGGCAACATCGAGACCTCTTCGGCCGGCTTGCCTTCGCCATCGCGCCCGAAGTCGACCGGCTCCGTGACCGCCGGAGCCTTCTTTACTTTCTTCTTCGTCATCCCTTCCCTCCCTGAATCAGTGATAAGAAACGCGCCGCCGCCGTGACTTCGGCCGTCGTGTCGGCTCCAGACCCGGAATCGTAACCCCCATGATTGAAGCCGCCACCGCTGAACCTGACAGACAGTCGAGGAAGTGATTGTCCGGCTTCGAGGCCTTCAGCTTCCACTCCTCAGCCTCCCGGCCAGTCGATGCCGTGACCTTGATCCGGAACTCTGCCGATAGGTGTTCTGAGATCATCCGATGGACCTTCGGATCCCGCCCGAACAAAGTCAGCGAAGACGGATCGCCAAAGTCAGTCGAGAACCTGTCGTGCAGGAATCCCTTCCAGTAGTTCGAGTCGAACACAATGTGCGGAACCCGCTCGATAATGGATGACTTCCAATTCAAGCCGTACCGCTCGGCCTTCGCCTTCCGCTTGTACTCGTTGACCGGAGTGTTCGTCGCACCCACGAACCGACCGTGAGCCGGATAGACGTTCTGCGAGCCGATCAGCTTGTAGGCGTCCCTGACCGTCGACGTCTCGTAGTTCGCATCGATCAGAATCAGGCTCGGAGACAACGTGACTCCGTCGTCTTCCCGCTCGAACTTCCGGCCGAGGAGACTCGGGACGAACTCCTTCAGCCCGGCCATGATCGCCGACGAACCGGCCGCCGTCGGATACGTTTCCTGAAGAGACTTCGTCAGTTCGTCGAGCGTGAAGAAAGACCTGAGTTGATCCGGGAACGTCCCGTACTCCAGAACCGAGCCGGTAAAGTCAGCCCGCCAGCCGACCAGCGTGTAAAACAGAACCCGCTTCTGAATGTCGACGAAGCCCGTGATCGTCTCGACTCCCGGCAGACACCGACCACGATCGAGACCGTTGACTCTCGCCGCGATCGAGGCCGCCGGCTGAAGCCGCAGATCGTCGGAGTCCACCACCGGCCGCGCTTCGTTCTGATACTCGAACCAGAAGCTCCGCTCGTCTGCGAGGAAGAGATTCATCGCGTTCTGAATCGCAGACAGCTCGTCGACGTTCTGACGGCCCTCCCACATCACAGACGCCCCGAGATCCATCTGAGCCCGGCTCTCCGAATAGAACTCCGTCGCCATAGAGATATCACCCCGAGCCCGGAGTGACCGATCCCGGAGCTCGCCGTACTCCCGCCAGAGATCCATCCGTTCCGGGAAGGCCTGCAAGAGTGATATTCGCTCGCCCTGCCAGTCAGGATGAAGCTCCGGATTCAGGAGCTGATCGGCCATGTCGCCTTCTTCGATCACCGTACAAGGCATCACCGCCGAGATTTTCTTCCCCGGCTCGGCCAGACCGAGCACCCCCTGAGCGATCTTCCGGATCCGTTTTTCCGTCTGGCTCGGAGACGTCGCCGACTCATCCGTCTGAGGATCGTCCGGAATCACGAAGTCCGGCCTGATCGTCCTTCCGTCGGGAAGCTTCGCTTTCATCCCGCGAATTGCACCCGTGATTCCCCGGACCTGAAGCACAGCACCGGCCGAGGGAGCGTTCTTCCCGCCGTGAATCCACGGGAGAATGATTTCCTTCGCGGAGATCGTGATCGTGATTCGATCCCCCTCGCAGTTCAGCCGCTTTGCCGGATTCCCGTCGAGCCGCCGAATCGGAAGACAGACTTCCGGAAAGTCTTCGAGGAGCAGATCGTTGGACCTGATCTCAGTCGCGATCGAGTCGAGCAGATCAGAGGCGTGCGTCTCCGTCGCCCCGATCAGCACCACGAACCGCCGGAAGCCGAACAGCAAGGCCCACAGAGCAGCAGCCTCGACGAGAGACGTCTTGCCGGACGCCCGAGGCATCGCCAGAGCGAAGAGACCGCCTTCACGGATCGCCCGTTCGAGCTTCTTAATCACCCGGATGTGATCCTCAGACCACGCAAGCGAGAACGTCTCAGCCTGATAGACCTCACAGAACCGCTTCAGGCTCCGCTTCGCAGCACCACGCCGCCTGCCGTTCTTCGGCTTCGGGATCTTCCCGATGTCACGGAAGGCGACGGAAGCCTTCTGATTCGCATCAGCTTGCCACGCCAGCCGAGCCGCGTACGCTCCCGCCGTCTCAGCCTTGTTCTGCTTCCGCTTGTCCTTGTCCTTCGTTGCCGTGACCATCGCTCCCACCCTTCGATCGCTCGATAAAAGCCAGCCGCCGGAAGGATTAGAAACGAAGAACAAACCTCATAGCTTCCCCCCTTCATTCACCGCTTCGCAGTGATCGTGAATCGGAATCCATTCGAAGTTTCCATTGCTCGCGTTGTATCTTCCGGCTCCGGATTCGATCGCGTCAGACTGCCAGGAAAAACTCATCGACTTCATCCCCACAATCGCACCAAAAATACTTCCAAAAATTATGCCCGCCCAAAACGCAACATGTTCGTCGCTCACAGTTTGCCCCCTTCAGGCTTAATTGGCTCGCCGTCACCGCAGCCGTCATACGACTTCGTCACCGGCCGAACCGATGAGCCGCGTTCGCTCGTCGTGTTGACCACCACCGGAGCGTGCAGTCTGCACTCGCCGGAGTCAGACTTCCAGAAGATACACGATTCGCAGAATTGGAACGGCATCACACCCCCCTCTCAGTGAAAAGTCAAAACCCCGTCATCAACTCGATAGCCGTCAGCGAAGACCTCGACCGCTCCACCGCCTCTGTGACCGCCGTCGATCGCATCCGCCGCACGTCGCATCCGAAACAGCCCGCCACGCACCACCGCAGCCAGCTCGATCGGCTTCCCCGCTTCCCGCTGTGACCAGCTCTCGAAGACCTCGGCACAGTCCGCCGCTCGATTCCAGCCGACGACGAAGAGCTTCACCCGTCCAACCCCTCCAGAAGCTTGACCTTCTCCGGCCCCACCAGCTCAGAGAAATATCGAGACCCGCACCCGCACGGCTCCCGGCCCACGTCCCCGCCGTCCCACTGCACCCGAGGCCCCGCCTTACACCGCCGACAATAGAACACCCGAGCCAGATCAATCGACCGCGTCTTCCGACCGCACAGCCGAAGCAGCGTGTCGATATCCTCGCCGATCATCTCCAGCCACAGCCGCTGACCGCACTTCATGCACGGCCGAGCCGGCTCTGATGACGAAGTGATTCGGACGTCTTCCCAGCAAGCCGAACACCGCCAGCCGCGCGCCGTTGTCGGATCAACGTTCATGTGTGACTCTTCGAGGCTCTGTCCCGCTCGATATCGTCGGCCGCTTCCTGCTCCTTGAATGCTGCGACAGCGGATGACTGAACAGTCGGTTGAGGATCAGCCGACTCCGACTCCTCAACCGGATCTTCCCGAAGTCGAAGCTCATACTCCTCAAGAATCTCCCCGAGAGCCTCGCCCTCTTCCTCTGTAATTCGCATCCCGACGAACAAAGCCGGAGCCTCGTCGACACTCACGTTCAGCTCGACCGAAAAGACCGTCTTCGGAAGATTCAACTTCTCACAGATGGAATTCAGTAGCTCAAAAGAATTCGCAATCATTGTTTCCCCCTCTCACTCACTCAATTCTCTGACGTTTCCTTC
>Ga0255048_10000524_pt1 | contig 29634 bp, 29 predicted proteins | sample JV7_2_2_MG_FD_183619 | JGI IMG/M metagenome (GOLD analysis project Ga0255048, IMG submission 183619) | Seawater microbial communities from Jervis Inlet, British Columbia, Canada - JV7_2_2 | ecosystem: Environmental > Aquatic > Marine > Inlet | place: Canada: British Columbia | collected 2016-10-06
GCGGTGAACGATCGGCGTCTCGCCCCAGCCGAAGGCGCCGGGTTGGTCGAATGTGAGATTGTGAAGACATGAGCGTCATCACCGATGCCGAGATCGAGGCGTTTCAACGTGACGGCGCGGCCGTTCTGCGTCAGGCGCTCGACCCACTTTGGATCGAGCGCCTCGCCGAGGGCGTCGAGTACAACCGCACCAATCCCAGCGAGTGGGCACACCGGTACACCAACCCCGACGAGTCGGTCGGCTTCTGGAGCGACTACGTCACTTGGAAGAACGTCCCTGAATACCGCCAGGTCGTGTTCGATAGTGATCTCGGCCAGATCGCTGCCCAACTGATGAAGTCGAGGACCGCGAGGTTCTTCCACGAGCATGTGCTGATCAAGGAACCGGGCGCATCCGAGCGCACTCCGTGGCACCACGATCAGCCCTATTACTCGGTCGACGGCGACCATAACCTCAGCATGTGGATCGCTCTCGATCCGGTACCGGCCGAGACGGCATTGCGTTTTGTCGCCGGCTCTCATCTGTGGGGCCGGTGGTTCATCCCCCGCAAGTTCATCGATCACACGCCGTACGGCGACGAGACCGGCCGCTACGAGCTGCTCCCAGACATCGACGCCCTGATCGCCGAGGATCCTGACAATCACCGGGTGCTCTCGTTCGACGTCGCACCCGGTGATGTGATCGTGTTCCACTACCGCACCCTCCACGACGCGCCGGGCAATCCCTCGCGGTCGACGTCTCGACGCGCAGTCAGCCTGAGGTGGGTCGGCGACGACGCCGTGTGGGCCGAGCGTCCCTGGCAGGTGTCACCACCATTTGAGCCTGAAGGCCTGCAAGTCGGCGATCCGCTCGACGAGAAACGGTTTCCCGTCATCGTCGGGTGAGGCTGTGCAGTTGCCGGCATATCGGCGTCGACTCGAAACGCCGGCGAGTAAAACCGGTACGGTGCTAGCGATGAGCAAGCCGAAGTTGCCGGACGGGTTCGTGGTGGTGGTCAAACGCGATTGTGAGACCTGCCAAACCGTCGTTCCGGTGCTGCAGCAACTGGCCGCGGCGACAGACCTGACCGTCTATACCCAGGACGATCCAGACTTTCCCGGCGATCCGGCGGCAATCTACGACGCAGACCTCAGCGTCAGTTGGCACTATGAGATCGAGACGGTTCCGACGCTGATCAGGGTCGTCGAAGGAGAACAGGTCGACCGAACCTTCGGTTGGCTGCGTACGGCGTGGGAAGAGTTCACCGGGATCGACGGACTCGGCGAGGGACTCCCCCCGATGCGGCCCGGCTGTGGCTCGAAAAGCGTCGACCCCGATCTCGTCGACGAACTCAACGTCCGCCACGGTGGCAGCGTGCTGAGGTCCAGGCGGATCGAGGTCGCGGACGCCGAGGACGAGATCGAGATGATGTTCACGCGCGGCTGGACCGATGGCCTGCCCGTCGTGCCGCCGACCGAGCAGCGGGTGCTCAAGATGCTGACAGGCACCTCCCGGGCACCCGACGAGATCGTCGCAACCGTGCCGCCCGATCTGGTCGATATCACGGTCGAGAAGGTGGCGATCTCAGCCGTGATGGCGGGATGCCTGCCCGAATACATGCCGTGGGTGCTGACCGCAGTCGAGGCTGTCTGTAACGACGAGTTCAACATGCACGGACTGTTGGCCACCACGATGCCGGTCGCCCCGGTGTTGGTGTGCAGCGGGCACGGCACCAGGGCGATCGGCATGAACTCGGGCATCAACGCCCTCGGCCAGGGCAACCGGGCCAACTCGACGATCGGGCGGGCGCTCCAGTTGATCGTGCGCAACGTCGGAGGTGGGCGCCCGGGCGAGGTCGATCGGGCAGCCCACGGCAGCCCCGCCAAGCTCAGCTTCTGTTTCGCCGAGAACGACGCCGAATCACCATTCGGATCGCTGGCCGGCCAGCATGGCATCGAGCCCGGTGTCGACGCGATCACCGTGTTCGCCGGTGAAGGTCCGCGCGGGCTCGTCGACCAACTGTCACGCACGCCTGAGAGTCTCGCCAACAGCTTGGCCGCCCAGCTTCAGGTGATGCACCATCACAAGCTGGTGCTCAGCTTTGACGCGATCTTGGTGATCGGGCCCGAACACGCCCGCGTGCTTGCAGGGTGGGACCGCGACCGGATCCTGTTCGAGCTCCACATGCGGCTCACCACGCCGGCAGCCGAACTCGAGCGCGGCGCCGATGGCATCGCCGAGGGTATTCCAGTCGGCATGTCCACCGCCGATCTGCCAAAGTTCCATCCCGACGGGCTGATGCTCGCCTATGCCGGAGGTGGGGCCGGATTGTTCTCAACGATCATCCCCGGCTGGGTCAACGGCGAGATGGGTTCGAAACCGGTCACCCGCCAAGTGCGATACTGATCAACAACCAGGGGGTACTCAGATGAGCACACGAACGATTCTTGATCCGACCGGCGAACGCACGCTCACCGAACGCGCCCGACTGGCGCGTCCCGCTGCGCTCGAGGGGCTCACCGTCGGCTTGCTCGACATCTCCAAGCCGCGCGGCGACATCTTCCTCAACCGCATCGAACAGCGCCTGAGCGAGATCGGCGCCAACGTCAAGCGCTACAAGAAACCGACTTTTGCAAAGCCGGCGCCCGTCGATCTGCGTCACGAGATCGCGACCGAATGCCATGTGGTGATCGAGGCACTCGCCGATTGAGGCAGTTGCACGTCGTGCAGTGTGCACGACATCAGCGATCTGGAAATCCGTGGTGTGCCAGGCGTCTTCGTGGCGTCCAGCGAGTTCGTCACCGCCGCCGAGTCACAGTCGAAATCGCTCGGCTACTCGGCGATCGCGAGGGTGTTCACACCGCACCCGATCCAGGACCGCACCGACGACGAAATGACCGCCTACGCCGACGCCGCGTTCGATCAAATCGTCAGCCAGATCACCGCCGGCTGACCATCGACGAGTTGGGAGTTGTGCCAGGCACATCTCCCAACAGCACGCCCCGCGCCAATCCGTCGCCGGTTGGATCGGTCAGCGTCGACGGTTGCGACGCCACTGGTGGAACCGCTCCTGCTGGCGTTTGATCGCCGCCGCCGAGGGGCCGAGCTGAGCTGATTCGTCACGGTGCGGGGGGCGGAGCAACTCGCCGGTGTCGTCACGAGTCGGGAACCGCAGCTGGAAGTCGATCTTCGACTCGCCTCGGCGGGTCTCTTCCTCAGCCAGGTCGCGGAGGCGGATCAGGCGCTCGCGCCGTCCGATCGACCACGGGCCGACTCGGAGTGAAAGGTACAAGATGCCGCCCAGCAGAATCGGGAAGAAGAACTGAGCGAACCGGTACGACGCCACGCCGAGTGCCGCTTTTCGCGGGCCGGCACCAAAGCCCGCCAGCATGCCGATGTAGCTGGTGTCGACATACCCGAGACCGCCGGGGGTGATCGGAATCGCCGCCAACACGTTGGCGATGCCGAACGAGATGATCAAGGCGTCGATGTCCATACTGATCCCGAACGCCCTTAGGAAGATCCACAACGCGGCCGCGTCGAACAGCCAGTTGAGCGCCGCCCAGAAGGCAACGCGGCCGAGCATTTGCTTGTCACTGATGAGCTGTTCGAGACGCTCCGCAACACGGTGCAGCACGGTCGCTGCCTTGTCGTCGTCCATGCGGAACTTCTTGGCGATCCACCGAAGCACCCTTTCCGAACGGCCCTGCCCCTCCATCAGGCCAAACACCAGCACCGCTGCGAGTCCCATCACGATCACCCCGGCGAGGGCAGCCGAGCCGTAGATCGGGTTCACGCCACGCGCCGGGATCGACACGATCAGCCCGCACCACAGGATCATGTTGAGAATCACGGCAGAACCGAGTCCGACGGTCGCGAGGGCGAAGCCGGCGTCGGGCCCCGCTACGCCCGACAATGTCATCAATCGATAGCCCAGCGCCGAACTGGCAGCGCTGCCACCGGGCACGATGCTCGACAACGCACGAGTACTCATCTGGATCCGGAACAGCCGCCCGAGCGACAACGGGAGCCCCGCCTCGCCGAGCGCCGCCTTCATCAGTGGGGCGTAGCAGTAGAGGGCGATCAGTTCGAGCGCCAGGCCGACGATCAGTAGGACCGGTTCGACGCGCTGCAACTCGATCCAGGCGTTTCGAAAATCGGGGATAAGCGGAACGACGAAGTAGTACAGCACCGCCGCGAACGCCAAGAGCTTGAGTGATAGCCGGAAACGGCGACGCGGTTTCGAGCCAGGTTGACGCTCGGGCGCCGGCGACTCACCGGTACTCAAAACAATGTCGTGCGGCTCGGCGGCGGCGGATTCGATGGCGGGGGTGGCGGGGGGATCTGTCATCGTCGAACGCGCACGCCGGTCGCAGGCGCGTGCCCTTTTTAGCCTACGTGCTGATCGGGACGGCGTTGATCAGATCGCCCAAATGCGAAACGAGATGATGTCGCACGCCGACATCGGTCTTGCCGAGGTGAACCACCGTCAACTCACGGTCGGGAACGACGACAATGAACTGCCCCTCGTAGCCGTGTGCAGCGATCGAGCCCTGGAACTGGGGCCACATCCACCAATGTCTGCCGTAGTCAAAGCCTGCGGGGACGTCGTTGGTCGGATCGTGCGCCACGAACGCGCGGCCGTGGTCGGCCCAGCCCACGGGCAGGATCCGCTCGCCGGTTTCGGTGATACCGGAGCGGCGATACAGCTCGCCGAACCGGGCGAAGTCGCGCGCTGTGGCGTAGACGTACGACGAACCCACCCATGTACCGACTTCGTCGAACCCAGGGGTCGCCGAATCCATCCCGACCGGCCCGAACAAGCGGTGGCGCAAGAACGCCTCCATCCCGGATTGACCGCCTCCGATCACGCCACCGAGCACGCGGGTGATGATGTTCGTGTTGCCTGACGAGTAGTTCCAAACGGTGCCGGGTGTGTGCGCCAGCGGGAGTGCCGCCGCATACCCGGCGTGGTCGCTGGCGCCCTCGCCGAACAGCATGCCGATGCAGTGCGACGTCTCGCCGTCGACATAGTCCTCGACGAACTCGAGGCCGGACTGCATCTTCAGCAGATTCATCAGAGTGATGCGTTGCTTGTCGGTGCCGCGCCACTCGGGCACATCGGCTGGGGCCTCGAGGTCGAGCTTGTCGTCGGCCACCAGCAGACCGACGACAGCGTGGGTGATCGACTTGGCAGTGCTCCACGAGATCAGCGCTGAGTCGGCATTCACCGGCGCCGCCGGCCCGAAGACGGTCTCGGGCTGGGTGCCGTACCGTTCGGCAACCACCTCGCCGCGGTGCATCACCACCATCGCCAGTGAGTTGCCTTGTTCGGGAGGTCGATCGAAGATCGTGTCGACCCGACTCTGCACTGTCACGACCCGAACCGTACCGGTACCGGAGGTCGCCGAATAGGGCGATCAGCGAACGGTCGGGTCGGTCCATTTGCTGGGGCTGGCGGGTGCCGGTCCCGTTGCGATCGCCATCGCCTCTTGAACCGTCGATGCGCGCTGGGCCATCGCCCGGTGCTCGGGCCTGATCAGGCCGCCCGCTACGGCGTCGTCGAAGAACCGGAACAGGTTGACGAAGTAGCCGCCGAGATCCACGAAGGCGACCGGTTTGGCGATGCTGCCGAGCTGATTCCAGGTGAGGATCTCGATCACCTCATCGAGCGTGCCGAACCCGCCCGGTAGCGCTATGAACCCGTCGGCGCGGTTCGCCATCGCTGCCTTGCGGGTGTGCATCGAATCGGTCACGATCAACTCGGTCACACGATCGTGGCCCACCTCGCGGTCGATCAACGCCTGGGTAATCACCCCGGTCACCCTCCCGCCCTCGGAGAGTGCTGCGTCGGCAAGGATGCCCATCAGACCCACCCGGCCTCCGCCGTACACGATCTCGTGGCCGGCGGCGGCGATCGCCCGGCCAAGTTGCGATGCCGCCGCCGCGAACCCGGGGTCGCCACCTGGATTGGCACCACAGAACACACAGATCCGCTTTGATTCCGTCGACATTGATCACAGGATGTCACGTCGACGCGACCAGGTCGATGACCGTAACCTCGAAGTAGGTTGGGCATCATGACGATCCCCGACTTGCAGGCCGCGGCGACCGCGATCGATCTCGCCGACAGCGCCATCGCGATCGCGATCGCCCGCCTGACAGAGCTCGGCGGACCCGACCAACAGCAGGTGTTGGCCTACGAACTGGCCCACGCCGGGGCGGGCATCGCGACCGCCAAAGCGATGCTGACCTACGGCGCCCTTGGCGACGTCGAGGCTCGTCTGACCTGCGGTTTTGCTGCCGATGCGGTCCACGATCTGATGACCAAGCTGATTGGTCGCGAGCAGTTGTGGGGTGTCGAGGCGTCCTCGCTGTCGGGCACCCACGACTTTGTCAGCGCATACCGGGATCCCGACTTCCTCGCCTCGCTGGCCGGCTCGCCCGGTCCGCGGCACCTCGATGACGATATGGAAATGGTGCAGGACACGTTCCGCGCGTTCGCCTCCAACGTGATCAGCCCACACGCCGAGCACGTGCATCGCACAAACGCCGACGTTCCCGAAGAAATCGTGTCGGGTCTCGCCGAGATCGGCGCCTTCGGCCTCAGCGTGCCTGCCGAATACGGCGGCTACAGCGAGGGCGGCGACGACGAGTACCTGGCGATGGTCGTGGCGACCGAAGAACTCAGCCGCGCCAGCCTCGGTATCGGCGGTTCGCTGATCACCCGCCCCGAAATTCTCACCCGTGCCCTGGTCAAGGGTGGCACCGAAGAGCAGAAGCTCGAGTGGCTGCCCAAGCTGGCCACCGCAGAAGTGATGCCGGCCGTCGCCGTGACCGAGCCTGACTTCGGCAGTGATGTGGCAGGTATCAAGGTCACCGCCACGCCGGCCGAGGGGCAAGAAGGAGCCGCCGGCTACGTCATAAACGGTGTCAAGACATGGTGCACCTTCGGCGCCCGCGCCGACGCTCTGGCGCTACTCGCACGCACCGACCCTGACCACACCAAAGGCCACCGCGGCTTGAGCTTGTTGATCGTGCCCAAGCCGCGCTGCGAAGGGCACGGATTCCAGCTGACGCAGGACCCGATTGCAATCGGCGGCACTGACCGGGTCGGCAAGATGGAGGGTCGTGCGATCGACACGATCGGGTACCGAGGCATGCACTCCTACGAGGTCGCGCTCGAGGACTGGTGGGTGCCGGAAAACAACCTGGTCGGCGGAATCGATGGCCTCGGCAAGGGCTTTTATCTTCAGATGGCCGGGTTCGAGAACGGTCGCCTGCAAACGGCGGCCCGAGCGTTAGGTGTGATGCAGGCCGCCTACGAGGCCGCCGTCGAATACGCCCAGAACCGCAAGGTGTTCGGTGAGAACATCTACGAATATCAGCTCACGCAGGCCAAGCTCGGGCGGATGGCGATGCTGATTCAAGCCAGCCGTCAGTTCTCGTACCAGGTGGCGACGGCGATGGCCAAGGGCCATGGGGCGATGGAGGCCTCGATGGTCAAGGCATACGTTTGCAAGGCAGCCGAGTGGGTCACGCGCGAGGCGATGCAGATCCACGGTGGCTTCGGGTACGCCGAGGAGTACACGGTCAGCAGGCTGTTCGTCGATGCGCGCGTGTTGTCGATCTTCGAAGGCGCCGACGAGACGCTGTGTCTGAAGGTGATCGCACGCCGCCTGACGGCTGGCTGATCAGCAGAGTTGGGAGATGTGCCTGGCACAACTCCCAACTAGAACCAGTCGGTGATTGTGGCGAGCGAGGCGATGCGCTCAAAATCGGCGTCTTCGTGGTCACCGAACGGGTCGATGAGCACAGGGTGCAGGCCGGCCAGCCGGGCGCTGGCGATGTCCATCGTGACCGAATCGCCGACGTACACGATGCGCGCTGGATCGAACTCCGAGAAGTACGGCAAGGCGAAGTCGAAGATTTTCGGATCGGGCTTGGCGACGCCGACGACATGGCTGTCGATCACGACGCGCATCGCGACGCCCGGGCCGTTCCCGGCCTGACAAATCCGCGTGCGCAACAGCATCTCTTCGATTTGGCCGGTCGCATTCGACACCACGCCCATCGGAACCGCAGCGTTGTCAAGGACACTCAGGGCAACGAGTGTCTCGGGGATCGGCCAACGCCAGAGGTGTGCCGATCGGGTTCTGTCGAGCACCTCAGCTGCGTGCTCGACCAGATCATCGGAGACGCCGACCGACGACACGTATGCCTCGTTGTAGGAACTCCAGTCGCGTTCGTTCGAGCCCTGCCGGGATTTCTGCGCCATACCGGCATAGTGCGCCCTGCGATGCGCGTCGGTGTCGTCAGCCCCGCCGTAGGTCACCAACAAAGGACGCAAGACCGTCGGGTCGGGCAGCACGAGCACGCCACCAGCGTCGAATAGAACCGCGTCGAATCGGGGCATCGAAACCGTTTCAGCCGCCGATTTCGGCAAGCCGAGCGAGGTCGATACCGCACTCATCGAATACGGCGGCCATGGCGTCTATGTCGGTACCGAGGTTCGGATCGGTTATGTCGATCCTGTCGAGGATGCATTCCGCCTCTTCGATGCTGAAACCCGTTTCGACGAGTCCGGCAACCGCCTGCTCACGAATCGTTCCGGCGTTCGGGTCGAAATCGGAGCCGTCACCATCGGCGTCGACGTCGACGTCGGCCGGGATATCACACACCTGCTCGTTGTACAACTCGATGTTGTCGTTGGCGGCCTCGACGTCGCCATCGACGTCCTCGAGTATCGACAGGTCGGCGAGCAGAAAGTCGTAGTCTGCGGCGATCAGCGCCTCCTGAAACGCGAGAATTGCTGAGAACGAGATTTCGACGTCGTTCTCTAATTCGGGTGGCGTAAATTGCGTCGCGCCTTGATACAACCCGACCATCTCGGTGAACGCAGCCTGGACGGCCGCGGCGTCCGCGAAATCCAGGCTGTCGAACCCGTCGCTCTCAATATCGAGCTGGCGGGATGTGACACACCAATCCGAATTGGCGTCGCCGACGAAGGTGACCTCGTCGTCGTCAGCCTCGTCGGCGGGCGGTGATGGATCCTCGATGACCTCGTCGTCATCAGACTCGTCGACGGGCGATGACTCGTCGACGGGCGGTGACTCGTCCGAACTCTCTGAGTCTTCGGGGCTCGGCGCGATGCCGCACTGGCGCAGGTTGTAGGCCTCGATCTCATCGGTTGCGGCACTCATCTCTTCGCCTATTGCGACGAGCTCGGCGATCGAATTCTCGTCGAGCGCGAACACATCGAAGTCGACGTCGTCGAGCAGGTCGCGAAAGGTTTCGACGCCCTTGGCGGCCGAACCGACGGCGTCGCTGATTTCGTCGGGTGCGGATCCCTCGGCATCGTCCAACAGTGCTCCGAACTCGATGAACGCCCCTTCGAGCGCATCGTCGCTGGCGTCGAATGAACGGTCCAACTCGTCGTTACTGTTCTCGATCCGCTGTGCCAGCGCACACCACGACTCGTTCGAATCGCCATCGGTTGAGTCGTCGTCGTCCCCACCACAGGCCGCCAGGACCAGTGCGAATACCACAAACACAGAGAAACGCCCACTCATCGGGCGCACGCTAGCGGCAGTTCCAAGCGTGCCGGGTATGGAGTCGGAACCATGCCGACGTGATTCGGACGTGCCTTTTCGTGTCGAAGTCCCGGTCCTCGACCACCGGCGGCTCCGGGCTGCTTCGCCCATGCCGTCAGCTGGCGAGACTTGAATCGCCCCGCCTCGCTGAACTGTGCGGCCGTTGGCGGCGTTCCAATAGGGTTGCCGACCAGATGGGACTGTTGAACTGGATCTTCGGGAAGCATCCACCGCGCCCGCCAGATCCCGAGCGCACCGTCGAGGCAGCCTGGCTTCCGATGTGGCAGGCCCACCTGGTGCTGCACGAATTGCTCGAGCGTGGGGTTCCGGCAGTCGTCAGCGAGGATCACACCTCTCACATGCGGTTCGGTTCCCGCCAGCCGATGGCCAGAATCTTCGTCATCGAGCCACGCCTCGCCAAGGCCGAGGCGATCATCGAAGAGGTGACCGGCTACCCGCCCGCCCACCAGGGGATGTGAGGCGTCAGGTTCAGGACTGTTTCCAACCGTCGCAATCCGCCTATCGGCGGGGCTGCTTAGAAGGCGCTCGTCCGCAACAGCTCTGGGACGTATGGGCAATCAGGACCCAACGAGGCGGCGACGTCGTCGCTGACGCCGTCGATCGAGCCGACGTGGGTGATCAGATCGATGGGAACATCGTCGATCTCGATTTCCGACACGTCCGAATCGACGACGATGAGCTCAGCGATCGCGTCGACGTACCGCTCGGGGAGCCGCCGGCCGACACCGGCTGCCAGCCACACAGGTGTACCGACCGATCGGGCAACCGCCGCCAACACGTGTGAACCAACAGGCGCCAGCACACGCAGCGGCGAGGCGGCAACCGCTTCGATCAGCACCAAGTCGGCTCCCGCCACCGCATGGGCGAGCGACTCGGTCGGAATCGGGTCGCACTCAATCTCGTAGCGCTCGAGGCGCTGCATGAACGACGACGACCTGTGACGACTGTCGGCGCACAGAACCGAGAGATCGCCACGCCGCATCAGGGCGGCGCCGCCGATCGCCGGCCAACCGATCGTCACCACCACCGCACCCTCTGGCAGAGCCATTGCGATCTGTCGGTCGGTGGGGTCGGAATCGATCTCGTCCGCCGATGCCAAGGCCGACTCGGACGGGTCGTCGGACGCCAGCAGGCGAGCACACAACCACCACACGGGACCCAACTCGCAGTGGCGCTCGACGATTCGTCGACAAGCGATCACCAGCGGGGCCGGGTCGGTCCGTAGCGACGCCAGCGCGATCGCCGCCTCGCGCACGATCACCGACGCGTCGGTACCTGTCGCCCGTGCCACAACGCGAAGATGCTCGATCGGATGCACCACCAAACCGTACGCCACATCCGGCGGGTTCGCCGCTGGTTGGGGGAGCGATCGTTCTGCTCGTTAGGATCGCACGCCGTGGCGACGAAACTGCCTCCCGAACTCTCCCTGCTGCCGATCGACGGCGAAGCGCGCGACCTGTCGCAGTGGCTGACCACCTTCCACCTCGCCAGCGTGGTGCTCGATCCGTACACGAACGAGAGCTCTTGGATCCTCAAGACGGCCGTCCGCATCCTCGAGGAGTTCCGCGGCTCGGATGCACGTGTCAATCTGATCGTCACCGCCGACGCCGACGACGCAAGCGCCTTCCTCGGCCCGCTGACCGAGCGTTTCTTGGTGTTCTGCGATCCCGACCGGTCAGTCGTGAAGGCGATCGGTTTGCAGACACTGCCGGCGTTCGTGTTCACCCGCGTCGACGGTGAGGCACACGCGATTGCCGAAGGCTGGAACGCGACCGAATGGCGGACCGTCGCCGAGACGATCGCTGCAACCACCAACTGGAACGTCCCCACGATTCCGGCTCCGGGCGACCCTGGACCGTTTGCCGGTTCGCCAGCCGCCGGCTGAGCGTGGCGTCCCCGGCGCGCCCGCCGCTCCCCGACCTTCCGGTCGCCGAGACCTTCGACGCGCTCGCCGACGCACTCGGTGACCACCGCCGATCGGTCCTGGTCGCCCCGCCGGGCGCCGGCAAGACCACCATCGTTCCGCTTGCACTGTTGGACGAACCGTGGCTGGCGGGGCAGCGGATCGTGATGCTCGAGCCACGTCGTCTCGCCACGCGGGCCGCAGCCCGCCGGATGGCATACCTACTCGGCGAGCAGGTCGGATCTACCGTCGGCTACCAGACGCGCGACGAACGCCAGATCGGCGACGACACCCGGGTCGAGGTCGTCACCGAAGGAATCCTGACGCGGCGACTGCAGGGCGACCCAGAGTTACCGGGCATCGGTTTGGTCATCTTCGACGAAGTCCACGAACGCAACCTGCCAACCGACATCGGTTTGGCACTCACGCTCGACGTGGCGGCGAACCTGCGACCCGACCTGCGGATTCTCGCCATGTCGGCGACACCCGATATCCGAGCGCTGGTCTCGGCGTTGGGCGAGATCCCCGTGATCGAGAGCGCCGGCCGCATGCACCCGGTAGAGATCGTGTGGATGCCGCGCCAGCGACGCGGCCGGATCGAGGACGACACGGTCGCCGCCGTGCAACGGGCGCTTGTCGAGCAGACCGGCGACGTGCTGGTCTTCCTGCCGGGCATCGGTGAGATCATGCGGACCCAAACCGCGCTGCAAGGCATCGTCGACGCCGACGTCTATCCGCTCGCCGGTGCGCTCTCGCCCGCCGATCAGGACCTCGCCTTGGCGCCCTCGCCTCCGGGGCGTCGACGCGTCGTGCTGTCGACCGACATCGCCGAGACGTCCTTGACCGTCGACGGGGTACGGGTCGTCGTCGACTCGGGCCTGGCGCGTGCGCCGCGGTTCGACGTTCGCACCGGCATGAGCCGCTTGACGACCGTCACGACGAGCCGCTCGTCGGCCGACCAGCGTGCCGGGCGTGCCGGGCGCGTCGAGCCCGGCGCCTGTTACCGATTGTGGAGCAAGATCGAGCACGGCAGCCGGGCCGCCCATCGCTCGCCCGAGATCGAAGAAGTCGACCTCGCCGGGCTGATGCTCGAACTCGCCGCATGGGGCACCGCCCCAGCGCAAATGGCGTTCCCCACTCCCCCACCTCGCAAGCAGACAAAGGCAGCAACCGAGCTGTTGCGCGACCTCGACGCAATCGATGCAGACGACCACATCACCGAGATCGGGCGGCGCATGTTGGGCCTGCCGGTGCACCCGCGCCTGGCCCGCATGCTGGTCGCTGAGCCGACACCGCTCGGATGCGCGCTCGCAGTGTTGATCGACGAGCGCGACGTGTTGCGTGGCCGCCCGGACGACCTGCCGTCGGATCTGTCGTTGCGACTGCGGCTGCTGTCGGGCCGGGACGTGCACGATCTCGCCGACGATCGTGCGGTGCGGCGCCTGCGCAACCGCGCCAGCGACCTGGCGCGCCGCATGCGGATCCGGTTCGATCCGGATCTGATCGACGCCGATCGCGCCGGCGGCGCGCTGCTGCACGCCTTTCCTGACCGTCTTGCTGCACGGCGTCGACCGGGCCAATTCCAGCTGCGCACGGGGTCCGGCGCCTGGCTGCCAGACACAGATCCACTCGCCCACGAGGCGTTCATCGTCGCCGCCGACCTCGACGGCAAGCGCGATCGATCTCGGATCCGTCTCGCCGCCGCCCTCGATGCCGACGACGTTGTCAACACATTCGGCGACCAGATTCACGAGACCGTTCGGCTCGAATGGGACGACGGGCGCGATCAACTGGTCGAGCGCGTCGAGCGTCGTCTCGGCGCGATGCAGCTCGGGATCACCTCACGCCGACCGAGCCCCGGCGAGGCCACCACCGCGGCGCTGATCGCTCGGGCAGGCGCGACAGGGTTGGCCGTGCTCGGCTGGTCGACTGCATCGATCTCGCTGCGTCAACGCGTCGATTTCCTGCACCGCATCGTCGGTGACCCGTGGCCGGACTGGAGCATCGCCGCCTTGATCGCCACCCTCGATCAATGGTTGGCGCCATACCTGCCCGGTGCCGTCGGTCGCGGCGATCTCGAACACCTCGATCTGGCGATGGTGCTGCGGTCGCAGTTGCCGTGGCCACAGGGTGCTGATCTCGACAAGCTCGCCCCACGCGAACTCGAGCTGGCGACGGGCCGTTCGGTGCCGATCGACTACTCAACCGACCAACCGACCGCACAGGTCCGCGTGCAAGATCTGTTTGGGACAACCGTGCACCCGACCGCCGGTGGACGTCCGATCGTGTTGCACCTGCTTTCGCCCGCAGATCGTCCGATCCAGATCACGGCCGATCTGCCAGGGTTCTGGGCCGGCACGTGGGCCGACGTGCGAAAGGACCTCGCCGGCAGGTACCCCAAGCACCAATGGCCCGACAACCCGGCCGGCGCCCAACCAAAACGTCTGAAGGACCGCTGAATGGTTGCCACCGACGTACTCGGGCTGAACCCGTGGATCGCGGTGCTGTGCATCCTGATCGTGTTCACCGGCGCCCTGCTACAAGCGTCGATCGGGGTCGGCCTCGGTCTGGTAGCTGCCCCCACGTTGTCGCTGGTCGACCCCGCCTTCATCCCTGGGGCGCTGACTGTATGTGTCGTGCCGCTGGTCGTCGGCATGACGATCCGCGAACGCAGCCATATCGATCGCAGCGGCATTTCGCGCGCCGTGGTAGGTCGCTTCACAGGCGTCGTGATCGGCGCCTGGTTGATCTCCAGGATGGGCCAGGGTGGAATCGCGATCGTGGTCGGGTTGAGCGTGCTGCTCGCCGTCGTCGGGTCGCTGAGCGGCCTGCACTTCTCTCCCACGCCACGCAACCTGTTCATTGCCGGCACGGCGTCGGGGTTCTCCGGCACCGTCGCCGGGGTCGGCGGGCCGCCGATGGCGCTCACATATCAGAACTCCGATCCACGCACCCTGAGGGCGACATTGGCTGCGTTCAACATGATCGGATCGTCATTCACCATCCCGAGCTTGGCGATCGCCGGGATAATCGGTCGGCGCGAGCTGCAGCTGGCCCTGATGCTGACACCGGGCGTGCTGATGGGGTTGTGGATCGGACAGTTCACGATCACCCGCCTACCACGCGAGCGTGTGCGATCGTTCGTGTTGGTCGCCTCCGCGGCGTCGGCGCTGGTGCTACTTGCCCGCCAACTGCTCTGAACACATCGGCCTCGAGTCGCATAGGGTTTCGGTCATGGCTGACGCTCAAGATCTCGACGACTTCGGCTTCACCGAGCTGCTTCCGCTCGGCCCAGACGACACCCCCTACCGCCTCGTCACCACAGATGGTGTATCAACGTTCGACACCGACGAGGGAACCTTCCTGAAGATCGAACCCGAGGCGATCCGACGTCTCACCGCCGAGGCGATGCACGACATCGCCCATTTCCTGCGACCGGCCCACCTCCAGCAGCTGCGCAACATCCTCGATGATCCCGAAGCCAGCGCCAACGACCGCTTTGTCGCCAGCGACCTGCTCAAGAACTCGGCCGTCTCGGCCGGCGGTGTGCTGCCGATGTGCCAGGACACGGGCACCGCGATCGTCAAGGCCAAGAAGGGCCAGTTCGTGTTCACGGGCGGCGGCGACGAACGGGCGATCGCACACGGCATCCAGGACACCTACCTCACGAGCAATCTCCGCTACAGCCAGATGGCGCCGCTCACTATGTACGAGGAGACGAACACCGGCAACAACCTGCCCGGCGAGATCAAGATCTCAGCGATCGACGGCGACGCCTACAAGTTCTTGTTCATGGCCAAGGGCGGCGGCAGCGCCAACAAGAGCTACCTCTTCCAGGAGACCAAGGCCCTGCTGAACGAGGCGAGCCTTCTGCGGTGGGTGTTCGACAAGATGCAGATGCTCGGAACGGCGGCCTGTCCGCCCTATCACCTGGCGATCGTGATCGGCGGCACGTCGGGAGAGTTCGCCGTCGAAACCGCCAAGCTCGCCTCGACCAAGTATCTCGACTCACTCCCGACCGAGGGCTCCGAGCTTGGCCACGGGTTCCGCGACCTCGAACTCGAGGCAACTTTGCTCAAGCTCGCCCAGACGACCGGTATCGGCGCCCAGTTCGGCGGCAAATACTTCTGCCACGACGTGCGTGTGATTCGGCTCCCGCGCCACGGGGCCAGCTGCCCGGTGGCGATCGCGCTCTCGTGCTCGGCCGACCGCCAGGCGCTCGGCAAGATCACCCGCGACGGCGTGTTCCTCGAAGACCTCGAACGCGACCCCGCTCGTTTTCTCCCCGAACCCACCCAAGAGGATCTCGACGACACCGCAGTCGTGCGGGTCGACCTCGACCGTCCGATCACCGAGATCCTGGCCGAGCTCTCGAAGTATCCGGTGCGTACCCGCGTGATGCTGACCGGGACGATCGTGGTCGGCCGCGACATCGCCCACGCCAAGATCAAGCAACGGCTTGACGCCGGTGAGCCGATGCCGCAGTACCTGCGCGACCACTGCATCTACTACGCCGGCCCCGCCAAGACGCCCGAGGGTTACGCCTCGGGTTCGTTCGGCCCGACCACCGCCGGGCGGATGGACTCGTACGTCGAGCAGTTCCAGGCCGCCGGCGGGTCGATGATCATGCTCGCCAAGGGAAACCGGTCACAGTCGGTCACCGACTCCTGCAAGGCGCACGGCGGTTTCTACCTCGGCTCGATCGGTGGGCCGGCAGCGCGACTGGCGCTCGACAACATCCGCAAGGTCGAAGTGCTCGAATACCCCGAGCTCGGTATGGAGGCTGTATGGAAGATCGAAGTCGAGGATTTCCCCGCCTTCATCGTCGTCGATGACAAAGGCAACGATTTCTTCCAGCAGGTTCGAGCCGAAGCCGCCGAGCGCGTCACCCAGGTGAAACTCAGCTGAGGCCGCGCAGCGTCGCCACTCGGCGATACTGGTCTCGTGAGATCCCGAACACCGATCGCGGTGGCGGTCATCTGCATCGGCGGCGCCGTCGCTGTTGCAGCGCTCCCAGCCGAGTTGAACGGCCCGGCAATGGTCGATTCGGTCGCGGTGCGGACGAGAACCGCCCGCCCGGGCAATCCTGGGGTGGTGCCGATGCCGGCCGAGGCCTATCCGGTCGATACCTCTCGTCCGGATCGAGTGATCGGTGACGGATCGCCTGCCAGCTGCACATCACAGGCGGTCGTGGAAGCCGTCGCCCTGGGCGGCGTGATCACCTTCGACTGTGGGCCCGACCCCGTCAGCATCGTTATGACCGAGACCGCAAAGGTCGTCAACACCTCTCCGATCGTCGTGCTCGACGGAGGCGGCAAGATCACCCTCGACGGTTCCGGACAGCGGCGCATTCTCTACATGAACACCTGTGACCCCGCTCAGATCTGGACGACTTCGCACTGCCAGAACCAGGATCATCCGCAGCTCACAATCCAAGCCACGGCGTTCACAAGGGGAAACAGCACGGGCGACCTGAACGAGGGCGGCGGAGGCGGAGCGGTGTTCGTACGGGGCGGGCGACTCAAGGTGATCGACAGCGTGTTCACGACCAATCGGTGCGACCCGACCGGCCCCGACGTGGGCGGTGCCGCACTGCGTGTGCTCAGCCAGTACGAAGGGCTCCCGGTGATCGTCGCCACCAGCACGTTCGGCGGGGGCCCTGCCCTGGGCAACGACTGCTCGAACGGTGGAGCGATCTCGAGCATCGGTGTGTCGTGGCAGATCTTCAACAGCTTGTTCACCCACAACAACGCGATCGGTAGCGGCGCCAACCCGGCCCGCCCCGGCACCCCCGGCGGAGGCAACGGAGGGGCGATCGCCCTTGATGGCAACGACTTCACGCTAGACCTCGCCGGCACGATCGTGGCCGACAATGTTGCCGAAGAGGGCGGAGGAGGAATCTTCTTCGTCTCCAACGACCGGACGGGCGAGCTCCGCATCGCTCAGTCCGTGTTAGAACGAAACCTCAGCCGCGGGTTCGAAACCGTCGGTTATCCAGGCATCTTCTTCCTCGGGCGCGGCACGCCCCAGGTGGTTGACTCGACGATCGATTAGCACGACGATCGACCGGCATCGCCGAGGGAGACCGAACCGGTTGGCGTCTCAGCGGCCGAGGCCGGTCGAAGCCCAGAAGGCGCTGATGTCGTTGGCGAGCCAGTCGGCCAGGCGCTCGGCGCCGGCCGGCGTCGGGTGCACCATGTCGATGAAGTCGACGCCTTCTGACAACGGTTCGATGTCACGTGTGAAAACGCGAGCAACGAACCGGACATGCGCCTTGTGGGGGTCGTAGGCGGCGAGGTCGGCCTCGGCGCGCTCGATCAGGCCAACGATCGCTGGGTTGGCGAGTACGTCGCTCGAATGCGGCTGCGAATAGACGTACAACGGCACGCCGGCCGCTACCGCCGCGTCGATCAGCTCCTGCAACTCGGCGCCGCGCTGCCGGCTGATCTCGGCTGAGATCGGTGAGAGCAGACATTCGTACTTCACGTGCATCACGGTCATCTCGTTGCAGGCCACCTCGTCCCAGTGCAACCAGACGAAGTTGATCGACATCACGATCACGTCCGTGCCGGCTGCCACGGCTTCGTCGACCATCTCGGTCGCCCCTGGGGCCATCACCGCTTGACGGATGCGGGTACGGATCTCGAGCGGACGGCCGTCGATGGAGGCCACGCGCACGGCGAAGGCGTTCGGCAACGACACACTCTCCCAAGCCACATCGGATCCGCCGATCCAATCGATCCGCAGCGGTGCGTCGGTCCGGTCAGCCGTCGACGATTCGAACGCCGGCCGAGCGATGGTGGCGAGGGGCGAAACGGTCGGCGTCGTAGTCGACGCCGACGGCGGAACCGGCGTCGTGGCCGGTGTCGGCGAAGCCACCGGCGTCGACCCGGAGAGTTCGACCCCCGGCGCGCTCGGGGGCAACCGGCGCCAGCGTATGGCGGAGACAGCCGCCACGCCGACGGCCACCACGACCACGGCCACGAGGCCGCCCACGACGACATCACGACGGTTTCGCATTGTCGTCGATGATAGGGGTGCGAACACCCGTCGTCTTGTCGCTGGCCGGCTCAGGCGAGGCTGACCAGGTCGAGCCACTCGCGGCTGAAGTAGTCGACGTCGCCGTCGGGCATCAGCAGCACCTTGGTCGGACTGAGTTCGGTCACGAATTCGGTGTCGTGGCTGACGAAGATGATCGACCCCGGCCAGTTCTTGAGAGCGTCGGCGACGGCGGCGCGAGATGGCGGATCGAGGTTGTTCGTGGGTTCGTCGAGCAACAGCAAGTTGTTGCGGCCCGCCATCAGCATCGCCAGCGCGAGCTTGGTCTTCTCGCCGCCAGACAACGTGCCGGCGTCCTGGAACACCTTCTCGCCGGACAGTCCAAACATGCCGAGCAGGCCCCGCAACTCGGTCTCGGTGAGGTCGACGTTGGAAGGAACATCGGCCCGAATGTTGTCGAGCAGCGACTTCGAGGTGTCGAGATTGTCGTGCTCTTGGGCGTAGTAGCCGGCGTGCACGTGGTAGCCGAACTCGAAATGACCGAGGTCAGCCTGTGTTTCCTCGGCGAGGATCCGCAGCAGACTGGTCTTGCCGGCCCCGTTCAAGCCCAGCACGAGCAATCGTTCTCCCCTCCCGAGATCGAACCCGACGTCCTCGAACACCGGGGGACCGCCGTACCCCTTGCAAAGACCTGAGGCCTCGATCACGGTCTGGCCGCACGCCGGCGGATCGGGGAAACGCACCGTGATCGATTTCGATTCCTTGGGCGCCTCGACCTTCTGGGCCGCGAGCCGGGCGATCCGCTTCTCGACGCTGTGGGCCTGGGCCGCCTTGGTGGCCTTGGCCCCGAATCGATCGACGAACTTCTGCATCCGAGCGATCTCGCGCTGTTGCTCGGCGGCCTGCTTGATCAGACGCCGCTCGTCTTCGGCACGTGCGTTGACGTACTGGGTGTAGGTGCCCTTGTATTCGACGATGTGACCGGTGGCGGTCTCGGTGGCGCGGTCGAGGTGGAGCACGCGGGTGATCGCCTCGTCAAGCAGTTCGAGATCGTGGCTGATCACCAGCAAGGCGCCCCGGTACTGGCGCAGGAAGCCCAGCAGCCACTCTTTGGTGTCGATGTCGAGGTGGTTGGTCGGTTCATCGAGGCACAGCACGTCGCTCCCGGCGAACAAGATCCGGGATAACTCGACGCGCCGCCGTTCGCCGCCGGACAGGACCCCTATCGGCTGCTCCATTCGGTCTTCGCTGAGTCCGAGTCCAGCCGCCAACGAACGCGCCTCGCTCTCGGCCGAGTAGCCACCCGAGAGCCGGAACTGTTCCTCCGCTCGGCTGTACCGGCCAACGTTGCGATCGTCGGGCAGTTCTTCCATCGCGATCCGCAACTTCTCGATGCGTACCAGCTCCTCATCGATGCCACGGCCCGACAGCACATGTTGGATCGCGGTGCGAGAGTTGTGGTCGCCCTCGATCTTGGGATCCTGCGGCAGATACCCGAAACCACCCTTGCGGATCACCTTGCCGGCAGCCGGCTCATTGGCTCCGCCGATTACCCGGAACAGCGAGGTCTTGCCGGCGCCGTTGCGGCCCACGATCCCGACCTTGTCGCGGGGCATCACGGTGAAGCTCGCGCCGTCGACGAGCAATCGGCCACCCACTTCCACCGAGAGTGCCTGCACCTGGAGCATCGCACCAGGCTACGGTCAGATCCGTGACGACATCGGTGGCTTTCGCGGGCGGGCGGCTTCCGGCGCTCGCCGCACCGATTGCCTGCGGGTGCTGCATGCTCGCAGGCGCTGCCTACGTGGCCGCCGTAGATCCGAGCGACAGCCGCGGATTCCTGCCGTGCCCGTTCCGATCACTGACCGGTTGGTGGTGCCCTGGCTGCGGTCTGACGCGCGCCACCCACCACCTGTTCGGCGGCGAGGTGACCCAGGCGCTGCGGTACAACATCTTCGTCGTGCTGATCCTGGCGGGGCTGTCTCTGACCTGGCTGGCGTGGGCGATGCAGGTCGCCGGACGTCCAATTCGGTGGCTCACGCGTGTTCCCTCCTGGGTTTATGGGTCCGGCGTGATCGTGCTCGTGGCCTTCGCGATTCTTCGCAACCTGCCGGGCGTGCCCGGTCTGCGCGGCTAGCCGTTCGACTTCCGCTGGCTATAGCACGATCGCCGAATCGTCGAAGAACACCGATGGCAGGCACTCACCCACCTCGCCGCGTTCTCCACCGGGGGTCTTTCCCAGAGCGGTCGCCGTGTACAGAACCAGCAGCGCAGCGCCCTCTTGGGTCAACTGTGGACCACCGTCGTCGAGCAGATCATCCGGCTCGGCCTCGGTCGCCGCCGCCCAGTCGACCACGACAACACTCGCGAACGAGCGCGATAGTTGGCGGATGACCTCGTTGATAGCCACGGCATCGTCGTTGAGCGCGCTCAGCGTGTACACGATCGTCGGGCGCGGCGACAGCCGCCGCAGCATGTCTTCGAGTTGGCGGACGAACGCGTCGATATCGCCGTCGAAGTGATTGCCGAACATGACGGCAGCGACATCCCATGGCTCGCCATCTGACGGCGTCAGGCGCTCGTCGAGCACCTCGTGGCCGAACTCGATGAAGCGGCCGGGCTCGGCGGCGATCTCGACTGTCCAACCGAAGTCGCCCAGCACGTCGCACATGTTCCCGTCGTTGCGCGGCGCCGCCGAGGCGATCAAAGTGTCACCGATCATCAGCACGCGGTAACCGACCACCGAGTCAGCAATTGCCCCGGCGACGTTCTCGGGTGGCGGTTCGGTTGTCGGCGCGACCGATGCGGGCGGCGTTGTCGGTGGAGCCGAAATCGGAGTGCGGTCAGAAAATGGCTCTGGCAGCCGGCCGAGCACAACGGTCTCGGGGACGTCGAATGTAGGTGGCGGCGAACTCACTTCGCCCGATCCGCAGGCCGCGCTCAGTACGGCCAACGCCACCGGTGGTACCGCTCGTCGAAGCGCTGTTCGGGGTACGGAGTTTCGTGTCGCCCTGGCCATCGAGGATTCATTGAAGCCGATTGTGGGCACGCCCGCATCGGCGGGCCCACAATCGGTTCATTTGAATCGGTGTTCGGCGGTGAATCAGGGAGCCTTCAGAGAGTCGCGGATTTCAGTCAGGAGATCGACCTCGGACGGAGCGGCATCTTCTTTCTCGGCGGGCTTCAGGTTGTCGTACGCCTTGACCATCAAGAACAAGATGTAGGCGACCACCACGAAGCTGATCGCGGCGTCGATCACGAGACCGATGCTGATCCGAGCGTCACCGACGTCGAAGCCGATGCTCTGGAAGCTCGACTCGCCGAAGATGGCGGCGATGATCGGATTGACGACGCCGTTGAGCAGCGCATCGACGATCTTGGCGAAGTAAAGCGCCATGATCAGACCTACGGCGATAGTGACGACGTCGCCCCTCTGTATGAACGCCCTGAACTGGTCCCTCATGTCATTCATTGGTGTTGTCCTCTCATTATTTGGTTTCCCCCAGCGGCCATATTCAAGCACACCGATTAGTTCAGGTTGAACCTGCTGACCGTCGCACGGTGGCCTCTTCGATACGGTGTGCAGCCGATGTGCTTCGAGAACGACCCACCCGACGGCGACGACAGTCCCGAGCTGTTCGATCGCATCTCCGACCTTGATGTTCTCGAGGCGACTTCGACGCCGGAGGAGGATCGGCCGCTCGAGCAGATCGGCGGCAAGGTCGATCCGGAGATCTTCAGCCGGCTCTCCCTCGCTGCCAGTGCCGTTCTTCACGTCGGCATTCCTGTGACCTGAAAGAGGTTCCTCCCGCATGGCTCATCAGTACGACCTCGTCATCATCGGACTCGGCTCGGGCGGCACTCTGGCGGCTGAGTTCGCGGCTGGCGAACTCGGTCTCAGGGTCGCCGCCGTCGAGCGCGCTCGAATCGGTGGCGACTGTCTGTGGACGGGTTGTGTGCCCTCCAAGGCGCTGATCGCCAGCGCCCGCGTCGCCCACACCGTTCGACATGCCGCCACGTACGGCGTCTTCGCCGATCAGCCCGAGATCGACTTGGCGGCAGTGTGGGGCCGGATCAAGACCGTGCAGGCCGGTATCGCCGCCACCGACGACTCCCCCGAACGATTCGATGAGCTCGGGGTCGAGCTTGTCGAGGGCGAAGGCCGGGTCACGGGGTATAGCGAGGTCACCGTCGATACCGCCGAAGGGGTTCGCCAACTCGACGCACGCTTCATCCTCATCTGCACCGGCAGCCGCCCGGCGGTTCCGCCGATTCCGGGCTTGGCGGAGGTCGACTATCTCACCAGCGAGAACATCTTCGAAGTCGACCGCCCGCCAGAATCGCTGGTGATGATCGGCGGTGGCCCGATCGCCAGCGAGATCGCACAATCGATGGTTCGACTCGGCGTGCCGACGACGGTGCTCGAGATGGCCCACCGTCTCGTACCCCGCGACGAACCCGAGTTGGCCGACCGATTGGCCCAAGTCTTACGCTCCGAAGGTGTCGACCTGCATCTGTCCACCGCAGCCTCGTCGGTGGAACCGGGTGGCGACGGCGTCATTGTGCGTGCCGGCGATCAACAGTTCACCGCTGCCGGCGTGCTGGTCGCCACCGGCCGGATCGCCAACGTCGAATCGCTGGGGCTCGACAAGTTCGGAATTCCAGCCGACGCCGGCGGGGTCGAGGTCGACGGCCGCAACCGAACGCTTGTCCCGAGCATCTATGTCGTTGGCGATGCGGCGGCCGGCCGCCCGCAGTTCACGCACTCTGCGGCGCACGATGCCGTGCTCGCCGTACGCGACATGTTCTTGCCCGGTCGCGGGATTCCGTCACAGCTGGTGCCGTGGTGCACATTCACCGAACCGGAACTGGCCCACGTCGGGCTGACCGCCGCCGAGGCCCGCGAGCGTCACGGCGCCCGAGCGATCACCGTGTACCGCCGCGAGCTCGCCCACAATGACCGTGCACGTGCCGACGGCCACACCGAAGGCTTGCTGATGATCGTCACCGCCAAGGACCGGATCGTCGGCGCCCATGCCCTCAGCCCTTCCGCCGGCGAGCTGATCCACGAGCTTGCGCTGGCGATCAAGTTCGGTGTCGCCATCAACGAGCTGTCCGAACTGGTGCACATCTACCCGACGATCTCGAGCGGCATCGGGCGGATGGCGGCCGACCGGTCGTACCGAACCGCCCGCCGCTATCGGGTGCTTGCCAAACTCAGCCGTCGCTTCGGCTGACACCCGGCTCTCGAGCACGTCGAGATCCGGGCCTGGAACATGCGATCGTCGGCGACGTTGAAGCGTTAGACGGGGTCGTCGCCGGCCGATCGGATGCGCCGGGGAACAGACTGCATTCTTAAGGCTGGGCGACCTCGGCGAGGGTTGCGAGGAATCGGTCGTTCTCCACTGCCGAGCCGATCGTGACGCGAATGCCGTCACCGGAGAATGGGCGGATCACTACGCCGCGCCGTTCGAGATCGAGGGCGATCGCGTCGGTCCGCTCGCCGGTCGCCAGCCAGACGAAGTTGCCCTGGTGATTCGGCAACGTCCAGCCTGCGGCAGCCAGTTCTACCTCGACCCGGGCGCGCTCGGCGAGGATCGCTTGCACGCGCTCGTTGATCGCCGGCTCGTGTTCGAGCGCTGCCATCGCGGCCGCCTGAGCGAGGGCGTTCACGGCGAACGGCAGCAGCATCTTGTCGACGGTTGTGATCAGGTCGGGATGCCCGACGCCGTAGCCCACCCGCAAGCCGGCGAGGCCATGGGCCTTCGAGAACGTGCGGGTCACCATCACGTTGTCGAAGTCGGGCAGCAGATCGGCGACAGGATCGCCGAACCCTGGATCGAGGAACTCGCGATACGCCTCGTCGATGCACACGACGACATGGTCAGGCACTTGACTCAACAACGACCGCAGCTCGGTTGTGGTCGATGCAACCCCGGTCGGGTTATTCGGTGTTGCCACGAAGATCAGCTTTGTGCGGTCGGTGACGGCGGCGGCGAGAGCGTCGATGTCGAACCCGAGATCGGCGGCGAGCGGCACCTGCACGCTGACGCCGTTCATCAGCCGCGTGAACACCGGGTAGACCTCGAACGAGCGCCACGGGAACACGACCTCGTCGCCGGGATCGACGTAGCCGAAGCACAGCTGCTGCAAGATACCCGCCGACCCGTTACCGACCGTGACATGATCGGAAGTGACGCCAAGCCGGGTCGCCAACGCCTCCCGAACCGACGTCGCTCGATGATCGGCGTATCGGTTGACCCCGCTGGCCGCCTCGTTGACAGCGCCGATGATCGGATCGAGGGGCGCCCGCGGATTCTCGTTGGAGGCGAGCTTGATGGCGTCCATGATCCCGTGCTCGGTCTCGGCCTGGGAGGCGCCCTTGCCGGGCCGGAATGAGGGGAGGTCGGCGACGACGCTGCGCGGCCGCCCGATCGTTGATTCAGTCACGGACGCGACGGTAGCGGCGGTCGCGGAATTACGTCGGACCGGCGTACAACACGCCCTCTCGTTCGAAGCGGTCGATCTCGAGGGGGGTGTATCCGACCTCGGTCAGCACCTCACGGTTGTGTTCGCCGTGCAGCGGAGCCGGGCGACGCACCACATCGACGGCGGCGGCCGCGCCGGTAAGTGGTGGCGTGATGTGGTAGCTGCCGCCATGGGGGTGATCGGTGATCGGCAAGCCGACTATCAGATCGTCGATCGTGCCTACTCGGCTGGACGGGATATCCGCCGAGCGGAATACCTCGATCCACTCGTCCGTGGTGCGCTGCAACAGGATCTTGGCCACCTCGCGATAGAGCTCTCCCCCGTTTTTCATCCGCGACCAGCGGGTCAGAATTCGCGGGTCGCCGATCAGGTCGCCGCGGCCCCCGAGGCGAAAGATCGTCTCGTAATGCTTCTGGTCGTACGGCAATACGTGGACCATCCCGTCGGCGGTGGCATGGGGGCGACGCTCAGGGGTGAGGATCCGGGCGTAGCCGGCCGGCCCGAGCGGCGGCTCTGGAATCGCTGAGGCCCCGTGCTCGACCAGCAGGAATGAGCGCATCACCTCGGTCATCGCGATCGTGATGTCGGAGCCCTCGCCGGTGCGCTGATGCTGGAAAAGCGCGATCGCGATGGCGTTGGCGATCACCAGCCCTGCAGACTTGTCCGCCAACAGCGTCGGCATCAGCACCGGGGGCAGACCCCCTTGCTCGGACAGATCGCACACTCCGCTCGCCGATTGGATGATGTCGTCGTAGGCCGGTGCATCGGCCAGCTCGGAGTCGACCGGATAGCCGGCGGCTGCGCAGTAGACGATGTCGGATCTGAACGCCCGGATGTCGTCGTAAGTGATGCGGGCCCTGGTTCGCGAACCCGGCCGCAGATTGGTGGCGAACACATCAGCCGTAGCCACCAGCCGGCCGAGCGCTTCGTGACCCTCGGGCGTATGAATGTCGAGGCCGATGCTGCGCTTGTTGCGCATCAGGTTCATCGTCACACCCGACAGCTCGGGGTGCGGCCCGATACCCATCGAACGGTTGGTGTCGCCGCGTCGATCTTCGATCACGATCACGTCGGCACCTTGGTCAGCGAGAATGTGGGTGCCGAGCGGCCCCATCACGACCGAGGTCATGTCGATAATGCGAACGCCGTCGAGGGGAAGCTTCACGATTCTGAACCTAGCGCCGTGACCGTGAACGTTTGTGTTCGCGTCGAGTCAGGTTCGCTGCTCGCAAGGCGCTGAGACGATCTACCGGCCTTGCCCCAATATGAGGAGCAGCAACGCAGCGAGCGCCGAAGCTGGCCATCGAAACAGGGCAACCGTTTGGGGTTGCGGTACTGGCCGATGATCGATCACGAAGGCCGATCCTGTCGCTCCGCTCCGGTACCAGATGACCGCGAATGGTACCGTTCGAACCAGCACAGCTGGAGGATCCAATGAAGACTGCAATAACCGAAACGTTCGGCATCGACGTGCCGATTCTGGCGTTCACGCACTGCCGCGATGTAGTGGTCGCCGTATCGAAGGCCGGCGGCTTCGGCGTGCTGGGGGCCGTCGCTCACAGCGACGAGCAACTCGAAATCGATCTCGACTGGATCGAGGACGAACTCGGCGATCGCCCGTACGGCGTCGACCTGATCGTGCCCGCCAAGTACGCCGGGTCCGACGAGGGCGGTCTCAAGCTGAGCGACCTGTTGAAAATGATTCCGAGCGAACACCAAGAGTTCGTCGACGACATCCTCGAGCGCTACGACGTGCCGGAGCTGCCCGCCGACAGCGGTCGAGGAGGGTTGGTCGGGGGTGGCAGCAACGACGCCGCACCGTTCTCGGCGAGTCGAGCCGGCCCGCAGCTCGAGATCGCACTCGCCCACAAGCCTGCGATCGTCGTGAACGCACTAGGCCCGCCACCGGGGCACATGATCGACCGTGTCAAAGAGGAAGGTCGCCTGATCGGTGCCCTCGCCGGCGCTGCACAGCACGCCGAACGGCACGTCAACGCCGGCGTCGATGTGATTATCGCCCAGGGGTCCGAAGCCGGTGGCCACACTGGCGAAATCGGCACGATGGTATTGATCCCCGAGATCGTCGATGCCGTCGGTGACATCCCGGTGCTGGGCGCGGGAGGAATCGGACGCGGGCGCCAGATGGCCGCCGCGATGGCGCTCGGCGCCCAGGGCGTGTGGTGCGGCTCGGTGTGGCTCACGACCGATGAGGCCGAAACACATCCGGCCGTGAAGGAGAAGTTCCTCGCCGCCACATCGAACGACACGATCCGGTCGCGGTCGCGAACCGGCAAACACGCCCGGCAGCTAACGACGGCCTGGACCGAAGAGTGGGATCGACCCGACACACCGGATCCGCTGGGTATGCCGCTCCAGCCGATTCTGATCGACGAGGCGATTCGCCGGATCGACCGCTCGGCCCACCAGCCCGGCACGGGTGCCAACAAGCTGGCGAACTACTTTGTCGGCCAGATCGTTGGAGCCATGAACGAAACCAAACCGGCCACCCGGGTGGTGTACGAGATGATCGAAGAGTTCATCGAGTCGGTCGAGCGCCTCAACGATCAGATGAACGGCTGACAGGCAGACTCAAGCCCTGATCGCCCGAACGATCAGCTCAAGCATCTCATCGACGGCCTGCTCGAACCCGAGCCCGATGTCGGCCTGCACGGTCGGTTGACCGAAGAACTGTCCACCGCCGGCGAGCAGTCCGGCGACCACCGTTGGCGTGACGGGACGGAACTCGCCAGCCGCTACCCCACGCTGCACCAGCTGTTCGGTAATCGCCATCACATAGCCGTAGTGACGATCGAACAGACGGCGAGCGGCGGGTTCATCGGCCAGGTCGTCGCCGAACACCCGCGTGATGCGCTGCAACTCGGCGCCACCCAAGCTGTAGGCCCGGATCTGGTCGGCATACGACCGTGCGGCGTCGATCGAATCGAGCGCCGCTCGACCGACGCGGTGCAGAAAGCGGTCGATCACGAGCAATACGAGCTCGTCCTTCGACGGCGCCAGCTCGTACAAGGTGCGACGCGAGCAACCGACATGGGCGGCGAGTTCCCGCACACTGAACCCCGAAAACCCCTCCTGTAGGAACAATGCCTCGAGCTGATCGAGTACCTCGCGATGCCGGGCGCCGAGCTGAAGCTCTGCACGCTGCGAGATCAGCGGCCGGGGCCGCCGATCCGCAGCGACTGAGTCCGGTACCGACATGACCAAAACAGTACCCGACGTGATCGCCGGGCCGTCGCCCACTCACCGCCCACCCCCAAAACAAGTCGGAGTGGTGCCGGCACCTTGTCGTTAGTCGGGTGTCGTCAGTCGGGGAGTTTGGGAACATCGACGTTGGATTTTCGGTTCAGCAGCGAGGCCCGGACCACCGAGGCGTGGCCGAAGCGGTCGCGCAGGGCGTCGACGGCTTCGTCGAGGCCCGAACGGTCCTTGCGTCCAAATGGCAGCAGCAACTGCTCGGTGCTGTCACCAATGTTCTCGAGATTGCCGACCGACAGCCCGATCAACGTGAGCCCGCGTTGTTCGATCATCTCGCTGGCGTCGCCCAGCACCGCCAGGGCAACCTCGCGGATCGGTTCGGTGGCGGCGGTCGGGTGCGGCAGCGATCGTGCCCTCGTGGCGCGGCTGAAGTCATCGAACCGCATCCGAATCGTGATCGTTCGGCCGACGCGTCCGGCATGCCGCATCCGGCGGGTCACTCGATCGACGATTCCGAGCAGCGTCACCTCGATTCGTTGGGGCGACTTACGACCGCCTCCGAGTGCCTGCTGCGAACCGATCGATCCGCGCCGTTTTCCAGTCTCGACGCGGCGTGGGTCGCGGTTGTGGGCGAGGGCGTGCAGGCTCCTGCCGGAACCGACACCGAGCATCGCCACCAGATGTCCCTCGCCCAAGGTGGCGACGTCGCCTACCGTAAAGATGCCACGATCTTGCAGCTTGCGTTCGGTGACAGGGCCAACGCCCCACAATCGCCCCACCGGAAGCGGGTGAAGAAACTCGATCTCGCGACTGGGTTCGACCACCAGCAACCCATCGGGCTTGGCGACACCGCTGGCGACCTTGGCGAGGAACTTGGTGCGTGCGACGCCGACGGTGATCGGCAGCCCGACCCGTCGCAACACCTCGGATCGCAGCCGGGCACCGATCTCTCCAGGTGTGCCGGCGATGCGCCACAGACCGCTGACGTCAAGGAACGCCTCGTCGATCGAGAGCCCCTCGACGGCGGGCGACGTGTCGTTGAAGACGTCGAACACCGCCTTGCTGGCTGTCGTGTATGCCTCGAACCGAGGCTGCACGACGATTACGTCGGGACACAGTCGTCGAGCCTGGAACTCCGGCATCGGCGTGTACACGCCCAGTCGTTTCGCTTCGTAGCTCGCAGCCAGCACAATCCCGCCGCCGACAATGATCGGGCGGCCACGAAGCGAAGGATCGTCACGTTGTTCGACGGACGCGTAGAACGAATCGAGATCGGCGTGCAAGATCGTGGCGCCCGTGCCCGGTTTGATAGAGGCCATCGAACACATGTTCGCACTTTGAGGACTCGCCGTCCAGACCGGTCATACTGTTCGTCCGTGACGCCCGGCCCAGACCCCACTTCAAAGACCGCCGGTGCCGAAACGGACGCCGAGCTGG
>Ga0255048_10000525_pt1 | contig 29603 bp, 22 predicted proteins | sample JV7_2_2_MG_FD_183619 | JGI IMG/M metagenome (GOLD analysis project Ga0255048, IMG submission 183619) | Seawater microbial communities from Jervis Inlet, British Columbia, Canada - JV7_2_2 | ecosystem: Environmental > Aquatic > Marine > Inlet | place: Canada: British Columbia | collected 2016-10-06
CGATCAAGTGCAGCCTGTTGCCCTTCGACGGCGTGCGCATCGGTACGCGCCATGATGACAAACGCGTCATCAATGCGTCCGTCCACGGCCGCCTTGAGACGATCGCACATTTCAGCGGTCTCGACGAGTGCCTTACCCGGCCGGTGACCGCAACGTTTGACCGCAACCTGGTCCTCGAGATGGCAGCCGGCGGCACCCGCCCAGGTCATCTCACGAATTGTGCGGCTAATCATAAAGGCGCTGCCCCAGCCCGTGTCGGCGTCAACCAGCAATGGTGCGTCCGCAACCGATGCGATGCGACGAATGTCTTCACAGACGTCGTTCAGTGTTGTCATCGCGAGGTCCGGCAGACCAAAGGACGCATTCGCGACGCCCGCGCCAGACAGGTAAATGGCACGAAAGCCGGCTTCTTCGGCTAAAAGCGCTGTAAATGCGTTGATCGTGCCGACAATTTGCAGCGGCCTTTCGGCCTCGAGCGCAGCCCGGAAACGTGCTCCAGCACTCATGATTCATGACTCCCAGATGGTTACACACGAAATTTTAATCTCAATTAAAATTTCTGGGGGAGCGATTCTAAACCACCGGGGTAGCGTTTCCCAAATTGATCGAACCGGAAAGATTGGTGTAGGAGCGCTGCTTGCAGCGCGATAGTCGCAGCGCAAGCGCAGCTCCTACGTAATCGCTACAACAACGCGGCCGGTCACGGTGCCGTCGAGATAGGCCTGGAAGGCACCCGGCAGTTCATCGAAACCGATTGTGCGACCACCGATCGTGTCCAGATGGCGCGGCCTGAGGTCACCACCGATGCGCGACCAGACCGCAAGCCGCAGGTCACGCGGGGTGTCCACCGAGTTGATGCCAAGCAGGCATACGGCCCTGAGGATGAACGGCAAGACGGTTGTTTCGAGTTTATGGCTGGCCGCCAGTCCGATGCTCGCTATGTTGCCACCGTAGCCCGTCGTGCGTGTCAGCCAGGTTAGATAGTCGCCGCCAAGGTTGTCGATCGCTCCGGCCCACTCCGCTTTCTCCATCGGTCGTTTGCCAAGGTCGATCTCGTCACGCAACAGCACGCGGCGCGCCCCAATACTGGTCAGGTAGTCTTCTTCGGTCGCCTTGCCGGTCACCGCAACCGCCTCGTAGCCACGACTATCGAGCATGTCGATTGCGATCGAGCCCACACCTCCGGTCGCTCCGGTAACGGCAACAGGACCACTTCCGGGGAGCTGGCCATTTTGTTCCATGCGATGAATGGCAAGCGCGGCCGTGTAACCGGCGGTACCTATTTGCATCGCCTCTATTGCAGACATGCCGTCTGGAATCGGCACAACACTGTTACTGTCGACGCGCGCGTATTCCGAATAGCCGCCATCGACCGTTTCGCTAAGACCGCAACCATTAACAAGCACCGCGGCGCCCACCCCAAGGTCAGCGTCATCGGAACTGACAACTGTGCCGGCGAGGTCGATGCCGCCGTTTAGCGGGTAGCGCCGCAATATTTTTCCGGCGCCGGTTGCCGCGAGCGCGTCTTTGTAATTGATCGTCGAGTGACTGACCTTGATGACGACGTTGCCGTCGGTCAGGTCGTCAAGGGAAATTTGTTCGAGGCCTGCGACGATCTTGCCGTCGGCCTCATTAATGCGGTATGCACGAAACGTTTCCATCATTTTCCCTTATTCAGCCAGACCTCGAGGCCCTGCGCGTTTAGTTCGATGTCGATGCCCAGCACCTCGCGCATCATCTCACGATCACCGCTGTAGCCGTTCTCCTCGAGCTGCTCGGCATAGAAGTCCAGCAGCCTTTCTCGCAGCGCCGCGGAACGATCATCGTGCTCGTGCTGCCGCGCCATCGCCACGTAAGCATCGATGCCTGCGTGCATCTGGCTGGCCAGCCGCTGCACGTTGCCGACACGACTGTAGTGCGTCAGAAACAGCTGCTCGGGTTCGCAAGCCATGATGCGATCAACAGCGATGTGTGCCTCAGCCGGATCGAACTGCACGGGCGTCGACGTCGGGAATACGACCTCGCCGCGCTCGGTGTCCAGCTCCCGATACGAGACACCGAAACTGTCACCCGTGAACACACCTTTGGACGCCGGATCATTGATGACGTGATGATGCCGCGCGTGACCTTCGGTGTTGATCAGTTGCAGTTCCCGGCCGTTGAGCGACAGCCAGTCACCGTCTTCGGGAATATCGATGCGGGACGCATCGATCGGCATGATCGTGCCATAGATCTCGCGGGTCTCTTCAACGCCATAGACGGCCCCGGCCCCGGCGACGAGTTTCGCTGGGTCAATCATGTGCGGCGCGCCATAGCGATGAACCACGCAGGTCGCATTTGGCAGCGCCTGCATCAGTTCGCCGGCGCCCCCCGCATGGTCGAGGTGTACGTGTGTCAGCAGGACATAGTCGACATCCCCGACATCGAGGTTCTCCCTACGAAGGGCATCGATAAGCAGCGGCACGCTGCTGTTGACGCCAGTATCCACAAAGGCGGCCCGGCCGTTTTCGACGATCAGGTGGCTCGCATCGTGCAGCAATCCTTCGTACTCGGTATCGATGGCAGTGATGCCATCGCCAAGGGTTGTGGTTGCTGTGGTCAATCCGCCGCGGTCGTTTCGAGACCGTCCAGCCGTGAGTAGTACCTGGCAAGCAACTCAACATCCTCATCAGTTAGCGCAGCGACGAGGGGTGCCATGACTGGGTCTTTTCGCGTGCCGTCACGGTACTGGTTCAGGGCGTGTTCGAGATAATCCTCATGCTGCCCGGCCAGTGTCGGCCAGGATGGTGACAGGCTAATGCCATTTTGTCCGTGGCAGGCTATGCAGGTCGCCGTCTCTTCGAGGCTGGGTGCGTTGGACCCGCCAGCCTCAACCGTCTCTGCGCTCACGCTCGCGAGGTAGGCTGCAATATCCTCAATCTGCTGCTCCGTCAGGCTCGACGCCTGTGCGGTCATCGTCGGGTGGGCGCGGGTGCCCTCACGATAGCCCTTGATGGCAACGACGAGATACGCCGCTTTCTGGCCGCCCAGCTTTGGAACCCGGTAGGACGGATAGGCGTTGCGGTAGCCCTCGACTCCGTGACAACCCAGACAGGTATAGCCAAGCGTCTCGCCGGTAGTGGCGTCGCCTGCTGCAAATGCGGGAAAAGGGGCGCTCAGGATTAACAGCAGGGCGGCGGTAACGAATGTCTTTGTCTTGATAATCAACGGATTTTCAACAAGTTGCGTTTGCGGCCCGAGGGCCCGGATGAGTCGACGCCGCTATGGTAGTGACTGTTGCCCATGATTTCTAGCCCGGACGGCCACAGAGTGCGTGCTAGCATCTTACCCTCCGTAACCGCACCCCCAGGATCTGTTGTGAAAAAAGGCTTTGTCATCTTGCTGCTCGCGCTGGCCGTCATCGTTCTCGTCTCGCCGGGGCTCGTGGGCCGCCTCGCCGAAGAATCAATGGATGAGAACCTTGACTGGGCTGCAACCGAAAGCCCGGAATTGACCATTACCTCACAAGGTTTCGACCGCGGCTGGTTTTCCTCAGAGGGGCAGCACCGCGTCGAATTGCGTCACGGCGATATGCACGATGCCCTTCTGATGCTTGCAGCCAACAGCGACTTCGACGGACTACCCGCTTTGATCATCGACACGCGGATCGACCACGGCCTCGTCCCCGTAACCTCGATGGCGAGAGAGAACGGCACACTCCTTCCCGGCCTGGGTAGCGCCGTCTCGACGCTACGCCTCGAGTTCGAGAACGGCGAGACCATCGACGTCCCGGGTACGATCTACAGCGAGGTCGGCCTGACCGGCGAACTGCGCTCCAACTTCATACTCGAGCCCGGCACCTTCAGCGACGGCGACGAGACAGCGCAGTGGGGTGATGTCGACGTGCTGATTACCACAAGCCCGTCGACGAAAGTCGTTGGCTTCAAGGGCACGCTCGACGAAGTCGCATTCGTATCGCCATTCAGCGAGGTTACGATCGGCCCGTTGCACTTCGGCGGGAATCAGCAAAGAACCCACTTCGGTCCCTACGTTGGCGATGCAGAACTCACCATCGAAAAGATTACGATGCCCTCCAGCTGGGGCCAGGACAGCATGGGGCCCATTTCATTCACATCGACAGCCGCGCTTGACGATGACGCCATGACCGGTCGCACGACGGTGCTGCTCGACGACCTGCCATTCGGCGACTTCGGCCGGGCGAGAATCAACATGGACATCTCGGTTGACGACGTCGATGCGCAAGCGCTCGGCAACCTCACACGGACGCTCGACGGGCTCGGCAGCTATGCGTCAGAAGACGAGATCTGGGCGCTGGTGGAGGACGACTTCAAGCAACTGCTCGCAGCCGGCTTCGAGTTGCGCGTTGTGCAGTTGGACGTCGCCCTTCAGCCCGGAACGGTGTCGGCGGTGCTCAACGTCAAGGTAGACGATACCGACCCCGACTCGTTCGTCTGGACGTCGGCGCTGCTGGCGCTGGACGCAACCATGGACCTCAGTGTGCCGGCAGAGCTCATGGAGTATGCGATTTCTCTCGACCCGCAGGTTGGCGCGGCCGTCGGCATGGGCTTCCTGCGCAAGAATCAGGATGTCTACGAGATGGAGGCCGCGTTCAGCGACGGCTTGTTGACGATCAACGGCGCGCCTATGCCAGTTCCGTGGCTCGGTGGCAACTAACCAGGCTTCCGTCGAGGTCTGTTGCCTCCGGTCGCTGTTCCCGGCACACGGCCTCTGCGTGCGGACAACGCGGATGAAACGTGCAACCTTTCGGCGGCAGCAGCGCTGAGGGAACCTCCCCCGTCACGGCTGTCCTGCCGCCCGCGTTGTCGGGGTCCGGCACAGGAACCGCGTCGAGCAACGCCCGGGTGTACGGATGCCGCGGCCGGCCAAACAACGATTCGTTATTCGCCATCTCGATGAGGCGACCGAGGTACATAACGAGCACGCGGTGACTCACGGCACGAACCACGGCGAGATCATGTGTAATGAAAATGATAGCAAGTCCGCTTTCTTCCTGAGCCTCACGTAGCAGCCGCAGGATTTGCCTGCGCACAGTGCCGTCGAGCGCGGCCACGGCCTCGTCGCAGACCAGCACTTTCGGCTCGAGTATTAGTGCGCGAGCGATCGCAACGCGCTGCGCCTGGCCGCCCGACAATTCGTGCGGGTAGCGGTCGAGAAACCTGGCGCTGAGCCCGGTTTTCTCGAGCATCGCCGTAACCCTATGCCGGCGCTCTTTCGCCGACAGCGCCGCTTCGTGAACAAGCAGTGGCTCGCCAACGATGCTGGCAACTCGCATTTGCGGGTTCAGCGAACCGGTCGGGTCCTGGAACACGAGCTGCATGCCGCGCCGCGTTGCTTTGCTCCTGCCCCCAAGATTTGCCGCAAGCGCATCGCCGCAATAGACGACGCGACCGGCGTGCATTGGCACAAGCCCAAGTGCTGCACGCACGAGGCTCGACTTGCCGGAGCCGGACTCGCCGACGACCGCCACAGTCTCGCCCTCACTGACAGAGAGGTCGACGTCGCGAACCGCGGGTATGACTTGCCCACTCTTTGATCGATAGCGCACCTCAGCCCCGCTAATAGCGAGGACATCCTGTCCACGTTTCGCCGCGGGAACCCCGGAATCCGTCAGCCGTGGGGCGGCTTTGATCAGTGCCCTGGTGTGATCGTGCCGCGGGCTCGCAAACACTTCACGCGTCATGCCCTGCTCAACGAGCCGGCCATTCTCAACAACGAGCATGCGCTCGCAACGACCTGCGACCACGCCGAGATCGTGTGTAATCAGCAGCAGCGACGTGTCTTCGCGAATGTCTTCAAGGAGATCGAGGATTTGCGCTTGCACGGTAACGTCGAGCGCCGTTGTCGGCTCGTCTGCAATCAACAGGTCCGGTCCTGCGAGCAAGGCCGATGCAATCATCGCGCGCTGCCGCATGCCACCCGACAGCTCGTGCGGGAAAGCACCGACCTGTCGTGACGCGTCAGGCAGCCCGACGCGAACGAGCATTTCGATGACACGGTCCCGCGTCTCTGTTGCCGCGCCGATGTCGTGCTGCAACAGAATGCGCCGCAGCTGGGCGCCAATCGTTACGAAAGGATTCAGCGCCTGCATCGGGTCCTGAAACACGATTGCGACCCTGGTAGCTCGCAGCTGGTCCAGCGCCTTGCTGTCGGCGCCGAGTAACTCGTCACCATCGAAGCGAATGCTGCCGGTTACCGAAGCTGTTGCTGGCAGCAGACCGAGAACTGCCAGCGCAGTTTGCGATTTGCCCGACCCGGACTCGCCGACGAGGCCGACTGACTCACCCCTCTCAATCGAGAAACTGATATCCGCGACGGCCACCGAATCGCCGTAGCGAATGCCCAACCCGTCGATGGCGAGCAGGCTCATTTTTCGCCCCTCGCATCGAACGCATCACGCATCGCGTCACCAAAGAAATTGAAACAGAGCAGGATTGCGGCCAGCAGTGCGGCCGGAATCAGCAGCATCCATGACGCCCCCTCCATCTGGTTGACACCCGCATCGACCAGGGCGCCCAGCGAAGTTTGTGGTTCCTGGATGCCAAGCCCGAGGAAGCTCAGAAAGGACTCGACGAGTATTGCCTGGGGAATTGTCAGGGTAACGTAGACGATGACGACGCCGAACAGGTTGGGCGCGATGTGCCGGAACACGATTCTTGCGGTTGATACGCCCGTCAGTCGCGCTGCCTCAACGAATTCGCGCTCGCGCAGCGACAAGGTCTGGCCGCGCACGATGCGCGCCATGTCGAGCCAGTTGATTGCGCCGATCGCGACGAATATGAGCAGGAAGTTTCGCTCGAAGGCGACCATCAACAGGATGACAAAAAAGATGAACGGTAGCGCATACAGCGTGTCGACGAAGCGCATCATGACCGCATCGACACGCCCGCCGAGGTAGCCCGAGATCGCGCCGTACGCGACACCAATGACGAGGCTGACAATGCTCGCGACGATGGCCACGAGGATGGTGACCTGAACGCCTAGCATGCAACGCACAAAAAGGTCGCGGCCAAGATCGTCCGTACCGAACAGCCGAAAATCGCTGACCGCCGGGCTTTGCAACAATTTGCCGAAGTCGGTTTGCAGGTAATCGTGCGGACTCAGCAACGGGCCAATGAAGGCAACAGCAATGATGCCGAGCAGAATGCCGCCGCTGACTTTCATGCCGCGATTCATCGGCGCCGGATCCGTGGGTCGATTACGCCATACAACAGATCGACAACGAGGTTCAGCAACACGACAAGCGTGGCGTAGAAAATGACAATGCCGAGCACGAGCGTGTAGTCGCGGTTAAGCGCGCCGCGCACGAAAAACTGACCGAGCCCGGGAATGCCGAAAATCTCTTCAACCACGACCGAGCCAGTGAGTATCGCCGCAATCGCCGGCCCCATGTAGGACAACACCGGCAACATGGCCGGTTTTAATGCGTGATAGCGCACGATGGCGCTCGTGCCCAAACCCTGGGCGCGTGCCGTGCGAATGAAGTCGCTTGCAAGCACATCGATCATGCTCGCCCTGGTCAGGCGTGCGATATAGGCAACCTGCGGTAGCGCCAGCGCAATGACGGGCAGCACGAAGCGCGAGAGGCCCTCATTGCCGCTCCACCCCGCGGGCAGCCACTGCATTTTCACGGCGAGCAGCAACACGAGCACGGGCGCGATAACGAAAACCGGAACTGAAATACCCGTCATCGCAAAACCCATGACGGTCCTGTCCAACCATGTATTGCGGCGCAGCGCAGCGACTGTGCCGGCCGTAACGCCGACAACAATGGCCAGCAGCATGGCCATGCCCCCGAGCTTCAGCGATACCGGAAACGCATTGCCGATCAGCTCACCTACCGTGTGATCGCGATAGCGGTACGACGGTCCCATGTCACCCCGCACGAGGTTCGACAGGTAGTCCAGGAATTGCTGATGCAGCGGCGCATCAAGGTTGTAAGCCGCCTCAAGCGCTTGACGGGTTTCAGGCGGCAGGACGCGTTCGTCGTCAAACGGGCCGCCCGGTGCGGCGTGCACCATCAGAAAGGCAAGCACAATTACCAACAACAACGTCGGAATTGCGCCCAACAGTCGCTTCAGGGCGTATCGCAGCAAGGCTGTGTTCCGATTAAGGGGTGGCGCCTGCCGGCGCCAGACTCAGGTGCTGACTGTAATGATAATCCAGCACATTGTCTCCCCAGCCGACGACGTCGGGGCTGACGAGATGCTTGCTGACATAAAAATACAGTGGAATTACGGGGTGGTCTGATAGCAGCACACGCTCTGCCTCTTCGAGGAACAGGCGTCGCCGCTTGGGGTCGACCTGCTCGGCGGCCCGCCGCATCTGCTCATCAAACTCAACACTCGCGTACCGCGGCATATTCGACGCGTTGCCGCTCTCCATGATGCTCAGAAACGTGTGGGCATCGTTGTAGTCGCCGATCCAGCTGGAACGAAACACCTGCGTTACCGCGCCAGCACGCATGTTCGCCAGCAACACCTGGAACTCTTCATTAATCAGCGTGGCCTCTACGCCGAGCACGTCTTTCCACATCGCCTGCACTGCGAGTGCGATGCGCTGTTGTGTGTCTGACGTGTTGTAGCGCAGCTCGAACCGTAACGGGTTGTTCGGGTAATAGCCGGCCTCGGCAAGCAACCTGCGCGCGTGAGCGTTGCGCTCATCTTGTGTCTGGTCGGCATAATTAAAGCGGCGCGGCGCATAGTTGTCGACACCCGGCGGTACCCAGCTATAGGCCGCTGCCTCGCCACGCCCCGTGATGCTTTCAACGAGTACGTCGCGATCGATCGCCAGCGACAGAGCCTCGCGCAACTCCGGGTTGTCTTTGAACGGCGGCTTGGTCAGGTTGAAGCCGTAGTAGTAAACACCAAGGTACGGCGCAATATGCAGCTCGTCGGGATAGTCCTCGCGAACCTTTTCGAAACTGTCGGGCGGCACACTGCCGGTCACCTGTAGCTCGCCGGCGCGATAGCGATTCAGCTCCGTCATCTCCTGTGTCAGGACGTGATGCTGGACTTCGTCAATCGCCGTTACCGCATTGTTCCAATACTGCTCGTTGCGACTTAACGACAGAACAGAGCCAGGCTCCCAGCTATCGAGTTTGTAGGCGCCGTTCGACAACAGGTTTTCAGCACGTGTAAATGCCTCGCCGTGCGTGGCGATTGAGCCGGGGTGCACCGGGAAGGTGCTCGGGAACGTCAACAAGCTCAGCAGGTAGGGCGTCGGTCGGACCAACGTGATGACCAGCGTTCGCTCGTCGGCGGCGATGACGCCGAGTTCTTCCGGCGGCAGGTCGCCCGCAATAATCTCGGTAACATTGTTGATGTCGGCGACCATTCCCGCGTAGAACGCCGCTGTCGCCGGATCGACAAGGCGCCTGAGGCTGAAAACGAATTGTTCTGCAGTTACAGCGTCGCCGTTCGACCAGCGCGCATCCTCGCGAATATGGAACGTATAGATCAGGCCGTCGTCTGACGCGGTCCATTCGTCAGCCACGCCGGCAACAAGCTCGCCCGTTGCCGAGTAGCTCAGAAGACCTTCGCCAATGTCTCGCAACACTTCGCCGGCCGCCACGCTGCGCGCCTTGTGCGGGTCGACCGATTCCGGGTCTGTTGACAGACCGCGATGCAGCACTGAAGCCGCGGGACCCCCTACCTGCGGCACGCCCTGGTACTGCCAGACGACAGCCACGGCGGCGGCCAGTATCACCAGGTATACAAGGGCGCGCTTCTTGCTAATCATGCGGACTTCCTGAGCTGGCGTTTCTTTATGTGTATCAACAATAGCGACACGGCCGACGGCGTCATGCCCTCAAGCCGGGATGCCTGTCCCAGCGTGACTGGCCGGGCGAGTTGCAGGCGCTGCCGCGCCTCGTTCGACAGCCCGTCGACGTCACAATAGTCCAGGTCCTCAGGCAGGCGTAGCGATTCCTGCTTTGCCTGCTTCGCAATTTCTCGCTCCTGCCGGTCAATGTAGCCCGCATATTTGGCCTGTACCTCGACCTGTGTCTCAACTTGCTCGCATTGCTCCGCATCGAGATCCGGGCTGTTTTTACCAACGGCCTCGAGGCTGACGACGTCAGCGTATGTGAACTCGGGTCGTTTGAGCAGCTCGATCGCCCGCACGCCCTCGGGTTTGATCTTGATCGCAGCGAGGCGATGCTGCTCAGCTTCGACCGCCTCGACCTTTTTGTTGAACGCCGACCAGCGCGTATCGTCGATCAGGCCAAGCTCTCGGCCAATCGGTGTCAGTCGCTGGTCGGCGTTGTCCTCGCGTAACGTAAGCCGGTACTCTGCCCGGCTCGTAAACATTCGGTAAGGCTCGCTAACGCCGCGCGTAATCAGGTCGTCGATCAGGACACCAATGTACGCTTCCTGACGCTGCGGAAACCATTCTACCAGTCCGAGCGCCTGCCTTGCGGCGTTGAGCCCGGCCAGAAGGCCCTGGGCGCCGGCCTCTTCGTAGCCCGTTGTGCCGTTGATCTGCCCCGCAAAATACAGCCCCGTCAGCGGCCTCGTTTCAAGCGTTGGCTTCAGGTCCCGCGGATCGAAAAAATCATATTCGATAGCGTAGCCCGGCTGGGTGATGCGCGCATTTTCAAACCCGGGGATCGAGCGCACAAACCGCAACTGCGTCTCGTACGGCAGGCTGGTCGAAATACCGTTCGGGTAAACGATGTTCGTGCCAAGCCCCTCGGGCTCGACAAACACCTGGTGAGCGTTCTTGTCGGCGAAACGAACAACCTTGTCTTCGACCGACGGGCAATAGCGCGGCCCAACGCCCTCGATTGCGCCCGTGTACATCGGCGACTCGTCGAGCGAGCCGCGAATGATGTCGTGCGTTTCTTCGCTTGTCTTCGTGATATGACAGGACACCTGCCGCGGATGCTCACCACGGCGACCAAGGAACGAGAACACCGGCATCGGTTTATCGCCGGGCTGTTCCTGCATCAGGTCGTAGTTCAGTGTTTTCCCGTCGAGTCGCGGCGGCGTCCCGGTCTTGAGGCGCGCGACGCTAAACGGTAACTCGCGCAGTCGCCGGGCAAGCGCGATCGATGGCGCATCACCAATGCGACCGCCCGCTTCTTCGCTCTGTCCGATGAGAATGCGGCCGCCGAGAAAGGTGCCAACCGTCAGGACAACCGTGGGCGCGCGAAACTTCAGGCCATCTTCGATTACGACGCCCGCCACGGAGTCACCCTCAACGATCAGGTCGTCTACAGACTGTTCGAAGATCGACAGCCCGTGCTGGTTCTCAAGCAGGGCACGAATCGCACGCTTGTAGAGCTCCCGGTCCGCCTGTGCGCGCGTCGCGCGAACGGCGGGCCCCTTGCTCGCGTTCAGCGTACGAAACTGGATGCCAGCGCTATCGATCGCGGTCGCCATGGCGCCGCCGAGTGCGTCGATTTCTTTGGTGAGGTGCCCTTTACCGATGCCGCCAATTGCCGGGTTACAGCTCATCTGGCCAAGGCCCGCGATGCTGTGTGTCACGAGAAGCGTACGTGCGCCCGCCCGTGCGGCAGCCAGCGAGGCCTCCGTCCCGGCGTGGCCGCCCCCGACCACGATGACATCGTATGCTTTGGACATTGGTTAAAAAGTGAGCAACAAGGGTGGCGCATTTTAGCGCTTTACTTGTCCCGATCATATGGCCAAGATGGCAGCGCTTCAGGATTCCTCGGGTAGATTATGTTCCGAACGTCAGTGCTGGCGCTCACGCTTTTGTGCTCACCGCTGGTCGCTTTATCAGCCGCCGAGCTCGAGCTCGAAGACTGCCGCATAAGTGCCGGACCGGGATACCCTGGCATCAAGGCGCGTTGTGGCACGTTCTTGCGGCCGCTCGATCCCGGCAACCCGGAATCGGAACAGATCGGCTTGCGGGTTGCCGTCGTGCCGGCCCTGGACCTGAATCCCGAGCCCGACCCCTTCGTGCCGTTTGCCGGTGGGCCCGGTGGCGGTTCGATCCAGTTTTACTCGGCCTATTACACGGCCTTCGAGCCCGTGCGCCGCGACCGTGACATCCTGCTCATCGACCAGAGGGGCACGGGCGAGTCCGCTCGAATGGACTGCCCGATCGACGATGACATCATCGAAGGTCAGTACTCTGACGAACAGACGCTCGAGTTCACGCGTTCGTGTCTCGACCAGCTTCCTTATGATCCGCGCTTTTTTACGACAAGCGTCGCTGTGACCGATCTCGAGGCGCTGCGTCAGGCGCTCGGTTACCCGGCCATGAATCTGCTTGGTACGTCGTACGGCACGCGTGTCGCACAGCATTTCGCGCGCCGTTATCCAGAGTCGACGCGCACCGTGATTCTCGACGGCGTTGTCCCCCCCCAGATGCCGCTGGGTCCGGACATCGCGCTGCAGGCACAGCGGGCCGTGGATGAAATCTTCGCGCGCTGCGCCGAGGATGCCGCGTGCAACGAAAGCTTCCCCGAGCTTGACCTCGACTTTGCCGGGGTGCGGGCGCGCCTGGAAGAAAGTCCGGTCACCGTAACACTGGCGGATCCGGTTACCGGCCGCCCGACATCGCTCGACTTCGGCCGCAACGAGCTCGCCGGTGCCATTCGATTGCTCGCGTACCAGCCGCGCTCGATCGCCATCGTGCCTCTGCTAATTCACGAAGCGGCTAACGGCAACTTCGTACCACTCGCTGCGCAGTTTCAGCTAACCGTGTCGAGCCTTGCCGACTCCCTGGCGCTCGGCATGCACAACTCGGTCATGTGTACCGAAGACCTGCCGTTCATCGACCGCGAGACCGTCGACACCGCCGCGCTCGAGAAGACCTACATCGGCGCGCTCCAGTTCGAAGCGCTCGAGCTGATCTGTTCGCTGTGGCCCGCGGGCCCGCTCGACGAGGGATTTGCCGAGCCACTGGAAACCGACATTCCGGTGCTGCTGTTGTCCGGTACGGCCGATCCGATTACACCGCCGGACTACGCCGAGCTCGCGGCAGTCAGGCTCGGCAACTGGCGCCATCTCGTCGGCAAGCACCAGGGTCACGGCCAGATCGCGGCGGGCTGCACGCCCGACATCATCGCCGACTTCATCACGACAGCGGATCCTGCCGGGCTGGATGTCGCGTGCATGGAGAAAGCATTTATTATGCCGTTCTTTGTCGACTTCTCGGGCCCGGCGCCATGATTAAGGTTGATGGCATTCACAAGTCCTTCGGCAAGGTGCAGGCAGTGCGCGGCGTCAGCTTCGACGCGCCCGATGGCAAGATCACCGGGCTGCTGGGGCCGAACGGCGCTGGCAAGTCGACAACATTGCGCGTGCTTTACACGGTGCTGCGGCCCGACCAGGGCAGAGCATCAATCGACAATGCCGATGTTGTGACTGACAGCCTCGCCGCGCGGCAACGTATCGGCGCACTACCTCACGGCGCCGGTCTTTATCCCCACCTGACCGCAAGAGAAAACATTGCTTATTACGCACGGCTTTGCGGCCTCGAGAATCATGCGATAGATGAGCGTGTCGAAAACCTGGTTGCGTTACTCGAGATCGGCGACTTTGCCGACCGCCGCACCAAGGGTTTCTCGCAGGGCCAGCGCACCAAGGTCGCGCTTGCGCGCTCGCTGGTACACAACCCGCAAAACGTGATTCTCGATGAGCCGAGCAACGGCCTCGACGTCATGGCAACGCGCTCGCTGCGTGGGCTGATTCTCAAACTTAAAGACGCCGGGCGCTGCGTGCTGTTCTCGAGTCACGTTATGCAGGAGGTCGCAGCGCTTTGCGACGATATCGTCATCATCGCCAACGGCAAGGTCGCAATCGACGACTCAGCCGACGGCATTCGCGAGCGTACCGGTTGCGACGACCTCGAAGACGCGTTCGTCCGCGCCATCGAGCTGGTGGAGCCGGCCTGATGCGCACACTATTGACGGTGTTCGCCAAAGAGGTTGTCGACAATTTCCGCGACCGCCGCACGCTTGCATCGGCATTGATAATGGGCCCGCTGTTCGGGCCCGTGTTGTTTGCTTTTGTAATCAACCTGTCGATCGAGCAATCGCTCGGTGATATGGATCGCACAATGACGCTGCCAGTCATCGGCCAGCAGCATGCCCCCAACCTGATGAACTACCTGCGCAGCCATAATATTGATGTCGTTGACGGCCCTGCCGACCGAGACGCCGCCATGCGTGCGGTTACAAGCGGCGAACGGGACGTCATCGTCATCGTTCCCGATGGCTTCGGCAAACAGCTGGCCGACACTGTGCCGGCCAAGGTTGAGCTGATCTCTGACCAGGCCAACACCCAGGCCGAGCGCGATGCCCGTCGCGTTCGAGGCGCGCTGCGCTCGTATAGCCAGGAGCTCGCGACCATGCGCCTGGTTGCGCGCGGCGTAAGTCCGCTCGTGTTACAACCAATCCATGTGGATGTGGTCGACGTATCCACACCCAGTGGCCGTTCGGCAATGCTACTGGGCATGATGAGTTACTTTTTCATATTTGCCCTGTTGATGGGTGGCATGTATCTCGCGATCGACACGACCGCTGGTGAGCGCGAACGCGGCTCGCTCGAGCCACTGTTATCCCTGCCCGTAACGCGCGATCAGCTAATGCTCGGCAAGATTGCCGCGACATGTGTCTTCATGGCGGTCTCTTTGCTGCTTAGCCTTTGCTCGTTTTTTGTTGCACTCAAATTCATGCCGCTTGAGCAGCTCGGCATGACACCGAACTTCGGTCCCGGGGTGGTAGTCGCCGCGTTCTTCGTGCTTGCGCCGTTCATTCTGCTCGGCGCCTCACTGATGACGCTCGTTGCGTCGTTTACAAAGAGCTACAAAGAAGCACAAACGTGGTTGAGCATCGTGCTGATCGCGCCGACATTGCCAATTCTGATCGTCAGCATCCTGACCCTGAGGCCGCAGCTCGAATTCATGTTCGTGCCAAGCCTTAGCCAACACCTGTTGCTCGTTGACATGATCAAGAACGAGCCGGTCAACCTGTTTCATGTCGCAATTTCCGTATCGAGCACGCTCGCCATTGGCGCCGCGCTGACCTGGATATGCGCCCGCCTGTATCGGCGGGAGGGGCTGCTGGGTTAGGATGCGGCTATGGCTTTGTTTGCCGAATTGCGCCGTCGCAATGTTCTCAAGGTTGCGCTGCTCTACGCCGTTGCCTGCTGGCTGACCATCTGGTTTGTAGACGTCGTCCAGGCCGAGGTGAGTGTGCCTGCGTGGACCAACTTCTTTACATATTTCGTGTTGGCGGCCGGGTATCCGGTCGCGCTCTGGTTTGCCTGGACGTATGAGATCACGCCAGGCGGGCTGAAGAAGGCCTCCGATGTCGACCAGACGCAGTCGATTGTTTACAAGACCGGCCAAAAGCTGAACTCCGCGGTCGCCGTATTGCTCGTGCTCGGCGTGCTCGCCGTTTTTGGTCAACGCCTGCTGCCAAAGTTCGAGTTCCTCGTTCCCGGCACTCCCGAGGGTGATGCCCCCGCGTCCGCACACGTGCCGGCCGACATTCGCAGCCTTACGCTGGATAACGGCCTGAAAATCATCGTCTGGCCGGACCACGATATTCCCAATGTTGTGATGTACAACTTCGTACGCGCAGGTGGCCGCAACGAATACCCGGGCATTACAGGCTTGTCGCACTTTTTCGAACACATGATGTTCCTTGGCACATCCAACCTCGAGCCCGGTGAATTCGATCGAACGATGGAGGCGGCCGGCGGACGGAACAATGCCTACACGTCGTCTGATGTCACGGTCTATATGGACTGGTTTCCGGTGTCGGCCCTGGAGACGATTTTCGAGATTGAGGCAGATCGGTTTCAGAACCTGGAAACCTATGCCGATGCCGTGCAAAGCGAGCGCGAGGTTGTCTATTCGGAGCGGCGCTCGTCCGTCGACAACGACAATTTTTCCAAGCTCGCCGAGCAAATGAAGGCGACAGCCTTTGTCGCGCATCCTTATCAGTTCCCGGTCATTGGTTGGCCGTCCGACATCGAGTCGTGGACCGAAGACGACTTGCGCAGCTACTACGAGACGTATTACGCGCCCAACAATCGCACTATCGTGATCGCTGGCGATGTCACGCCGAAGCGGATTTTCGGGCTGGCCGAAAAATACTTCGCGCCCATGCCGGCACAAGAGCCGCCACCAACCGTCGATACAGTAGAACCTCCGCAGGCGGGCGAGCGCCGCATTGTTGTCGGAGCCTCTGCGCAGACGCCGCTGCTACATATCGCTTTTCACGCCAGCCGCGCGAAAGACCCACAGTCGCTACCATTTAGCCTGTTGCTTGATATTCTTGCCGACGGCGACTCGTCGCGCTTGCACCAGCTGCTGGTCGAACAGGAGGGCACCGCCCTGTCTGTAGGCGCCTGGTTTGACGAGGGCTTCGACCCGGGCCTGGCTTATTTCTACCTGACGCTGCCGCCGGGCGCAGACCCCGAGAAAGTAGAGAGTCAGCTGCTCGATGCGCTCGCACACGTCGTCGCCGAGGGCGTTAGCGAAGCGGAGCTCGAAAAGGCCCGCAACATCGTGCTGGCAGATTACTGGCGCGCGCTTTCGACAATCAACGGCAAGGCGAGCGCCATTGGCGAATTCGAGGTTTTTCACGGCAACTACGAAGCGCTGTTTGATCTGCCGTCGCGACTTGACGCCGTTACTGTTGCCGACCTGCAGGCTGCTGCCGCCGCGGTTTTCGACACGGACAACATGACGGTGGGCGTGCTGCGGGCGCCGGACGAGGAAGGCGCATTATGATGTCTCTGCGAAACGGCGCCTTCGCCTGTATCGCCTGCCTCGGCGGTGCGCTCGCCAATGCGCAGGGCGTTACCTTGCCCGAGTACCACTATGTTGAGCTCGACAACGGCGCCGTTTTTATTCTGCACGAGAAGCGCGACGTACCGCTCATCGGCGTGCAGGCGCTGATCAGCGGCGGTGCAGTAACGGACCCTGAGAGTAGGGCTGGTCTGTCCAACCTGTTTGCGTCGATGCTCGAGAAAGGCGCTGGCGAACGCAACGCCGCCAGCTTCGCCGAGACCGTGGCCGGTGTCGGTGGTTCGCTGTCGGCGAGCGCCGGCCTTGAGACAATATCGATCTCCGCTGAGTTCCTGGCCCGTGACGCAGAACTCGTTGTTGAGTTGCTCGTCGATATGTTGCGCGCGCCCGCGCTCGATCGAGATGAATTCCGCAAGCTGCGCGATCGTCAAATCGACCTGCTCGGGGCCGCGAAGGACGGTGATCTCCGTCGGCTGACCTCCATCTATGGCAATGCTTACCTTTTCGGTGATCATCCTTACGGCACACCGATAGGCGGCAACGAGGCGTCGCTTGCGGCCATTTCTCACCGCGACTTACTCACGTTTTACGACGCTTTCGTCGGAGCAGATCGCCTGATCATTTCGCTGGCCGGTGACTTCGACGCGGCAGAGATGATCAACACGCTCACCGAGGCGTTTGTTGACTGGCGGCCAGCGACAGAAGCGCTTCCTGATGTCGAGGCACCTGCTCCCCAGGTGGGCCGGCGCGTTCTTCTCGTCGATAAGCCGGGCGCGACGCAGTCCTATTTCTGGATCGGCAACGTCGGCGTCAGCGTGCACTATCCGCAACGCGCGGAACTCAATATCGCAAACACGCTTTTTGGTGGCCGCTTCACGTCGATGCTGGTCGATGAAATGCGCACCAAGGCCGGCCTGACCTACGGCGTTCGGTCATCCTTACTGCGGCCGTCGCAACCCGGTTCATTTGCGATCGTCTCGTATACGAAAACAGACACCACCGTGGTCGCAATCGACCTGGCCATCGAGTTGCTCGCGCGGCTCCGTAATGACGGCTTCGATGACGAGCTGATCACGTCCGGCAAGAACTACATCCTTGGTCAGTTTCCTCCGCGCCTCGAAACGGCAGAGCAACTCGCGAATCAGTTTGCTGCCCTGCAGGCGGCCGGTCTCGACGAGTCGTTCATCAACGACTATGGCGCGGCAGTCGCTGGCGCCGCCGGCGAGGATATTCGTGCCGTCATAGCCGAAGTCTACCCGCAGGTCGATAATCTCGTGTTCGTTATCATTGGCGATGCCGAACAGCTTCGTGATGCTGTTGCGAAATACGGTCCGGTAACCGAAATGCCGATCACCGACCCTCGTTTCCGCCCTTGATCTGCCTACTTGCCGATACAGAACTCGGAGAAGATTCGGCCCAGCAGATCGTCCGAGCTCACGGCGCCTGTAATTTCACCGAGTGCTTCCTGCGCAAGGCGTAGCTCCTCAGCCAACAACTCGCCGGCCCTCGTGTCTTCGAGCGCGGCCTTGCCCACCATGAAGTGATTCGCCGCGCGGCGCAGTGCATCGATGTGGCGCTTACGTGAGGTGAATGCGCCCTCGCCCAGGTTTCGATAACCGGCGGCAGCCCGCAGGCGTTCATGCAGCGCGTCAATTCCGTCGCCCGTTTTTGCCGATAACCTGATGGTGCCACTGTCGCCGGCCGCGAGGCCTGCGCGCTCACCCGTCATGTCGATCTTGTTACGAACGATGATGGTCTCGGCGCCCTCCGGGAGCTCTTCGTCGATCTGTTGCTCGAGCGGCTCGTTTGCATCCTGGATCCACAGCACAGCATCCGCGCTCTTGAGCGCTTCGCGAGCGCGGCGGATACCTTCTTCTTCAATCCGGTCCGGGTCGTCTCTTAGGCCGGCTGTGTCGATGAGCTCGACGGCGAGTCCGTCGATGTTGATTTGCTCGCGCAAGATATCGCGCGTCGTGCCCGCAACCTCGGTAACGATAGCCGCCTCTTCCCCGCTCAGTCGATTTAACAGGCTCGACTTGCCGGCGTTGGGCTTGCCGACGATCACGACGCGGTAGCCATCACGCAGCACGCGTCCGACCCTGGCGGTGCGCCGCAGCTCTTCAAACGCGCTAGAGCAACTTTTGAGGCCTGCATGCAGCTGCTCGTCGCCCAGGAAGTCGATTTCTTCTTCCGGGAAATCGATCGCCGCCTCCACATACATGCGCAATCGTACGAGCTGCTCCGCGAGCGCGTCGACCGACGACGAGAAAGCACCAGACAGAGAATGCAGCGCGGCCCTTGCCGCCTGCGCTGTGCCGCTGCCAATCAAGTCGGCGATGGCTTCGGCCTGGGCGAGGTCGAGCTTGTCATTGAGAAAGGCCCGCTTCGTAAACTCACCCGGCTCGGCCATTCGTGCGCCGAGCTCGAGTGTCGCTTCGATGAGCATCGACATGACCACCGGCCCTCCGTGACCTTGCAACTCGAGCACAGACTCGCCGGTGAATGACGCTGGACCGGCAAAATACAGCGCCAGGCCGCTATCGAGGTCCTCGCCGGCTGCGTTTCGAAATGTAGCGGACGTCGCAAACCGCGGTTCTGGCAGCTCGCCGATCATGCGGCGCGCGATTTCTTCGACCTGCGGCCCCGACAGGCGCACCACGCCAACGCCGCCAACCCCCGGCGGTGTGGCAGCTGCAACAATCGTGTCCATAATCTGGGTGCCCGCGTCGGGGGCCTAGCTCTTGTTGGGCTTCTTGCCGCCCTTTTTCTGTTTGGCCTCGCGCTCGACAACCGTGTTGATCTTCCACTGCTGCGCGATCGACAACAGTGTGTTCGTAACCCAGTACAGAACCAGCCCGGCCGGGAAGAATGCAAAAAATGCCGTAAAGATGATCGGCATGATCTGCATCACCTTGACCTGCACGGGGTCGCCCACCTGCGGGTTCAGCCTTTGCTGGAAGAACATCGCACCGCCCATGATCAGCGGCAAAATGAAATACGGGTCGCGTGACGACAGGTCGGTGATCCACAGCGCAAACGGCGCCTGGCGCATCTCAACGCTTTCGAGCAGCGCCCAATAGAACGCCAGGAAGAATGGCATCTGGATGAGAATCGGCAGACAGCCGGCGGCCGGATTGACCTTCTCGCGCTTATACAGCTCCATCATTGACTGGCTGAGTTGCTGCTTGTCGTCCTTGTAGCGCTCCTGCAGCGCTTTGAGTCGGGGCTGCAGATTGCGCATCTTGGCCATCGAGCGGCCGCTGGACTCAGTAAGCTTGTAGAACACCAGCTTGATCATGAGCGTCACGAGAATGATCGCGACGCCCCAGTTGCCGACGAACCCGTACACGAAGCTCAGCAACTGGAACAGCGGCTGCGACAAGATCGTGAGCCAGCCGTAGTCGACCGTTAGCTTCAGGCTCTTGTCGATATCCTCGAGTTGGTCCTGCAGCTTGGGTCCTACAAAAACAGTTGTCGTGAGCGTTTTCGTCTCGCCCGGGGCAACAACGACGGTGCCCCCTATGGCGCTTGCCGTCGACGTGTTACCACGCACGGACACTCTGTAGCGCTGCTCCGTGCCCGCCTCGGGGACAACTGCGTTGACGAAGTGATGCTGAATCGAGCCGAACCAGCCGCGCTCAGATGCAAAGTCGTAAGGCCCGTCTTCGATCAGGTCGTCGCGCTTCAGCTTCTCGGACTTGTCGCCGTTATAAATGATTGGCCCGTCGACAGAGTAAGAGTCGACGTCGAACATCGACCGTTTTTGCTCATAGAAGCGCCGCTGCAGCTGCGCGTATTCCGCGCCTCGCCAGGGCTGCTCGCTATTGTTTGTGACAACCTGCTCAATAACGATCGCGTAACTGCCGCGTGTAAACCGGTAGCGTTTTTCGACCGTAACGCCCGCGCTCTCGGTCCAGGTCAGCGGAATAACGAGCTCGTCATTGCTGCCGAGGTCAAAGCTCTGCCGCGTGCTGGAAAAAACGGCGCGGTGGTTTGCCTCGGCGCCCTCGCCCGTCGATCGCAGGCCGGTTTGAATGAGTCCGAGCTGGTTGGGGTCGGTGCTCAGCAGCTGAATGAGGTCGTCAGGCCGGTCCTTAGCGACCGGATAATTAAGCAGCGTCGCGCCCTGCAGCGTGCCGCCAACGGTGGAGATTTCAATTTCGAATACGTCTGTGCTGACACGAACGGCCGGCGCCGCAGCACTGGTGGTCGGGGCCGGTTGCCCGTCAACGCTTGGCATGACATCGGGCATGTCGTCCTGTCCGTCGACCGGCGTATCACCAAGCTGTGGCAGCTCCATGTCGGTCGGGTCCGCGGCCTCTTGTGCTTCGGTCGCTGCGGGCGGCTGCTCCGGCGTGGGCGCGTAATCCGCTGTCCACTGCTGCCAGGTTACCCAGGCAAGCATGCCGAATACGGCCCAAATAAGGAGTCTTTGATTATCCATTCTTGTCGTTCCTGCGCGCGTCTTCGTCCCTGGCTTTCTGGCATCGTTGCCAGTGCGCCGACATGCTGTCGAACAGCTGTCGGTTGCCGGCCGTCTTTGCCGCGGGCTGGTTAATCACAACAACATCCAGGCCAACCATTTTTGCCTGGTGTTGCCGAAACGATTCTCTGACAACGCGTTTGATTCTGTTTCTGCCGGTTGCCTGCCGACAATTTTTTTTCGAAATAGCGAGGCCCAGCCTCGCGCCTTCTGAGTCATTCGTCCGGCAAAGTACGGTAAACCATTTATCCCGACTGCGCGTCGCTTTTTTGAACACGCGGCCGAATGCAGCAGCATTCAGGAGCCGGTTTTCTTTTTGGAGCCGGTAGAGTGAGCTGCCAGCCAAGGGACAGGAGTTTTTGCCGCTGTGCTGGGCTGTTATTGCGGGGTGAGCCGGGCGCGGCCTTTCGCGCGGCGGCGCTTCAAGACAAGGCGGCCGGCTTTCGTCGCCATGCGGGCACGGAAGCCGTGCGTGCGTGCGCGCTTGATTCTGCTTGGCTGATACGTACGTTTCATTTGCCTGGTACCTGGTTTTTCTGCAAGCCGCTCAATGACCTGCGATCCCGAAGGGCGGCAAGATTATAGAGATGCCCGGTGGGTGTCAATAGAGCACTGCGTACACTTTTGGGGGGCCGCTGCCGCGCGTAAGCATACGCCCGTCTGGCGGCGCTCTGGCAGACGTTATAGACTGCCCGGTCTTCATTCTAATAACTAATATTTGATCGTTTTGGGGACTCAATTGGCAGCCGGGATGACGCTCTGGAATCGCTGCGTCCGCGATCTTCAGGCGGAGCTGCCCGAGCAAGACTTTAATACCTGGATTCGACCGCTGCAGGCGGTCGAGGATGGTGGCGCTTTGCGCCTGCTCGCGCCGAACCGCTTCGTCGTCGACTGGCTGCAGCAACATTACATAGAGCGAATTCTCGAGATCGTCGCGGGCCAGGGCGTTGCGACCGAGGTGGTTGTCGAAGTCGGTTCGCGGCAAATGAGTGCGGCGCCAGTAAGCCCCCGCCCCAGGCCCGTTGCATCAACCCAGCCCGCGCCAATGGCTGTCGAGTCGCGGCTTAACGGCTCTTTCACGTTCGACGCGTTTGTCGAGGGCAAGAGCAACCAGCTCGCCAAGGCAGCGGCCACCCAGGTGGGCCAGAACCCGGGTAAATCGTATAACCCGCTGTTTATCTACGGTGGTGTTGGCCTGGGCAAGACCCACCTGATGCATGCCGTCGGTAACGCCATGCTTCTGCAAAATCCCAAGGCCCGGGTCGCTTATGTGCACTCCGAGCGTTTTGTCGGCGACATGGTCCGGGGTCTGCAGCACAACACTATTTCAGAATTCAAGCGCAGCTACCGCTCTCTTGATGCCCTCCTGATTGACGACATCCAGTTTTTCGCTGGCAAGGAGCGCTCGCAGGAAGAGTTTTTCCATACATTTAACGCACTGCTCGAGGGACAGCGACAAATTGTGCTGACCTGCGATCGCTACCCGAAAGAGGTCAACGGCCTCGAGGAGCGGTTGACGTCCCGCTTTGGGTGGGGCCTGACGGTCGCCATCGAGCCCCCGGAGCTAGAGACGTCGGTAGCTATTCTTATGAGTAAAGCTGCCGCTGAGGGCATCGAGCTGCCCGAAGAGGTCGCGTTTTTTATCGCGAAGCGGATTCGCTCAAACGTTCGCGAACTAGAGGGTGCGCTGCGTCGTGTAATTGCGAATTCGCGCTTTACCGAGAGGCCCATTGACCTCGCTTTTGCCAAGGAGGCGCTGCGCGACCTTTTGGCGCTGCAGGCTCGGCTGGTATCGATAGAGAATATTCAGAAAACGGTTGCTGATTACTTCAAAATTCGGGTTGGTGACCTTTTATCGAAGCGTCGCAGCCGATCCATTGCCAGGCCCCGCCAGTTTGCGATGGCGCTGTCGAAGGAGCTGACCAATCACAGCCTTCCGGAGATAGGTGATGCGTTTGGCGGCAGGGACCATACAACGGTCTTGCATGGCTGTCGCAGAGTGAAATCGTTGCGCGAGACGGACAAGCGCGTTGATGACGATTATTTAAACTTGTTGAGAACTCTGACAGGATGATGTGGATAACCGGTGGACAACCGCACTGGCGGAGATTATCCACAGGCTATGCACAGGTCATGAGCAGTTCTTGCACCAAGTCATAAGTAAGATTTTAGCACGTAGGTTGTTGTTTTATAAAGGGATTAATTTTTTATCCACAGGATCCTTGACCCTTAGTAATAACAATAAAAGACTTATATCCAATATTTATTAACAGGTGGAATCTATGAAGTTTAGCGCAGCTCGGGATGTGCTGTTAAAACCCTTTCAGGCCGTCATTGGTGTCGTTGAGCGTCGTCAGACAATGCCGATTTTGTCGAATGTTTTGCTCGTGGCCAAGGGCAATGAGCTCGCAGTGACGGCGACCGATCTCGAAGTCGAGCTAGTCGCACAAACTGAAGTTTCGGTAGAAGCCGGTGGGGAGATTACAGTCTCGGGCCGTAAGCTCCTGGATATTGTGCGAGCGCTACCGGACGGTTCAATAATCGATATCAGTGTTAGTGGAGAAAAAGCTGTCATCAGATCCGGGCGCAGTAAATTTAGCCTGGCAACGTTGCCGGCCGCCGAATTTCCAAGTGTTGAAGACATCAAGGCTGGACAGACCGTTGAGGTCGACCAGGCGGTGCTTGCCCGTCTCATAGAGAAAACGCATTTCTCAATGGCGCAGCAGGATGTTCGCTATTACCTCAATGGCATGCTGCTGGAAACGGGCGGTAAGCATCTTCGCGCTGTTGCGACCGACGGGCACCGGCTCGCGCTTTGCGAAGCAGAAGTTGAGGGTTCGCTGGATGAGCAACAGGTGATTGTTCCGCGCAAGGGTGTGTTGGAGCTGCAACGACTCATGAGTGGCGAGGGCTCGCTCAATCTCGAGCTTGGTCCCAATCATGTTCGGGTCCAGCTGGATGGTATTCGCTTCACGTCCAAACTGATCGATGGGCGCTTTCCGGAGTACGACCGGGTAATACCCAAAGAGTCGAGCAACGAATTAACGGCGGATCGAGAAGCGTTCCGCGGGGCGCTGCAGCGGACGGCGATCCTGTCGAATGAGAAGTACCGGGGCATCCGGCTTATTATTCGCGATAGTGGCGTGGTCATGCAGGCCCACAACCCGGAGCAGGAAGAGGCTGAGGAAGAGCTGGAGGTGACGTATAGCGGCGAGGATATCGAGATCGGCTTCAACGTGAATTACCTGCTGGACGCGCTTGGTGCCGTCGATGACGATTCCGTAACGCTGTCCGTGCTGGACGGCAATTCGAGCTGCCTGATTCGGCAGCCAGGCAAGGACGAATGTAAGTTTGTCGTCATGCCCATGCGGCTGTAGGAGCGGGCGGGCCGCAGCAAGGTGCCGATCCAGGCGTTTTCGGCGCGCGATTTTCGGTGCCTTGAGAACATTCAGTTCGAGGCTGACCCTGGTTTCAATCTTATCCATGGTGCGAATGCCTCGGGGAAGACGAGTATCCTCGAGGCGGTGGCGTACCTTGGCCGCGGCAAGTCTTTTCGTGGGGCGCCAGTTTCGACCCTGGTACGGCACGGAGAGCGAGAGTTTGTGTTGTTTGGGCGGGTTGAGGATGGGGGTCGCGCAAGCAATGTCGGGGTGCGCAACAGCAACGATGGGCTCGAGGTCCGCGTAGACGGGGAATCCGGGGGCGGGGCGGCGGAGCTGGCAGCGGCGCTGCCCCTGCAAATCATTGATCCGAATGTCCACGACCTCGTGGCGGGCGCGCCGGACCAGCGGCGGCGCTACCTGGATTGGATCGCGTTTCACGTGGAACATGGGTATCTGGGCACCTGGCGGCGGTTTCGTCGCGCCCTGAAGCAACGGAATGCGGCGCTCAAGTCGGGCCAGGCAACAACGACGATCCGCGGCTGGAATGCTGAGTTCGTGGAGCTCGCCGTGCAAATCGACGCCGGCCGGCGCCGGGCACTGGAGGTCGCCAAGGACGCGCTTGAAGAGGCGGGGCAGGACATGCTCGGCAGTGAGGTGCGATTTGAGTACCGCCCGGGATGGAAGGAGGAGCAGGAGCTTCTTGGGGCGCTGGAAGCAGGCATCGAGCGCGATCTGCAGCAGGGCAGCACCCAGGCCGGGCCGCACCGCGCGGACCTGCGGCTGATTTACGACGAGCGCCAGGCGCGCAAGCTGGTTTCGCGCGGCCAGCAAAAGTTGCTGGCCTGTGCCATGGTCCTGGCCGCAACTGAAACGGCCCAAAGCGCGCTCGAGCGACCATTATTGCTCTTGCTTGACGATCCGGCGGCCGAGCTCGATGATGAATCGCTGGGTCGGCTGATGGGCCGCGTTGCGAGCCTGGGCTGCCAGGTTATAGCGACCAGCCTGACGCCGGAAATCGGTGTTTTCACCACACAGGCCGCGATGTTTCACGTGGAACGCGGCGCCCTGAACCGGGAAAAATAAAACGCGCTCCCCGCACCCGTTAAAACGGCTAAAACCCTATAAAAAATAGGCATTTGAGGGTACGTTGAGGGTCGCCGTTTGATACAATAGATCGGTTATCCCCAGAGGACACGGAATGACCGACGAATCCGAATATACTTCCAGTAATATCAAGGTCTTAAAGGGCCTTGAGGCCGTTCGCAAGCGCCCCGGCATGTACATCGGCGACACCGACGATGGCACAGGCCTTCATCACATGGTTTTCGAGGTCGTCGATAACTCGATCGATGAGGCCCTGGCGGGGCACTGCAACACGATTACTGTGACGATTCATGCTGATGAGTCGGTAACCGTCACCGATGACGGGCGTGGCGTCCCCGTTGATATGCACCCGGAGGAGGGTCGCTCCGCGGCCGAGGTCATCATGACGGTCCTGCACGCGGGCGGCAAATTCGACGACGACTCGTACAAGGTGTCCGGTGGCTTGCATGGTGTCGGCGTCTCGGTCGTAAATGCGCTGTCCGAGCACCTGGTCCTGACGATTCACCGCGAAGGCAAGCTGCACCAGCAAGAGTATGAGCACGGCGAGCCGAAAGCCCCGCTCGCGGTTGTTGGTGACACCGACCGGACCGGCACAACGCTGCGCTTCAAGCCGTCGAGCCGCACATTTACCAACATCGAATTTCACTACGAGATCCTGGCCCGGCGATTGCGAGAATTGTCGTTCCTGAATTCGGGCGTGCACATCCATCTTGTCGACGAGCGCGACGAACAGGAAGACGTCTTCGAGTACGAGGGTGGCATCAAGGCGTTCGTCGAGCACCTGAATCGCAACAAGACCCCGATTCACGGCACGGTGTTCCATTTCTCTGCCATGCAGGACGGTGTCGGCGTCGAAGCCTCGTTGCAATGGAACGACGGCTACCAGGAAAACATGTTCTGTTACACCAACAATATTCCGCAGCGTGATGGCGGCACCCACCTGGCGGGCTTCCGTTCCGCGCTGACGCGCACGCTTAACGGATACATAGAGCGAGAACTGAGCAGCAAGAAAGACAAGTTTACGCCATCGGGTGATGATGCGCGCGAAGGTCTCACGGCGGTTCTGTCGGTCAAGATTCCGGACCCCAAGTTCTCGTCCCAGACAAAAGACAAATTAGTTTCATCTGAAATTAAAGGCATTGTCGAACAGGCAGTGGCGAGCCGCCTGACGGACTTCCTGCTCGAGCACCCGCAGGAAGCGAAGGCGATCGTATCGAAAATTGTCGATGCCGCTCGCGCACGCGAAGCTGCGCGCAAGGCCCGAGAGATGACGCGCCGCAAAGGTGCACTCGACATCGCAGGCCTGCCCGGCAAGCTCGCCGACTGCCAGGAAAAAGACCCGGCGCTATCAGAGCTGTTCCTGGTCGAGGGTGATTCGGCGGGCGGTTCCGCCAAACAGGGGCGCGATCGCCGCACGCAGGCCATCTTGCCGTTGAAGGGAAAAATCCTGAACGTGGAAAAAGCGCGCTTCGACAAAATGTTGTCGTCGGTTGAGGTCGGAACGTTGATCACGGCGCTGGGCTGCGGCATTGGTCGCGACGATTTTGATCCCGACAAGCTGCGCTACCACCGCATCATCATCATGACCGATGCCGACGTTGACGGCTCGCATATTCGCACCCTGCTGCTGACGTTTTTCTATCGGCAAATGCCGGAGCTGATCGAGCGCGGGCATGTGTACATCGCGCAGCCGCCGCTATACAAGATCAAGCGCGGCAAACAAGAGGTCTACGTGAAAGATGATGCGGAGCTCAACGGACATTTATTGAGTGCCGCACTCGATAACGCCGCGCTGCACGTCAACACGGAGGCGCCGCCACTATCGGGCGTTGCTCTTGAGTCGCTCGCGAAAGAACACATCTCGGTCGAGACGATTATCGCGCGGCTTGCGCGGCGCTACGACGAAACCGTTTTGCGCGCCATGAGCACTCTGCCAGAAGTCACCAGTGAACTGAGTGATGATCTGGACTGGCTTGAGGCATGGGCGCTGCAACTCTCCGCGGCACTACCCAAGGCGAGAGGCGACCGCGCACAAAATGGCAGCGGCGGTTCCTACTCTGCCGAGCTGGATCGCGGTGATGAAGACGGCGAGGGTGTACGCATCGGAATTACCCGCGTGCAGCACGGCATTGGCGCTACGCGTTATTTGCCACGCGAGTTCTTCGACACCAATGAGTACAAGTTGATCATGGGGTTGGCCGCAAAATTGTCGGAGCTGATCGGCGATGGCGGCTTCGTGAAGCGAGGCGAACGCCAGAGCGCTGTCGAGAACTTCCCCGATGTAGTCGAGTGGCTGATGAGTGAAGCGCGCCGCGGGCAGTCCATACAGCGCTATAAAGGTCTTGGTGAGATGAACCCCGACCAACTCTGGGACACCACGGTCAACCCGGAGACACGGCGGCTCATGCAGGTAAAGATCGACGACGCCGTAAAAGCCGACGAGATCTTCACTACGCTAATGGGCGACCAGGTCGAGCCACGGCGCGAGTTCATCGAGAAGAACGCGCTGACGGTCGCAAATCTCGACGTCTGACTATCACCCGCATCATGACGCGCTGAGTTTCGACAGCGGCTGCCGCAACAACAGCGGCAGCACCGTCAGGTTGCTGATGACGGCACCCAGCAACGCGAGCGCACAATAGGCGGAGAACAACCGCGTCGTCGGAAAATCACTGAGCTGACAAAGCAACAGGCCAAGGCACAGCGTGAATGTGCTGAGCAACACGCTGAATTCGATACTGCTTCCAGACACAGCATCACCGGACGCGCGCCAGAACAGAATGTGAATGGAGTCATCGACGATGACACCGAGCGCGACCAGGAACACAAACACCGTAACGAGGTTGAGTGGATTGCCGATCAACCAAACGACGCCGCAAACGAGCATCAGCGGAACGGCGTTCGCGAGCAGGCTCGCCAACAGCGCGCGCAGCGACCGAAACAAAATCACAATCGCACCGAAGATAAGCGCGATCGACCAGCAAAGCGATCGCAGCAACGACTCCATGGCCTGGCGATCAATGTCGCCGTAAACGAGCGCGGCGTTGCTATAGACGAGCTCGACGCCATCCTTCGCGGCATGACGATCAAGCAGCGCTCGAACGGAACCCAGGGACCCGGCGTCAGCGAGCAGCGCGTTGAGCACATAGGCGGTATTTGAATTCACCGCCGGTTGCATGGACACGCGCCGTACGCCGTCGTGGTTTGACAGCGCCTCCCGAACAGACCCGGCCGTTCGCAAGCCCAGCAGGCGGTCGTCGCCCCCGACGTCGACCAGAACGCGCAGCGGAGAGAAAACATAGAACTCATCCTCGAATGAATTGAGAGCAGCAGAAAATGGTGCGTCGTCGGGAACAAAAGCACGCGGGTCCGACTTAACCATGAGTAACGGAACACAAACGGCACCGCCCAGCATCGCAAGCAAGAGCGCGCCACTAATGTGCGCCCGCCGGGCCGCAAGTGTCCGCGACAGGAGGCCGAATAGTCGCGGCTCCCTGCGGCTATCGGCCGCGCCAGCCAAATACTGGCGCAGCAAAAGGGGCGCAGCGAGCAGCATTAACAAGAAGACAGTGAGCAGGGCGGCGGCCGACAACAGGCCGAGATTCGCTATCGGCAGCAGATCGTTGAACCCGAGCGACGCGAGCGCCATCGCCGTCGTCAGCGTGCTATAGAAAAAGGGCGGCCCGACGCGCTGCAGCGCGGCTCGAATAATGACATCACTATCACCTGCTGGATTGGCCCTGGCGGACGACCTCGCAAGAAAGTGGCAGCTGTTTGCCAGGCCAACAATCAATACGACGGGCAGGGCGATCAGCGTGACCAAATTAATAGTAACCCCCGTCGTAGAAAACAGCGCGAATGTTGCAACGGTCGAGGCAACA
>Ga0255048_10000527_pt1 | contig 29385 bp, 28 predicted proteins | sample JV7_2_2_MG_FD_183619 | JGI IMG/M metagenome (GOLD analysis project Ga0255048, IMG submission 183619) | Seawater microbial communities from Jervis Inlet, British Columbia, Canada - JV7_2_2 | ecosystem: Environmental > Aquatic > Marine > Inlet | place: Canada: British Columbia | collected 2016-10-06
GTTTCCGAGTTGACCTCAAACTCGGCCGTATCCGCATACAGCGCTCTCAGCGCTGTCCAATCCCCGGCGGCAACCGCCTCGTTGTAGACGCCGGTGACCTCGAGCGGGGACAGCACGGCCGCCTCGAGCAGCGTCGTCGATGTCGCCACTGTGGTCGGTGGCGGTACGGGCTCAATGACGTCGGGCTCATCGTTGCCGGTGAACACGAGCGCTACGAAGACGATCGCAGCAATCACTGCCGCGGCACCGGCCAGCATGGGAACCAGCCACCGGGGCCGGCTGCTCGGGGGCGGCGGTGTGGTCGCCCCATCAATTCGTTCTTGGGTTTGCACGTTCGTGCTCCTCTCGTCGATTCGATCGAGGAGAGCCGTCAGCGACAGGAAACCGTCAGGGCCGGCTGAGTCAGTCGGCAGCGGATCTGCCTGCCTGACAGCCTCGAAGGCTTGATCATGTGTCACAGCTCACCTCCTTCCGGAATCGTCTGGGGACGAACAACCTTGGTGGCGGACAGCAGTCGAGCGAGCTTCTTGCCGGCTCGCTGTAGCCGCATGTCCACCGCGTGGGCGGAGATGCCGAACACCTGGCCGATCTCGGCGTGGCTCAGCTCCTCCCACATCTTGAGGCGGATGAGGTCCCGATCATCGGGCTTCATCCGAGCCAGCGCATCCAGCACCGCCCGGTCCTGGCTGCGACGGATCACAACCGACTCGGCCGGAGCGACGTCGGCATGCCGATCAGCGGTCTGCTGCAGCTTGGAGCGGAGCCGCTTCATTTGAGACCGGGACCGGTGCTGATGGCCAACGACATTGCGCGCAACGGCAAAGAGCCACATCCTCGCAGGGGTGCCGCCGGGAACCTTGTCGAGCTTGCGCCACGCCACGATGAAGACTTCGGCGGCGGCCTCGTTGGCGGCGTCGACCGGGAGCCTGCGGAGGCAGTAGGAACGGATGTCGGCATAGTGCTCCTCGTAGAGCTTGCGAAACCTCGCATCCGAACTGGGGGCTGTCCCCACCACTCCTCCTTGGTGGCGCTTACGGACCCTACATTCCGAAGAAGAGCGCGAACCTCACGGATTTCTTTGAGGACGCAGAAACCTGTGAGGTCGGAGGCGCTGGCGGGAACGTAGGGATCGAATCGGACTGGGGACGTCCGAAGAGAGGGGCTCCGTTTGGAGCCCCTCTCTGTTGTGTTCTTCCTTTGGTCCGCTTGCTCGTTGCCCCCCTACCCCTCGCCTCCGGCGAGCGGTACCTTCCCCCCGACCGATGGTCGGGGGGACTGACAGCTAGCGCTGAGCTTTCCACTCGGCAATGAGCTGGCGGTGGGTTTCGACTGTTTCCGGGACCACCAGCGGTGTGCCGAGAAACGCGAACAGGGCCTCGTCCACATTTGCCTCAGAGCGTTCGGCCCTGACCCAGTCCTGGTACTCAATCTTGAGGCCTCTCGCCTCGCCAAAACCGACAAAGACCGTCAACTCCCAGGTCAGATGAGTGATACGCCCATCGACGACGGTGTAAGTATTCGACTGTTCGACTGGCCCGCCGTCTAAGAAGCGATAACCGACCGAGACGATGTCACACACAACAGTTGTCGAGTCCGCCTGGACACACGAGAACCGGTCCTCGACGCCCGCCACGTATTCATTCATGAGATACCCGGCTTCACGGTCGAAAATGCTGTAGGTCCCGTCGCCGTCCCAATCGTAAGTGAAATTGAAGTTGTCGCCGGTCGCCAGGCCGGACATGGGCACCGGAGCACCCCCCACCTCCAGGTAAGTGGCGTCGTCGGCGTAGAGCGCGCGAGCCGCTTCCCAGTCGCCGTCGCGAGTGGCCCGATTCAGCGCTTCACCAACCTCGAGCGGCGTCAGAACCGTCGATTCAGGAATTGCGGCAGGCGCCGCGGTCGGATTGGCGACGTCCGGCGTCGACTCGTTACCGCTGAGCAGCACGACTGCCACCACGAGCGCCACGACCGCTACCACACCAGCGAACGCTGGGATTAGCCATCTCCGGCCGCGTGGGCGCCTGGGCGGCAACGTCGTCAACCTGGGTTGTTTCTGGGTTTGCATGTCTCGTCTCCTCTCGACGGTTGTGTCAAGAAGGTCGGCGGACATCGGGGGGTTGCCGGCGCGGTGGGTGACTTCTGCGAACAGGGCACGGACTGCCTCATCGTTTGGCAGCAGGCGGTCCGGCGATGAGACCGGATTCGACGCCTTCACGAGGTCACGAAGCTTGTTGTGCGCCATGCTCGCCTCCTTTCAGGTTCGACGGGGTGCGAGATAGATGCTTGAGCCGACGCTCGAGTTGCTGGTACGCACGATGGATGCGCTGGTCGACGGCGGCCCGGGAGATGCTCAGCATCTCGGCGACTACCGCCCGCGGGAGCTCTTCCCACTCGACCAGCTTGAGAACCTCCCGGTACTTGGGCTTGAGGGAATCAATGGCCCGGTGGACCTCTTCGTACTCAGCCCGGCGGACCACCTGTGCCTCCGGGCCGGGGATTGTGAGCTCAGGCTGTGAGCCGATCTTGCCGGTCAGGTTGAGAGCTCGGCGAGTCGATCTGCTCTGGTTCTTGAGGACGTTGGCGGCCACGCCGTACAACCAGGGAAGGGTCTCGGAGGATGGGGGGAGCTCGCCCCGCCGGCGCCAGGCCACCGTAAACACTTCAGCGGTGATGTCGTGGGCATCGGCGGAGGAGGCCCGGCGCAAGCAATAGGCGAGCACATCGCGCACGTTCGCGGCGTACATCGCCTCGAAGGTTGCGGCTGCTGCCTCTGCTGTCACGGCCGTCTCCCCTGCGGTCGTCTGTGCCATTCCTACTCGTATGTCCGCCCGGGTGGCAGATCTGACATCTTTCCAAGAATGTCAGAACGCGGCTCGAGAGGGACATGACTCGATGAACCGAAGGCCGGTTCGGACAACGGGGGTTGTCGACAAGAGGGGCCCGGAACACGCCGGGCCCTCTGAGTGTGGGTTCGTGTTGGGCGTGGTGGCCTCCTACTAGTTCGTAGAGGAACTGCCTCCCCCACCCCGTCTCCGCCTTCGGCGGAGCCACCCCGCCCTCAGGGCGAGGAAGAAACCTTGGCTCCCCCCGGCCCAAACTCCGCTCGACCACCCCGCCCTCAGGGCAGGGAAGAAACCTTGGCTCAGCTCTGTGCTTTCCACTCGGCGATTAGCTGGCGGTGGGTTTCGACGGTGTCGGGGGTAACCAGCATCCTGGCGAGATCGCTGAACAACACATCCTCGAGCTCGGGCCGCGTCGATGCTATGTAGTTCTGATACTCGAGCCGGAGCGGGAAAGTGTCGGGCTCCACGAAAACGCTACTGGTGTCGTACTCCTGGTGGGTGATGAGACCGTCGACGACCGTGAACGTGTCCGTCATCGGCGGCAGTGGCTCTGACAGGAACGCGTGGCCGGCCAGCACCTCAGCGCACACCACTGTGGTCAAATCGGCCTGAGTGCAAGACCAAACCCTGGTGACTCCCTGGGCGTACTGGGCCATCGCGTTGACGGCCAGGTCGTCGAAACCGTTGGTGGTGGCCCCATCGGCGGGTATCCAGTCGAAGGTAGGGAACGCCGTCCCGAGCGCGCTATTGAGGAAGCCCCTGTCAGCCGAGAGAGGACGGTCGACAGGTCGACCGGGATCCGATGACCCGCCTCGCCATTGTCCGTGGCGGAAGGCGGCGCTCGCAACAAACCCGCCGTCGACAACGGTGTAGGTGGCGTCGTCAGCGTAGAGACTCCGCCAGGCAGCCGGGTCCCCGGAGACAATCGCAGCGTTGAGAGCATTGCCGATCTCCAGCGGGGTGAGCGGAGCTTCGTTGGTCACATCGGGCAGATCCTGACGGTCTGATGCCCAGAAGACAGCGGCTAGAACCACCGCAATCACCAGAGCGAAGGCCGCTGCCGCTAGGGCAAGTCGTCGCGGGTTTCGGGCCGGCCGGACAGTCAGAACAGCGCCGGACCCGGGCCGGCGCTCGGCTCGTAGCTCGATCTCCTCCAGAGCGACGGCGGAGGTCCATACGTCGTCGGGCAGCGGCTGGTCGTCCCGGTAAGCGTCAGTTTCAGCGAGGCGATTGAGCAGTCTGGCGTCGGTCATCGGTCGCCTCCCTCTGCGACCGGGCGAGGCTGCCCGGCGAAGTCTTCTGGCTCTGTTAACCCGGCCACCTTGCGAAGCCGCCCGAGAGCACGCGTAACTCGCTTCTTGGCGGCTTCCGGCGACACGCCCAGAACCACCGCAATCTCGGGGTTGGTCAGACCCTCATAGGCGCGCAGCCGGAGGACCTCCTGATCCTCGGCCTTGAGACTCCCAAGAGCGGCTACCAGTTCGGCGTCTTCCTGCCGGCGTACGACCTGAGGCTCAGGGCCAGGAGACGCCTGGGGTGCCAGCCCACCCAGCCTTCCGGCGAGCCGGCCTGATCTCCTCGTCGACCGCTGGATGTTCCGCACCACATTGCGGGCTACGCCGTACAGCCAGGGCAGGGCCTCCGCTCCTTCGGGTACTCGACCGATCTTCTTCCAGGCCACCAGAAAGACCTCCGCCGCTGCCTCGTTGGCGTCGGCAACGGGAAGGCGACGAAGGCAGTACCTCGTGATCGCGTCGAAGTGGTCGTCGAAGATCCGACGAAACCTCGTATCGGTGGTCGGAGATGCTCCCACCGGCTCCTCCCTGGGCCGTTGCCTTGTTCGACCCTATATGTCCAGAAGCTGCCGCGGGGGGACAGCCCCCGCGGCAGCTTTCCAAGCATTGCCCCCCTACCCCTCGCCTGCGGCGAGCGGTACCTTCCCCCCGGCCTTTCGGCCGGGGGGACTGACAAACCATGGCTCAACGCTGGGCTCTCCATTCGGCGATGAGGTCTCGATGGGTTTCAACCGTGTTTGGCGTCATGACCAGCGAACCCAGTCGCTCTGAATCGAACAGCTCATCGACCGACTCGGCGTAGTTCGCCTCAAGGTATCCGAGATAGTTGAGACGAATGCCAAAGGGGTCCTCCAACCGCGACATCGTCGTGTCGTACAGCTGGTGGGTGATGAGGCCTCCGACCACGGTGAACGTGTCTGTCACCGGGGGCACCTCCTCAATGAAGGCATGCCCCTCCAGCACCAGGTCGCAAACGACGGTGGCGTCGTCGGTCTGCTCGCAGGAGTAGAAGTCGGTTACACCAATCGCATAGTCGCCCATGACGACCGTCGCCAAAGCATCAAAGACCGTGAAGCCGGCGCCCTCGGTCCAGTTGTAACCCGGGTAGATAGTCGTGAAGGGGCTCTCGAACCTATTTGGCCCGTTGAAGGCCTGCTCCGAGAGCTCATCACCGCTCGCGTTCTTCCCATGTCGTATGAAGTCGAATCCGAATCCGTCGTCAATCTGCGTGTACGTCGCATCCGGTGAGTAGAGGGCCAAGGCCGCCTCCCAGTCGCCGGCCACGATGGCTGCATTCAGACTCTCGGCCACCTCCAGCGGCGGCACCGCGGGTGCGGCCGGTACGGTGGTTGCGACAGTCGTTGGAGCAGCGGCGGTGGTCGGCGTTGCAGCCGGCACGGTTGTGACCACTGCGGTGTCCGCGCTCTCTTCGGACCCGCTATCGCCGGTCGTCCAGATGGCGGCGGCTACCACCAGCGCCACGACGCTCGCTGCCGCCGCGATCAGCCAGCCAATCTTCCTCTTCGGCGACGTTGGCGTCGCTACTTCAGGTCGTTCTTGGGTTTGCACTTCGATCCTCCGTTCGATTTCGTGGAGCGCGATGGCAGGTACGGGGACTGCGTCGAGCAGCGGGGTATCGACCGGGAACGGGTCGGTACGCGCCAGCAGTTCGAGCAGTCGGGCATCGTTCATCGCTCACCTCCTTCCGGTATCGCACGGGGATGGAGCACGAGGCTGAACAGGCAGACAGGGGGAGCGAATGGGCCATCTCATCGCGAGTGCGATGCAGCTCAGGTTGTAAGTACGATCTCACCGGCTTCTCCCTGCCTGGTTCGAACCTCTATGTCCGGGGAGCTCGAAGTGGGGACCGCGATGGCTGCCAGGCCTCCCCCACCCCGACCTCGCTTCGCTCGGCCACCCCTCCCTCGAGGGAGGGGAAGACCTCAACTGTCCCCCTCAACGGGCGCCCGGACATACAGGGACGAATCCGGGTTCAGTACGGGGATACGAGCCCCCCGCCTCGGCGGGGGGTTCGACCTTCCTACAACTCGCGCAGAGCCTCAGCCAGCGGTTCCACCACCGCTACCGAGTAGGGCGATCGCAAGCTGAAGACGGCCACATCTAGACCCACCTCAAACAGGGCCGCCGCCTCCTCGGCAAGTTGGCGGGGATCGGCGTCGGACGGCGACAAGACGTGGGCACTGCGGGTGATCTCCGATGGGTCCCGTCCGATGGCTGCGCAGTGATCGAGGAGCACCTGGTTCTTGGCCGGCCACTCCTCGGGTGGGAGGCGCAGCGCATCCCACCATTGAGCATGCTTGGCCACCACTTTCAACGTGCGGCGCTCACCGATACCGCCAATTGCGATCGGGGGACGCGGCGACTGGGGGCCCTTCGGTTCGCAGCGAGCGTCGGCGAATTGGTAGAAGTCACCCTCGAAGGTGGTCGACTCGTTTCTCAGCAAGCTGTCGATCACCTCCACCCCCTCTTCGAAACGGTCCATGCGCTGGCGCACTGTTCCCAGCTCGAGGCCGTACGCATCGACTTCGGGCTGAAACCAACCCGCGCCTAGCCCCAGGTACAAACGCCCCTCCGAGATGATGTCGAGGGTCGCGGCCATCTTGGCGGTGAGAGCAGGGTGCCGGAAGTGCATTCCGTTGACCATCGAGCCAAGCCTGATCCGGGACGTCATCTGTGCCAGAGCACTCAGAGTCACCCACGATTCGAGAATCGATCCGTGCGGATCGCCGGCGATCGGATACAGGTGGTCGAACAGCCAGGCAGCCTCGAAGAGGTCGATATCGTCGGCCGCCCGCCAGATGTCGGCCATATCCGACCATTGAGCGTGCTGCGGGGGTGTCTTGATCGCGAAGCGTGCCATCCCAACTCCTGTAGATCGGTGGCCTGACCCTAGGCAGATTCCCGAGAGGCATCGGCCTACGCTGGGACCAACACGGAGACAAAGGGAGACCAGTGGACATCACCGTTGTCGAGCATCCGCTCGCCAGGCACTACCTGACCATTCTGAGGGACAAAGAAACCGCCCCTGAAGCCTTCAGGGACACCACCAGGCGGCTCTGCTACCTCCTGCTTAGCGAGGCGACGGTCCGAACTCCGCTCCGGGAAGGGACGGTGTCCACTCCCCTGACCGAAACCGCCAGCTTTCGTCTCGACCGCCAGATGGTGGCAGTACCGGTGCTGCGGGCGGGGCTTGGCTTGCTAGATGCCGTCACCGATCTGCTGCCCGACGTCAAGGTCGGCTACGCCGGCGTCCAGCGCGACGAGGAGACCGCCCTCCCTCAGGAGTACTACTACAAGATCCCCGACCTCTCCGACGCGTGGGTTCTGATCCTCGAGCCGATGCTGGCCACCGGAGGGTCTCTCTCCTGGGCCATCGAAAAGGTCAAAGGCAGCGGAGCAACAGATATCACCGCCATCTGCGTGGTGGCGGCCCCAGAGGGCGTCAAACGCATCAACAACGACCATCCCGATGTCCGCATCGTCGCCGCAGGACTGGACGAAGGCCTCAACGACCACTACTACATCGTCCCCGGCCTGGGAGACATGGGAGACAGGTTGTTCGGAACCTATTGATTTTCTCTAGGCTCAGCTAATGGAGATTCGCCGCGCAGTCATCATCGTCATGGACTCTTGCGGGGTGGGTGAGGCGCCAGACGCAGCCGAATACGGCGACGTCGGCTCCGACACCATCGGACATGTTTCCGAAGCCGTCGGGGGGCTAGACCTCCCCAATTTCCAACAGGCCGGGCTCGGAAACCTGCACCCCGCCATTCTGGGAGTTCCCCCGGTCGAGCGCCCCACTATGGCGGTAGGCAGGATGCGTGAGCGCTCGGGAGGCAAAGACTCTACGACCGGCCATTGGGAGATCGCCGGCCTGGTCACCGAACACCCGCACGCCACCTTCACCGACACCGGTTTCCCGGCCGAGCTGGTCGAGCGTCTCGAAGCCGAGGCGGGGTACAAGTTCATCGGCAACCACGCTGCTTCCGGCACGGTGATCATCGACGAGCTCGGGCTCGAGCATCTGGAGACCGGGTCTCTCATCCTCTACACATCGGCCGACTCGGTGCTGCAAATTGCCGCCCACAACAGCGTGGCCGACGTCCCCGAACTGCACAGGGTCTGTGCCATAGCGCGCGACCTGGCCGACCAGTACCGGATCGGCCGCATCATCGCCCGGCCCTTCATCGGTGAGCCGGGGGATTTCCATCGCACCTACGACCGCAAAGACTTCGCCATGCCGCCCCACGGGGAAACCATCATCGACAAGGTCAACGCCGCCGGCCTACGCACCTATGCCGTCGGCAAGATCGAGGACCTGTTCGTCGGCCGCGGTCTGAGCGATGCGGTTCACACCGAGGGAGACCGTGATGGCCTTGAGCGGACGATCGCAGCCATCAACGAGGTCGACCAGGGGCTGGTCTTCACCAATCTGGTGGACCTGGACATGCGCTACGGCCATCGCGAAGACCCGGAGGGCTACGCCGCCGGGCTGGCGGTCATCGACGAGTTCATCCCCCATCTTCTCGACGCCCTGACTCCGCTCGACCTGCTGATATTCACCGCCGACCACGGCAACGACCCCACCGACGGCGATACCGACCACACCCGCGAGTACGTGCCGCTGATGGTTTGGAGCGGCGGAGCGGCCGGAGTTGCCCTGGGCGCCCGCGACCAGTATTGCGACGTGGCCGCCACCGTGGCCCATGGTTTCGACCTGGAACCATTCCCGATCGGACAGTCGTTTCTGTCCGACATCACCCACCACTCATGACCGTCGTCGAGCTTCTCGAGCGCAAACGCGACGGCGGCACCCTCACCGCCGAGGAGATCCGGTGGCTGATCAGGTCGTACACGGCCGATGAGGTGCCCGACTATCAAATGTCGGCGATGTTGATGGCCATCTTCCACAACGGCCTGAGCGGCGACGAGTTGGCCGTGTGGGCCGAATCGATGCTCCATTCGGGCGACACGCTGGACTTCTCGGACATCCCCGCCCCCAAGGTTGACAAGCACTCGACGGGAGGCGTGGGTGACAAGGTGTCAATCGCACTGGCTCCCATGGTGGCCGCCTGCGGCCTGGCCGTCCCCATGATGAGCGGCCGCGGCCTCGGCCACACCGGCGGAACACTCGACAAGCTGGAAGCCATCCCCGGTTTCCGGACTCAGGTTGACCCGAGCGAGTTCCACCACCTGCTCAAGACAATCGGGATGGTGATGGGCGGCCAAACCGAAACCCTGGTGCCTGCCGACCGCCGCCTCTACGCCCTGCGCGATGTCACCGCCACGGTGCCCTCGATCCCCCTTATCTCGTCGTCCATCATGTCCAAGAAGCTGGCCGAAGACATCGATGCGCTGGTGCTGGACGTCAAAGTCGGAAAGGGCGCCTTCATGCAGGACGTCGATCAGGCTCGCGTGCTGGCCGAGACGATGGTCGGCATCGGGACTCGCCACGACACTCAGGTCGTCGCCCTGCTTACCGCCATGGACGAGCCGCTGGGAACCGCCGTCGGCAACGCCAACGAGACCGCTGAATGTATCGAACTCCTCAAAGGGGACGCTCCCCCCGACATCACCGAGATCACCTACCGCCTGGGAGCGGAGATGCTGGTGCTCGGCGGTCTGGCCGACTCACAGCAGGATGCTCGCGCCCAGTTGGAAGCGACTGTCACTTCCGGGACGGCCCTGGAGAAGTTCGCCGAAGTCATCGTCGCCCAGGACGGCGATCCCCGCGTCCTCGAGGACCTGTCGCTCCTCCCCCAGCCGCCCGAGTTCGTCGAATTCGAAGCCATGCAGTCCGGGTACGTGACCGAATGCCACGCCCGCCGCATCGGAGTGGCCGGCGTTCAGCTGGGCGGGGGCCGACTTCGCAAAGAGGACGAAGTCGACCCGGCGGTTGGTATCTGGGTGTTCGCCAAGGAAGGCGAGCGGGTGGAGCAGGGGGAGCCGCTGGCCCGGATCGGTTGGCGCGAGGGAGCCAGGCTGGGGGCGGCGATGGAACTGCTGGAGACCGCCTGGACCATCGAAGATGAGCCGCCCGAGCCGAAACCCCTGATCATTGGAGAGGTGAGATGAACTACGAAGAGCTGCAATCAGCGGCCGCCGTCATCGCCGAGCGAACGGGCCGCGAGAGCCACGACCTGGCCCTGGTCCTCGGTTCCGGTCTGAGCGACTTCGCTGCCACCCTTCCCGATGCCGTCGAAATCCCCTACCAGGACCTGCCCGGATTTCCGGTTCCTCAGGTGGCCGGTCATGGCGGCAGTCTGTTCTCCGCCGAGATCGACGGTGGACATGCTCTGGTGTTCGCCGGGCGCGTTCACTACTACGAGGGCTGGCCGCTCGACAAGGTGGTCGCCGGGGTCCGCACGGCGGTGATGGCCGGGGCCGGCATCGTGGTGCTGACCAACGCCTCCGGAGGCGTCAATCCTGTCTATTCGCCCGGTGACCTGGTGTTGATCACCGACCACATCAACCTGGCAGGCGCCAACCCGCTGATGGGGCCGAACGACGAGCGCCTAGGCACCCGCTTCCCCGACCTGGCCGACCTGTACAGTGCCGACCTGCGGGCGCTGGCGATGGGAGTCGGCGACGAGTTGGGGGTAGAACTGCACGAAGGTGTATACGTCTGGTTCTCAGGACCGAGCTACGAGGCCCACGCCGAGATCGAGATGGCGGGCCGGATGGGCGGCGACCTGGTCGGCATGTCAACCGTCCCCGAGGCCATCGCCGTCCGCCACATGGGTGCCCGGGCCATGGGCATATCGCTGTGCACCAATCTGGCCGCCGGGATCGGCTCACAACCTCTCTCCCACGACGAGGTCAAGGAGGTTGCCGACCTGGCCCACGACAAGTTCACCCGCCTCCTCAACGGCTTGCTGCCCCGCCTGGTCAATCAGGCCTAGCCACCGAACAGGGGCAAGACCCGCTCCCTCACCACCTCATACGAGTAGTGGCGCAAGCCAATCTCGTAGTTCTCCTCAACGAGTGCTGTCGTGGCTTCGGGGTCTGCCAGCCAGGCCGCCACCTGATCGACGGTGCTGTCGGTGATCGCTCCGTCCTCGATTTCGATCGCATTGACTCCGGTGGGTTGGATGTCGACGTCGTAGATCGGATAGCGGTTGACCAGCAGCGGCCTCCGGTAGAAAATCGTTTCCACCAGGGCATTGCCAAACCCCTCGATCAAGGTTGGATACAGAATTAGGTCCGCCGCCGCATAAGCATCGGGCAGAGAGGGGCCACCCGGAGCCCCAACCGGCACGAGGCTCAGATCCACTCGCGCATCCTCGGCCCGTCGGACCAAGTCAGGCCAGTAGGCGCCGCCCTCGTCTTGCTCGGGATGGGTGACGACCAGCCGCACGCTTGCGTCCCCAAGCCGGGCGACCAGGTCGATCGAAGCTTCGATGTTCTTGCGCGGCACGATCCGGGTCGGCTGAACAAGTACAACGTCGGACGAGGACAGCCCGGCCGCATCCTTGAATCTCCCGGGGTTTGCCGGCCCAGGTCCTGACTCAAAGTCCATCACGTTCGGGAGCACCGTCGCCGTCCTTCCTATCCGTCGGTCCAACTCATCGCGCTGCACGCTGTTGATCACAAGGTGCTCGAACTCGGGGTCAGGAGGCGGAAATGCCGCCGCCAGAATGTCACCAACCGCGTTGACTAGAAACCGTTCTCGCTCCCAGGCGAAATCGTGACCATGTGCGATCGCCCGCATCCCGCGCTCGGTGACCAGCTCGGCGATGGCCAGACCCAGCGGTAGCTGGAGCGGGATGGCAAGCGCATTTTGCGGCATGATGGCATCGACTGAGTGGGAGTCGACAAACGCCGCCAGGGCGCGCTTCAGAGTCCCGGTCCGCTCCCGCAGCAACGCCGAGGTCTCGTCGCTGCGAGTCAGACTCCCGAAGCAGAGTTCGTACAGAGCCTGGTTCTCGGCGGTGAGGAAGTGGGCCTCGGGAACGACATCTCCCAGCGAGAACTCGGGTCCCAGTTCGCCGGCGAACCAGACCACCTCGTGACCGGCCTCTCGCAGAACCGCTGCCAGCTTGGCGGATTCGAGAGTGACGCCGTCGAGGCCGGCGAAGCGTACGCCGACCATGCCGATCCTCACGCGGTCACCCCTTGACGCCGCCGGCGGTGAGGCCCTCGGTGAGGAATCGTTCTGCCGCGAAGAACAAGATGATCACGGGAACGGTGATGATGACCGAGCCAGCCATCAGGACGGTCTTGGGGACCTCAGTTGTATCCAACTGATTGACGCCGAGCGAAAGCGTCCAGAGCTCGGGTTCGGCCGACAGGAACAACAGGGCAAACAGGAACTCGTTCCAGGCGATCATGAACACGAACAACGCCACCGCCGCTATGGCAGGTGCCGACAGGGGCAGTGTGACTCGACGGACAACTCCCATGCGGCCCAGGCCGTCAATGAGGCCGGCCTCCTCCAGCTCAACCGGGATGGTTATGAAGTAGCTCCTGAGCATGTAGAGCGCCACCGGGATGGTCTGTGCCACGTACACGATGACCAGCCCCCACAGGGAATCACGCAGGCTGAGCCGGGTGAATACGACGAACAACGGGATGGCGATCACGATGCCGGGGAATAGGTAGACGACCAGGATGCCCCACGTCATGGCCTTTCGGCCGGCGAACTTGAGCCGGGCAGTCGCGTAGGCACCGAATATCGCGATCACTGTGGTCAAGATCGTGGCGGTCATGGCCACCGTGAAGCTGTTGCGAATGTAGATGCCGAACCCCTGCCCGCCCTGGCTCCGGGGGCGGAGCACTTCGCGGTAGGTCGTCATGCCGGTGATGTCTCTCCAGCTGGGGAGGAAGTCCCCCGGGTCGCGCAGCAACTCGGACAGTGGCTTGAAGGACAGAGCGATCATGTAGAAGAGAGGAAAGGCGGTGATGATGAGGAAGAAGGCGATGCTGATCCACTTGAGAGCACCGAAGAACTTGTCTTCGAATTCGGCCCTGGTCATCCTGCGTTTGGTCGGAGGATTGACCGTGCTCTGGATGGCCGTCATTCTGTCTCCTCCTCAAAGAACCACTTGAAGTAGACGAACAAGAGCACCACCAGGATGAGGGCGAGAATTACGCCGAGGGCGGCTGCCGAGCCGACGTCGCTGCGACCTTGCAGCCAGTCGACAATGGAGACTGTTATGACCTCAGTCCCGGCGGCGCCGCCGGTGAGTAGCTGAACATCGTCGAACTTGTTGAACGTCCAGATGAAGCGCAGCAAGAAGAGCACGCTCAGCACGCCTCGCATTTGGGGAAGGGTCACATAGAAGAACCGTTGGCTGAGGGTGGCCCCGTCCACCTTGGCAGCTTCATCCAACTCGGCTGGAAGGGCCTGCAGTCTGGCGAGTATGAACAAGAACGCAAACGGGAAGTAGCGCCAGGCCTCGAAGGCGATTACCGCCGCCAACGCCACCGGTGCAGTCACTTCCCACCCGAATATCGACAAGACGAAATCCCGCCGCCCCAGGAAGTCGATCGGCTGCACACCCAATGCCTCCAGCCAGTGGTTGGTCACCCCGAAGGAGGGGTTGAGCATGATCTTCCACACGAAGGTGACAGCGATGACAGGTGCCACGTACGGAAACAGCATCAAGCCCCGTACGGCCGAACGGCCGATGAAGGCTTTCTTGACGACGAGGGCTGCCCACATCCCCATCCCGATCGAGAGGACCGTGCCGAAGAAGGTGTAGGCAACGGTGGTCCGGGCGACTTCCCAGAACCGCGAGAGACCGGTGACCCGCCGGAAGTTCTCCAGACTCACATCCGTGCTGAGGAAGTTGAACGACTGCAGCTCTATCAGCCGGATGCGCTGGAAGCTCATGGCCAGGTTCCACAGAACCGGGATGACAACCAACCCCATGACGATGAGAATGGCTGGGGCCACCAGCAGCCACGCCAGGCGAGCCTCGCGCCGTTGCAGGCTCAGCCTGGAACCACTCGGAGCGATGCTCTTGCGGGTGTCGGTGGAGGTCGTGATTGAACTTCTCCCCTGATCAGCCAACCAGTTGAACGGGGAGGGGCGGCGAACCGCCCCTCCCGTTCGTTGTTGCTATCCGAGCAGCTCCTGCTCTTCCTCAACCAGGGCCTGGATCTCGGCGGCGGCCTCGGCGGCAGTCTTGCTGCCATCGAGCACGTTGCGAAGCTCCTTCACCGTGGGCAGTGAGGAGTACACAGCCGCAACCAGCTCGCCCTGCCCCTGCGGGAAGCCCCAGCGATTGAAGTTGTCGAGACCCTGCACCAGGGTCGTTAGCAACTCGTCGCCGTAGAACTCACTCAAGAGCGCCTTGCGATCAACACCGGTCTCCAGGGTGCGCCATCCGTCGATGTACTCGGTGGGATTGGCGGCGGTGCCCCGACGCATCGGGAATTTGCCTTCCACAGAGGTGGTCAACCACTGCAGATAGCCATCGCTGAGCCAGTACTCGATGAAGGCCTGAGCCGACTCGATGTTGGTGCCGGCACCGATCCCCATGTTCGAGATCTGGCCGTATTGGGCAGGCGATCCGCTCGGACCACTGAACGACGGCACGAAGCCGGAGTTCTTCGCCAGGTAGGCGATGTCGGCCGCGCACTCGTCACAAGTGGGCAGGGCCGCATCGCGCAGACCGGCCATCTCGTCCATGATGAACGGCGACCAGACGATCATCCCCGCCTTGCCGGCAAAGTACCGAGCCCGGGTTTCGACCACGCCCTCGGTGGCCGGAGCCCCGTAGTCATTGAGCAGATCGGTGTAGAACTCGATCGCTTCAACACAATTGGCGCTGTCGAGCGTCACAGTTCCGGCGTCGTCGGTCATCTGGCAGTCGTTGGCGAGAGCGAAATGCTCGAACGTCTGCTGCGTGAACACCTGGCTGGCATCGTTGGAAGCAGTGATTCCGTAGAAGTCATTGCCGGGATCGGTCAGGGCGGCAGCCGCTGCTTCGATTTTGGCAAACGTGTCAGGCATATCGAGGCCGGCGGCGTCGAACAAATCCTGGCGATAGATCAGGAGCTGGCCCCAGCCATCGGATGGGACGGCGGCGACTCCACCTTCGTAGGTGGCGAGCTCCAAAGCGCCCTGACTGAAGGTGTCGGCTCCCAGTGCGTCGACCGTTGCAGCCGCGGCTGCGGTATCGAGTAGGCCATTAGCCGCCCAGCCGATGGTGAAGTCCACGGGGTGGAACACCACGTCCGGCAAGGTGCCGGCTGCCGCATTCGAGACCATGATGCTCGGGAGCGCGTTCTCATCGATTGAGACCAGTCTCACTGATATTCCACTCGCGGCCGTGAAGCCGTCGATGATCTCCTGGGTGATCGCCAACCGCTCCGGCGACGTCTCCGTCGACCAGAAGGTGATCTCCTCAGACTCCACCATCTCGGTCACGATCGAAGTCTCGGTCACAGTTTCAGTGACGATCGACGTCTCCGTGACTATTACGGTCTCCGGAGTGGCGTCTGAGTCGTCGCTTGAACAGGCCGTCGCCACAAGGGCTATGGCCGTCAATAACGCGAGTACGCGTCTCATTTGTTGTCCTCCTCAGCTCGGCAGGCTCCATCGAAGCCTTGCGCTCGGGAGCCACAACCGAATGCGTCTAACCGAACCTAGCACCGGATGGAGGGCCGATGTCAGGCCGGCGGCTCAACCTCCCCAACGGGTCTCGAATCCGTCCAGATGTACGGTCGTGTTGTCGATCCGCACAGCCTGTTCGCGATCGGTGAGGTTGACGACGACCGTGGTCGGCTCACCGCCAGAGGGGATTCGCTGCACCCCGAACAAGCCTGTGGGGAGGTCGAGGATGCGTTGTTCGGAGTCCGGGTGGAAGGCCGAATCGTCCGCCCGACGCTGGAGCATGTTCCTCATGCGGGAGAAGACCCGCCCCGTCGCATCGCGTCCCATGATGGCAGCCTCCACCCGGGCCAGGTCGGAGAACTTGTGGCGATTGAGGGATCGGGGCCGGCCCGTCTTCGCAAATAGCTCTTGATCGTTTGAGGTTCCGAGGAGGCTGTGAACGTAGATTCCCGGGATTCCTGCCAGGGCCAGTTGGATCGCATGCGATCCAACGTGGCGGAGAACGGCAGTCTCCTCGTCGTAGCCGGCCGCCATGAGATCGAACCAGGTCGAGTTCAGCTCGTACGGAACGTCCACTCCTTCCGAACCAGTTCTCTCGCTCACCTGCCCGCCCGCCTCATTCGTCAGATCCACCAGTCGTGTGACCGCTCCCGGCGGGGAAATCCCCTCGAGGGGACGTAGGCCGATACCGTCGTGGGACGCGAGGAAGTTGAAGAACGTAGTTCCCGGCACGAGTGCCTCCAGCCCACCTGCCCAATCCCGCAGGACGGCAGCGTCGCCGGTCGCATAGGCATCAAGTACAAGTGGGGCGAGCGCGAACTGATACACCATGTGCGCCTCGGGCACGTCCCCATCACCGAAGTACGAGATGTTCTCTTCATGGGGGACGTTGGTCTCGGTCAGCAGCAGCACATCTGGGTAGGTGTCCTGCAAGCAGGCTCGCCACAGCTGGATGACCGCATGAGTCCCCGGAAGGTGGATGCAACTGGTGCCTTCCTCTTTCCAGAGGAAACCGATGGCGTCGAGGCGGATGAAGGAGGCACCCCGGCTGGCGTAGGTGAGGAGGATGTCAATACTCTCCAGCAGCACCCTCGGGTTGGAGAAGTCGAGATCGACCTGGTCCGCTGAGAAGGTGGTCCAGACCTCGGCTGTCCCCGGCCGCGCTTCGAACTCGGTGAAGAGCGGCAGAGACCTGGGCCGGACGACCGCTGAGTAATCGCCACCTTTCGTCCGGGTGCGGAAATACCCGTCGTAGGAAGGGTCGCCGGTCAGGAAGCTCCTGAACCACTCTGACTGCGACGACATGTGATTGAGGACGGCATCTACTCCCAACCTGTTCCTACCGGCGATGGCCTCGATGTCCTCCCAGGAACCGTTGGCAGGATCTACTGCCAGGTAGTCGACGACACTGAACCCATCGTCGCTCGACCACGGATAGAAGGGCAATAGGTGAAGTCCGTTCAACCATGGCGACAGGTGCCGGTCGAAGAAGTCCCCGAGTGAGGCCAGGGGTGTTCGTCCAGGTTCTTTGAACTGATCGGCATAGGTGATGAGCCAGGCGTCTCGCTGAGACCAGGGTTCCTGATCCGGGTCCCGCTCGGTGCGATGGGATGCAACGAGCTCTTCGACCTGACGGCCGACGCTCCCTGCTGCGTCGTCTCCATAGAGGAACGCGAGCAGCCTGTTTCGGAGGTCTCCGGTCGTCACTGCTGCCACACCACCCAAAGGTCACCTACGTTGGTGCCGCTGGGCCCAATCCGCAGTAGATCACCGCTCGCTTCCAGGAAAGGGTGTGAGTCGTGGTCGGCGAGATGGTGCCGAGCATCCAAGCCGGCTGCGGCCCCGCGGACAATCGTCCCGGCATCGACCACGGCCCCGGCTCCATCGGTTGGACCGTCTACTCCATCGGTGGCTAGTGCCCCGAAGATCAGACCGAGGTCCCTTTCCGCCAGCTCAATGGCTGCGGCCAACGCCGCATGCTGGTTGCGACCGCCCGTACCACCCCCGGTCACCTCAACGGTTGTCTCTCCGGCCACAAAGGTCATCCCCGGAGCATTCGCGGAGCCCAGAAGCTGCTGCACCTCGGCGACGGCGTCCCCGGACAACTCGGTCGTGGCTACCCGGGCCGGCACTCCGGAGCTGAGGGCGGACCGCACTGCGGCCGCCGCCGCGATCTCGCCATTCGCCACTATGAATGCCTCGTGCCCGGGAATCGGTTTCTCGGGTGTCTCGGAGAGCTCCCCGACATCTCCTTTGGCCAACGCTGTCGCCACGCGCTGAGGCGGGCTGATCCGGTATCGCATGAGGACTTCCCGGGCGTCTCCGAATGTGGTCGGGTCCCCAACCGTGGGGCCGGAGGCAATCACATCGAGCCGATCTCCAACGACGTCCGATACGACGAGTGTGCGGGCAGGCAGTCCGCGTGCCCGCTCGGCCAGGCGGCCCCCTTTCAACTGCGACAGATGCTTGCGAACCGCATTCATCTCGCTGATGTCGGCGCCCGAACGAAGCAAGCTCGCGGTCACCGTTGCGACGTCGATGATCGTGACTCCCGGCACCGGCAGCTCGCAGAGCGCCGACGCACCGCCCGAGATGAGGAAAAGGATCGGACCATCGGAGCCATCGATGACAGCCGCTGCTGCGGCGCCGGCGGCCTCACTGCTCTCATCGGGCACCGGGTGGGCACCAAGGTAGGTGGCGAACCCGTCCGGGATGGGCTCGACATGATCGCTTACCACGACTCCCGAAGCCGGACCTGGAACGCCCCGTGCCATGGCAGCAGCAGCCTTGCCGATGGCGACCACGGTCACCGGACCTTCGAAGGGGTCCGCTGACAACGCCGACTGGACCGCTCGCTCTGGATCGACCGCATCGAGCGCAGCCGCGAAAGCCTCCAGCATCGGGGCCCGCTCGGGCCAATCCTGGGGAAAGGTGAGCGCCACGGGCCAAACCGTAGTCCTATTGGTCCGTCCTAGGATTTTGATTGCTGACAACCAGGAGCACCGCTATGAACATCGTTGTCTGCGTCAAGCAGATACCCAATCCGGCCGACCCCGGCGAACTGGATCCGGACACCCACTTCCTCAGCCGGCCAGAAGACCAGCTGATGGACGAGGGGGATTCCTACGGAGTCGAGATGGCACTGCAGCTGGCCGAGGCCTCCGAGGGCTCGGTCACCCTGGTTTCGATGGGCCCGGCCGGCAACCTGCAAGGCATTCGCCAGGCGCTGGCCATGGGGGCAGACAAGGCGGTCATCGTGACCGACGACGGGTTGACCGGTTCGGGAGCTCTCGAGACTGCCCGGGTGCTGGCGGCGACTATTGAGCGAGAAGGCTTCGACCTGGTGCTGTGCGGCACCGAGTCGACCGACGGCTACAGCGGAATCGTTCCCCAGCAGATCGCCGAACTGCTTGGTGTTCCTGCTCTCACCTATGCCCGCAAAGTGGAGGTCGACGGCTCAAACGTCAAGATCCAACAACAGACGGCCGCCGGCTACAACGAAGTGGAGGCTCCCTCTCCGGTGGTGCTATCGGTGACCGCCGGCGTTGTCGAGCCTCGCTACCCGACCTTTAAAGGGATCATGGCCGCAAAGTCCAAGCCGGTCGATCACCTGTCGCTGGCCGACCTGAGCATCGAACCCTCCGCCGCCGGACAGGAGATCCTGTCGGTTACGGCCGCTCCCGGACGGGCGGCCGGCGTGAAGATCGAAGATGAGGGCGAGGCCCACCTGCAAATCGTGGCCAAGCTGCAAGAACTGAAGGTGGTGTGACATGAACGTCTGGGTCTTCGCAGAGGAATCCAATGGCGTCCCGGCGCCGGTTGCCCTTGAGCTGATGACAAAAGCCCGCGACCTGGGTGATGTGTCCGTCGCTTTCCTCGGAAGCAGCGACGAAGCCATTGCTGAGCTGGGCAGCTACGGAGCTGCCACGGTGTATCGGATGGCTCCGGCAGAAGGCTCGGTTCCGGCCGCTGCCGCGGCGGCCGCTCTAGCCGAGCTGTGCGATGCCAACCGGCCCGACCTGGTGATGTTCGGCCTCACCTACACAGACCGCGATGTGGCGGGCCGTCTCAGCGCCCGACTGGGAAGGCCGGTCGTGTCCAACGCCACGGACGTGCGGGTGGACGACGGCACGGTGGTGGTCAGCAACGAGATCTTCGGTGGCTCCCAGATTGTCGAGACGGCGATCCGCGCTGAGGCCCCGGCACTGGTTATCGCCAAGGCCAAGTCGTTCCAGGCTGAGCCGGGCGGCGGCCAGTCCCCGACCGTCAACGATGTGGCCCTCCCGGACGTCGGCCACGCCGGCTCGGCGTCGATAACTGCCACCCATGTTGAGAAGTCGAAGGGTCCCAAGCTGGAAGAAGCGGCTGTGGTAGTGGCGGGCGGCCGCGGCCTCGGCAGCGCCGAGCAGTTCGCCCTCATTGACGATCTGGCAGCCAAGTTGAATGCCGCCACCGGGGCCACCCGGGCGGTGGTCGACGCCGGCTGGGTCCCTTACTCCAAGCAGGTGGGCCAAACGGGCAAGACGGTCAAACCCGGGGTCTATCTGGCGTGTGGAATTAGCGGCGCTATGCAGCACCTGGTCGGCATGAAAGGCTCCGAGACGATCATCGCCATCAACAAGGATCCCGATGCTCCGATTTTCGATGTGGCAGACCTGGGCATCGTTGGGGATGTGCACCAGGTGATCCCCAAACTGCTGGAGGCCCTTCCCTAGCCGCCCTGGTCGGGGACCCGTTCAAGCGTCGCCTCGAGATGAAGTGACAGCGGCACCTGGTCATAGGCCATGTCGAGGCTGTAGGTGAGCGAGCTTCCGTCGACCGCGAGGCGGCGCCTCACTTCGGTGACAGCCTTAGCGGTGGGCGTGGCTCCCATTTCCAGAGATCGGAACTCGAGGGTGGTGCCCGCGAGGGCTCCGGCGTGGACTTCGGTCAGGCCAGTCGGCTGGGCAACCACCATCTCTGGCCCGTCGGGAGTCATCCGGATGAAGCCCGTCTCACTGTGCAGCGGGTGACCATCACTGCCCCGGGTGCGCTGCCGGTACTCGAGGAACGGCTTGCCCGGACCGGGTAGAAAAGCGGCCTCCTCGGTGTAGGTAAACGGGTCGATGGTGGGGTACTCGCCCCGGCCTGAGCCGCGCCAGGTGCCGATCAAGAACCGGATCGGAAACACGTCAGGATGAAGGTCCACACTGCGAGCCTATCGTCCCCCAAACGCTCGTTCGACTAATGACAAAATCGTCTTATGTCGCGGTCGCGCGTAAGAACCTGCAACCAGCCCATCGTTGTTGAGGTATTCGATCTCTGCTCGAACCTCAGGTTCAACTAGAGGTCGAGTCCTCTCGCCAGTCGGTGAAACGCCCGGGAAGGATCTCATCAAGATCGTGAGCCCTCGGCTCGCCTCCGGCGTCCTCCACGATGACCCTGGCCACGTTGAACTCGGACATGCGTTGGCGACACTGCCCGCACGGGTAGATGGAGCCGAGGTCGGGCGAGATCACGGCAACCGTCTCGATCTCCCGCTCCCCCGAAGCAACCGCGTGACCGATGGCGACGGCCTCGGCACACAACGTTGAGGGATAGGCAGCATTCTCGACGTTGGCTCCCGAATAGACCTTGCCGGAACCGCCGACCACCACCGCACCCACCCGCAACTCAGAGTACGGGGCGTAGGCAGTCTCGGAGGCGGCCAGGGCAGCTGTCAGCAATTCCTGATCAGTCATGATCCGACGCTACCCGCTGTCGCCGAGTAGTGCGGCGACGAAGGCCGCCGGCTCGAAGACCAGGAGGTCCTCCATCGCTTCCCCCACCCCGATCAGCTTCACCGGCAAGTCGAGGTCTTGCTCGACGGCCACCACCACCCCGCCCCGGGCAGTCCCGTCAAGTTTGGATAGGACGATTCCACTCACCCCGACCACGTCGGTGAAGGTGTGGGCCTGAGCGATGGCGTTCTGACCGGTGGTGGCGTCCAGCACCAACAGGGTCTCGTCGACCGAACCAGCTTCCCGGCTCAGAACCCGGGTGATCTTGGCCAGTTCCTCCATCAGATTGCGGTTGCTGTGAAGACGGCCCGCCGTGTCGACTATCACCACATCTGCGTCCAGCTCGTCTGCCCGTTCCAGGGCCCGGTAGGCAACTGCGGCAGGGTCGGAGTTGGCTTCGCCGCCGACGAACTCGGCACCGACCCGGTCGGCCCACGTCTTGAGCTGCTCGGCCGCCCCGGCCCGGAAGGTGTCGGCGGCACCGAGCACGACCTGCCGGCCGTCCTCCACCAACCGATGAGCCAGCTTGGCAATCGACGTGGTCTTGCCGGTCCCGTTGACACCGACGATCACCATCACGGCGGGTCGATTCTCTAGGTGGAGCCTGCGGTCTCGCCCGGCGAAGAGCCCGGTCAGAGACTGCTGCAGGGCATCGTGGGCGGCGGCGGTGTCGACCGGTCGTGAGTCACGGACCTTGGCGACGACGTCGGTCGCAGTCGCCACTCCCACGTCCCCGGTTATCAGCGTCTCTTCCAGCTCGGACCAGAACGCCTCGTCGAGCGTTCCCCGGCCGAAGAGCCCGGCAAGGCGGTCACCGACCCCGTGACGGGTGCGAGACAACCGGTCGCCGAGTGTCCGCACCGTGGACGGGGCAGGTGGGGCGGCGGAAGAAATACTCGATGGCGGGGGTGGGCGACCGCGGATCACAAAGACTCCGGCCACAACCAGCAAGAGGACCGCCACGACGACGATGAGGACGATCAGTTCCACGCTCAGACCGTGATGTTCGAGAGGCGCTTGGCTACCACCTGGGTGGAGCCGCCCGGCTCCATGGTGATGCCGTACAGAGTGTCGGCGCCCTCCATCGTCTGCTGTTGGTGTGTGACGATGATCACCTGGGCGGAGTCGCGCAGCAGCTCTACCAGCCGCAAGAACCGGCGCAGGTTGGCGTCATCGAGAGCTGCCTCCACCTCATCGAGCACGTAGAAGGGGCTGGGCCGGGCCCGGAACACCGCAAAGAGGAAGGCCAGCGCGGCCAGTGACCGCTCGCCACCCGACAGCAAGGAAAGACGGCTGACCTTCTTGCCGAGCGGCTGTGCTTCGATCTCGACGCCGGTGTTGAGGTGGTCGCCGGGGTCCGATAAGACCAGCTTGCCGCGACCCCCCGGAAAGAGCAGTGCGAAGTTCTCGGCGTACAGCGAGGAGATGTCGTTGTAGGCCTCAGTGAAAAGGGTGGCCATTTCCTCGTCGAGGGCTTTGATCACCTTCTCGAGTTCGTGGGCCGATTCGCGCAGATCTGCCAGCTGCCCGGCCAGGAACTCGGCTCGCTCCGAGAGGTCGGCGTACTCCTGGGCGGCCAGCGGATTGATCGGCCCCATTCGCCGGAGGTCGGCTTCGAGTGAGTCCAGGTGCGCCAGTGGACTCTCGCCTTCGAGGACCTCGACCGCGGGAGCAGCCAGAGCTTGATCGGCGGTGGCGTCGAGGTCGCGGCGCAGGCCCTCTTCGACAGCCTCGATCCGGACCCGGAGCCCTTCCAACTCGACCGCCAGGGCACTTCTCGCTTCTTTGGCGGCGGCCACCCGCTTAGAGAGGTCACCGGCCTGGCGACGGGCCTCGTCGAGACGCCGCACTGCTGTGCCAGATGTCTCTCTCAGCTCGGCCTGTCGTCGGCGCAACACGGCAATGTGGCGCCCAACATGATCGAGGGCGGTGCGGGCATCGGTTTCGACTCGTTGCAGACGGGTGATGTCGGCGGGATCCACATGGAATCCGACCGCGCGCTCCAGCTCTGCCTCGACTGCGATTCGACGGGTCTCGAGCAACTTGCGCCGTTCGGTGGCGGCACCGAGGGCGGCGGCCGACTGTTCGCGAAGCCTTCGCGACTGTTCGCGTCGGTCGGCGATCTGTTGGCGGCGGCGGCTGAGGGCCTCCCAGGCGGCCTGGCGAGCGGCCTCTTCGCCTTCAAGATCGTCCAGGCGCGACCGCAGTTCGACCAGACGCTCACTGCGGTGGAGCTCGCCCTCGCTGAGAGCAGCCAGACGCTCCTGCAGCCGGGAGCCTTCGGCCTCGCCCTCGGCGACTGACCGCTCAGCCCGGTGGAGTGCTTCGGCAGCGCCCGAGAGCCGGGCCTCGGTCGCCTCCAGTGATTCCAGAGCAGCCCGCTCGGTATTCCGGTGATCTTCCAGCGCCCGGCGGGCCGATGATTCGCGGCTCCCGGCTCTGGCGAGCTCATTATCAGCCGCCTCGAGATCTTCTCTCGCCCGGGCCAACGAGACGGCCAGGCCATCCTCACCGGCCGAGATGCGGATGCCGGCAATCGTGACCAGATCGCCTTCGATAGTGACCGCCCGCAGTTGGGGATGGGCTTGCACGAAAGTCCACGCTGCCGACCAGCTGTCGGCCAGCACCACATCTCCCAGCAACCGGCGGGCCACGGTCGGATCGGCTCCCGATCCCAGCAAATCAACCAGCGGGCGCCCCGGCAACCCGGTCGGCAGCCGGCTCTTCTCATTTCCGCCCACTCCCCCAACTACGAACGGCATCCCGCCCAAGCGGCGGGTTTTGAGCTCGGCGACGGCTTCTGCCAGACGGTCGGGGGTGGCCACCAGCGCCTCCGCCCACGGTCCCAGAGCGGCCCCGGCTGCGTCCGCCAGGCGATCCGGTATGTCGAGAACCGAAGCCACCGCATCGCCGACTCCGGCCAGTTGCGATGCCTGCTCGCGCACCTCGGGACTGACGATGCCCGCCTGTTGAAGTGCCTCAACCCGGGCACTGGCGGCTGCCACCGCCCTGGTCCGCTCGGCGAGGTCCGACTCCAGCCGCTCCCACGCTCGCTCGCTTCCCTGGCGCTCGTTGCGGACCGCCTCATAGGCCTCCTGCAAGGTGCCGGCGTCCTTATCAAGGATGCGGATCTCGCTGCGAAGCTCCTCAAGCGCTGTCTGATCGCGATCGGCTGAGGCCCCGATGACGTCATGGCGACGGGCGACGGCCTCCATCTCCCGCCCATCGCGATCGGCGGCAGCTTCCAGAGCTCGTAGGTCCCCGCGCAAGGTGGCGATCACACCCTCGACAGGAAGTGACTCCTGCTCGGCCAGTGATCGTTCCTCGTCTTCGAGTGCCTGCAAGGCAATCTCGGCCCGCTCAGCGGTCGTCCTGGCCTGCTCCTCTTCGCCCGCGGCCGTCGCCAGATCCTCCACGATCTCCTGGGCCTCTGCCACCAAATCATCATGGCGTTCGCCCGCCTGCTCGGCTCCGGTGATCAAACTGCGATGGCGCTCGTGAGCAACCTGGGCGATGCGCTGCAACCGCTCCGAAGTGGTCTCCAAGCGGGCGGCGGCCGCGGTGTCTCTTTGCAGCGCCCGGCCCGATTCGCCGGCGGCGCCTTCCAACGAGTCGAGCTGGGCTTCAATCTCGGCCAATGAGGCGGCGGCCACGTCCTGCTCCCCCGCCGAACGTATCTCTTCGGCACCGGCTTCGGCATGCCGCTGGCGAAGCTGCGCCAACTCCTGGCCGCCCAGGAAGAGGCGCAAAGCCCGGGCCCTGGTACGAACGTCGTCGTAGCGGGCGGCGGCGTTGGCCTGACGCTTGAGGGGGCGCATCTGGCGGAGAAGTTCCTTGTGGATGTCCTCCAGTCGCTGCACATCGGTGTGGGTTCGATCCAGGCGGCTGGCGGCCCGCCGTCGCCGGTTGCGGTGCTTGAGAACGCCGGCGGCTTCTTCGATGACGGCCCGGTGCTCTTCGGCACCGGCGTTGAGGATCGAGGCCACCTGGCCCTGGTTGATGATCACGTGCTGGTGGCGGCCCACCCCGCCGTCGGAGAGCAGCTCCTGGATGTCGAGCAGCCGACAGGGGGTGCCGTTGATTTCGTAATCTGAGCTGCCGTCGTTGTGTAGCCGCCGTCCGATCGTCACTTCGCCAAGGTCGAGCGGCAGTTGACGCTCGCTGTTGTCAAAGGTGAGCTCTACCTCGGCTACCCGATGGGCAGGACGGGTGCTGGTGCCGGCAAAGATGACCTCTTCCATCTTGTCGGTCCTTAGGTGCTTGGTGGCCTGGGTCCCCAACACCCACGAAATGGCATCGACCACGTTCGACTTCCCGGAGCCGTTGGGACCGACGATCACGGTCACCCCCGGTTCCAGTTCCAGCCGCGTACGATCGGCGAACGACTTGAAGCCGTGAACTTTCAGGGTCTTGAGAAACAAGGCCCGGCCAGCCTACTAGCGCTTCTTTGGAACGAATGCCAATGGTGTAATTCGGGCTGAAGGAACTTCACGAGGTGCCGATATCTTTCAAAGTCATTGCACTGGAGAGATCATGAAACGACTCGTGGGAGCGGCCATCCTGGCCGTAGCCGCCTTCGGAGGTGCCGGCGCCTTCGACGACAACACCGTCCGCGACGACAGCGGCGCCATCGTTGAAGGGGGAGGCCTGGGTGCTTTCGCCGTTCAGATCGGCGACTGCTTCAACGTCCCAGAAGAAGAACTGGTGATGTCGCTAGAAGCCGTGCCGTGCGGCAACCCGCACGACGCCGAGGCCTACGACTCCTTCCAGCAGTTCGGCACCGAGTACCCGGGCGAGGAAGCAGTATCTGAAGCAAGCGCCTGGGGGTGCTACGACCGTTTTGAGACGTTCGTTGGGCAGCCGTGGGATGACTCCGAGTTCGATTTCTGGTACCTGGAGCCAACCCGGGAATCCTGGGAGGAAGGCGACGACCGCGAGGTTCTGTGCGCTCTCACCAGCTTTGACGGATCGCGGCTCGTCGGGTCGATGCGAGGGGCGAACCGCTAGTCAGGGCCGGATCTCGAAATCAACAAACCGCGTATCGGGGTTGGCCGGCACTTCGTCGACGTGCTCGACACGGGCGGCGGTTGGTCCATCCTGCAGCCAGGCGGCGAACACACCGACTGTGGCCTCCGGACCCTGGACGAACACCTCCACCCGGCTGCCACTGATGTTGCGGACCCAGCCGCTGAGCCCAAGGTCGTTGGCCCGCTCCCGGGCCGTGTAGCGGAACCCGACTCCCTGAACCCGGCCGGTGATCTGGCACCGCATGGCCGTCAGGTCTGGCACACCGGACACCAGAACGAGCTGCGCTGGCCGATCACTGAGCGCCGGATGGGGGTTCCGCACCTTGGGCACGGTTCGTCCTCGCGGCCGTAGGCCTTGAGACGATCCAGGTACCGGCCGGCCTGGCCGTCTGGAAGCAGGTAGGCGAGATCGCCCAGGCTGGTCCCGCCGTATTTGAGGCCGGACTCCAGCACCGGCCGGATTGCCCTCCTAATCGCCGACACTTCGCCGCCGTCCAGGGAACCTCCCTCGCGGTGGGGAGCCACCCTGGACCGGAACAGGACCTCGTCTGCATAGATGTTGCCCAACCCGGCAATGATGCTCTGGTTCAGCAGTAGTGACTTGATGGGCGGCTTGCGGCCCTCCAAACGGGCCGCAAGCTGGCGGGTGCGAGGCAGTTCGGTGAGCGCATCCGGACCGAGCCTGGTCAGCGTTGACTCGGCGTACTCGTCGGGGGTCAGCACTGCGGTGAAGCCGAAGGTTCGGGGATCGACGAATCGGATCTCTTTGTCGGCGGTGCGGGCAACGACATTTGTGTGCCGAGCCTCGGGGTCCCCAGGATCCTTCACCTGCATGCGGCCCGACATGCCCAGGTGAATGACCCAGGTGAGGTCGCCGTCCAGGTCGATCAGGAGGAACTTGCCATGACGACGCAGGCCACGAACCCGCCGGTTTCGCATGCGGTCGGCGAAGTCGCGCTCGCGGGGCTGGCGGCGCAGCATGCGAGCCCGCCGCGACTCCGCCTCCACGATCTTCTCGCCGGCAAGGTAGGGCTCCAGGCTGCGGCGGGTGGTTTCGACTTCAGGCAGTTCCGGCATCGGCGCCAGGGTACGACGGTCGGGCCCGCGGCGAGTAGCCCGGCCTCCACGATCCGACCCTCAATCGCTCTGTGGTGTCCAACCAGCCGAAAGCCTCTGGTCGCCTCTGACCTCTTGGGTTAGATCATGGACATCGGCGAAAGGACACGACATGCCTGAGGAGCCCACGAACACGCTCCGCCCGGTACGCGTCGAGGTTATGTCAACCTCGAAACCTGAGCTGGGACCCGAGAGGAACACCTATCGATGTGACGCTGTGATCCGCGTCATCGAGGGAAGCTTGCGTCACGAGACTCACGCCAGATTGACCGTCCACCACCCTCGAGGATGGATGGGCATCTCAACTGAGTTCCGATATGACATCGACAGCCGACGATTCCCGACGTTTGAGTCCCGGGCCGAGCATGCCACACTCGCCACAATCAAGGAATTCCCGACGGACGAAGTCATCTCGGTGTTCCTGCTTGGAACCGGAGAACCGGAGTTCGTCTAGTAGATCGAGAGCCGGTCGCAAGGCACCGGTCAACTAGGGAGGGCTGGCGGCCAACGCCATTCGCTGGAGACGGCCGCGCCCGTAGAAGCCGATGCCGTCGAGTAGTCGCTCGACGTGACCAGGTGCGACGAAATCACGGATCGGTTGATGGACAGATCCCCACCTGTTGAGAAAGACGAGATCTCCCCCCGGATTGCCGACAATCTCCCAGCCGTCAGCGTGGATGAGGCGATGATGGAATCCACAAAGGGTTAAGAGGTTGTCAAGGTTGGTGGGACCGTCGTTGGCCCAGTGCACCAGGTGGTGACCATGGGTCCAGCGGGTCCTGGAGCATCCGGGGAACCGGCAACCACCGTCTCGCTCGGTCACGAGCCGGCGCAACCAGGCCGGGATCTGTCTGGTGATTCGGCCGACGCCAATGGTGAACCCAGCCGGGTCATCGATGGCAGGCTGCATCCGGCCGTCGCAGGCGAGGCGCAGCAACTCTTCTCGATCGACCAGCTTGCCGGCCACCCGCACAGGCGAGTCAGGATCGCGGAGCCCCTCGGCCGAGACGTGGACAACGACGGTGGCCCGGTCGTGATCCCCATCCCGGGCGAGAGCCTCTGAGGCCATCTGGACCATTGCCTCTCCTTGTCGCTCCTCGGGGTTGCGGAACAAACCGGAGAGCGTGTCCGGCGGGGCCTTGGCTGCCAGTTTCAGCAGCGCCATCTCGACCATGACACCATCGGCGCCGCGGACGCGGCCGCGGTAATTGAACTGATCGTCGTCCCACCACATGCGGAGCAGCGCGGGCGGGGCTTCCGGCATGGGGTCGTCGGCCGGCTCGACCGGCTCGGTGCTCAACAGCTCTTTGATCGCCTTCGCCAGATCGACCTGGGAAACCTCCCGGGTGAGCTGCAGCAGCCGCCCCTCGTTGTCGGCATCTGCAAAGCGGACCAGGACCGCGGCCTCATCAAAGGAGATCGCGCCAGCCTGCAACGCCTGGTGAATGAGTGGGAGGCCTGGCAGCGACTTGCCGACCCTGACCCACGATCGGACTGTTCGCGGTGCCAGGCCGAGGTCGAACGTGAGCCAGGCGGTCATATCGGTGGCTGCATTGCGGGTCCAGGCCTCGTTGGAATCGAGCTCAGGAACCATGTCCAGCAGCGCCACCAGAGCTGCCGAGACGGCAGCGTGGGCGGCGGCCACCCGAACGGCATCCGGCCGGTCTCCCACGAACCTTCGATCCCCGACTTCCATGCCTGCAACGTATCAGCCGGGTGTGACACAGCCCCCCTGATCGGTAGTTGTCAATAGGAATGAGA
>Ga0255048_10000528_pt1 | contig 29377 bp, 36 predicted proteins | sample JV7_2_2_MG_FD_183619 | JGI IMG/M metagenome (GOLD analysis project Ga0255048, IMG submission 183619) | Seawater microbial communities from Jervis Inlet, British Columbia, Canada - JV7_2_2 | ecosystem: Environmental > Aquatic > Marine > Inlet | place: Canada: British Columbia | collected 2016-10-06
CGCAAGGGGTTAGTTCTGATTCATCAAGCCTCGCAATAGCGGCGGCTGTCTTTTCGTAATCACTCATCGAGGAAAGCCCTAACTTGTTTGTCGGTAATGCCTAGTTCCAAATTGATTTGTCGGACACTGTAGTTATGCTGATTGCACAGGTGTCTGACCATAAGGCTCAGACCATGTTGCTTTGCCTGAAATCTAGCGATACTAGCGGCGTTCGGGTCACCATAGCGATCACTCATCTTCGTCTCCTTCTTTCATCCAGACAGGTTCTTCCTGTAACCATGCTGGACAAGCCAGCCCACCACGGTCACCTTGTTCAGCCCAAAGACACACCGTCCGAGTACCATCATCAGTATAGTCGATTAGTAACATGATGTCTGGACTCTCCCACTCTGGCTTATTCGCTTCCGATCCAAACGTGTAAGCAAACGCACAAAGAAGGAGGACGGTCACAAATACGCCTAGCCCAATGATCGTATTTCTGTAAATTTTACGGATCTCTTCTTCTGCTTGTGTGATCATCATTTCCTTTCGAGGGACCATGCCAGCATGAACGCTGCACACATAAAACCTACACCAATAATTAGATTCACTCTTTTACCTCTGGGACGGGCAGTCCGTACTCCACAAGATGTTCGGCTCGATGCAAATGACGCTCATGGATAGTACGCCTTTCAGGTAAAGAAACCCTTGTTTGTCGGTGGCCTTGCTCATAGGGTCTGCGTATCAATGCAATGGTGGAAAGTATGGTGAAGCACACGCCCAGTGTGACGGAATACCACAGGCCTAGCGCTATATTGACAGGCATCAGAGCCAGTGAGCCTAGCAGATTGCCATAGTGGAACACTCTAGGCTTCTCTACCACAATGGATACGGCATAGCTACCAAGTACAACTATGGCAGCCGCCCAACCTGCTATGTCTAGCGGCCCCATTACACGAACTCCATGAGATTAACTATGCCAATAGAGGCAACCATACGAGAGTTAAAATACATGCGGGTAACATAATCATCTAGATCAATGTAGAACCCTACAGGTTCATTAGCGTTGATCTTCCCAAAAATGTAATCAATGTACTTCGGGAAGTCATTGTACTGCTCTGATCCCTCACGTTCTGGCGCAGAAAGGTAAGGTTCTTCTCGCCCAATTACGTCTATCCGCACTTGTCGTGTCTTTAGTTTCATGCAGTAATTCTAACACACATGGGATCACTTGTCAAGCGGGATGGCCCTCAAAGCTTTCAGTGCTTTCTTCTGACTCAAGATATTCCCATAAAGCGAGCTACTGAGTTGCTTGGCTAGTTCCTTCTCGTACCAACGGCGGCTGTCCCGGTTGTGGTGCTCATCGATGTACGCAAGCTGGGCACGGTAGGCTTCCAGTTCCTGATCTAGACGGAACCGTATATCGGCTAGGTACTCATCCCACCATGCCTCAACGTTACCGAACTCGTCTTGCTGACGATGATGCACCGCCTCGTGAACGAAGATGTCTTCAGGCAGAATGGTTTCTCCATCAGCGCCTTGTGGAAAATAAATCTTACCATCATACGCGAACACTACTCCGTGGGTGCTCATAGCGTACCCTAAGACAGTGGCAATCTTCTCAACATTCGGCGGGAAGTCATGGACGACTTCAGGCTTACTCATTGATTGTGCTTATGTTCATAGATGGGGTCCGTTGACTTCGTGAAACCCTCTGCATTGAAAGATAGTGAAGGGGCGGACCAGATACGCTTAAGCTGCGCACCACAGTCTGGGCACTCGTCTGGATGCAGACCGGCGCTATGGTTAATCTCGTATATCTTGTTAGTAGCAACGCATTTGTATTCGTACTCAGGCATCTTCATTTCCTTTATATCGATCATCTAGTTCGGGGTGCTCATCAGCAAATGTAAGTAATGCTAGTGCATGAAATACTACGGCAGCAAGGTGATTACTTCCAGTGTCTGCATCAATGTCTTCGCCCGACTTCCAAGCGTTTAGGTGCCGCTCAAGGGCAGCAGTGGACAGAGACCAATCGTAACCTCGCCTCCAGTTGTTAGGAGCATATTTTTGAGCACCTATTCCATAATGGCGAGCGATCTGTCTCATAGCCCCTGCGGGGATAAGGTCAAATCGTTCCATCTTGGAACCCTTCTCTCCACCAGTCTTTTCGTTCACTATGCGAATTTCCTTCTCATCCTTGGCGTCTTCGTCAAGGTTCACCACATGGACTTTAGCGCCGGACATCTTATTCAAATTCATCCAGTGATTTTGACGCTGTTCATAGTCTTCACTCATCTTGTACCATTTCTAGTAGTTTCGGTTGCCAGTATTTCTTATTGCCATGAACGGTCGTATGGCAAACACCGCACAGAACTATAAGATTCTCTACAGTATGTGGACCACCCTCAGAACGATATCTGATATGGTGGATCTGAGTAAGGTCAGTGCCTCTACACAGTCTACACGTTCTATCGTCTCTTGTCAAGACTGTTTCAGCGATTGCTGGTGGCATAGGATCTTTCTTTGCCTTACGCTTGATCGCAGTACGCTTCGCTGCTGAGGCAGTGCGGTTAGCGATGAAGTGGTCATTACTACAATAGCTGGAGAGTCCAACCCTGTAAGCGCCGTCACGATCAACGAACGCTCCGCAATGTTTGCACTTCACCTTCATAGCGTCTGTAAGTCGAACAGAAAGAACGTGTTATACCGAGCACGATGATAGTTTGCTTTGGTACGAATACTTTCACTCAAACCACGATACCCAACAGCCACAGGCTGCGAATACTCTGCGCACCAATCCAAGTCTTCTTGAATGCATTCCATCTGCACTGGGCAGGCTGAACACACAGACTCGGCTTCCTTCTCCCGAAGATCGTCAAAGAATATTGTGTTGCTCATGTCTGAGCATGAGGCATACTCTTCCCATCTAACGGTACGACCCTCAGTCATCTGATTCATCTTCAACCAATGCTTCGATCGCTGCGGCAGAATCCGTCAGAACGTCCAGACCAATATCGACTGCATAGGAACCCATCTCCAACATCTTGATCACAACGCTTTCAATCTCACGAGAGATCAATTCATCATCTGTACGATAGATTACGCTGATAGTCTTCAGAAGCTGCGCCACGGGGGTTGACCCGTTTTGCTCTAGATAGGAGATCTCCAGTGCGTCCTCATGGAACGTAATACTAAAGACCTGATTGTCGTTTGCGTTTTCAGTCACACTACTCATAATACTTCTCCAAATGTAAATGACAGATCTGTCGAGCCAATCTCGCCAGTCTCTTTATCCACGTTAGTGATGTAGCTTCCCTCAGGATGTGTAGCCACGTTATCGTCTGATTCTATCAACCCATCGTTGACACCCTCTACTGCTTCACCCATATTGTCTAGCAGGTAGCGAGCTTCATGCCCGTCCAACAATGCAACATGCTCAGCACGAAATGTGTTTGCTCGTTTCAAGTCACCAGTCTTTTTAAGATAGGTAAACTTTGGTGCCTCTACTCGACAGGTCACAATGAATGTCAACTGTTCATCATGACATAGCGGTGCTGCAATATCTTCTTCCATCTCAAATGACCCAGCCATCCGGCCTTCATAGATAGTTACAGGTTGCCCATCGAAGTACTCTGTACCGTCAATAAGTTTCTTGCTCATGCTCTTGCTCCTTCTCTAGTCATCGTAATCGAACTTCATACTCTCAGCAGATACTGAGGTAACTCCGACTCCATAGCCGGTTAAACCTAAAGCTCCCTCTTTAACGAGAGCCTCTAACCAAATTGTAATATCCTTGCGCTCTGCGTCTGTGGCGGCAATAATACCTGTAACAGCAAACGTAGAAGTGAATGTTCCAGTGTGGTCAGATTCGATCTTCCCAACTCTACCTTTAGCCACTCTCAGCCTCCGCAGCTTTAGCTTGTAACGCTTGCTCAAGCGAGTTGTGGGGAAGGTCTAGTCTATTGTCCCCGGTCATATGTCTGTAGACGGCAACCCTCCAGTCATCTCCAGCCATCCCATATTGGACTTCCTTTAAGGCTCGACCATACAAAGGATCAGACTTGGGTATCACTGCTAAGGTGAGTGGAGCGAACTGTAGGATTACTTTAGTATTCACACCACCATCACGAGACTTCAGGATCTTCAGGTGAAGTTGGCGCTTTTGCTCATCTTCCTCTGTCCCTATCTGCTGATCCGGTGCCCAGAGGGCAAGGAGAAGGTCTGAGGTCTCTTCTACGGCCCCAGAACCACGCCCCATGTCCGCTGATACCTCTTTACCAAAGTCGCCTGAGCGGTTAGCCTGATGAGGCATCAAAACACTGACGCCACGGTCCTTAGCTAACGCCTTGGTATCCATGATACAATCTGTGATACGAGTGTACTCTTCGCCACGATAAGACCTAGCAAAGTAACCTAGGTAATCAATGACAACGAAGTTGGGATACTTCCCAGTCTCGAAAGCATACTGGTCGATACAGGTTTCTAGATCATCGATAGAGAGCCGGTTCTTGTCAATCATCAAAAGACTCTTGGCCCAGAAGGCTTGCGTGTCTAGAACTGTTGCACCGGGGTTATAAAAATTATGTATACGATGTGCTCGCTCAAACCATTCGTTCCTAGTCTGCTCTAGAGAGACATAGAGGAACTGCAAGGTTGGATCTTTCAGCAACATGCGATACATTATGTTAATAGTTGTCAACGTCTTACCGCTGTTGCTGCGGGCAATCGTAGTCACAACTTGTCCCGGCAGAATGCCATGCTGCAAGTGACCATCTAGTTCATCAATGTTGAACCAAGTTCCTGCAAGGTTAGCGTTGCCCTCAACTTCAAGCCACTGCTCATAGGCGTCATGCACTGTAACCAGTAGACCACCCTTGGCTTTGATGAGCAACATATCAATGTCATCTTTAGTCTTGCCCTTGCCAACCACAAACTCTGTTACATCGAGCTTCTTCTTGGAGTCTGGGAATGAGGCGATGCGAGCACGAGGACCAAACTTTAGGGCCAACTTTTCTGCACCATTATGTCCAGCGGTATCGTTGTCGAATAGGATGAACACTCGTCCAGCTTCATCGAAGTAGGACATCCACTCGTCATTCCAAATATTCTCTCCCGGCACTCCACAAGCAGCGTAACCCATCTGCTGCAAAACTGCGGCATCGAACTCTCCTGCGGTAATGATTACATCACGCTCGCCACGGATCTCGTCAGCACCAAATAGCTGTGCCTTGGAACCGGGGAGACTCATATACTTCCCACCGATCCGTTTGCCACGGACAGCGGTAGTATTACCGTAATCGAAGTATGGAATCGTGATCTGATCCTCAAGAAACTCTGTGCCACTATGTTTAATAAGGCCAGCCTCTTTAATGCTGTCCATGCTGTAGCTCTGGGAGATGAGGTAAGCCAGCAAACCATTGTCTGCCCAGCCCAACTGCATGTCCTCGATCTTCTCTTTAGTCAACCCACGATCATACAGAAGATAATCATACACTTCTGCGTTCGCTTTGAGACACTCTGTATAATATCGTGTGGCATCATTAAAGATCTGGCTACTGGTGACAGTAGCTGTAGCGCCATACTTGTTTGGGTCATCACCGAAATGGGCGATCAGAGAACTGAACACACCTTTCGACTGACACAAGTGACAGAAGTATTTGCCGTGGTCGTCATCTGGGGCAGTGTGAACATAGAGACGCCCCTTCTTGTTCTCGTCTTCATCGCAGAAGAAGCAATGAGTGTGACCTTCGCCACTGTTAGTACTTTTAAGCTCGACACCCTGTGTCTCTAGATAGCTAGTTACATCCATATTTATACCAATCGAATATTCTGGCTGACAGTAAGCTTGGTCCCTCTTGTGACGGACTCGTTGTGATCGCTGCGCCTCAACCGAACACTGCGGTCTCTACCATCGTACAGGTCAATGAATGCGACATCCGTAGTCATCAACGCTTTCCCAACAAATTCCATATCAATAGAATCTAATCTGGGGATATTGAAATCATAGAAGCTGCAGATAGCCACCACTTGTTCATGTTGATCTCTACATACTGCGATAATGTTCTCATACTCCATGCCCATCAAGAGATCAGTGATTAGGAATGCTCCAGTCAGCACTTGGGGGTCCACGTCTTCTGTCACAAATTCCTCAATTCGATCCACTGTTTTATAAACCATCTCAAAGACACGGGTTGTCACGGACCACAGCATAGATTTCATCATCGTACTACGACTCCACTAACTACTTTAAAGTGGCGGGTAGGCATACACTTCTTGCAATAAGAGGCGTATAGGGAAACAGGATGTTTTTGTCCGATGGTCCATCGGTGGTCTACTTCTCGTCTACACATAGTCATCTTGCCGTCAGTATACAACCTATGAAAGACATAGCCTTTCGGTGACGATGCAAACTCTGCTGTTATGAAGGTACTTGTAACTGGTGCGTTCATGTAATCTCTCGCTTAGGGGTGGTTTCTAGTCGGTAAGCTACCAATTCCCAGCCGGGGGCATCTGAAGGAGCGTTCTTACGCACCCAACCTGCCAGCTCTTCATTGGTAGTAGCGTGGAAAGCAATCTGTGCTAGCGCATCTTGATCTATCTCTATGTCCATAATCAGTGTCCAGCCCCTTCGGTCAGTTCAAAAATGGCGTCTTCAAGTAACTCGTACATATGGTCAGTATTAATATCCTCACAAACTATAGAGGCCATCGCATCATCCATGCGCTCTACAAGAGACTTTGCTGGTGCTACCTTGGGGACGGGGAGTCCATGCTCCAACAAGCGATCTTCGTTAGTCCATCCGAAGGCACGGCCATTCGGAGTAATCATACGCCTAGTTGCTTCGGATGGACTCGTTCGCTCATTCTGCATCATATCGATCCACACAATAGCGGGCAGAGCATGTTCCGATGCTTCCTCTGGTCGTTCCGCTGGGAGTAGTGGAGTCATCGGGCCTTCCTTCTCGCAAAGCTCCACCCATGAGTCGCACAGGGTGATATCGCACGCCCACTGGCCCTGCTGAGTTGTCCTCCACAAGCAATTATCTCTGTCGAGTGCGTACCCTGATTCGGGTTCTGGCGTGCTCATATCTGTTCCGTTCGTGTAGGGATGGGCATATCAACCTTCTCTAACTGAAGTGAACTGCGAGTGCCGATCCACCCACCATTAGGGCTGAGGATCTCGTATCGGTCTGGCTGGTGCATGTGGGGATGCAGAACATCTACCCATGTAACTACAGGGACAGCTTGAGCCGAAATACTATCTGGCCGGATCGCCGGGAGAACATGAATCATTTCTTCTTCTTCTTTCTAGGGCCAGACTGTTGCACAAGATCAGCGCCACACTCTTTCCCATGAACAAAGCCGATGCAATGCATCAGCCTGTCTGGAGAAACAATCTGGTGAGACGGATTGTGTTTACAGCGATAACCAAATCTAATTTGTGCCATCGTTGATAACCCTTTCGACCGTTACGCTCAATGCTCCAGTGAGGCGTCCAACATGAGGACTGCCTCTGAGTCTGGCATCGACCAACTTCATTGTAGTAGGAAACTTCTTACCGCCACCGTGGATACCAACCCACACAACGTCTGCAACTTCTGCAGACTGGGGGTCGTAGATGGCATCGCCAACCTCAACATCGAATATGCCAATAACTTCTGTGTCAGGCTTGGCGTTTTTCTTCTTGCGTTTCTTCTTCGGCGGCATGTTGTTAGTATAACACATCCTCTGTCAGATGTCAACTCGATTAGTAGTGCCGAAGGCAGGATTTGAACCTACACTGCTCGAAAGCGGGAGATTTACAGTCTCCTGAGCGGCCAGTTGCTCAACTTCGGCGGGGGTGTCTGGCAGGGATGCACAGAATCGAACTGCGAGCCTTTGATTTGGAAGCAAAAATGTTACCGTTACACCACATCCCCCTGTTTAATAAACGAACTCTACTTCAATACGGTCGTCCGAGTCAAATAGGTTCATCCACGGAATACGAGGACAGACTACACGAGTAATTGCAGTTCCTAAGATCGCACGCTGGCATCCAACGCATGGAGCCTTGTTCACATACAATGTGGACTCATGGAACTGCGTAGGATCGCCGTGAGTGAGCGCATTAACTTCAGCGTGGGCTGCGAAGCAAAGCCCCGGTCCAGAGTCATAGGTGGAACCTGAGGGCACGTCAGACGTACCTCTGGGGCACCCACCGTCCCTACAATGCTGCCAGCCACTCGGAACTCCGTTAAAACCTGTACCGATGATACGCTGAGTCTTATTATTTACGATAACGCTGTAAACTTCAGCTTTACTACAGGTGGAGAAGATGGGTGCTGCGGCACTGCACAGGTCAAGCCATTGTTGATCTTTGCGAATAATTGTCATAAGCTCTGAGGGGAGGGGACGATCCTCCAACCTTCGCATTAACAGTGCGCTGCTCTGCCAGTTGAGCTACCCCAGAAAAGGTGAGTAGTTTTACACCGTGCTCAGGGTGTCTGTGTTCAATCAGAATTTGAGAGCCTGAGAGGAGAATCGAACTCCTGACCTGCTGATTACAAAACAACTGCTCTGCCGACTGAGCTACTCAGGCATATTCTTTATTCGTCTAACCATTCCCTGAATTGCTGTCCCAGAAAAGCTGCGAACATTCCTTCAATTATCGCTGCAGTTTGTTTGGGGTTCTCGGTGTCTGACAACGGCCTACTAAATATTACTGCATCCCCTAGGGAGATTTTAACCTCATCGTGAGTGGCTTTGGTTTCAACTACTGACTCCGTGCGGAAGGGCACCATGACATCCTTTTGGATTGGGTTTATAATTTACGAGTGGGTGGAGGGTTTTCACGATCTGGGAGATCCTGAGGATTTATTCTAATAGGGTCAGGCTGCACACGAGAACTCTTCATATCCTCGGGCATGTCTGGCATCGTGAAGCCCTCACGTTCACGCACCGGCGGCGCATCTGGAGTAACTTCTTTAGGTAGAATATCCATATCATGCTCTGCGGCCAGATCCTCGAACATTTTGAGAAACGCAAGAACCTCTTCTTCGGGGGCTGGCGGGTTCGGAAGATCATCTGTGATGTGATGAATGTCATCATCGATCAGACCACTGTAGAGTCCTGTTCCATCAGCCGCTACGCATGTCACGATGTCTCCGTGGACAGAAGGCTGTATGAATACTTCAGTAATGCGTTTACCCATCACCCTGATATCAGCATCCTCAAACGTTACTGCTGCTGCAACATCCACCGCAGACATTGATGTCTTGGCGGCTTTTCCTTCGACTGCAATAAGAAATGCTGACAGTTCTTCGGCTGCTTCGTAGAAGGCAAACGCTTCGGTGGACATGCGCTCTTCTTTGGGGCGAGTCTCCGTGGGGCGATTAGCGTTCTTGGCTTCTCTCTCTTCAGCCGTCATGGGAGGAAGCTGAGTGGTCCCATTCATAGGAAGAAGATGAATCCGTTCTTCCAATTCTTCTGGCGTCAGTTCAATTCTAGAATCCATAATACGTGTCCTGTTCCTTCCGAGGGAAGAGGGGATGGATGCTGCGAAAACATCCATCCCCCTTCCGGTTGTAAATCAAGGGAGAAGGCTCTCCACGACAAGAGTCTCTCAACCTATATTTACGGCATAAAGGCGGCGGGAGGAACGCCCCTATGCGACTTTGGTATGTTAGAAGGGTTCAAACTCTGAGTTTACCTCAGCTTGAGCTTCACGAGATACCGGTGCCACTGCTACGTTGCCGTCTGTCTGTGATGCAGATGCTGTGTCGGCTCGTAGAACCTCACCCACACAGTCAACCATCTCACCCTTCTTCTTGTTGAACTTTTCGCCAACAAGGATGCGGCAGTTAAGTCCAACGAAGTCGTCGGATTCAAACTCGTAGCCATCTGGAAGATCGCCACCACCGAGAATGGTTTTGGTCCAGTTGCGGAGACGACAGGTGTTGCGCTCGTCTTCGTACCAGTTAGCTTTGGCGTCACCGAAAAGAACACGCTTCTCATAATCGCCGTCCACTACACGGAACCAGAACTTAACCTGATGGGTAGAGCCGTCTTTCTGAGGGTAGTTCTCAAGGAACCACTGTGAGTACTCTTCAACGAAACACTTCTCGATAACTACGTTAACGATCTCGTTTGCTGGGATGGGTGTGAACTTCTTGTCCTCGCCACCTGAGTTCCCAGCGGATGCTGGTGCTGGTGCCGTGGCTGATGCGGGTAGTTTCATTGTGAATCTCCGTTGTTGAAAATGATCTCTAAGTCTTCGTCAGCGCCTTCGATTTCGACGCCTTCCTCTTCAGAGGATGCACACATTATAGCACCTTGCTGGTTGTGTGTCAAGTGGAATGACCCATAATCTTGGATTATTGGGTCTGTGCCCGTTAGGGCATGAGTCCAACTATCGTCATTTGTAAGACGGTAGGTTCCAAGAACTGGGTCCGCACCTTCTGGGAGTTCCTTGAGCGGAACTTCTGTACGAAAGGCGTAATCGATGTAGTTGTGAATCTGGTTCCCGAACTGTCCACCGATAGCCAGTTTGTCCATCTCGTCGTTAATTCGACAGGTGATGACAACGTGCATATCTAGACTGGTTATGGCCGTAAAGATCTTGTTGAATCGTGTAGCGATCCAGCCCCAGTCTTCCATAGTGGTTTCTGATCGTTTCTTATCTGCCAAGCGGCTCATAAGAATTCGGCGCTGGAGTTCATCGACTGAATCGATTACTAGAGTTTCTGGAACATAGTCACCAAGCGCCCCCTCTGGGCCAGCCTTGATGGCCTCGACCACGGTTGCCACATCAGCTTCGCTGTAGACATCGGCGTAGGGAAACTCTCTGTTTGTCACAGAGGCGAGTCCTGCCGCACAATTGACCACGAATGGGTTAGGAAACCCTGTAGCGAAAGAGGTCTTGCCTGAGCCGGGGTCACCGGCAACAAGAACTTTCAGATGCTCGGGCCAAAATTTGCCCTTGGTGCTGAAGTGGATAATTCCCATTTATGAAGCCTTTAGTTTAGATGGTGACTTGAAAGGTGCGACAAGGAGAGATAGAAGGAGGGACATGCCAATGGCTGGTCCAAATCCTACCGTCACGGGAAGTAGTCCCTCGTGAAATCCCATCCCTACCAATACCATGAGTGCCCAAGCTTTAATCCCTATAATGAGGGGAATGGTTATGATCATGAATAGTACGAGTATGACCGCTTTTGATTCCTTGTCCATACTAGCTAGTATAGCAGATCCGCAACCTTTTGTCAAGCCAATTCGATTGAACGGCCCAGTTGGTCTTCGTTGAGATAGATAAGGCACTGATCTTGAAAATCGCAGAAGCGACATGAGGCGGCAGAGATGTTGGGCATGAACACTTCAGCTTCAATGGAAGCCTCAATAGCTTCTATGCAGCGATACAAACGAACTATATCAGTAGTTCCCCGAGGTCCACAGAAATACTCTTTGCCATTGCGAGTGTCGAACCAGTATACCCTATGCTCATAATCCTTGTACTTCTCGTACAGTTCTTCGCCGTTCGGGTAGCCAGTGTACTTATCAGAACCCTCTACGCCTACCCAGAACTCGCGCTGGGCTACGGCCCATGCGTATGATGTCATCTGAATATCGAGACTTAGGTTATCTGCATTAGGGCGGAAGCCAGTTTTGTAGTCTCTGATGTAGAGGATGCGAGCGTGCTCATCCACTGATACCTCATCTATGATGCCAGAGATTTCGTGGTTCCCTATAGGCACACAGAAACGTTTCTCTGCACCGATTACTACATCGTTAGCAGCGGCACGAAATTCAACGAAGTCATGGACTTGCGCTTGACCCTTCTCGTGGTATCCACTAGCCGATGTACGGCGGGGCCAATCCATCTCCTGCTTCAGGGAAGCTTCCCAGAGGTCTAGGAACTCTTGTACGGCAGCGTCTTCGTCACCATTATTGTTATAATGCTCGAAAGCTGCGTGCACGGCAGTACCAAATTCTGCTGCGGCATTGACACGCCATTCCTGTAGGCCATCGACATAAGCGAACTTAGCCTTGAGGCTACAAGACATCCAATTCTTTAGTAATGAGGGGGATACTTTCATCAGGTGATATTGCTCCGATAAGGAACGAAGTATAGTTGAAACGTGGCGTTCTTAATAGTTCCTATAGTTCCGCCAGTATTGGAAAAGAATATAGTGTCTAGTGGTGACACAATGCGTTCTGGCAAGGCTACTCCACCGCTCGAAAGTTTGTTACCCAAATCATAAGAAGTGATACGATCACCGGGGTAGGAGGCGTCTCGATAGACCCAGATATTTTCCATAACGGTGTCTGGTGAAGGGGTGGCTGTCGAAGTCTTTCTAAGACTATAAATAAGATAAGAACCGGCTATGCTAGAAAGACACATTGTCTTAATTCCTATTAGGTACAAATCCTGAATTGGAGAAAAGGTGCTGGATACATGACCCGACAATGCTGCATCGGATTGAGATATTGTCATAGTGGCCGTGATGGGATCATGATAACGATCAGCGCTAACAATCTCCTGATTTTGTAGTGTTCTAAGTTCCCTATAATCTGGCATTACACCATCTCCTTGCCGCATCCGAAACAGATGAAGTGATCTGTGTTGAACTTGTAGCCACCGAAGTAGCCCAAGTGTTTACATTCCTGTGCGAATTTAAGAACACCAGCTTTGGGCATTTTATTCAAAGCCCCTACTGGCATCATCCAGCTTTCTCCCGAGTCTATGAAGTCGGATCTCCGACCCCAACCCAAGAGCATTCCATCTTGCACTAGAACAAATATATCCGCATTAGCTTTCTTAAAGTGGAAGTACCTGTCTTCAATTGTGCCAGCTACAAGGACCACCTTGTTAGATAGCTCATCTTCGAACTTGATTCCCTGTGGGTGGACCATAGAGATAGTAAGCTCTGGATTATATCGGTCCATGAATGACCGAACACCACCAACCACATCGTCATCCAATTTGCTATAAAGATTTTCTAACGTGGTCATTCCAGTCATTATAGCATACCTAACCTCTTATGTCAAGCCGGTGATTTCAGAGCCTTACCATTAAACGACCAGTGAACCATCATCTTTTGGAAAGACACCCCGCCGGAAACCACTCCAAGACGAGCACCAAGGTAGAGCCTACCTTGTGGTGGAGATTCCTTTGTGGTCCAGCTAAGCACACATACGTTGGCCCACGGCATGAAGCCGGGAACCTGAGAGTCGCCCTCGATTAACTCTGCGCCAAACGAAAGAATGGGTTTCTCTACGAACCTAGTGGGGAAGGTCACATCGATTTGAGCTTCGCCCTGTCCATTGACACGGAACTGTCCAGTTACGGCAGTAGCTGTGGCTTGAAAGCCGCTCTGACCCTTCCTGTCCACATTGCCAGCATTTATTTGTGACTGAAAATTTTGAATGTAGTTGTTCATAGAACGTTTCCTATTACTGTAATAGTACCAGTGTTAATACCAGAATGAGACTCTACTTCATCTCCATACAGTCTCACACCCATAGTCATAGTGCCATGAGTTACGTCAATACCGTACTTGCCCTGTAATACAAGTCTGTATTCTCCAGAATCAACAGTGCCAAAGTCAAACGAAGTAACGGCTGGAGGGAAATTGGTGGCAGCGATAATATTTCCAGTCTCGAACTCATTGAGGCCAGTTACATCGATCAAATACCAGACACCGACATGGCCGAAACTGTCTTTCAAACTGATCTCTGGGGAGAACTGGAAGATTTCCATGCTAAGATCGATTTGATCCTGCAGGGAGAACCTGAATTCTGATTGCCCAATTTGACCAGCGTTAGTGAAGCCGGGAGTCCAATAGTTTTCAAAGTTGTCAATTGTCTTTACATAATTGATAGAATCATATGTTGACGCAAGCCCCAGACCAAGATTACCCTGCCAAGTATCTGTTCTGTTACTTACGTTAATGCGGTTGTATTCAGGAGGAGATCCGACATCAGCAGAGATAACCCAATTATCGGGCAGTCCGAGCCAGTTGGTTTGAAAGGTGGAGGTATAGGAACCAGTATCAAGGTCCATAGAAGATGAATGCCCACGAATATAATGAGAGAATACTTCAGAGGTATTGCGCTCTTTGATATTCACCTGATCATTGATATCGATCTGTGGATTGCCTAGCGCAGTGGCTGAACCGACCCGCTGAGAGAACCAAATCTGCAGGTTGACTAGTTCCGCCATGAGATGCAACTCTTCATCATCCCTGAAAGCGTCATTGATCCACATGGCAGGCTTAACGATCCCTCGTAGAGACGGTACGCCGGGGCGGATATCAGCGGTTGCACTACTAGGGTAATGTGTTATAAAGCCAGTGCTTGTAGGATCTTTAGTGTCAGGAGTGTCATTACCAATGGTGATCTGCGAACGCAGAGCGTTGCCAGAGAGACTGGAAGTATAACCTAGAAGGTCAACGTCTTCGTCCAGTGTGGGGATATACATCTCCAGAGTATCACCGACAGCTAGTTCAAAGACATATCCATCAGCACTAACTTCCCAATATTCATTCTCGTTCTCTGCCCAAATACGCAAGCCGGGAGGCATATCGATGTGAGGCAAAAAGTTTGTGAAGTCTGGATCGACCCCCGTAAATAGTAGCTGCCCCTGATTCCAATGGTCGGGAGGGAATAACTCGCCCATAGAAGTCATTACTCCAACCGGGTCACGACTGTCCAGTGGACCAATCCAGTGAGGACACTGACCGTACAATGAAGTCTGGTCTGAATGAGGCCAAGTGCCGGGGTAAATCCCTGCACCACCATCTACGTTAGTAAACCAAGCATCCATTGATGCCCATCGAGTGGGCGCTAGGACGCTGGGATAAACGATCCCATTTTTGGTCGCTTCGCTCTGGGGTGTATCGTAATAGTATGGATCATCAATAATACCAGGGATAATAGACATATTAGGATCATTGTCAGCAGAGGCGATGACCATATCGTATGCAGTATTTGGAAGCGTTTCGTTTCCGTCCTGATCGAGCCAGAGTCTGAAGCCAGTGTAGCTAGAAATGTTCCCAGCCTGCCACCAGTTAGGTGAAGTAAACTGGAATGACCCATCATGATCGATCCAAGTAGAAAATCCAACGATCTGTTTAAGTTCGTTGATAACATCCAAGACGGTACGTTTATCAAACTTGTCGCCGGGGAATCTTGCATCAGCAGGAATACCAGTGGATTCTAGAGATCCCCAAACGGGTGGTGGTTCGTTCGGGTCATCGGTGCCCTTGAGTAGCCATCCAGACCAGAGGAGAACCTCTTTAACGATGTCCACGTAATCAGAATAATTCCCTTCGAACCATTCGAAACCAGTGTTCCCAAAGAAGCCCGGTTGCCCCCAGAATTTAGCATCATAGTGTCCCACAGACCCATCTGCAGCAAGAAGCCAAAAACCAGACCCATCAGGGTCAGGAGCAATAGACCAAATAAGTGCACGGAAGAATTCCCATGTCTGGAAATCAGACTGTGTGATGTCCAATTCGAGCTGGGGGTTGGTCTGATAGAAGTCGGTTGGTCCCTTGCCAACAGCGGTTCCGAATTGAGCGATGTGGCCGGAACCAAATGCCATATACAGGCCATTGCCATCCGGTGTGGGCTTCATGGAGTGAGTAAACTCTGACTCGGTAAGTCGGAACTCCTGAGACGATCCCTTATTGTAAACGCGATAGTCTAGTCCACCGGGGATTGAGGTCTCAGCCGTACCGCCGAAATTGGGAACGCCTACGGAGAATATCTCTCCAGAGCCTGTGGTCATCCACATGCCGGGTTTGGTCGGGTGGGCAGCTATTGCTGTGCCACGGCGAGCAACATTATACATGGCTACATAAGAAATGACGAAACCTAGAGGGTTGGCTGCTGGCACCAGCGTTACGATAGGTACCGGCTGCATAATTTGGGAGACGTCCGTACCAGCGCCGGATTGTGGCTCCCAGCCCACATAATGACCCCATCCAGCAAAAGCTTTCTGGTTCTGGGAAAGTATGTTTGCAAAGACGAACCGCTCATCGCCCCCGACTCCATCTGCATCAGTAGCGTCACCAAAACAACATACACGCCCATCACTGAGCAGAATAAAGTATCCCTCTCCAGTGTGAGTGGCAGCTATGTCCATAGCTTGACCATCTAGGTATAGAGAGGTCACTCCCCAAGCATCGCTGCCCCAAGTAGGAATAGCATTATTTCCAACACCATTGGCCGGTCTTCCGGCAAGGTTATTATCTAGACCGGGAGCGCCATTAGGGCCACAATGCAACCAACCGTTAAGGTCTTCCTTCAGGTGTGCTGAGCCGTAGCCCAGAACCTCCCCAGAACGATAGAGTATCCAGAACCCTTCGCCGTCTGGATGCGCAGCCATAGCCATGACATTATTAGCGTTAGAATCCGCGCCGGGGCTAATTGTAAGAACTCCAGCGTTATTTGGTGCCGCCGCATAGCTCACTCGGTTCTTTGCATCGCCGTAACCGTATACTATAGGATGTCCACCAGAAAAAGCACTGTCTGCGACCCAGTAGCCACGAGTTGGATGAGCAGCCATAGCGTAGGTCCAAGGAGTGGCTGATCCACCGGGGTTATTTTGTCCAGTAAGTTCATCTCCAATAGAATAGGCTACGATATTTCGGATGCCGCAACGATATGGAGAGGCTGGGGTCTGACCCTGAAGGTTGCCGTAATACATGTTTTGGAAAGTGACGCGAATGTATTGAACATCGTCTCCAGTGTCTATTTCCATTCTAGTTACGGATTCTTGTCCATCGGGAATATGTCGTGGTACGACGAATTTATGAGTGTAAAGCAGGTTGTCCAGACTCTCCTCATCTATACTGCTATGTGCAGGGATTGTATCAGTGCCCTGCCATGCTCCATTCTTATACACTGACAGGTAACAGGTGTAACCACCGGCCCACGGAATGAGGGCAAGCTGGTCGATATCGAATGTGGTACCTGCATTCTTGTGCTCAAACTGAAACCATTGTGTCCATTTGTTGGGGTTATCACAACCGTTCCCTACGAAGAAGGTGTCTCTCTTCCCATCAGTCATCATCCCGACATTTTGAGTTGTGATCCCCGGCTGATCTTGGACATCGTAACTGCCGCCCCGAGAATGAAACTCAATGGGAATCATGCCCTGAGAGGCTCTCTCCACGCCTGTATGTGGATCAGGCTCCCAGTACGAGTCGAACGCTGAAGTGCCCGCAGGGACGTACTCAAGAGGATACAGAGCATCTGGGATGAGAGGAGGGAGAATGATCTGGTCTAGAAGGAGTTTTCCGATGTCTTTACAAGTAATTGTGAGCATTCCATCGTTGCCACCCTCAATAGTCTCTATAATCCAAACACCTGTCTGAAGAACCTCGGCAGCGTCAATATGGTCTTGAAGGGTAGTACTTGTAGAGAGGTAAGGCAGGTAGCCCTGATATGTCCGAAGAAGTGCGTAGGGCACTAAGGCACCCGCCCACTCGAAGCCCGCATTCACACTGCCATCTTTTTCTACTGCACCGATTGCTGGACTCTGGTTCCATTCAGCTTGTGCTTCTGGGGTGGCCCCATGACCGGGCCAGAAGTAACCGGGTTTTCCTAAGACGCCCGGTTCATCAGGAACAACTGAACCGGGAGCGCCATTACCAATTTGGTCGTGCCATTGGTTGTACATGGAAATCGTGCAAGAGGCGATATCGTTACCAAATGCTCGCTCTACGTTGATAGTTTTGATATTAGGCAGGACCGTCTCAACCTGAGAGTCATCGTCTTGTTGAAAGTATCTAAAGGGTCCACGAATAGAATCGCCCCAGTTAGGACCAGTATCAGTGGTCTCTAGCTGCCAGTCAGCCTCTACCGTCACAAACCCCAAGGGAGTTTGCAAAGAGTCTGACTCGATTACATCCTGAATTGCTTTAGAATATCTCATTCTCTGACCAGTCCAATTTTGTCATATTAATGCTATAAGTCATACGCCACGGAAGTAACGCTAAGGTAGCACCAACAAGTCCACCATACCTAGTGGGTGCCCGTGTTGGCTTGAAGCTTTCGATAAGCACCCATAAATCTCTATTCAAATCATCTGTTAACTTTAGCTGAAACATTTTATCTGCGAGTGTTACGAAACTATCGTAATCTGCTTCCTCGAAGAAGGTTCCACTTATCTGCATAGTGTCTGCATTCATGCGACCCTTCTGCACGATTCTGCGGCCACCAGTACTCATAATGGGATTAGTGACCGACCCACCCTTAGTTACGCTAACCTCTGAAGGGTTGAGAGTAAATGTAGAGGTTAGGGCGGGACTCTCTGTCTCGTCTGTAAAGACCCATTTAACCACAGTCATGATGGCCCCGGCAAGGTGGTATCATACTCTTGACATGTCATTGTGTAAGTATGCTTCCAAGGCCATTTCTCCGAATAGTCACGATCCATTGACAGTTCTTCTGGTACTACGTATACAAATCGACCCAGATCGTCAGAGATGCTAGCTCGGTCTGCCACTACGAAGTTCTCCATAAAGGTAACGTCTTCTTCGGTGTAAAGTATACCAGAGAATGTATACTTTCTGTGCGAGAAGCCACCCGACATGATCACAGTACGTCCATCGAGGGTGGCGTTTACTGCGTAAGTTATCTCTTTTGTATGAGCGAAAGAGTCCCCAGTTGCGTTAGGGTTGGCATACAAAGGACCGCCAAGCAGCGTAGCCCCATTGTCAATGGCGTAAACAAACTGCCAGCTAGTAGCCATGATCAGTACACCGTGGTTTCTAGACCGTTAGAGCCTGTTCCCAGAGCCTGTCCAAGGATATGTACGACTTCTTGCTCGCCCATTCCATTGTTGACGTAGATGGTGATATCCTGATTACGGTTATCTTGATAACCAACAGAAGAACCACTTACTCCAGTACCTGTGGTCTGATTAAGGCGGCGGGCCTCATACAAAGTGGGGAGAGCTAGTGAGTCAGGAAGGTTAGTCTGGAGGTCTCCAGAGATGTCATCCTTGATTCCCTTGATCGCACGAGAGAGTTCACGGAAGGCGTCTGTTCCCGGCTGTAGGCCAGTGAGTAGAGCCTCAAGGTATGCGAGATATTGACGTTGAGTGATCTCTTCCATGTCATAGAGGAAGTCATAGTTCTCACGAGCTTCTGCCAAACGAGTATCACGCTGTTGTTTCTCAGCGTTTATAAGGTTGGCACGAGCACGGTTGATCTCTGCGGGGCCTTGACCCTGTTCCTTCGCTCTTGCCAGTTGTTCTCTTGCACGTTCCACGGCAAGGGCTGCGCCCTCAATAGTTCTGTCAGCAGAGTTCAGTTCCGCTGCACGGAGATCAAACTGTGACTCTCGGACTGCTGCCATCGCATCTTCAACAGCATTGTTAGCTTGCTGTACTGCAAGTTGCTTCTGAAGTTTATCGTCCACTCCGAGAGCTTGGGACAGTTGCTGTTGTGCGAGCTTCAGTTGAGCATTAGAGGTCTCGATTGCGTTGCGCTCTAAGTTGTTCATTCCAAGCAGCACAGAAACGAAAGTCTGCTTACGGGCATCTGTAGCGTCACGGACGGCAACCATTGCTTGAGCCAGTTCAGCACGAGCTTGTAGGCCTTGCACAGAGTCAGCACCGTAACGGTTTGCCATATCTTTGTACTCGGCTAGAGCTATGTAGAGTTCCTGTTCGGCTGCGCCAACAGTGTCTCCTGTGGCTGACTGGAATAACTTAACTGCGGTACGGAACTGTTTAGCTTGCTCTTTACGTTGATCAGCAATAGCACGTTCAGCTTTAATGCGTCTGGCGATTGCTTGAAGATTGTCTGCTTGCTCTGGAGTTCCCTCTGCTTCACGGGCATCAATCGCTGCTTCCATGAGTTCTATATTTGCCAGCACAGCATCATTACCAGCGTTTTCTGCTTTAGCTATTTCTAGACGGGCACGATCAATATCGGCCTGAGTTTCTTGGTTACCACCACCACCACCGCCGCCGCCAGCGCCGATATCACCGGGACCAACCCCGCCGAATGCTCCAAGATCACTCTTGGAAATGGCTGAGATCGTGCCGGTGTCTGCCAGAAGGTCAGTGGCCTCATCAAGATCACTCTGTCGGCCTGCGTTATAGTCGTCAATGTCAATCACGCCCTCTTCATCTGCACCTTGGTTAGCTCGCGCAACCGCCAATGCGGCTTGGCCCATCTGTATTTGAATAGCTCGAATACGTTTCATGAGAGCAGCTTGAAGACTCGCCAGATCCTGCGCTGCCTGAATAGCAGCGTTACCACCAGCGGCCAATCCGTTAACGATCTGTACCATCCCGGTAGCAGCAGCATCTGCGGAAGCATAGGCAGTCGCGCCCATTACATTAAAGAGGGTAGTACCCAGAGCCTCCATCGTCTGCCCTAGCTGGAGTTCAATAAGGTTTTGTGCAGCTACATTTTTAATCTCTTGCTCTACTCGAATAATTTCTGCGGCCAGAGTTTCTCTCTCTGCTTCGGTTGCTCCTAAGCTAGCTAGCTCATCTCGACGTTTGGTCAGTAGCCCGTAATAAGTGTCAAGAAGCCCCGCTTCATCGGTAGTGGTGAGCGTACTTTGATTATTAAGGATAGCATTTTTAACCTGTTCAATTTGCGCATTGAGTCCAGCACTATCATTTTGTCCATTACGTTCGGCGGCTGCTAGTAGTGACTCAACGCGAGTAACGATGGAAGCAGAGACATCTTCTTTATAGGCCAACTCCGCTTCAGCGAGTTGCACTTCTTGTTCTGGGGTAACGGACCCAGCATCACGAGCGGTTTGGATTACCTCTCGAAGGGCCTCAACGTCCTCTTTGCGCTTCTTGAAATAGGTTGTGTAGCCCACTAGGCCAGCATCGAATTGTTTTTGCACCAATGCTAGATTATCCTCAAGGGCGGCGATATCTAGATCTGTTTCTATCTGGTTGCCAGTTATCGTATCTCCAACAAGAGTATCTGTAATAGCAGAAGCTTGTTCTTGTGCTGTTTTATTTCCTGTAGCATCTTCGTCTAGAATAATATCGGAAAGCGCTTCTTTTACCCTCCCCTTAGACTGTAGAGCTTCAATAACTTCGCGCTCCAGCGTGGTAATATCAATTCCAAGCTTTTCATTGAGTTCATCGGCTGTTGCGGCTATTGCGTCGATGTCCTTTACACGTTCGCCGCCAGAGACTTCACGCTGCTTATTGATTGCACTTTCTACTTTCTTGAGCAGCTCGTCTCCTTTTAGGTCAGGGTAACTCTCTAGCACGTCTTCTTTTATTTCTTGGAAATTCTTGGCCTCGGTTATAGTACCAGCTTTTTCAAATTCTGGTTCTTGTATTTCTGGCAAGGTGGCCTCTAGCTCGGCCTCAGTAACTCCATCCGCACCGAGTATAGCCAAAACCCTCTCTTGAGATTTAGCAAAGGCAGCACTGCGCAGAGCCTCGGACTGCGTTACAGCGTCTTCGCCCGTAACGAACGCTCCGATCTTTGCCCAGTAATCAGGCTCGTTAGCATTAGTACCTTCTAAGGCATCTGCGTCTTGCACAATGGCGTGAACAGTTTGCTCTCCATCTCGCGCTGCGGCTGTCAGTTCTTTAAGATCATTATTCCATTCTTCTAGACTGCTCTGTGTTTTGTTGAATGCTATGACCGCTGCGCCTAGGCCAACACCAGCAGCAATCCCACCTGCACCCAAGGTCGCAACTAGACCAGCCCCGGCGGCGCGAAGCTTGCCTCCAGAAGCAGCGGTGCCTCCGGCTCCTACAGCCGGAACTTTTCTACCCACAGTAGCTAATCCGTACTGAGCAAGGCCTGCTCGGCCAGCATTGAGTCCACTACCAGCACCAGCAGCAGCAGCGCCGTATCCACCCTTATTGATAAGACCACCCAAGAGGCCCACCTTACCGCCGCCTCCTAAAAGATTCATGGCGGAAATTGCGCCGTAGGCTTTGGCTGCTACCTTCATAGCTGCTCCATACGCAAGAGCCGTACCAAGTAGTCCACCAGTCAAATCGTTTATTTTGCCCAAAACTTGACCCAAAGCACTGACAACTTTAAGAATAATTTCAAAGGTTTTGGCGATCTGTTTGAGGCTGTCCCCGAGACCATTCTCGAATAGTTCGAAGAACGCGATCTTGAGTTGCTCTGCTACACGACCGAACGTGTTGCCTAGAGTGTTCTTTACCTTCTCAAAACGAGCATCTAATGCTCCGGCGGAATCTCCCAGAGCATCCATCAGTTCTACTTGCTGATCCGCATTAGCGAGGGCTGGGATAAGAGAACCGGCTTCACGACGACCACCAAGCAGGGTAATCACATCGTCCTGAGCAGTCTTGCTCATTTCGGCAAAAGAGTTTGCGACTTGTTCTAGCTGAGACTGAACGTCTCCTTTTGCAATAGCTGTCAAAAATTCAGGAGTGTTAAGGCTACTGTTAGTTTTTGCAAGGTTGGTCATCTCGTCTTTAGCTTGTGATACTGCTGGAAGGATACGACTGAACTGCTCTGCGATAGCCGTACCGGAACGACCAGAAGCTAACTGGACCTGCGCCGCAAGAGTGGCGATCTCTTCAAGTTCAAAACCTGCTGCCTTAGCAGTGGGAGCGATGTCACCGATGAAGCTTACAAGCTCCTTACCAAGTACACCAGTACGGTTAGCTAGAGTTACTACCGTATCTCCAATCTGGTCAAAGTCTACATCGAAGGCGATGGCAGCGGCTGTGAGACCATCAGTAATCTCGGTAAGAGGCAAATCCACGACCTCTGCAAGTTTGGCACCTGCAAGAGAGAATTCGGTAGTGGCTGACGAAAGTTTTTCTGAATCGATACCACCGTCTTCATTCCTAACATTAATGTTCTGATTGTCGGTTGAGTTAAGAGCGCTTAGTGCACCAGTAATTTGCCTTTGCAGTGCGGTCAGTGCGGTAACGGACTGACCAGTGGCAGCAGCGGAGTCAAGTGCTCCTTGTGTGATCTCATCAAAAGCAGCAGTGCCGACGATTCCCATGCCCACAAGCTGATCATCGATAATACCGAATTCAATTTCTAGCTCCTGAGCGGCGGACAGCCCCTCTTTGAGCGCACCGATCGTTCCATAGAGTGCAGCAGCAGGAAGACCGTACTGAAGTGTGGATGCTAGTCCACGACCGAAGTTAACAGGATATCCAGCAACGGAAGCGCCGCCTCCGCCTTTGCCCCCACCACCGCCGCCCACGGGCGGGATGGCACCAGCAGCGGCACCCTGTCTGCCGGGACGGGCAGCAGCAGCGGCACCAGTTGTGGCGGCTGCACGCAGAAGTGACTTCTCATAGATATTAGCTGCGGCGGCAGCTTCTGTGCTTTCTTTGTTCAGGAGAGCGAGAGTTGCTCCAAGACGTTGCTGTTGCGCACTATTGCGCTTACTGGCCTTGGTTTGGTGAGCCATTGCGGCTGCGAGTTGAACCTGTTGAGAATCGACAGCGGCGGCGGAACGGGCTGCGGCCATTGGAGCGGCAGCGGTGCCAAAGACTCCAGCCTTATTAGCTATGGGAGTAGATGCTTCGCCAATCTGTTTAATCGACTTATTCTGGTTCTCTTTGAATGTGGATTTGCCAAGCCGAATAGCATCCTGTTGGATCTGCTTACCAAGAGCTGTGCTAACATTCCCCATACTGGCAAATGCTGGGGCTAGCTGCTGTTTCAGATAGCTAGCGGAAAGCTGTCCGGTTTTGGTGAGTGCACCCTTGCCCGGTGTATCAAAGCCGGGGAGTCCACCCTGCTTCCCAGCAGCAGCAGCCAGCGCTGCCAACTGAGCTTGTGCTTTTACTCCAGACTGGACATTCCCAGTTGCACGAGTACGAGCAGTTACTCCAGCAGCGGCACCCTCGATCCTGCCAATGGCAGAAGCAGCTTGCTTCTGTTTGGGCGTGGCTGATACAGTTTGATTAATCTCTTGTCGCAGTTTGCGGAGACCACGTTCTACACCAGTGAAATCCGCCGCAACCCTGAGAAGTACATCATCGACCATCGAAATCTCCTGATCCTATAATAGTAGCAACGGATCGTAAATCAGCGGAATCTAGCTGCATGTTCATTCTGAACTGGATCTGGGATTTCTTCCACATTATCGCCACCATTATTTCCATATTTAGCGTCTCTAGCATCAGAGACCCTCTGGAAGTGATTATCTAACTCCCAAGGAAGACTCCACATCCATCTGTCAGGCATTTCTGATGGCGACAGTTCTTTCTGCCAGTGAAGAATTGTTAGGGCATGATCTAACGCCGCAACAAATTCTGCGGGACAGGTTTCTGCGGTTGTCCCCTCAGGCCACAGCCTTTCACCCGACCCAGATCTTTGAGCCGTGTTGACCAGTCGAAGGAACTCAGGGTCGCCCCCTAGCCTTTTCCCTCTGATACAGAAGTGGTTAGCTCTTCAAAATGATCGGTGAGTGTATCGAACACTATCGTATCTAGTGTCTCCACTTCTACAACTGATTCGAAGTAGCGATGAGTGCGATTCTCATTATCTCGTACAGAGTAGAACAAGCGCCAACGCAAGTATGATTCAGTCCATACATTGTTAGCATCTATTTCAATAAGACGTACAATCGCATCTTCCACTATGTCATCATAGGGACGATCTTCTAGAACTGAGATAAGGTCAGCCTTGACAGCATCTACTTCAACTTCAACCTGCTCTTCGAACCGAAGAAGTTCTTCGAAAACCCTTTTAGCCTCTTCATCCTCTGGATCAAGTGTAAAGGTGTGTTCAAGCCCATTGACCCATGCTTCACGCAGGCCCAAGATGTAGTCCTCGTTAGCCCACTCGTCTTCTGCGGCGATGCGCTCAGAGGATGTACCCACTGCTTCGCCAACCGCTTCACTGATTACGATGTTAATTAGATTCTCTTTGTCGTCAAGACCGTATGCGAAGATCTGGTCTTGGTACTGCGCACGGCGGGGATCGTCTTTGTTCTTGCGGAGTGAAAGGTGAGTAACACGAGCACCCTGAGCCTTCTCGATAGCCTTACGGTTCTCAAGGTCATTGGGCTTAGCCATATACACAGTGATTGAACCATCTTCGTCACCGATGGTTACTTCTTTGCCACGCTGATAAAGATCAGTCAGACGGCGAGGACGTGCTACGCTAGGGGTCTTCTGTTCTTCAATCATCTCTTCGCTCATGCGAACTCCTTGAAAATCATCCTACCACTGCATCCTACAGTGGGTGTACTATTATAACAACGGTTATTATAGCATACTAAAAGGCTCTCCCTAACGAGAAAAGCCCCCGCCGAAGCGGGGACCATTCTCAAATTCAGAGCAAGCCAATATTATGTTATTGGAAGGGCACCCTTTGCAACCTTCATGGCACCAGTGTCAGAGATAAAGTCGAACTGTGACTCTAGCTTTGTCTGCACCTGTGGGTTGAAGCCCGGTACTTGGAAACGTGCTTCTGGGAGGTAGATGGACTTCAATGGAGTGATGTTGTCAGCAGGATCAGTAACCACAATCTTAACACGGATTGGGTCAGTGATGTCTGGTCCGAGAACCTCGCCTGCAGCTACGTTAGTAACAAGACGGATCTTATCGAAGAGGTCATCTACATCGAATGCCTTGACGGTCATTGAGCCGGAAACCTCAGCAACATCATAATCCTGATCGACGTACCGGGCGTTACCCAGCTCTTCGTCATTCTCAAGAGTTACAGACCAAGTGGCATCGAAGTTCTGGACGCCGGTAAGGCGAGTCCAAGTTCCGTCACCAATTTGTGCCTGTGCTTCTGGATCATCAGTTGATGTATAAACGTTGATGTTCTTTGAACGAACGGCGGCTGGCTTAGCACCAGTGTCGTATGGGGAGGTTGTTCCCGCTGGGTCAAGAGGACCACCCTCAGCACCTTCGGCGTATGCTCCGGTGGTTGGGTGAACAGAAGCATCGTAGTCTACTGAGGTTGCTGCTGGGAGACGAGACCATACAACTTGTGCATAATCCCAAGTTGTGCCAGTGTTCTCACTGGCAGGGATTGTGAATCCAGCGGCTGTAGCAGAAGTCATGTCTTGCTCATAAAGGCGCTTTTGCACCTTGAGGGACACGTCAAAGAGACAGATATTAAGAGCATACTCGGTGCCGTAAGGGGCAGCGTTCTCAACTCCACCAAGTGGGTCTGCAGGAGATCCACCGAATGCGATAGCAACAGAGCCGCCAAGATTATCCATAACGAACTGTTCCATCACTGGCTGTCCGGGGGTGTAATAGATTGAGTCCCCACGAAGGGAGAAGCTCTGAGACGCTGAAGCGCCTACACCGAAGGAATAAGCCACTGACTCAAGTGTTAGGTAAGGGCAAGCAACACCGGCAACAATGTCAAACTGGTTACGGTTTGATTTGAATGGTGAAAGAATGTCCATAGCTAGGGCATCTTGGAAGTCGATGACCGCTCCAACGCCGCCAGTGGAACCAGCTACTGCTGTAGTTGGATCTTGGCCGACAAGGAGAAGCTCAAATTCAGGGGAAACATCATATGACTCAAGGTCAAAAGAAAGGTCGGGGGTATCATATACCGTACCAACAGACTCCCAGTTGCCAACTTCGTAAACCTTCTCTTCAGGAATGTTTAGTGAAGCTGGACCACCGGACTGAATGCGGTCGATAACGAAACCGTTTGCGTCAAATAGTATAGCACCGGCTTTAATACTCATTGGAACCTCCGAGGGGCAGAGTACAATCGAATTTTACACCCAGCGGAAAGACTAGGCTTGCTCATGTATAGTAACGGTAGAGAAAATCAGTTATTAGACCCTCGTACCGGGGTTATCTGGCTTGAGATAAACTTTCACTGCTCTGACTAAAAGCTTAGGATATATTGCATTTGCGGCGGATACTCCAGCTTGTACGAAGCCCATAGGATGGATAACCCTACCGTCAATTGGCCTGTTTAGCTTAAACCTACTTCTGGGACTGGACTGAGAAAATCCTTGAGTGGCAGAGCGTCTGGTTACATGCAATTGCATTCCCCCCGTAGCACCACCCTTAAAGAAGAATGCGCCCCTACCAGAACCGGGAATGCTGAATGAATCACCACCCTGCGTGCTGGTGATAATGCTTGGACCAATGATCTTGCCGCTCGTGGGCATTTTCATAGGGGTGATCTGATTGTTGGCACCAGTGCCAGCACCAAAGGATAGCCTGTTCCATTGTGGCGCAGTAGAATCCATAAAGCCCCTATCGAAGAAGGAGAAGGTAGTTCCTCTGAGTTTCAGGTTGGATGGTGAGCTGAGTGCAGTGAGAAGCTTACCACCTGCATACCGACCAGTCTTGCCGGGATCGCCTACACGATAGGAAGGTCTGCCGCTAGCTTTAGCCAAGTACTGCTGAACCATAGCTGCTTGTGCAGCCTTTCCAGCCTTTTGGTTAACAGTCTTTATCTTCTTTCTCATCTTCTGATTAGGACTAGCTTTGGACGCAACGTATTTCATCATTGCTTTTTTAAGCTCTTTGTTCGTATTGGCAGCAATAGTAGCACCTACGTCTCTACCCAGATTGAGCTGGAAATCAGCCATTGACTATTTCCTCAATCCTATCAAGAAAGATCTCATTGATAACACTTGACTCATCAACTAGATCGATAGCTATATTAGCTACATCGTTGAATAGATCCAAGACTAGCTTGCGCAATTCATCAGAAACGTCATTATCAATGAACGGATCAACTTCGTCCTCTTTGAAAGACAGAAGCGTAGCAATTGCCCGATCTCTTTTCCTAGCAATAAGCTGGGACTTAGCTGCACTCATAACCACTCCTTAGTAGGTGGCAACAGTGAAGAAGAAGAAATCATCATCGGTTGCACCGGGAATCCATACCAGACCAAATTCGTTACTATTAGCAACGGCTTGTGGGAAGATAGTCTGATCGATGGTGACCGTACCGAAAGTATTCTCGTTCTGTAGTCCAACTACCGGAGTAACTGCAGTGACGTTGATGACTCCGAAGGTGTTAGTGTTCTCAAAGCCTGTGGCTGCAACTTCTAGGGTAATGAGAGGGATTCCGAAGGAGTTGGCGTTCTCGTATCCTGTAGGAGAGATTAAGCCCGAGAACTCTATCGTGCCGAACTCATTGCTGTTCTGGAATCCAGAGACAAATATCGTTTGGTTGATCGTGGGGGCTGGGATCTCGTTGACATTCTGGGCCGGAACAGGGATGAGAGGTTCAGTGAAGGCGGGTAGGCCAAAGGTATTAGGATTCTGGTAGCCACCCTGATCAATGAGACGCTGTGCGATCTGCTCAAGGGTACCGAACTCGTTAGTGTTCTGGTGCCCAATGGGGGTAATTACCCGAGTAGCTGTGGCCGTACCGAATGTATTAGTGTTCTGGAATCCAGTAGGAGTACGTTGCTGATCAGATCCGATGACCGGATTGCCGAATGTGTTGGGGTTCTCGTAACCTGTAGGCAGGATCTCATGGTTGATACCAGCTATACCGAACGTGTTCACATTCTCGAAGCCGGTAGGAGTTACCTGTTGATCAGCAGTCACGAGATGAGTGCCAAAGGTATTCGTATTCTCATAACCAGTAGCTGAGAGCTGCTGATCTATGCTTGGAGTTCCGAACGTGTTACCGTTCTCGTAGCCCGTAGGGGTACGCTGTTGGTTAGAACCGATAACTGGGTTACCGAATGCACTTGGGTTCTCATAGCCAGAAGGCAAGATCGTCTGGTCGATCTGCGGAGTTCCGAAGTCATTGGCATTCTGGTATCCGGTAGGTAGGGTGTTCTGATCTGTTGTGATGAGCGGAGTACCGAACTCGTTAGTGTTCTGGTATCCGGTAGGTAGAGTTTCCTGATTTGTTGTGATCTGCGGAGTACCGAACTGAGGGCTACCGCTACCATCGTATGATCCATGATCGAACTCTTCTCCAGAGTCGAACGGTTCAGAGCCTTCCCACTGCTGATAACCGACAGCATCTATAGTCTGATCTATTTGGACAGTGCCAAAGCTATTGGCATTCTCGAAACCAGTTGGGAAGACATCTTGTACTGGTAACTCTGAAGCGATAGAGCCAACTAGCGCATTACCGACTAAGGCGTCACCGACTAGAGCGGTGGAATCTGCGGAGATAGGGGGAGTTGGACCTTGGGCAACACCAAAGGTATTGATGTTTTCGAAACCAGTAGGCGTGAAGGTCTGATCAATTGTGATGAGAGTACCAAACGTGTTGGTATTCTCGAAGCCTGCTGGGGTTAGGTCAGAGCTTGCATCGGCTGTGCCGAACTCATTTGCGTTCTCATAGCCCGTTGGCTCGATGGTTTGATCGATTTGTGGAGTGCCGAAATCATTAGCGTTCTGGTAGCCAGAAGCGTTGAAATTTTGATCTCCACCAGAGCCTTCATACTCAATCGTAATGTTAAAGGGATCATATGTGGCGTTCTCTATGGAAGCATAGGAAACT
>Ga0255048_10000529_pt1 | contig 29354 bp, 40 predicted proteins | sample JV7_2_2_MG_FD_183619 | JGI IMG/M metagenome (GOLD analysis project Ga0255048, IMG submission 183619) | Seawater microbial communities from Jervis Inlet, British Columbia, Canada - JV7_2_2 | ecosystem: Environmental > Aquatic > Marine > Inlet | place: Canada: British Columbia | collected 2016-10-06
ACAGACTTGAGAAGGTAGAAGTTTCTATTAATGGAACTCAGCATGAAGTGAAGAGAGCGTCATACAGAGATCTAACAGACTATGAGACTAGATCCTCGTCTAATATCCCCTACTACTATGCTGTTGTAGGGAATAAGTTCAGACTTGTCCCTGCTCCTACGGGAACATACCCATTACGACTATGGTACTTGAGATCTCCAGAGAAGCTCGTAGAACCACAAGGTAGAATAACTAAGACTAATGCAGCTAGTAACTATATAGTTGTAGATTCTATTGGTGAAGATATCACTACTGTATCAGATGATCTTAACAGCTACGTAAATGTGGTGGATGGTCGGACTGGTAGGGTTAAGGCTTCCTTCCAAGTGAAAAGTGTAAGTGGCAATAGGATTACATTCAAGACGACTCCTACTTCTACTACAAGACTGGGACGTACTATCTCTACAGATATGACAGCGCTAGAAGATCCCGATGCAGATTCAACAACTATTGATAAGACCGTTACTATTGATCAAGATGATTACTTATGTAACGTACGAGGTAGCTGTGTTGTTACCTTCGCGAGACCTGTTACTAACTTCTATATACAGTATGCAGTGGCTGAAATGACTAGGAAACTAGGTGGCTCTGCAGATATGGAAGAGAGAGTCCTTAAGAAGTTCGAAGACCAAGTAGAACATACATGGGCTGGTAGAGAACAGAAGACTAGGGTTAGTAAGCGAAGCCGTCATTGGGGAGGAACAGTCTCCTCTTACAGAAGATTCTTCACTAATTCTGACTAGTTACGTAACCTGTACACTAATCAATATATATAATGGAATACTATGCGTCAATTCTCAACAGTATCAGAGCATGACTTAGGTCGTGGAATAGATGCCCGATCAAGTGAAGCTCTAATAGAGTCAGGCTTCTGGGAAGATATCCTAAATGGAGATACTCTTGAGAAGAGACTTAAGAAGCGTAAGGGCTATCAAGGATATGCTGGTTACGTTCCTCTTAGAGTAACTGCTTCTACATACTCAACGGGTGGAGGTGAGAACTTAAGCCTATCATTCGATCCCTCGATAGATCTATCAAGTATACGAAGTACTCCTCTTGTAGTTTACGGACGTAACAGTTCTGATAATACATTGGGAGAAGGACTATTCACTAGTGATGCAGTAGCATACTTCCCTGAATTCAACAGTGATCCAAGGAAGACATTAGAAGTAGGCAGCAACACGCTTACACTAGACAGTTCAGATCATGCATTAGATACTAGCGATATCTTCGTAGGTATAGCAGAATCCTTAGATACATTAAACTTAAGCAACGAACTAATAGAAGTAGATGAAGTACGCGTAGATCAGACTACACACGAGGTAGACCTAGACTATATTAATGGTACAGGATCTACTATTCCTATACTAGTTTACTATTCAGATAAGCAAGCAGTTAGTGGCGAAGTATTCATATCTTCACCCGTTTCTATTGCAGCAACTACAACAGATACATTGACGGTATCTGCAGGAACACATGGACTTAATAACTTCAACATCATAAGTAAGATATATATTGATGATGGGACAGAAAATATAGAGATAGGTGCGGATCTCGTAACTGTAGATCCTTCTACTGGAGAAGTCAACGTAACGCTAACTAATGGTAGCGGATCATCTATTGATGTATTCGTAGTTCTATCTTCTGCACCCTCTGCTAATATAGTGACAGGAACTGTGGCAGCAAGTGCTACGGGTACTATAGTAATAGACACTCCAGATACTCCTTACATATTCACAGGTATATACTTAGAGCAGACTCTTGGTGGTATTCTAGAAGAAGTCTCTCCAGATACTATCACATATGATGCAACTACTAATCAGACTACTATTACATTTATCAATGGTACAGGTTCTACTGCTAACTTCGAAGTATACTACGAGTTTGGTGCTATAGTTACTAATACAATTACAGTAGCAGATACTACCTCTACAATAACATCAGCATTCACAGACTCAACCCCACAGTTGACTGTCTGGGGAATCTGCCACGAAGACATTTACTCTACTTCTTCTCAGAAGGAAGGGTGGGTAACTCACGTAGATGCATACAAGCGTATAGGGGAAGAGAGACTTGTATGTGGTCTGGGTGGTAATATATTCGCAGCAAGGAAGCAGACTGAAGTAGGAGACACTTATGCGCTACCTTCTAGATATGCTAACTTACGTAACAGAATGAGTACAGATACTACAGTAGCTCCACTCTTCTGGGACACTGGTGAGGTGCCCGCGAGGACACGGGGTTACGTGACTAGTGATAATGCATTCTCTCATGGTGTAGAAGTCTTATCTGCTACATACAATGTTAATACTACATATACAGACTATGTACTCTCTGTTCCTTCTAAGGCTATCTTAGATAGTGCGGGATCAGCTACGACATTAGCTTCTGTTATATCTACAGTCACGGATCTAGAAGATTACTTAACAGTAACTCAGATGGGATTCGGGGGACTTAATGGTTCATATAAGGTTAAGAGTATTGATGATACTTCAGCGAGTACTATTACTATCTCTGTAGAGAACTCTAATATAGACACATCAGATTGTGATGAGGTAGATGCTGGAGGAACTGCAGGAATATATACAGATCAAGTAACCCTACTAACAGACAGTAAGTTTCTTAGTGGAGATGTACTCAATGCAGATGCTATAACTGCAGACTATAATATTACTGTCATGTCTTCTGTAGGAACTATAGCAGTTATATCTGGTGCAGTATCTAATCTACTTCTACCCACAGGTCTCAGGATTAGTGGTACTCGTACGAGTAGTGTTATTCCTCTTAGAGATGTCAACGCTACTGTAAATTCTGATAATGTAGTACAAGGAGATATGCTAACGTATACTCCAATTAAGAGACAGTTAAGAGTTAAGAGTGTCAATCCTGAAGACGATATAACAATTGGGATTGTAGATGGTACAGTTACCCTAGGAAGTAGTGATACTGATTCCTTCTCTGTTGGTAGAGAGATTCTACTAACTAGTGCAGGAAGTTACAGTGGTGTACAGACTATTAAATCTATTGTATCTTCTTCTGTATTCACAATTGATACCACAGTAACAGGAACTATAGCTTCTGCCACACTAGTAGGTCATACTGTAGAAATAGATGAAGAACTAGAGTGGACAGATACTACAGATAACTCAGCAGCAGTAACTGTAGATACTAGATGGATACCCATTGAAGCTCCTGATGATTCATTCGACTTAACTCCGTCAACTTATGTACAGCATTTCCCTAGTGGAGAGTATGAAGATAAGCCCTTCTTACGGTCTACTATTGTAAATGATACTATGTACTTCATTAATGATGATGATACAGTTATGAAGTTTGATGGTACTAATGTATATAGAGCGGGACTCTTCAGGTGGCAGCCTGGATTATTCATGACATCTAACACTTCTATTACAGATCCTCTAGAGTCTAACTTAAACTTCGCAGCAATTACTGGAGTATCACAGAATATATTCGAAGTAGCTAGTGGTGATGAGGGGAACTTCAATGTGGGAGATAGAGTAGAGCATGCTAACGATGAAGCTAGATATACTATTATAGACTTAGCAGATGGTAAGGTTATAGTTAATGACGTAGTTACAGGAGCAGCTGCTGGTAACATAGGTAAGCTGTCTACGTATAGATACTACTTCAGATTAAATGCAGTAGATGCTAATCAGAATATAATCAACAGTGCATATACTGGTATAGAAGATTACAGAATCGAGTTAACTCAGTTAGCTGGTGTTAATATTAAACTAGTAGGTATGCCTCAGTGGGACATCTACGACTATGATAGACTAGAAGTAGAGATCTACAGATCTAAGTTAGACACTGAAGCTCCTTTCTACAGAATAGCATCTATCCCTATGTCCTTCAATCAATCAGAAGGATACATAGAATATACAGATACTACTCCCGACTCTTCTCTTAATACTACAGACTTAGATGTTACTAGTGGATTAGATGATACTAGTGCTTCCATCTCTTGGTCAGAACCCTTAAGAGCTAAGTATATAACTAGTGCAGACAATAGACTTGTACTCGGGAACGTAAGAGACTATCCAGAATTGGATATACAACTATTCGATGATGCGGGTACAGTAAGTGAGAGTGACTTAAATGGACTTATCTGGAAGTTTAGAAGAAGTAACGAAAACAGTAGTACAGCATCTGATATGACGAATATAGTAAACTATGAGTGGTTAGATGACACTAATGCAACCACTATTGATCCTGCTGCAGACATCGCAGCAACTACTACTACCTTCACAATTACTAGTACAGGTCATGGAACAGCTGCAGGAGACTGGGTATACTTGTATCATGATGATGCATCTACGGGTGAAGACTTAAGATTCGCGGGTTACTATCAAGTAGCAAGTGTAGCTGGTGATGATATGATATTCAATCAAGCCAGTGATGGAACTGTACCTACAGGAGGAATCAATGCTATACTTATAGCTACAGCACCTGCTGATGTACCAGTTCTTACTTCTGAAGACAACAACTATGAAACTCGTAATGGTAATACTACAATAGTTAAGCAACGTGCTATGAAGAGACTTGCAGATGCTATCAACTGTACTATGAGAGTATGTGAAACTACTGGATTCACTCCTTGGATGACAGCTCAAGCTGGTGCTGATAGAGCATTGGGACAGATAATAGTTAGGCAACCTCGTTCTGACTCCTTAACTCCTGAAGTTGTACTTCCTACTACTACTGCATTCTCTATGTTCGTAAGTGGACTGAGAAGAAGCAGTGGAGCAGAAGCTAGTATGACAGAGAAGATTTACCCTTCTAGAGTTATCTCTAGCTATGCCAACTTCCCTGAGCTATTCGCTAATCCTACTGTTGAAGTAGATACAGATATATTAAATGTTAGAGACGTTAACTCTGCAGATGGTCAGTCGATCACGGGTATCATACCCTTCTTCGGAGACTCTACAACGCAAGCTTCATTAACAGAAAGTATAGTAGTCACATTCAAGACTAACTCAGTTTACACATTTAATGCTAGTAATGCAACTACTCCTCAGAGATTAGAGACTCAAGGATTGGGATGTACAGCTCCCTTCTCTATTGCTGCAACTCGTAGTGGAATCAACTTCGCGAATGAATCGGGTATCTACCAGATTACTAGGAGTATGACTCTTAGATACGTGGGTGAATTGATGGAGAGATTCTGGCAGGAATCTGTTAACTCTAATAGACTTGACTTAGTGATGGGACATAATTACTCTCTGGGTAGACAGTATAAGTTATCTGTTCCAGTAAGCTCTAATACATATAATAGTGATGTGTATGTGTATGAACATACACGCGAACATGTGTTGGGTAAAGGTGCATGGTCTAGGTATGATAATCATAATGTAACTGGCTGGGCTAACTTATCTGCAGATGCGTACTTCGCCTCTACTGTGGGTAGAGTTTACTCTGTTAGGAATACTGGAGAAGAGCAAGACTACAGAGATGATGATGCTGCAGTATCCTTCTCAGCAACGTACAGACCTATGAATATGGGTAACTCTGGTATACGTAAAGTAGCTAGTTCTGTTATCTCCCACTTCAGGAATCTTAAGAACACGACAAGTACACTACTTAACTTCGCAACAGACTTCAGCAGAAGCTTCGCTAGTACTACATCATTTAGACTAGCTAAGAATAATAGTATCAACAACTTATCTGACATAGAGGACAAGTCTGTAGTCGGATTTCGAAGTAGTCTAGAGAGACGTAAGTTCCTATACTTACAGTTACAATACGAGAATAATGCAATTGATGATCCAGTAGAGCTTGCTTCTATTGATATAAGAATCTCAGGACTATCAGAACATGGAATTATAGAAGCTCAGGACACTTAATTAACTGATATACTTAGTATTAATTGGTCTTGACATTTACGTAACATTGTGTTAGAATTCTAATACACTCAACACGAGAGGTGCTATCATCGCACAGTCCCTACAAGCCAAGCTTAGTACTCCTAAGAAGAAGAAGAGACAGACGCGTAACCTTACGGGTAAGCTGACAGAGACTGATGATACAGAGCTACAGCAACTATCAGGGGATGCAGGGATTACTCCTCCCATGACTCCTAAGGGAGCAGAAGCTATTGGTGCTAGTCCTGATCAAGCGAAGATGGCAGGTACAGGGCAGCAGAAGGAAGTCGCACTAGACCTAGCACAGACTCAACCTCAAGATACTCTACAGACAGCACAGAGAACAGAACAACCCCAGACTACTCCTAGAGAAGCAGAGAAGCAAGAGAGAGCAGAGAGACTGACGGGACAGTTTGGTACTCTGGGTACATCTGTAGCTAATCTGATTAATGGAAAAGTCGCCGAGGCTGAGGTCTTAGCGGGTGGCAGCTGGAAGTTAGCTACGGGAATAACTGAAGGACTAGATGAGAATCAAGTAACTACATTAGAAGCATATGCAGCAGATCCTACTAATCCAGAACTTCAGAAGGCAGCAGCAGCAGCTATGGGCATATCTGCAACAGATGCTGATATAGCGAGTAAGCTGGGTGGATATATAGAAGCAGATAATGCTGCTGAGATACTAGCTACGCAACTACCAGATACTATTATAGCTAAGGATGTTATATCAGAATTGGGTATGGACGATGCTGAGTTCGAGAAACTACTTAAAGACTTCGCTGAGATGGGCATGACTGATCTCGATCTCGATACTATGACTCTCCAAGAGTTACAAGACAATATCGAGTGGGGATTACAAGCAGACTTCGACGAAGTATCAGGATTAGAAGCAATCGCTACAGACGTATCAGCCTCTCCTGCAGAGAGACAAGAAGCTAGACGCGCTCTCAAGGCTATGGGAGCTACGGGAATGTACGTTACAGAAGCTGGTGTAGAGGATCTAACTAAGCAGATTGATGATGCTGACATGATCACTATTGGCGAAGAAGAGATCTCTGTAGAGGAGATGCTGTCAGACGAGCATATAAGCTCTATAGTGGGAGAATACCTAGATGGTGATGAAGATGCTAGGTTAGAGATTCAAGAAGCCTATGGTGAGGAATTCGCATCCTGGGTAGAGAGTAATGAAGATGCTCTTGCAGCAGCTGCAGTAGATCTAGATACTAGTCTAGACGAGAGAACAGCTGAAGCAGAGAGTAGGAATGCCTTGACTAAGACGTTGGGCAGTGATATTATAGAAGCAATCTTCCCTGGGTGGGATGACTTCGACGGAGATCTAGAGAGTGCACCTGCTATTATTGCAATGTCACTTGACGGATCTCTTGATGAAGAAGATATAGCCCTAGTTCGTGCAGAGCTAGACGGCTTAACTTCTGAAGAGTTAGCTAATGCTGACTGGATGAAGGACGAGGAACAAGTAGAGCAGTTTATCCTCTGGAAGAATATAGCGCGTGGACGTGCAGATCCTAGTGAGATGTATCAACTACTACTCGGTCCCGATATGGACTTAGCCGCAACCGAAGAACTACTAGCAATCAACAGTTTCTTAGTGAAGCCTGATCCTGCATTAGCATTACTCGACAGGGATGGTGATGGTAAGCTCGACGATCAAGCCACACTCCTTGCTTCTTACAAGAAGGAGAATAAGATAGGCGATATGAGTGCAGGAGACTGGACTCCTCCAGAGATGGGTACTACCTCCCCTACTACTGTTGATAAATCCCTGGGCAAGAAGTTAGCTACGGTTATGCAGAACTTCAGTTCAGAACAAGCTCAGGCACTGTATCCTACATTGTCTCCTGAGAATAGGGCACAACTAGATAAGGCTGTGGAAGCTAAGTCTAGTGAGTTACTGAAGAAGGCTAGGAAATCTCCGTCAAGTGGCCAGACATTAAAGAATCTACGAGAGTATATTGATCGTATTCCCCAAGACAATTCAGAGTTACGTAAGAAGCTTGCTGCAGACTATGATGATGTTAGGCGAGAGTATCGTGATCTCGTGTCTGATAAGAAGGATGCGAAGGCAGAGAAGCGTGCTAAGTATCGTAGGAAGAGTCAAGAGGGTAAGCGTAGTAAGAAGAGTGGCGCTAGGAAGCTTGTGGATGCTGGGGTTAAGGCTCTAGCGGATATCTTGTAAGGAGAAATTGAGTAAATGGCGCGAACATTATTAGAATCTATACAGGGCGATCTGGGTATGAAGCAGACTGCTAAGGCATCTGAAGGTACTCAGGGTGCTTCTAAGCTACTTCGTAGTAAGCTTACGGGGAAGAGTGGTCAATCAGCTGCTCCTACTACCACAAGCGATGCTGTAACTGCAGCTACGCAACAGACACAAGCAGGACTTAACTCCGTACAACAGCAGGGTAGAGTGAGCGCGAGTCAGGTGGCTGGTCAAGATGCACATCAGAAGCTACGTGAACAGCAAGCAATGACACAAGAGCAAGTAGATAGACAAGCTGTAGAGCAGAGTTTCGATATAGAGCAAGAGAATCTAATGAAGGAACTGTCTAGGGCTAGTCGTACACTAGATAACCAACAGACGATTGCAGACTTAGAACAGCTTGGATTCATGGTTGCCCTATCTGATAAGGAATATATAGAGAAGCTACAGAATCAGGGACGTATGCAAAGGTTCGATGATGATATAACCTTCAGGGGAGAACTACAGAATCAAGTATTCGCTGATGTTCAAGACCTATTCAGAGACGATCTAGACTTCAAGAAATTACTTAAGGCAGATAGTAGAGAGTTCGCTGCTGAGATGGCTGAGCTGAATATAGACAGAGCATTGATGATAGCAGACCATACAGCGTCTACTACAAGCAGTAGACAGATGGCACAAGGTGCAGGATCTGTTGTTCAAGGAGCTGCTAAGGGTTATGATGCTTATGAGAAGAGTAAGGATAAGTAATGATCGTAACGAGAGTAGGAGACAGTAATGACTACGAGTAAACGTACCTCCCAACTACAGAAGCTTAAAGGGAAGATGCCAGTAGCTAATCAACAGCTTGCAACTAACCTACAAGCTGCTCGTGATATACAGCTACAGGGTGCAGTAAGAGCACAACCCCAACAACAAGCACAAGTACCCACACAGCAAGCAGCTGCTAATATAGGAGCGCAACAGGCGCAGCAACAAGGCCAGCAGCAGATACAGCAAGCACAGCAGAGTGCACAGATAGATACGAATATAGCTAATCAACAGCTACAAGAACAACAGAGGCAAGCACAGAAGAAGCAGTTCGAAGCTAACGTACGTAACAGACAACGCAAGTTAGATATAGGTAAGATACTCTCACGCTTCGGTCACGAAGTTAAGGACGAGATACTAGATAGTAGACTGCAGTTCGCTGAAGATGAAGCGGGTAGATCCTTCATGAATAAGAGGCAGTTGTTAGACTTCGCTATGTTACAGACACGTAATGAAGAAGATTGGCAGTCATATAAGCAAGAACGTGAACATGCGTATCAAGTTAAGATACAAGTATACGAGACTGCGCATAAGAAGATCATGCAACAGTTAGAGCATGAATTTACGAAGGGTGAGCATGAGCGGGACCAAGCACTAGAGAAGAGACTAACAGAAGCTAAGATAAGTATAGAAGATAAGATAAGTAAGGAACAAGCAGAAGCAGCTAATGAAGCTGGTATGTGGCAAGCTGGCGGTTCTATCGTAGGTGGTGTAGTTGGTGGTATATATGGTGGACCTGCAGGCGCAAGTCTGGGAGCATCCGTTGGTGGTGGCTTAGGTTCAATGGCTGGTAGTGCAGTTTCGGATTAATAGTATTATAAGGAAGAGTATATTATGTCAGGAGTAGGAAGTTTAGCTGCTAAGGTTGCCAAGATGCTAGCTAGTAGTAAGAATAGCAAGAGCATTGTATCTACACTTAAGAAGGAAGGTCATGATAGTTCTGCTATCCTTAAGGAGATAGGTCGAGCTTCTAAGAAGGCAGAGTCCCCCGTGTTAGATAACGACACGCTAGGTATGTTATCTCGTATTAGTAAGAAGGAAGGCAAGGGCGGAGTCCCTGCTGTTCATAGTGATAAGACTGTTAAGGACTTCTCTGACGACTTCGTAAGGAAGCGTGAAGGTTCTATAGCTGATAAGATTGCAGCACAGAGCAAGAGAGTGGGCAGTCCTGATACTCCAGATGTCATAACAGGACCAGCCACTGCGCGAGAACGCTTGATTAATAAGAAGGTCGGAGAGCAGTCTGCTAGAGTCAAGAAGGCTTCTGATCAGAACTTACCAGCACTACGAGATAAGGGAGATCTAGCTACTGTTAAGGGAGGCAAGGAGTCTCGGGCTATTGTTCCTACAGGAGCTTCAGAAGCCATTAAGAAGGGCGGAAGTCTATTCGATGCATTGGGAGGCCGTAAGGGAGTGTTAGCTGCTGCGGGTGCAACTGCTGCAGGAGGAACTGGACTATACTTATCAGAAGACGATAAGAAGGCAGAAGAAATGCAAGTGAAGATAGATGACTTAGTTGGTGGTCTAGATACTTCTGAAGACAGTGAAGAAGAAGAGACTGTTCCTAAGGGACCAGAAGAGTGGGAGAAGACATTAAACGGTTTATCTAAGATATCATATACACTCCCAGATAAGCAGCAGAAGATGTGGGAAGATAAGATACGAGACCTTAAGACCGTACGTGATGAAGCTATCACAAGGAACGAATGGCTTAATGTTGCAGAGACTCTAGGACAAGCACTTGTACAGTTGGGTGCGGGATATCATGGACTACGTACTGGCAGAGACTTATCAGGTATACAGTTCAAGAAGAATGACTGGGGTAAGAGTATTGATCAGATACTAGATACCTATAAGATGGATGTTACAGAAGTAGACTCCGAGAGAACTGCATCTAGGAAGATGACTAGAGAACGTGCTGACCTAATGCGTCAGAAGATACTTGAGAAGTCCAGAGGACAGAGACAAGAATCTAGAGATAAGAAGAGACATGAAGCACAAGCTCAGAAGGATATGGTGAAGATAGAAGAGAATCTTGCTAAGAAGAGTGAGAAAGAGATTGCTGTCTTAGAGAAGAAGAAGGATAAGGTAGATCAATTGATGCTACAGTATGACCAAGCAAGTGGGAAGAGTAAGCGTGCAATTAAGAGCAAGCTAGCTCCTGCACTGTTCAATCTATACAAGGGACTTGGCGTAGACGATCCTATGGGCAGAGTCGGACGCGAGATGAAGGAAGCAGAAGTATCTGGTTGGTTCAGTTCTAAGTTCGATCCTACGAAGATTGATAAGACTGCAGGAAGTAATCTTAGTACGGATGAAGAAGAGATTCGTGGCATGACTGACGAAGAACTAAGAACACTAGCTAAGTAATATATACAAGCATGAGGAACGAATGCCTATAACTAGAGAACAAGCAAGGCGTGAATTAGCTCGTAGAGAGTTGGCGAGGCGCGAGGGATTATCAGAACCTTCTACTTCACAAGGAGAAGAAGGATCGGGAATGACTGGTTACGATGTAACTGAGTCTGATCTTAATGCTCTATTCTCTAAGCATGGAGTTACTGATAAGGATACTCAGCAGGAACTCAGATCTAATGCAGGATTCTACGCTCCAGATACTTGGAAGAGTACAGACACTCAAGACCGTATGCGTAAGCTGTCGGGCTGGATTGGTCAAGGAGTTCTATTAAGAGCACCGCAATGGATACTTAAGAAGATGGAAGATGATCCTAATGCGCGTGCTGTTATAGATGATCTCAGAGACCTCAACATGAAGAAGCGTAGTCACTTAGCTGCTGCTGGAGAAGTTGGGGGAAGCATAATCAGCGGTGGAGCTACTCTTAAGGGACTTAGTAAAGGCATACAAGGACTATCCTCCCTACAGAAAGTGATGCCCTTAGCTAGTCTCGCTGGTGTAGAGGGTGCAATTCATGGAACGTCTGCTAGTCGTGAGGGTGAAGAACTGTCTGGAGCGGCTATTGGTGGAGGACTAGGAGCTGTAGCTGCTGGTGCATTCGCTGGTGCAGGACCATTGATACGTCGAGTAAGATTAGACAAGGCACGTAAGGGACCGCAGCTTGCAGATGCAGTAGAGTTAGATAAGACAGTATCGCGAGAAGCTGCATCTATGGGTAACATTACTAGACAAGAGCTAGAAGAGATAGGAGAACTTAGGGGAATCGACAAGAAGAACCTTAACGACTACCTTAAGACATTCAAGGCTCAGTCAGCGAATCCCGAAGAAGAGATTAAGAACATAGTACTAGACCTTAGGAAGAATAAGCTACGAGGACAGAAGTTACGAGAAGCTGGTGTTGAAGAGAATAGGATACCCATACTTACAGACCTAGCAGACTTCATAACTGATGGTAAGTTCCAAGCGCGGATCTTCGATACTAAGTACGGTTCTAATGCAGAACTGATTATAGATAATATGAGTAATGCATACAATAAGTTCACAGTTAGTGTAGCTACTGTAGCGCAGAAGAAGAAGGACTTACTAGGGAAGATGAAGAAGCAGAATGTATCTTCTGAGGATCTGATTAAGAAACTAGAGAGTAATCCTGTTAAGGGTGAAGCTCCTGTTGTTACTGAGTGGCGTAATGTATTCGAGCAACTAAGACAGCAAGCAGTTAAGATGGGTGTTAATATTGAGAAGAGAGCAAACTATGTTCCTCACTACTCCGTAAGTCCTGCCCAGTACATTGCAAGAGTACAAGATAAGGTAGGTCAAGCAAGTAAGTTAGTAGGGAAGAATGCTTCTAAATTTACCTCTGCAGATATAGTGAAGATCTCTAACGAGATGCCAGAGTTAATGGATGCTCTAGCTATGCAAGGGGGACGTAATATCCGCATAGCTCTAGAGAATAGTAAGTCTGGAGCAGGTTCTGAAGGAATAGTTAAGATGTGGCATAGAAGTATGGCAGACCTTATGGACACAGAACAAGTGGGACAGAAGATAGCTACACAAGCTAAGAGTGCTCTTCAGAGAGGGAGAGTTGGTATGCCCGACTTCGTTAGAGAGAAGGATATCACTAAGCTACTAAGCGGATGGACACACTCTACTTTCAGACATGCCTTCTTAAAGGATGGACTGGGTGAGCTTGGTGGGATTCAGAAGCAGTACCAAGAAGCCGGACTAGAGAATGCGGGTAGATATATAGAGACGCTACGTAAGGATCTTACAGGAGAGTGGAGAGATAGTTCCAATCTTATGTATAGAATGCGTAGAGGACTCAATCAGTGGAAGGATAAGAAGCAAGTCGAACTAGAGACAAGAGCACTTAACCTAGAGAAGCAGGGGAAGATGCCCGAAGCTAGAGCGTTAAGGGCTAGGAAGACTGCTGGACAATTAGTGACTGGACTAGTTAATACTAATAATCTATATCCATACTACTTAGGTCTTAGGCCAGATGCTGCATTACGTAACTTAACACAGCCAATAACTATGTCTCTACCCGAACTGGGAGGAGGAACATACTCCGTTGCTAAGGGAGTTAAGGCATATGCACGAGCAGCTAAGCAAGTAGACGAGATCTTAACAGATCCGAAGACACTACAGAAGGAAGGACTACTTCCAGGTAAGTGGACAGGGGAAGCTAAGGATGAACTATATAATGTAATGGAGAGTAAGCTTCAGGGTAAGCCTAAGGAGTTCATAGATAAGGCACATGATGCTGCTATGTATATGTATACTAGATCTGATATCATTAACAGATACGTCACTAAGAATCTCTCAGAAGATCTTGCAGAGGACTTAGCTAAGGGAGTTAAGGGTGCGGAGAAGTTCGTACGTAACTTACCCCTATCATACAGGGTTGCTATGCAGAAGAATCCAGATAAGACAGCACACTTAATTAAGCAGTACATGCTATCTTCTACTCAGTTTAACTATAACAGAATATCTATGAGTGAGTATGGTAGAACTATGGGAGGACTATTCAGTATGTTCTCTAAGTGGCCTACTACTATACTAGGAGATATCCGTAGTGGTGTACAGCGAGGGAAAAGTGGAGACTTAGAAGCTTCTATGGCAGCTACTAAGGGATTCCAGCGCTACGTAGCTCCTTATATAGCAGTTAAGCTAATAGGTGCTATGACTGATGATGAAGAACAGCATCCTGCAGTAAAGGCACTTACTCCTAAGGTGTCCTGGACTCCTGGTTCCTCTCTTAAGTCCTTCACAGATCCTGCCTCATTCGCTACTCCACCTGCATTTGATATTGCTGGTGAGTTAGTTCGCGGTGCTCAGTCCTTCGGACGGGCTGTTGAAGAAGGGGAAGATCCTATTGATGCTATTAAATGGAAGAGTATAATAGATAAGGGTGCTGCATTGCTCCCATTAACAACATATGGTAAGGCGGCTCTTAGGGGGGACAAGATGTTCTTCAATGGAGAATTGCTACCATTCAACGAAGAAGAGTAGATTATGTTAACAATTGTATTAAAGGCATTAACTGGCATTGGAATGAAGCTTCTAAGTGAGAAGCTTGTGATGGAACTGATTGTGTGGGCTATGGGTAAGCTTGTTAAGTCTACTAAGAATAAGTGGGATGATGAATTGTATAATCTTGCAGTAGAGAAACTAGACTAGTGACTGTGCCTATAGTCTTGATGCTTCTCTATAAGCAAGAAGCGCATCATACAACTATGATTAGCCATTAGATCTAAACTGTCATTAACTCTCATTCCCAGAGGGAGTGCGTCCCAGTAGGTATATTGGCTTATGGAGCTACGTATTCCTAAGTCTGCTTCTACCCTAACTGCTCTCATATAACTTCTCCTGTAGTAAGTGGGTACTTATATTCATGAACTCTCCTTTACACATAGGATCGGAATAACTATCATATCCTTGCTGACGGTACATGTAAGCAGCTCCCCAACCGTAGGCTCCCCGACCGTAGGCTCCCCATACCATTCTAATTGCTCTCACTCTCTCTTCTCCTTACTCTCTATATTACTAAGCTTAATAAGTCTACGCTCTAACTTCGCAACTCTATCACTAAGTTCAGTATACTGCTTCTCCATCTCTGATACTATGGGAATCAGCTTACCCACATACTCCTCTATCCTCTTCAGTCTGTCATCTGCATCCATCTTCTCCGCCTCCTTCTGCTTCTTGTAATGATCGAATGAATATACGTTACTCACCTTCTGCTCCCCAAGAACCTAGTAGTATACCTAAGTTCATGAATAGAAGTACATCCGTATAAGTATAGGGTTTCACCTCGCGCCAATAGTCTGCGGTCAGGTTGAAGTACTCTACGTCAACTGCTAATTTACTTCCATTCATATCTGATCCTTATCTTCGCAGGTCTCTACTGCTCTTATACTAAGTAATGCATTCATACTCTCTCCATTTCTCATCAAGTAGTAGACGATGCATACTCTTACCCTTATCCGTCCGATCTGAGAGACAATCGAATCCCCTCTGTCTAGTCATATAGACCAATCCCCAACCGTAATGACCTGGACTATACCTATACGTGAATACTGTACTTGTTAAACTATCCGAGTTCATATCCATCAACCTCTTACTTGTCTGTTGCTTACACTATTAACCGAGTAAGTAATATCTTACTGCTCTCTATCCGCCTCTACCCGTTATCCCTACACTCCTCCCTTATTGCGCGGCCTATCCATAAAGGCATAGGATCTCCATAGGAATAATACAGGAATTCATGCCGTTCATTTCCGAACATATGAAATTTACTACCTGTAGCGTTCATAGGTTACCCCAACAGATAGTATCGTACTAAGTACTCTAATTCTGATAGGTCACATGCCTTAGTGAATGTAGCGTAAACTACTCCACCCTCGCTACCATGTTCAACTATCTTCTCATACTGAATACTAGCTACATCGTATAATGCGGGATTAGCTTCTACCATCACTCTGTATCTCCTGTTAGGGGAGCAAGTAGATGTGGGCTGTAGTGCGATCTTAGTACCACGCTTAATCTCTGGCTCCTCTGCGTCAGTTAGAGAGTCTGCTAATCCTACATAGATTACTCCCTTATCGACACTTCTCTTCAATACTGCATCCTCTGATACTCCACCATATGATGAATACCATCCTGTCGTACTCCATGGAATTATACTTACACTCATTTCTTACTCTCCTCTTACTTGTCTGTCTTCTTCAATTTACGTATCTCACTTCTTAATTCCCCACGCTTCTCATGAGGCATTCCTAGCATCTGCTTATTCAGTTTACTTGCTTCCTTCAGCTTCTTCCAACTATCTCCCCTATTAACTCCATCATGGAAGCTATGCCTAAGAGGAGTAGGCGAACTGAACAGCTTAATAGCAGACAGTTCCCCTAACCCACATTCAGCCTCACAGTCTAACTTGTCTGGGCGATTGTCTCGCTCATTCAACTCAGTCCATACATGGCCGCATTCTTCACATTGATAGTCATCTGATATGTATGACATTAATATGTCTCCCGTAGATATATCCGTAAAGGGAAGTAGTTTCCATACTGCATGGAGTAGAGTGCGCGAGTCAGTCCTGCATCTATATGTGTCATAGGAATTCTCAAGTGTCTTGTTCCATCTACTTTCTCTACTACGCTCTTAGCTTCCATTTAGTATGTCTCCTACTCAACTATGTAAATAGTACAACAGTAAGATTAAACTTACAAGTAAATTAATAATATAGTTCCAGATTAGCGGATAATCCCTACGAGAACAGACATATACACAGCCTAGTAGCTCACCCAAGAACCACGTAAGTAGGAATAAGAAGGACAATCCATCTACGTTACCCAACTTAACTGTCTCTATAAGCTGGAATACCCCACAGATAGATAGGAGAAATGCTGATGTGTACCCCAAGACTCTCATCGTCGCTGCTCTGTATGCTTCTCTAAGTGTAGCCAGCGATTTATACACACACCTCTTCCATATAAGTCTACGACTCCTCTGGTTCGCGGAGTCCCGACCATATAACCAACTCCCCAATCCCAGAATCCAGGTGAGCGTCCTGTCAGATCGAACACTGTACTTGTTAAATTGCTTCCATTCATTCTACGTTCTCCTTATCATCTACTTCTTCAATCACTATATCCCCAGTGAAATGATACCCACAGCCTAACAAGAATAGCTTGAACTCCTCTAGAACAGCGGATAAGGATACTTCTTCTGTAGTTAACTCCATAGTAGACGTGTCTGTCTTATGTGTAAACTTGATCTCATGCATATGATTAATCTCCTTGCTTGTTGATGGGAACCAATAAGGCCTCTGCAAACCACGCGGGGATCAGATCATACTCCTCAGATGCTGTGAGTAATTTCTCGAAGGTACTATCTAAGATATAAGTCTTCCCATAGTCTGAAGGCGTTCTACACACCCTCCCACAGGCTTGTATTAGATGCTTCAAGGTCTGCCAAGTATACCACTCTGGATCTTGCTCTGACTTCCACTTAACGGCTCCATCGTCTAAGCTGAGCCAGGGTACCTTAGCGATACACTGCCACCTAGCTACATCATAGTCTAGACTGACTCCCTCATACATTCCACTTGCCACAAGCACACTGCCCTTCGTGGGGGAAGATGACTTAAACTGTTCGAACTTAGCGGTCTTGTCCCATTCAGAATGGAAGATGAACCTATCATCTCCTCCGAGTACTGTTCTTAGGTACTTAGCTTGCGTATACGTAGTATGTACGAATCCCTTCTGAGACTTGTGCGTATCTGCTAGCTCTAGAATTGCGTGCGCGACTTCCTCGCTTCTGCTCTTCAACTTACTATGAACAACAGGAACTCCATTATCACTTATGTAGATAGGTCTGCGGCCATATGGTATGGGACTCTTACATTCTAAGTACTTGACTCTCTTCCTATCAAGTCCTAAGTCCTCAATATCCTTTCTACTAATGGTAGCTGATAAGAGTATTATCTTCTCTACTTGACCGCGAGGCCATAATGTGTCTGGGTAGTTACGTATATCTATTGGCGTAAACTTCAGAGCGGGAGCTTCGACCTCATCACCTCTCTTCACGCGTAGTCCTTCAACTACGCCTCCCCCTTTCCACGGTCTCCTAACTTCTTCAAGTATGAACCGAGGCTGGCCATTCCTTAGACTGTAGTAGTATTCTACTAAGTGTGCAGGAGCCTTAGCCATTTCCATGTCTTCTATCCACTTCTTCATACTGTCTGCGTCTGTCCACGAATCTGGATAGTGGAACTTATGCTTCCAGGTATATGCACTGTGCTGTTCCTGTAAGAAGGGTAAGACGTTATGTGCTTCATCTACTATGAGTACATCTCGTGCTCCTGTCCTACCTCTGCTACGCTTATCTTGCTGCAGTTTCATCGCATACATGTGGTAGTTAGTAAGTCCCACGCGACCTCTGTTGAATTGGGCATTATCTCTGTTGTATGGGCACCCTCTACATCTTGTGCGTAGATCCTGGCTGCATGTACTTTTCCTATTATTCTCTGTACAGGAATATGTTCTAACCCCTTTCACCCCTATTGTTGATGGGTGGTTCTTCTGTATCTGATCTACTAGTACATTGTTGGGTACTATGTATCTTGCTGAATTACTCCAGTTAGCTATTGTCAATGCGAGTGCTTCTTTACCACTAGCGGTTGGTGCTATCCCTACGAATACGTCATAGTTACCCCAGTCATTCTCAATCTCAGTTAAGAACTCAGACTGAACAGGACGCGGTGTGTCGTACACGAAGTGTGATAGGATACTCAACTTACTTCTCTCCTTGTAGTTCGCCGTATAACGCTGACACTAAGTCCCTCGTAGTGTAAATAGTGTGGTGTGACAAGGGAAGTCTCCTTGTCATAGTTCCGCTATCGGGATACCACATGTAGATTCCTGGTGCTACTGTCTTATCAAAATCTTCAATAGTCTTACCATTCATATTACTGATCTCCTTGTAGTTCACCTACTAAGCCTCTCCATAGTCCTATTAACGACATGAAACGTAAGCCTGCATTTAATACTGCATAAGGCTCTACTACTTCTGCTATAATCTCCTCTGCTCCCATTATTGTATGTCCTCAGGTTCAAGTCCTATCACCTCTAGAATAAATAATTGGTATATACTGTTCTCTGTTGAGAAGGTATATGATTCTGTATCGAGCAATGTAACTGGTGTAGTAATCACTTTCAGTGTACGTACTTGAATGTTAGCTGGATCTAGATCTGCAAGCTCTTCAGTCTCTTCTTCATTTAAGAGGTCAGTGATGTCCATACTCTCACCTACTAGGAGGAACTTCTCTCCTATTGTGGGAAGGTCGAATGTGTAGCCCTCATACTCATTTTCTGAGAGGTTGGAATGCTTACTTGACTTCTTCTTAAGTATCACTTTATACATAGAGTACTCTTCCTCTTCTTATCTGTTCACCAGTTACCCAGCTGTTGCTTGTCTGTTGAGTCCTGTAATTGGACTATGTATGATAAGTCTACCAATTACCCTTGCTGCCACGCCAGCCTGGACCTCGCTTAAATGTCGTCGATGACATCCTCTTCTCCCAGTCTGCAGCATCATATTCTTCTATTCCCATACCTGATTCTATTATGTCAGGTACTTCATCTGCTGCTGAGAGGTTACGTATGATCTCTACTTGTGTCTCTGTATTCTTATCTACCCATATATATATTGGCACCTTGTCTTTCTCCTATTCTATATACTATCAGTTGCATGCTTAACTGTTGCGTAACTATCTAGAGCATAACTCGCGCTTGTAATTCACGACATACGGTCCACGGATGCGTGAACAAGTGACCGCCAAGGCGCGTTATAGTCTGGCGCGGCTCGATGTATTCGTGTACAACGAAGATGCCCCTACGAGAGAAGGCTACCCCTGCTAAGTTCTTACTGTTCATTTACGTACTCCTCTCACTTCAAGCATACCTCACTTCGTTCTCTATGCGAACATATCTGTACTGTCGTTTCATCGCAAGCAGCGTCCGCTATCTGGATCGTATATCCCACCCCGAGCTGTACATGCAGACTTAGCAATGTCCTTACCCAATTGACCACTACCCCCTCCTGTCTCACATCTCTGCAAGCAAGCTAAGAAGCCTAGAACTATTACTGTGTTAATTGATAGTATTGTACTTAGTCTCATTACTCGTCTCCCTCTTCTTCATCATCTGTTGTTAGTATATCACTGTCGAAGTCCATCTCGAACTCCACATCCTTAATGCTTACATTATTCAACTCTTCGTGTATCTCTTCTAAGAGTTCATTAATATCCTCACTGTAGAATGATCCAGTATGTAGCTCACCTTCTCTATCTGTCAGTTCTATGACGGCATATCCCAGCTCGTAGAATCTAGTCAGTTCTAGTAGTCTCTCTAAGTAATCTCTCAACTGCGTAACTCCCACCTAAGCCGTGGAGGGAAGCCGAGAGCAACACAATGTCCTTGATAGTTCGCGCTAGTAGCTCTCCATCCTTTCTTCTCGTTCATATATCCAGCTCCCCACGAGGCCGCTCCTGCATACGTTGGGAAGATACTTATCTGTGTTGTTTCCATTTACTCTCTCTCTCGTTAAGGTTCTTCTGTCGCCATCTTCACAATAGCTCGACCTATATACTCCGCGTCTACATCATCGTCCTTCTCATAGTCGAAGTCCTTAGATACATTCTGCCATACTACTGGAGTAATTTCAAGCACAATCTGACAATCTAATGCAGCAAGCATAACTCCTTGACTCTTCGTGGTATTATTGCTGCCTCTTCTATAGGGTAACTTAGATACATCTTCTATTGCAATGACATCTATGGGATCTGTGAACTCTTCTACCATACATCTTCTAATGGCTTGGAGCCTCTGATACACATCCATACTGCCCTTACCCTGTACTTCGATGATTCCCTTATCAATTAGCTTACCCTTCTCATATATAGCATACCCTGGATCTGATGCGCTACTTGCACATGAGGGATCTAGCGCGAGCATGGTACCCTTGAGTATCTTATCGCGATGCTTACGTACTCTCTTCATGAGTACATCCTTATCCCTTTTATGCTTACTTGCGCGGGATCTTCTCTTAACTCGTGCCATTACTACCCTCTCCTAATCCTTGATGCAGTTCCGTTGTTATAGGGAAGAGATGCTCTCCTACTAGCTGTTTATATATTCCCTTAGAGTAGACAACGGATAACAGACCTGCCATACCCTCTCCTATCGGCTTATTGTTACTTAACTCTTCGTAGTCTATAATGATAGGAATACTGTTCACGATCTACACTCATACCAGGTCTCATCAGCTGGCCAGCAGGGCATTAGTATCCTCTGAGTTAAGAAATAGCAGCTATCTACATTTCCCCGATACGCGTCCATATATCCTTCTCCCCAGTTGTGGTATCCATGGCCTCTCAGTTGTGTTATAATCCGTGCTCTCATGATCTATACCCATACTCTTCCCACTTCTCCTCAAGTATCCTACGATTCATATTCCTACCATTATCGAAGAGGTCACTACGAAAAGTATCCCCCTTCTGATTCTCCATATAACCGCTTCCCCAGTTCCCTGTTCCCGCAATTCTCCAGCCCGAGAAGAATACCTTACTTGTTAAGTTGATACTATACATACTATCACGTCTCCTTCTCTACAGTTTACTTGCAAGTTGGACTACTGCTTGTCCCATCTGCTTAGCATCTTCTTCATCAGTACTCTTCCTGAAGTCGTCACCAAGTTCTCCCTGCCATACTATTGGATGTATCTCCATACTGTACGACCACTTAGTGTTAGCAATTATAACGCCAACAGCCTTAAGTAACTTCATATAGCTACTTACTATCGTCGCTTTATTCGGAGTATGTATCAGTTCCATTACAAGTACATCAGCCTCTGCAAGCTTCTCGATAGATTCCTTAATGCTCTTCAGTCGCATGTTGAAGGTTCTTCCCTTAGCCTTCCAGCTACCACTCTTCTTACATACGCCATTTACATACATAGCCCAGCCACCATACTGTCCAGGATCTATGACTAGCATCTTCCCTTCAAGTACATTCTTCTTATTATACTTAAGCTGCATCATGAACTTCTTATAGTGATCTTCTGCTGTAGGCTCTCGCTTCTTGCTTGCTGTCTTCTTCTTAGTCATTACTATCTCCGGTCCCTGTTAAGATCATGACGGGTACATGTATCTGTCTACTTAACTTCTCTTCTCTCTTCTCCCTAAGTATCCAACCGGACATACTCCTATCCCTATAGTACAGTCCCCTAGTATGGTCCCATCCTTGCTGTCCCTGCATATAACCAGATCCCCATCCCCACCATCCTGAATGGTAGTGATATGTAAATGTACTAAAGGTAGTACTAGTTGCGTCCACTATTCTCTCTCCTACTCTTGTTCATATTCTGCAGCAATCATTGCATCTTCAATCGCATCATAATCCTCAACCTTAACTTCCGCTAAGTTAGTCACGACTTGTCCCTCTCCTGCTAGGGGGATGTCGAATCCTATAGCCTCATTCAGCATATCATAAGCTACGCGTTCAATCAAGTCATTTACTACATCTGCATCTTCTGGTCTTATCTCTATAATCATCTGGTCATGCCAGTCAGGAATAACGGGATACCATTCAATCTCTCTCTCGTCTAGGAGATCTGCAACTATCCTCATGAAGATTACGTGACAGTCGTGCCCTGTACTCTGACAGTTCTGATTCACTACATCCTTCAGCTTCCTCTCATCTAATCCCACAGGTCTGCCAATACCATTGAAGAACCAGCCACCTCTACTCTTCATCTCTTCATGTAGTTCCTTCTCGAACAGTTTAACTCCATCGAACAGTTCCCAGTACGTTTCTATAATCTGCTTGACTTCATTGAACTTAAGCCTTACACCCAACAGCATGAGTGTTCTCCATATCTTACCAGCACCAGCGCCATAACTAGACGCGAGTACTACAACCTTAGCAATAGATCTCTCACGCTTACACTTCTTCTTAGTTGCTAGTATAGCTTCTACTGTTGGATTGTACGGATCATATCCATGACTCTGCAGTACACTTCCTATGACGGGTAACTGTGCTCCTACGAATAAGTACACGTCATTATCAAGAGCATCTGCTCCGTATAAACTATCAAGAGTATCATCCTTAGATAGCTCTGCTAAGACTACTTGCTCTAAACTATTATGGTCTATCTCATACCACACGTATCCCTCTCGGGGTAGCCACGGTCTTGTCGTACCATACGATGCAGGGACTTGCTGTAGGTTAGGTTCCTTACCACCCAGTCTCCCTGTTAGAGTTCCTGGTACATTGTATCCTGGATGTATCGTGTATATATCTTCTTCTTCATTATACTGTAGTAAGTCCAAGTAAGCATTGACATATGATAATTCCTTGTCTGCCTTATTAAACTTAACGAAGGGTTCTCCTGCACTCCCGAACTGCTTAAGTGCATCTCCACTTGTGGGTAACAGTCCACTGTCTGTTGTGGGTAGCGCGACTTCTGATAGGGTGCCTGGGTGTATCTTAACTTCTCCAGGGAACTTCTTACCATTAGGCTTAACTGTTGCTTCCTTACTTATCTCATAGTCGATCATACCACTATAGTAGAATAGAGAACGTAACTGATCCCCACTGTTGGGATTGAATCTGAACTTGGGTAGTTCTAGGTTCATGATTGCATGTAGTTTCTCTTCCCATACTAGCCAGTCCTTGCGAATCTCGCGCCTCATGACATTTAACTTATCACGCTTCTCATTCCAGTTAATCCAGTTCTTAGATACTGCTCCGTCCTTCTTAAGTCTCTTAGGTTCAGTCCCTAGCTTAGGCTTCTTCTTGTATCTAGGAGGCTCCTTAGCTCTATGCTCATTCTCTATCTCTAAGTGATACTCTGCAATCCACTCTCGTAAGTCTGTGTGGTTATATATCTCTAATCTAGCTTCTTCTATCTCTGCTTCTAAGACCTTACCATGCTGCTCTAGTAGTTCCTTATCAATTACAATGCCACGTATCTTAGCTTCTATAAGTAGTTCTGTTATCCTTCGCCAGTCTATATCAATGTATCGTTCTAGTGTCTTGAATCCTACAAGTACGGGTAGTAGTATCTTCTTATATAGTAAGTAAGTAGACTCACAATCTAGCTTACAATAGTGTCCTAGTATAGGGGAGGGCGCACGCCACATCTGGCTCTTATCTGCGCGTGGCCTCTTCTTGGGATCTTCGTGGTATTCATTATCTTCTACCCAGAATGTATACCTTTTACTATAGTCGTCGTCTGATTCCTCTTGCTTCTGCTTGATTCCACCCTTGACATACTTATGTTCTATTAACCAGTTATCTAACTCTACTTCATTAGTTACTTCCCACTCTAGTAGATCTACTTGCGCACTCTTCAGTCCCCACTTCTGGTTCTGCATACCCTCTGTTGCTAAGAATCTGTATAGGGCATACGTACACTGTTCCCATGTGGGTACTTGTACGTTGAAGTATATACAGTCTCTTGTTAGGAATCCGAAGTCGAAGAATACATTGTGTGCTATGATATGTCCACTTAGTTTACTTACTTGCTGCAGTAAGAACTGATAGGTATGCTCGGGTAGGTTCTGTATGTCGAAGTATACTCTACCCTTAGACCATGCTAGTCCTATTCCTACTATACGTGTAACATCTGCTTCGTATGGGATAGCGAAGTCTGTGCCTCTAGTCTCTAGGTCTAACGCAACAGTCTCCCCTTCGTCAATAGAAGAGAAGACTTGCATGATATCGCTTCGATTGTATACTCCTTCGAGCAGTAGATCGAAGTCTACGTCCTCTCGTACAGGGGAATGAGAGGGCTGTAATAGTGCGAATGCTAATCCTTGATCGTAGCTTGTAACCCATTTATTACTCATTATGTTACAGCTCCCCAGCTAAGTTGCATTAAGATGTGAGCTACAATTAAGTAGCCCACGGTATGTGTCTGCTTACTTCTTCTGACCTGTATAGGCCATGTCGAATAACGACACGACAATCTTACCATACTGGTCTGCTGCTGGTAGTAAGTCAGCATCAAACTCAATGATAGTATTACCACTGTCTTTCCACTGCTTAACTGCACCTACACCTAGCATCTTCTGATTAGGGAACTTCTCCTTAAGAGCGATTGATGCCTCGTTCTGGGGTAAGTGATCTACTCCTACCTTAACGAAGGTCAAGAACTCTGGAGCTGCTCCTCCACCCCCTGCGTTACGTCCTGCGTTACTGTTACTTCCTTGCTGATTACGTCTTCCGTATTGTCCAGCCATAATGTTACTCTCCTTCTCATGAGTTTCGTAATGGGAGTAGACCATCTACTATCCATTAACTGTTACTCGTATATTATCTCAGCATCCCGAATTGGATGTTAAGGTCTTTTCTGCCTCGTCTAAGCGTAGTTCGTAACAGACCAACCGGAACATAGGCTTACTGTAGTTTAGACCGTATAGTTCCTTGTGTGTCGCCCAGGAGGTATGTTCGCGTAGTATATTAGTAGTATCTGTATTCATAGCGTATCTCCCAGTTTACGTAGTGATCCATAGGTTGAGACTCTCTGCCCATCCCGAAACCCAACACTAGGATAGGAAGGTGAGGATACTCTCCCTCTAGTATAGTTGCTTCCATTTACTCTCTCCTACTTGTCTGCTTACTCCTGTACGGGCGTATACTGGTTACGTATCTGCTAGTACATCTTCAGACCATCCATCGAAGTCTAACTTCCCTGCTTCATACTTGTCACACGTCTTAGAGAAGGGACAGTAGTCACAGCTACTATAGTTCATACTACTACCATCAGGCTTCAATGTCAAGGGACGTGGACCTAATTCCTTACGTTCTTCCATAGTACTAATCATCTCATAGTACTTGCGTATCCCGTCCTTCGTAATGTCAGTCTCTCTGAGTTGAGAGTCAGGCTTGGCCGCATCTCTATAGTGGAGGGTATCGTCAAGCCATGTGAGTTCGAATCCTTTAAGAGCTGGTCTAGTATTCTTAAACTCTCCACTTGTAACTCCATACTTAGCTTCGAGTTCTGCTTGTGGAAGTCCCCTGTCTGCTTCAGGAACCTGTATCTTAGTAAACTTATACTTAGCCTGACCTGCTCTCTTACCCGTCTTATAAACTCCATTACGATCTCTCCTACCATAAGTGTATTCTAACTTCTCACTACCAGGAGTACCATACTTAGGTACTATATTCATAGCGAAGTCTGGTCCCGTGTAATTCATCTGACTGTTGTACCATAGCTGATAGGGAATATCAAGTGCCATGCTGTACTGTGCTGACTGTACTAAGTGAGGAAACTTAGGCTCGTCTTCTAAGACTACTGATCTGAATGTCCAGAAGCTGCACATTAACTTAAGTTCTATTCCTTCTACAGGCTTACCCGTCGCATCACATAGTACAATGTCTGGTCTACCCGTTACCTTCGTACCATTCTCTGTCTTCCACATAGAAGGGATCTCTTCTTCTCGAAGTATCTTACCCTCGTATCCCGACAAGTTTAACCAACTATACCAAGCATCTTCATTAAGATTACCAGCAGAGAACATCAGCTGCTTAACCTCATCAGCTTCTAATTGAGGAGTATCGTATATCTCTGAGTGGAGTGTGGGCGAACCCTTGAGTCTCGCGTATGTCTTCCTGTGACACTCACCAGCTACGTTACCATCGGGTAATAGTATACCACTAGAACCTCCGCGTAAGTTACCTGCCTTCTTCTTCTCAGCATCGTTACCCTGAGTAGCTGCTGCTCTTATACCCTTAAGCATTAACTCATGTATGTTGATTCTGTTACTCATAGTAAGTCTCCTCTCACACGTCAAGTACTGTGAATGCGTAAACTAGTATTGCTATTATAATTATTGTCGCCAACATACTGTCTCCGTTTCTTGTCTGTTAATATCCCAATAGTTCATACTCCAAGCTAGTCTTGTCTCGTAAACTGAAGGCGAACGCCCAGAGAAGTCTAGTACCCTAACAGTTCGTATTCATAGTATTGATGTCCCTGCTCGTATGCTGCACCGTCGTCTGGTAGCATAGAGTTCATGATACTAGCTGGCTCTCCGCTTGTCAAGTACTCATCTCTGTGATCTTGACCTAGTGAACAGTGTCCTAATTCGTGGAAGACTACCCAACGTACTAACCACGTATCCTCTGCGTGCTTGTCGTACCACTGTATGCTTATCTCTATATTCTTAGTGATCCTACTATCAGATACGTGAATTAGACATCTGCCCACTACTGTAGGATCTTCTATGTACGCTAAGTACACGGGCGCGTGCATTCCATACTCACCCGTTCTCTCTTCAAACGCCTGGACATACTCTGCTAACTCTTCAGAAGTCTTCATTGCTTCTATCGGAGTATCTTCTGCTACATAGTATACTCTTCTGTCTACATGTAGAGTACATGATGATAGGAGTAGTGCTACTACTATGAGTAAGGATCTCTTCATGATGTCTTCTTATCTGTTATCTGTATTAACTTAGTTGCTGCTAGTGTCAGTAGTATAGGAATTAATGCAGACCATAGTATAGTGTTCTTAGTTAAGTAATGTGCGAATAGAATTATTGAACTGAATGATCCTAAGAATCCTAATATATATATCATTGCATACTTCATTCTCTAGCCTCCAAGTACTGCGTTAAGATGGAAGAGCGCACCTGCAGCTCCTAATATGATTCCTATACCAATGTAGCATAGTCGTACTGACATGTCTACTACCTTCTTACTTCCACCTATTAGGAAGTAACCCAGCAGTGCACCCAATGCGGTATATCCCAGCTTCCTTTTCCTAGTTAGTGACAGCATGATACCTCCGTTAAGATCCTAACGAGTACAAGTGACTGTACCCTTAACTTATTTATATCTAGTATACTCATTTACTTACTCTCCTTATATATATGATACATGTTTACTATATGTGAAGCTCCTCCGAAGCAGCTCCAAGCTCCAATAACGAACGGAGTGTTCATACCGCTATGTACTCCCGCACTAAATGCTAGTATTCCAAACGAGAGAAGTAACCCTCCTACAAGGAACCCGACACTTATGCCTAGGAAGAACATTGCCCGAGCCATTTACTTACTCTCCTTCTACGCTCTTCCGTACATGATGTAAGAAATGCGTGCGATCATTATTCTCTATCATCACAGATGTCACAGTATTCTGTTCCTTCTTCTACAGTAGCACCACAAGATACGCACTCTGTATCCCTACTGTCCTCTATGCTAGAGTTCTTCGGGAGTACGGGACGATTCCTATCTACAGCCCAGTGAGCATCACTTGCTTCTCTCATCTTCTTCGCTATCTCTTCTACACTGTATCCTCTGTAGTCCATACCAGTCTCTGCGTCTACTTCATGCTCCTCACGCTCAACTAGTTGCGTAACATGAACATGCCGATCATCACTGCCCAATCCCCTGACCTCATGTTCAACGAGGAACATCAAGCAACATGCTGCGTGGCTTAAGTGAGACAGTCCACTCTCTTCATCTAAGTTAACACCATTCATGTGCGCTGTCAAGTGTCTTAGTGCTGCTCCATATAGTCGTGACCAATCGAATCCCTTGCGCCAATTATGACTTCCGGTCTCTATGAATTCATTGAGAGTTCCTAAGATATTCCATTGCTCGTTCAAGACCTTCGAGAGTATCGTCAAAGTACCCGAGGCCGTTGTTGCACCTAGGACAAAGGATTCCCCTGACGCGTCCGCTGGCATGACAGTGGTCTGTGTGGTATCTATCGGCTGTCCTGGTACATATAGCACAGGCTCCATCTTGTTCTGCCAGTAACCTATCCCATTGCTCCAGTGTGATTCCGAACTTTCGTTGGAGGGCGGTACATCGTGTTCTACGCTTCTGTGCTTCTGTTCGTGGTTTAGTAAGTCGTCGCTGTCTATCATACTCTGCGAGTCTTTTCTTATTCCGTTGCCGATAGTCTCGCTGGTACTTAGCGACCTTCTCTCTGTATTCTGGGGAGTTCTTCTTGAGCCAGGATTCATAACACGAACCACATAACCCCCTTGCCTGTACTTTCCTATCTGGATGTGTACATCGTACTGTAATAGCCATTGCCTTAATTCCTTCTCCTGGATCTTAGTATACTTCGCTGCTCCGAATGTGAGAACCTTACTCACTTCTGTTAGGAAGTCTACTGATAAGAGTTCCATCCGTACCTTATCTGTATCAAACTTCAGAGCGTGGCCGCTCTGTGCATCTGAGCTGTCAAGCTCAAGGGCAATACTTGCATCGCTACTATGTGAGGTACTCTCAAGAGCGTGGCCGCTCTGTGCATCTGAGCTGTCAATCTCAACATCTACTCTGCCATCTATATCCTTAACTATCTTCTTATGTATCATTTACTCTGTCTCCCAAGTCAAGTAGTTTACCTCTAGTAATATTGTCCGAGGCAGTCCTGTGACCTTACCCATCACGACCGCGTGGTATAAA
>Ga0255048_10000533_pt1 | contig 29098 bp, 9 predicted proteins | sample JV7_2_2_MG_FD_183619 | JGI IMG/M metagenome (GOLD analysis project Ga0255048, IMG submission 183619) | Seawater microbial communities from Jervis Inlet, British Columbia, Canada - JV7_2_2 | ecosystem: Environmental > Aquatic > Marine > Inlet | place: Canada: British Columbia | collected 2016-10-06
TTACCTTATAACTATAGGCAATTGATGGCTCCTGTTGATGATACTATCACTAAGGATCAGGCATGGGAAATGAGAATGTTAAATTCCAAAGAAGGTATTGAAAGATTACAAGTTAAACTTGAAAAAGAAAGAGAAGCTGAATTAATTAAAATTATTAAAAAAAGTGGTAATGCTGCGATCAAAAGTATTATAACAAATACAGGTAAAATTATTAAAGGTAATAGTTTATCAGTAGATGACGGTGTTATTAAATATAATAATAAAGAAGTATCATTAAAACAAATAACACTTACAGATGAAAAGAATTTAGAATATCTATTAGCTTTAGCACCTAAATATTATGCACTTAAAAAGGCATGGAAAACGGTAAGAAATAAAGAAATGAAGACAAAATCTTTTTCTAGTGTTGCTGATCCTAATGTTAACATGGAGAAATTCATTGAGTTCTTATCTGGTAAAAGAGGTGTAGGTCAAACTGCAGTACATATTACACACCATCAATTAGCAATGGCTGCTAATATAAAATATAATGATGATGTAGAATCGTATTGGATATTTGATCATAATAAAATTGATGGGAACGCTAGTTTTGCAGGCAAGAAAGATCAAGATGGTGAATGGATATCTGAAACATTATCCGGATTTGTAAATGCTTATGTTGATATTGCAGCAGATCCATATGTATTTGATATGAATGCTGGTAATAAAACAGCTAATATGATATTAATGTTAGTTCGTTCTGGAGCAAGTGTGCCGTGGATCACTAAATTTGTATCTCAACCTATCATTAAAGATTATATTCAAGCTCAACGTGTAAATGAATCTTTATTTAATAAAGCAGTTGGAATGCGGATTCCATTCAAGAATGTTATTGTTAAACAAGTGATTGAAAAGAAATATGGTTTAGATGATGTATATTTTGCTAAAGTTTTAGGTAAACCTGAGAATGATGATGATCCTAAAAAGTTTATTTATGAAATAAATGATGACGCAGATAAAATCATAAAAGATGATTTATTTAAAGATTATCATAATAGTGAGGATAAAGCGGAAAAAGAAAGGTTAATAATTGAAAAAGATAATGTATATGATGAAGCTAAAGGCTCAAATGAACAAAGATGGAGAAGAATTAAAGAGTTAAAAGATAATGGTTTATTTAGTGAGGAAAAGTTAGGTCAATATATATTAAGTAATACTTTAACAGAATTAAAAGAAGATACTGGTCTTGAATCAATTAGTGATATTACACCTAATGTATATAACGAAGTACAACAGTATATATTAGATATGTATTTAGAATATCAAAGACAATCTAAAGATTTTCAAATGATGATTCGTGCAACAGCCGCAGATACTAAGGGTGCTCAAAAGAATATGGATGATAATAAAGCATGGTTGAAAGAAGTTGAAGAAGTTAAATTTAAAGATAGATTTACCAACCTTAATAAAATTTATGAAGAATCAGTTATATCTGAAGTTCATAAAGCAGTTGTTGAATCTGTTAAAATGTTTGAACCATTATATTATTTTGAAAGTAATCCTGTTGTTAGTAAAGCTAAAAGAGAATTAATTGATGTTGTTGAAGGCAGTATGACATTAACAAAAGATGCTAAATCTAAATTAGCAAGTACTGTCAATAATGATTTAATTGCTGCACTTGCAACAATGAATTTTAATGAAACAGAAGATGGTAAAAAAGTTGTTGATAAATTTTCTCTTGGTGTTGCATTTGAAGAATTATTTATTAAAAATGATAAAAACATATATGTAAATAGAAGGGGTGAAAAAGCTCCATTATCTGAAATTATATATGAATTAAACAATATTAAAAATAAAAATGATATTACAAGTGACAATGCAAGTATACTTAAGTTATGGGGATTGAGAAGAAATAAATTAATTAAATCTTTAATTGGTTTTCAATCTAATACTGAATATACAAGTTATGATGGGGAAAATGGGTTAAAAGAACAGTCAGAAATTGGTTCTACCCCTGCATTTCAAACAATTCAATTTAAAGCTATTAAGTTAGATGTTCGTAGAGAAAATGAATTTAGAAATGAATTTATTAAAATAAAAGAATTTGATGAAGAAAATGGAACTAATCTTTTTGAAGATTTAATTAGATTTTCATTTAATCAATCAGGTGTACAACATAATTCATCTATTACTTTTAGTAACTTAATTCCTAATGAAGAAGTAACTAGAATACTAAAAGATAAATTCGATAAATTTGATAGTTTAACTCCTGATACACAAAAGAATATTTTAAATGAATTTAAAAAGCAATTTTTAGAAAGAACAATTGAGTTTACTCCAACATTAAGAAAAAATGAAAAAAATAATCAACTTACTATTAAATCAGATTCTAATACAAATCAATATAGTAGATTTATTCATACTATTTATGACCCTGAAACAAATAGTTTTAAAAGAAAAGCTGTTAAGCCAAAACCTACAGGTAAAGGTAATTTTGAAAAACTTACTATTAGTAGAGTCACAAAAAGGGATGATTTTCCTCCATATTCACCTACAGCCTATAAAGTTTTTAAAGATAGAGATGGTATAATAAGAGGACATGGTAGATTTTTAATGGGTTATGAATTATCTTTAGCTCCTTCTGAAAGAAACTTAAAAGTAAGGAAAAAACAAGAAGAATGGAAAGACTTTTATGAAGGTAAGATAACTCAATTAAAAGATGATGAAATGTACATCTTTGGAGCCAATGACAGAGGTTTACATGGTGCCGGAGGTGCTGGAGCTGCTATGGATAAAAAAAGAACAGTAGCGCAAATTTCAGCAATATCTGATGGAACTGTAGAAAAATGGGCTGTTAAAGGTGAAACTGGTTTAATGCAAGGTAATGAAGGTGAATCATGGGGAATAGTTACTGTTCAAGGAAAGCTTGGGGGTAAAGATGAAACTAATAGAATGCCTGAAGATGAAATTATAGAAGGTATTAAAGAAGTTTATGAACATCTTAGAGAAAATCCTAATATTAAAGGTTATGTAGCCTATAGTAATGAATTAAATAATAAATCTTTAAATGGTTATACAGGAGAAGAAATGATAAAATTATTTAATTTAGCAGGACCTACTCCTCCCAATGCTATCTTTAGTAAAACCTGGTTTGATACAGGTTTGTTAAATAGATCTGAAACAATTGTAGATGAAGGAGTTGATCCTTTGTCTACAGTTGAAACAGAAACAACTACTGAAGTTACTGAAGAAATTGATAAAACTAGTGATGAAATAGGAGAAATAAAAAAAGATGCATTTAGAGATTTTGAAAGAAAAGGTTGGGTAACAGGTTCAAAAGAAAGTCAAAGAACTCAAGCTATAGAAATACAAAAATTAATGAAAGATTTAATAGATCCTTCTGATTATAAAACTTTAGATGACATGATAAAAGCAAAACAAGGTGCTGAATATGTTATTAATAAAGGTTATGCTACTTCTGAAGAAGTTAAAAACAATGCATTAGCTGCAATCTTACTTGGTAGTTTTGCTGAAGAAGGAATTTCTCAAAAACAATTAGTTGAAAAATATTATGTTGATACAGAGTTTAAAACAAAAGATCAAAAAGATCGTATTTTTGCATACGATGGTGTTGAAATTGAAACAGATTTTAAATTAGGTGATGAGCAAAGGCAAGCATTAGAAGACATGATTGAATTCATGAAAGATCCAAATAAAAGAGATTGGACTTTAGAAGGTAGAGCTGGAACAGGTAAAACAACAATAATAGGATTATTAGAACAATATATGAAGAAGAAATTTAATAGACCTGATTATACTGTTTCTTATGCTGCCCCAACAAACGCAGCTGCAGCTTATTTAGCTTTAACAACTGCAGAATTAGGTAATAAAAATTTACCTTCGACAATTCCTAGTTCAGTTAGACAAAATGATAAAACTAAAAAATGGGAATTTACATTTAAAGTTTTAGAACTATTGGATGAAGATCCAAAAGGTCGTTTATTTATAGTTGACGAATCATCTATGCTTGAAGAAAAAGATATTAAAAACTTAAGACAAGCTGCTAAAAATTCTAATACAAAAATTATTTTCATGGGTGATTCTGGTCAAATACCAGCAGTTGGCGATACAACAAAAAAACGAAAAGTTAAACCTGATCCTAAAAACATACCTTCTATTTTTAATGAAAATAATAAAAGTAAATCAACATTAGAAACAGTTTATAGACAAAAAGATGGTCCTTTATTAGACTTATTAGGTCAAATGTGGGAAGATACAAAATATATTTCTCGTTATGTTAATGATCATGACTCTATTAAATTTCAACCTACAGGTACTTGGGAAAAAGAATATCTAAAAGACTTTAAAAATGATGAAGAAAATAATAAACAAGATTCAATTATTATTGCATATACAAGAAAAAGAGTAAAAGAATTAAATGCAAAAGTTAGAAAAAGTTTAGGAAAAGATGAATATACAGATACTGGTGATTCAATTATTGGATATATTGGATATCAAAATAAGCAATTAAATCAAAATGATTTAACGAATGCTGTTAAATATACAATTACTAATATTGAAAAACAAGACTCTATAAGAGTACTTACTGTCAATAGTCAACTGTTAAAAAGATTAAAAGATTTAAAAGTTGTCGGCGTTAAAGAAAATACAACAACAAACTATCTTCAGTTATCGGATACTGATTCATTAAAGTTTAAATTAACACAAAAAGATTTTGATAAAAACAATAAAATAGTTTCCAATATATTTAGACAAATAGATGAACTTCGTAAAGAAGCTGAGAAGAAAGGAAAAAGAGGATTTAATCGTGAATATTTTTCAAAATTAGAGTTATTAACATCTCTATTTAAGAAAATTGAATTAGGTGATGATTATGTATATGATCCTGCAAAAGATAAAATGGTTAAAGTTAGTGATTTTACTACTTGGGAACAAAAAAAATATCTAAATAGTTTGAGAAGAAAAAAATTATCAATTGAAAAAGGAATAGATTATGGATATGCTATTACTATACATAAATCTCAAGGTTTAACAATGCCAAATGTTTATTATGATTTAGCTAATGTTGCAAATAAAACATTTTTAGATAAAACATCACTGTTAAAAGATGGAGAAGTATTTAATACTGAAATGAATGCACTTAATTATGTTGGTATGTCTAGAGCATCTAGAAAATTAAGAATTAATAAAGGCAATATGCAATTAGAACTATTTGGTGATACTGCTGAAAGTAAAAATCCTTTTCCTGAATCTCAAATTCAAGAAATAGTATATCATGTAGATAAAAGAAAAAATTTAAATGAACAAACATTAGTTGATGATTATACTACAATGTTTATACAAGGGGTATTTTTTACAACAGAATTAGAATATGCAAAAAAATACGCAAAAGATATTGATGGAATAATATATAAAGCTTATATTGATAGTAAATCTCCTTTTGTTACAACTAAAAATAATATACAAAGATTAGGGAGAAGACCTAATGAATTACAAAGTAAATATGATTCTGTTATTCATAAATCAAATAATCCAAAAGCTGATAAATATGGAAAAGTAGGAACTGAGATTGTTGTATATAAACCAGAACAAATAAAGTTAATAGATAAAAGCACAGAAGAAGGAACTAGTAATACAATAACTATAGCTGATGAATTATTAGCTTCTGTTGATACTACTGAAGATGTAGAATTAAATGAACTTAGATCAACTGTTAAAGAAAAAATGGAAGAATCTATGAAAGGAACTAGTGCAAAAAGACATTTAAAGAAAGAACTTCTAAAAGTAGATCAAGCTACTCAATTTATTGGACAAGGTATAGGAAGTACAAATAAACATAAACAATCTTGGGGAAGTAAAGCAAATACTGGAAATTATACATCCGATGATGTAATTATGTTAGCCGCTAATGGAAAAAGATCTAAAAGATTTATTCCTGTTAAAAATGGAGTATTACAAGGAGAATATAAAAATATAGATAAGGCTATAGCGGTAAATGCAGATTTTGTTGCTGATACCGAAAAACATTTGAAATCATCTAACTATAATATAGGTGAAATAGAATTAGCTAAATATTTAAAATCTAAAGGATATACAAGAACAACTATTGATGGTGTTGGATATTGGAGTACAGGTGAACCCAAAACCACAACAACCACTAAAGAATTTAAACCAAATAAAGTAGTAGTTAGAAAAGATTGGAAAGATTATAAAGGTAAAATAGGAATGCAAAATTTAAATGTCTTTACTAAATATGGTGTAAATACTTTAAGAAAATGGAAAGAAGGTACAAAATTATATGGTCATTTTGGTAATCCATTTCTAGGAACTTTTAGAAAAGGAAAAGGAAAAACAAATATAGATAACTATATTAGATTTGGAACTATTAAAGAAGCAGTAGCAGCTTATACAATGTGGTTAAATGGAAATTCTAAATATTTCAATGAAAAAACTGGTAAATATTTTGATCAAGATCAAAGAGATTGGATATTAAAACAAATAGATTCTGGTAAATTAGATGGAAAAACATTACTTTATTATGAACCTAAATCTGTTAAACAACTTGATGGAACTACTGCAAAAAAAGGATATTATTCACATGCAGATGCATTAGCTGCGTTTATTAAAAAAAGAAGAGGTGGTGTTAAAACAACTACAACCACCAAAGGTAAAAAAGCAACTGCTAAAAAAACTACTAGAAAGACTACTAAAGAAACTGTTAAAGAAACTGTTAAAAAACCTGATGTAGTACGCGGTTATACTATTACTCAACAAGGAAATCTTTTTATAATTACAAAAGAAGGTGGATTTAAAATGATAGTTAGAAGTAAACAAGAAGCATTAGATACTATTGCTGAAAAAGATCTGGAAGATGCTAAAAACGATCCTTGTAATACAAAATAATAAAGTATAAATAACAATTAAAAAACAAATAATTGACAACTAAATTAAATGACGAAAAACTAATTGAATTAATAAAGAGTACTTTTATTAAAGAATTATGTTATAACTTAAATTTAACAAAAGTATCTTCTCCTGTAGTAGTATTAAAAGGAACAGGTGTTAATGATAATTTAAATGGAGTTGAACGTCCAGTAAGTTTTCCAATAAAAGACATGAATGAGCAACAAGCTGAAGTGGTTCATTCATTAGCCAAATGGAAACGTTTAAGATTAAAAGAATATGATATTCCTGAAGGTGAAGGTATTATAACAGATATGCGCGCACTTCGCCCAGATGAGGAAATGTCTGCTATCCATTCCATTTATGTGGATCAATTTGATTGGGAAAAACATATAAGTAAAGATGAGCGATCTCTAGATAAATTAAGAGAAGTAGTAAATGAAATATATACTGCGTTAAAAAGAACTGCTAAGAGATTATATAATCAATTTAATGAATTTAAGCAGTTCTTGCCTCAACATATTAAATTTATTCATACAGAAGAATTACTTGAAAAGTATCCTGACCTAACACCTAAAGAAAGAGAGAATATAGTAGCTAAAGAATTTGGTGCTGTATTTATTATCGGTATAGGAGGTGCTTTGGCAAATGGTAAAAAACACGATGGAAGAGCCCCGGATTACGATGATTGGTCTACACAAACAGCTGATGGATTAAAAGGACTGAATGGAGATATCGTGGTCTGGAATCCTATTTTAAATAGTGCTTTTGAAATATCTTCAATGGGTATAAGAGTTGATGAAACATCTTTACAAAGACAATTGGAAATTGAAGGTTGTCCGGATAGAAAAGATTTATATTTTCATAAACAATTACTAGAAGGAAAGCTACCACAAAGTATTGGTGGTGGAATAGGGCAGTCAAGATTAGTAATGCTATTATTACAAAAGAAACATATTGGAGAAGTACAAGTAAGTATTTGGTCCGATAAAGTAAAAGAACATGCAGATCAAATGAATATTAAATTACTATAATAATTATTAAAAATGAAAAGATTATTTATTATATTTACCATTGCTACATTAGGATTTATTATGAGTCAATCATGTACTGATATTGAACCTCAAGTTAATTTTATAGAATTAGAAATTGAACAGGTGTCTAGATCTGGAATTGATACTTCAATAATAAATACTGATACTATTTTAACAGAAGTAAAGAACAAGGAATAAATTTATTATAACTATTAATTGACATATTTTTATTAAATTAAAGCAGTACTACTTAAGTACTGCTTTTTTTATTACCTTAATTCTCAATATTTTAGTGTTTTTAGACACTCTATTACTTTTGTAGATAAATGACATTAAATTTTAAATAACTCTAAAAATAACAGACATGAGTAAGAAAATAAAAGTAAATACATACTGTAAAAGTTTTGCATCTATTAGTTTTTTGAATAATAAAAAGAAGATACACCGTGCTTATTTTAAATTATTTCCTTTTTTAAGAAAAAAAGTTAAAGAGTTAGAATATTATTCCTATATAACAATAAGTAATAACCAATATAAAAAATTAATTATACTTGAAAAAGGTGGCCCTGCACCTGCGGAACCTACTGAAAATAATATTGGTGAGAGTAGATGTAGTGAAATATATGGATATACTAACAAAGAAGAATATTTTGATGATTTTAATGATATAGATGAAGAAATTATAAATAATCTTGAGGATGATATAGATGATATAAATGATTGGTATCCTTTTGATGAACCACATACTATTATCATCCATGATGAAGGAATTAATGATATACTTAAAGACTTATTTAATAAACTAGAAAAGGGTAGAAAAGATGAAATAGATAATAACAAAAATAAATAAACTAATATAATTAATTACAATTTTAAAAATGAAAGTTTTATTTTTTTTACTTTTTTCTTTTACTTGTTTTTCACAAGGAGTTATTATTAATGAAGTTTCAAATGGAACTGGTGGCACTAAAGAATTTGTTGAATTATTAGTTGTTGGTTCTAATTCATCTCCAACAGGATTAGTTGATTTAACACATTGGGTTATAGATGATAATAATGGAGATTTTGAAGCTTCAATAGGAACTGGTGTTGCCGCTGGACATTATAGATTTACTTCTTTATTTCCATCTGTACCTACAGGTTCTCTTATTGTTATATATAATACATTAGATATTAATTTGAATATGTTACCTGATGATCCTACTGATAGTAATAATGATAGTATTTATATCATACCTATTAATTCAATTTATTTAGAAAGGTGTACAAGTTTACCATCATCAACATTAGGAACATCTTATATACCCTGTACATATACTTCTAGCATAACACAAACATGGAATGTTATTGGTTTACGTAATAGGGGAGATGTAATACAGGTTAGAAAACCAGATTATTCTTTTTATCATGGTTTTAGCTATGGTGATGTAGGTAATCCTTTCCCTAATTTCCCAATTGAATTTAATTCAAAACCGTCTTTTAAAGTTAAACCAAACACAGGTAGAAGGAAATGTTATTTTTTAGATTGTCCTGATTGGACAGAAAAAAGTAATTACATAAAAGGTCCTGCGATAGATGATACACCAGGAGTAGCAAATACAATAAATAATCAAATATTAATAAATAATATCAAAGATGGTACATTTGATTATACTGATTTTTCTAATATAAATAACTGTGATCCTTTAATATTAGATGAATCATCAATTAATATAACAACAGAGTATATTAATGATAATATATTAATTAAATGGAATAGTAATACAGAATATTATAAATATGAACTATATAAAAGTAACAATGGATATTTATTTAATTTATTAAAAACAACTAATCAACTTAATTATATTGATAGTTTACCCAATGAAGATAATTATTACAAACTTATTGGTTATAACCTAAATGATTCATTAACTACCAATATAGTTTATCAAGAAGGAAATAAACATAATATTAAAATTTATCCTAATCCTGTTTATAATAAATTAAATATAATTACAAATAATTATAATGGTACTCTATACATATATGATATTATTGGTAACTTAATATTTGAATCTAAATTAAAAAGAAGTATTGATATTAATATTCCAAATGGTAATTATATTTTAAAGATTAAAACTAATAGTTTTATTATAACTAAAAAAATAATTAAAATCCAAAATAAATGAAAAGAATATTAGAAGCACATGGATTTACAGGAAATAATAATACTTATTATAAAAAAATAGCCAAAGGTTTATGGTTAGAATTTAATATTGAAGATAAAATTTTATACATAACTGATATTTCTCAAAGTATTAAAATACATAAAAATTGTAGTAATGCTACTGAGTTAAATAAAACTTTAATATGGATTTTAAAAAAAGAAGTAAATTCACATGAGTTAATCTGTCTTATATTTGGTTTATTTGTTGGGATAGTAATAGCAATGATAATGACTTAAAATTATAACTAACTATAAAAACACAAGGACATTGAATTAATTTTCAATGTCCTTTTTTTTAGACCTTTTCAGGTCTAAGATTATCTTAAATGAATTTTACCTTTAGTTAAATTAAATAAATGAATTTTACCTTTAATAAATCAATTTTACCCCTTATAAAATAAAATTAATTATATGAGGAGCTAACTTATACCCAGTAAAAGCACCAACTGCTGTTGGTATGGGAAATACAATAAACTTACCTAAATCAGTAACATATTTTGGTCTATTTACTATTTTACCCAAAAAGAAATAATATGATAAATAAGCTAAGAAAACCGCTATATCAATTCTTACTGTTATAGATACAACCACAGCTGCCCCTAAAAAACCATATAAGAAATTAGATAGTACACCATCAACCCAAAGTTCTTTAGATGATGTATTTATATATTCTTTGAAAATCTTTTTCATATTCAATCTTTAAATACTTCTATTGTTTTTTCTTTTGAAATTAAATCAGTAAACTTACCTTTAAATTGTGTTGCTTTTACTATATGATTATCTATCCAATGATAATTCCCGCCACGTGGTTTACCCATAAGCAAACTATGATATTTAAAACCATAAAAATCAAGCCAAATTTCAGTAACAATACGATGTTCTTCTGTTCTTGAAGTAAAGAAACAGATTCGATGACCTTCATCATACCATTTATTTAATGTTTCTAAGGCATCAGAATATGGTTTACATGTAGCCATTCGTTCAGGTTCTTCATTAGGAATATCATCTGTTATAGTTCCATCAATATCAATAAGGTAATTTTTAATCTCACTAGGAAGAATAGGACTAATTAAATTACCTTCTTCATCTAATAGTTCTTTAAGTTGTTTACTCATAATATCTTATTTTACAAAGTCTTCACCTGTTACATAATCCCACCAAGTTTCCCTTGCATCACTATCATCATAAAAACCAAATAATTTATCCCCTAATTTAAGTGGTGGTACCCATTGATGGAAATAATATCCTTTAGAAGTTTTATCTTTTTTAGTAACCCATTCTAATTCAAAAGGACCAGTAAGATCAAGTACACGTTTTTCATCACTTTCAACTCCACTTATAAAATCAAAAAGTTCAGTAAATGTATTTGTAATTGTTTTTCCAGTAGAAGTTATTACATCAACACTTGCAGCTGGTTTTCTAGTAACTAATTGCATTGTTTCACCAAGTCCTACATATGGAGCTGGTAAAAAGAAACCTAATTCTAATAAAATTCGATCAATTAATTCTAACAAACCTCTCATTAAGGGATTTTCTTTGTATTCATCATCTCCGCCTGCCATTAAAAATAACATGCCAACACCTGCAATAGCAAAGTATGTTTGTATTTCTTTAGCAAGTATTTTAAGTTCTCCAACATAAGTATTATAATATTCTTCATAACTTACTTGATCAATACTTGGATTATCTTTGTCTGGTTCAAGATGTGGATTATCTGCAATAAATTGTCTATACTTAATTTGCATTGGTGTCATTTCATCCAATATATCAGTTGATGTATTTTCACTAAAATCACCTTCTACAAAAGGTATGACTTGTATTAAAAATTGTTTCCATTTACTATCTACTCTACGAAGTAACATTTTTTGAGCAGCTACCCAACGACCAACTTCAAATTGTTCCATTGTTAAATTATATTGTTCAGATTTAACTCTTTCAAGAACTGTTGAAGGAATCCACCCTCTATACTGCATTAATAATCTACCAACAGCATAAGTTTTATATAATGCTGTATCTGCATTTGACATATTACCTTTAGCTCTACTTACCACTTCTTTAGCCTTACGTCTAAAATCAGTAAATGTTCTATCTCCCATTATTTCACCAGTATGTTGATTAATTATAACAGGTCCTTTAAATTTATCAAATTTATCTCTTTGTTCAGAAGTTAAACTATCGGGAAGATCTTTTTTATGCATTATTATACTATCCCATAATGATTTCCATTCTGTATTTTTATATTTTGGATGATTTTTATAAAATTCTTTTAATTTATAAATAGGTTGAGTATGTCCGGTAGTAGGATCAATTGCATAATCTCTCATCATTGCACCTAATGTAGTATTATCAATTACATCATCAGACCAACGTTGCATAAAATATGCAAAATCTTTTTTCATTGTACTTCTCATAGTGGAAGCAGATACAGAATTAGCTTTTTCATATGTTAAACTTTCCTGAGCCATTTCAAAAAACATTGCTGCAAATAACATTTTAGATTCTACTTTCTCCGTATCCTTTGTGGATTTTCTAAAAGATTCTAATAATGCTTTAAATCTTTTCTGATCTTTACGACTTTTACCTAATGATTCTCTACTAAAATAATTAGCTTTTTTAGCTAAATAATTTAACTGAGCTTCAGCATTTACATGTCCAGCTGATGCTGATAACATGTTTAATGCAATTGATTTATAACTAGATACTTTTACCATGGTATCAACTACTTTATTTGCAGCTGCACTACTATCTTGTTTCTTCTCACCATATATATAAAATTTTATCCATTTATCAAATGCTTTTAACATCTCTGCATTATTATCTTTACTTTTTAAAATGTTATTAGCTTCATCTCTGGCAGCAGTTTTAAATAATCCAAACTTTCCTTTTGTTTGTTTAACGCCTGTTGTATTTGCAAGTAATTCTCTCATTGCAAGTATTGCATATTCATTATCTTTATGTCCTTTATATTTATGAACAAAATCTGAAAATATCATAAGTGATTTAGATAAATCTAATGATTTATTTCCTTTACCGACAGAGTGAGTAAAAAATATTGGAACCTTACGACTACCTAAATAACCATCAGTTTGTACTTGTTGAAATCCATCATCGGCATCAACTACCTTTATAGCATTCTTAAGGTTCTTTCCTTGCTGTTTTAAGCCTGTAATATAACCATCTTGAACTATAGTGTCAATCATATCTTTTCTTATCTCAGGGATAAAATTTTCACCTATTTTAAAATCAGCTTTTACTGCTAATTTATTCATTTGTTCTGTATACATATTATAAAAATCAAGAAGTGGTTTATTTTCACTTCTTAATAAATTTTTATATTCTTCAGTATAATATTCTTCTGGATTTTTAGGTGTTAATAATCCTTGAACATATATGTTAGTCCAAGCGTCATTATTACCTTTATTATATTTTACATCATTTTTATTTCTCCATTCATTTAATTTTTCTTCTGCTAATTTTTTATTAACTTTTCCATTCTCATCAATAGAAGTACTATCAAAATATTCTTTAAATCTTTTTAATCTTGCTTTAAAAATATCATCTTTAACACCAACACGTTCAAAATTTTCGTTAAACCATTTAATATTATTTGATTTATTTTTTGGATCAGAATAATCAGGAAAAATTTCTTTTTTATAATTAGTATATTTAAAAATTAATTTATCATTTTCCGTTAATATATCTTTATATATTTTTACTCCGGATAACCCTTTTGATTTACCCCATTTTGCCAATTCCTTTGTTACTTTATTTACTTTAGATTCCAACTCTCTTCTTTCTTTTATAACATTAGTATCAACTTTATCTAATACTTGTGAAAACAAAGAAATTAAAGGATGATTTGAATTACGTAAGTGTGTAAACCAAGAAGCTAATGCGCCACCTCTAGATCCCATATCCATTTGTGTTTCAAGAGAAGCAAATAATTTTTCACTCATATATCCACCCTCTCTATTAACATCATAAACCATTGATGTTAATTTATTTTGTAAAAGACCTTCATTTTTATTTAACTTATATCTAGCACGCATTAAATTATTTGAAAATGTTGTATATTCATTGTCTTCACCTGCTTCTATTTCATCTTTATATTTTTCTTCTAAATTTTTTAATGTTACCCCTGTTAATTTAGTAAAAGATTCAAATGTTTTTATATCTCTTAAATGAGTTATTATTTGCTCAAATGTTATATCGTCACTTTGCAAATCATTTTCAATTTGAACAGCTAAAGAATTAATAGAATCAGCAATTTTAGTTAATTTTCTATTTATTAATAATGCTTGTATTGATTCATCTAATTTTTTAATACGATCAATATACTTGGGGTCATTCCAGGCTTTTTTCTCAACTCTTTCTGCGTGTAATGCTTTCTTTGTATCTATTAATTTTTTAATAAATTCATCTAATTTTACATCTCCTGTTTTTTCTATATCTAATGCCCATTGTGCAATCCCTTCATCTTCTTGTCCTGTTAATATAAATTCAACTTTTGAAGTTTCAGGATCTAATGCTGTAACTTCAAACTCTTCTCCTTTTTTATTCTTTCTTTTCTCACCTGTTTTTTCTCTTGTATAAGTAGTAGCAACAGGTAAGATGCGTGCTTGACGTATTTTCTTAACACCATATAGAGAAGTAACCATTTGTGAGTATCTACCTATTTGAGCATTCCAGGATTCTTGTTTCATAAAACTAACTGCATCATCAGGTAAAACATAATAAAAATCATTATATTTACTTCTTTTAGTTGATAAACCTTGAGCTCTTCTTATTTCATATATTTTATCTCTTTGTGTTTTACTTGGTTTTTTAAATTCTCTTTTTTCCGGTCTTAAATTAGTAAACTTATGATCATATATAGAAGCACTACCATCACTAAATACTACAAAAATATCCATTGTTCCTGCAACTGATTTATCACCAGACGCATCTGTTGATCCTGCTGGATCTAAAACAGGTTTCTCTAACATAAATAAAGGTTTATGCTTAACACGTTCATCTACTTCTTTACCTTCATTTATAGATCTATTTATTTCATCTTGAGTTACACTTACTTGATGATATAATGATAACATAGATTCAACTAATTTATCTATCATTCTATCAGAATCATGGCTTTTAGTAGTAACTCCTTGTGAAGTATATGATTTATTAAGAAATATATCATTACCTTTTTTAAGTAAAGATTTATATTCATCTGTTTCTTTAAATGCTTTCATCGCATCTTCTTTCCATAGATTAACATCTAAACTACGTAAATTATCTTTAAATTCAAATCCCGGATTATTAGATTCAGTTATATATTTTAAAATAGCTTCATTTAATGAGTGCATATCGGTACCCATATTTCTAGCTAATGTAGATGCTGCAGAATGTTCTTGCTCTGTTGCTTTTTCTTCTGTTTGTTTTTTAGTTTTAATTATATCCTGTGCATGAGATACACGACCAATTATATATCCTTTTTTATTATTAGCACCATATAACATGGTTGTTTTTATACCTTTCTTTTTAAATGTTTCACGTAATATAAACGGTAATTCTTCAACATTAACTTCAACCATTTTACCTGTTAATAATGATGTTTTATTATTATAAGTTTCAATTACTTTAATTTGATCTTCAGAATAAAGATCTTTTCCATTTTTATCTTTAGCATTTTTAAAAACATCTACAGGTATTCCAACACCTGATTTTGTAGTAGATTGACTAGCATTAGATTCTGTATCTGTTTTAGGTTGACCGGCATATTGTCCAGATAATGAATACTTAGCATCACCTCCACGTGGAACTACTTTAATTGCATAGTATGTTCTTGAAGGATCACCCTTCTCTCCTAGTATTTTAATAATTGTAAACTTAAAAGGTCTATCTCTATTAGCTTTATTTAGTTTACGAGTTTTATCTAAAGCTTTATTATAATCAATATATCTTTTACGTGAACCATCAGTATTACGTAAGTTAAATTTATCTTCTATTGTAGAATCAGATATAGTTGTTTTTTTAGCTGATTTTTTAATTGGTGGGGTAGGAAGTTTTTTAGTTTTAATAATGGTAGTTATCCCTTGTTTTTCAATATTTTTTGATATTAAATCTGATAAATATTTATCGGTAATAATAAGTTTATTAGGATCTACTTTTTCTTTTATTAAAGAATCTAAATCATCTTTCCATAATTTTGTATTAGTAGGATGAAAGTCTTTACGTTGTTTACTTCTTTCAAAAAATAAATCTTTTGACATTGTTAATACTTTATCAAAATCATTTGAAAAGGATCTAAGTAATTCCATATCTGATGCAAATAAAAGTTTATTTTCTTTTATGGCATCTTTTTTTGCTCTTTTCCATAGCTCTGCTAATTTATCTTGATAAGCTTTTGGATTAGCTTTTTTGTAGTCTCTTCTACTTTGTTTATTTATTTGTTTATTTAATTTAGATAATTCATTATTAATAAATTGTTTTACTTCAGGTTTATATCTTTCATCGAAATCTATTATTGTATTATCTTTATTATATACATAACTTTTACCAATACCAGGATGTCCAAATATAATTTTATCAGTAGTTGAAATAGCCTGTCCTTTTATACTATTTTCAACTACTATTTCTTTTGCAGCTTCTATATCTTCTAATTCTCCATACTTATATCCAAATTGACTAGCAAATCTAAAACCTCTTCCTTCAATTTTATCTTTAGGAATAGCTATTTTATCCCAGACAATATCAGCTTTTTCTTTACCTACTGTATTAGTAAGTCTTTCTTTAAAGTCTTTAACTACTTCTTCTCCTAATTTAAGAGTAAGAGGATATAATTTATCATTTGCATCTTGAAACATTGGTATTAATACTCTATCTCTTTCTACTAATCTTTTTAATTCAATAGCGTCTTCTTTAGAAATTTCAAACTCTGACATAAATTCTTCTACAATAATAGGCATAAAATTACCATCTGCACCTTTTTTACCTCCATTCCATACTTTAAAAGTATCCCCTTTTCCTTGCTTAGCTATAAAGTTAAATAATTCTCCAGCTTGAAGTATACCATGTTCTTTTTGAGCTTTTGCTCCAGCAACTGCTATATCTTTAAAAGTAGCAAAAGAAGAAAAACGTGAAAGATACTCTTCATTACTAAGTATTCCCTCTTTATCTCTAGTAGTTTTTAATACTTCCATAAAAGTATCTATTTCTGCAGGAGTTACTTTACTAGTAGGTTTAGCAACATCTTGTTTATCTTCAGAACTAAGTTGCTCTTCTTGTACACCTATAAGCTGTTTAATTCTAGCTTTAGAAACACCCGTAAAAGAACTAACTTCATTTATATTAAATTGTAATAAGTATCCTAATATAGCTTCTTTAGTTCGTTCATTTTTATTATTTTTAAGATTTCTTATATTATAAATAGCTTTGGCTTGATTTTCACCATTTTTATTATAAAATATATAATTGTTTACATGCCCTTTTTCATTTAAAGGAAAATTCTCTTTGTAAGTTATATATTTTATGTCATTTTCTTCTGCAATTTTTAATTCTAAAGCTATATCATAGTCTTCATCATCTGCTATAGAAACATTTCTCATACCATTTACTATAGTTTCTACATCAGCTTCAAATTTATTTACAATATCTTTTTTATAACTCCAAGTTTTATCAATAGAAATTTTAAAATCTTCCTTAACTTTAGAACCAACTGTTTCTTCTGTTATTTCAACATTATATACTTTTTCAAAGAATTCATTACTAGGATCTTTATGTTTTATAGTAGAACGTTCTTTAACAGAGTCACTATAATTTTCTAATACCTTATTAGAAACATAAAATGCATCATCAAACAATGTTCTTTCATTAAGATTAAATTCAAACATTGCTTTGAAGTATTTAAGTAAATCTTCCCATAATGATTTATTAGGACCTAATGAAGGTAGTTTCTGTAAATCTTGAATAAAATAGGGATTAGTATATACAGCAACAATAAACTCATTAAGACTAGTTAAAGGATAATCATCCCTAAATTCATCTCTATATTTAAGAGCTTCTTTGTGTATCTTACTTAATTGTTTAGCTACTTTTGTATTCTTATTAAGTTCACTAATTGTATAACCATGTAACATCTCATGTAATATAACAGGAACTAAATCTTTAGTATTAATAGGTGCTCTACTAGCAATATTAATTACTCTACGTTTAGTATCACCCTCTCCAAACTCTTGATATGTAGCTGCTGATTTACTTGATTTCTCACCTTTAAGTCCAGATTTATATTCATCAGTTTCTATATATGGTTTATCAACTAATTCAACTGTCATATCTTCAGATGATAATGATAATAGTTTTTCAGCTAATGGTGCTAACGGATGTTTATCATCAATAATACGTTGTAATATAGTTGTATGAGATTGAGTATTACCATCACTAAAGTATTTTTCCTTTACTGTATTATCAATATCACCCGTATCATCTGGCAATTTAGATTTTGATGATTCAATTGATGTAATTGCATTACCAGGATGAAATGATACACCATTTGGATTCATGCTTATCCCTTTAGGATTTATTATATTAGTATTTTTTAACTGATCTGTATTAGAATCATCAATTTTAAATATCAACTCTAATGGATGTAAATTTACTGCTGGAGTATTAGTAATTGGATACTTATTTGTAGATTTATAACCACTAAAACTTTCTTGAGTAACACTTAATGTATTATCAGTAATATCAAATTCTAATTTTTGACTAGAAATATCACTAAGTAATTTTAGAAAAACATCATTAGTCATAAATACAGTTTGATCAACTTCTCCAAATTTATGTGTTCCTCCTGTAACACTTACTTTTTCTCGTGATGTTTTACCATCTTTAAATGTATATTTACTTCCTTTTGATGTTTTAAATATAATTGTATCATCCGGTAATTTAGATTTTAATGATACACCACTATCTTTATCAGTTTCTTTTAATTTTGTATTTAAATCTTCTCTTGTTAAAAAAGCATCAGTAAGAACATTTCTTAATTGTTCTTTTTTTAATCCACTAAGACCACCAACTTTATCTAATATAAACTTAACGAATCTATTCCACCAGTTATAAGCTTCACCTTTTTGTTTAACAACTTGTTCACCTATAGCTTGGACTAAAGCTTCTTCTGACCCCCATTTTTTAATTCCTTCTTGTACTATTGGTGTATTTCTAAACCATGCAATATAATGATGAGCATACTCATGAGGTAGTGTATCTTGTTTTTGCTTAAGTGCGTTAATAAGAACGGTACCAGCTTCGATATTAGCTTTACCTATAATACTACCATTTTCTTTTTGAAACATATTAATACCTTCAGTAGAATAATTAGAGATGTCAACTTTTATAAGCTCTACTTTACTATTTTTAGGTGTCTCATAACTTATAGATATATTTTTTATTTTAGATAGACTAGAATAAAAAGGTCCTACGCTAGTATAACTATTAGACTCTTCCTTATCTGTACGTACATCTTTATATGTATACTCTTTATTTAATTCTTTAGGTGTAGCATATAATATTGAAGGGTCTCCAGATGAACCTAACGCTTCTGCTATTCTAATACTTTCTGCTGTTGGTAAATAAATAGTATCAAATCCATCTTTCTTAGCTTGTTGAATTCCTTGTTCAATAAGTGTACCGAACATTTTTTTATAAAGTCTAGCATTTATTTTATCTCTTTTAGAGAATTCATTTTTTGGAATACTTTTAATTTGAGAATCAACATAGTCTTCTACCCTCTTATATTCTTTTTCTATACTATCATAAACTCTATCTAATATGTTAGGTACATTCTCAATAGCATTAATAAGCAACTGAGCTTTTTTACTAGAGTTCTGAGCCTTAATACCAAATATAGTTTTCTGATTAACTTTTGGTTTAACATATTTGTTGAAATAAACTGTTTTATTATATCCAATAAATTGCTTAAGACTACCAACTCTACCCATATCACCAGTCTCAATATATTTCTTTATTTTTGAAAAATAAGAAAGAATTATATCTCTAACTTCATCAGAATATGAATTTAATATATTTTCTAACTCACTTGCTGATGACGGGTTTAGTTTATTAATAAAATTATAAACAATACGTTGATCTCTTGATGGATCAAAATCATTACTTATAAGTTTACTTTGTAAATGTTCTATCATACCATCTCTCTCAAGAGATTTTTTAATATCACTTAATGGATCAAAAGTCTCTCCTCTCCATGGTTCTTTAACACCTAATTTAGTAAAATGCTTAGCTACAATCTTATTAATAGCTGTATATTTATATTTATTTATATAATGTTCTTTAGAAAAATCATTAGACTCTTTTAAATTCTTATTTAAATCATTTAATACATCTGTTTGAAATTCATATAAGAATCTTTTATCATCAAAATCAACTTTCACATACCACGCCAAACCAGCAACAGATTGCCCTTTACCTATATTAGCTGTTATCTCATCATTAATTTGCGCGATTTCTTCATTAACCACTCCTTGTTTAGATTTGAGATATTTTAGGTTAGCTGGAACCTTTCTACTAGCTGGTAATTTATCATATTGATCTTGAAATTTCTTAACAGTTCTTTCAAGTTTACGTTTTTTAATATGTAATTTTCGTAAGTTTTCTTTTAATTCAATTCTCTCTTCATTACTTAGTGGACCTTTTCCATCATTAATATAAAATGTATGAGCTATTGCTCCTTTTACAGGACTTCCTCCCATTATTCCAGCACTTATGATTTGATCATTATTACCATTGTAAAATAAACTATTATCAGTTAACAGTACTCTTTCTGAACTACCACTTTCTATACTTTCTAAATCTAATATTTTATCTACACCAAAAGTAAATAAATTTCCTTTTTTATTTTTATATATAAAGGGAGGGTACTGTTTATCAACACCTTCTGAGTCTTTAGTTTTTATTTCAATTTCTCTATCGAACCAGTTAATCTCAGAACTTGCTTTAACGATGTAGTATTCATATTTATTTTGAACAAAGTCAAAATAACCTTTAATAAATGAATCCACTGAATCATCATTATTTTCTAAATATTCTTGAACATTTTCCTTTTGTACCTTAGATAAGTTTTTAACTACAGAAATAACGTTACCTTTCTTATTTACAAATTCAATCCTATCTTTATTAAACCTAACAGATAAATCTTTACCTTTGAAAGGTAATACTTTAGCAACTAATTTTACATTTATATTTAATTTACTAATATTATCAGGACTTGTTTTAAATACATCATCAATAATATCACGACGGCGCTCATTATAAATTGGATTTTTAGTTTCAATTTCAATAGTATTCGTTCTAGGTTTATAATCTCTTTCAGATACACTATCTAATTTTACAATGTAATTAGAAATATCTTCAATTTCATCAAAAGTAAGAGGTTTTGATTCTACAGTATCATGTTGATATAATGAATTATTATCAGGAGTTATAACTTCATTGGTATATTCTAATTTAATTTCAGGATATAATTCTTTAAATAAATCCTTTAATTTTGTATTTAAATCATCATCAAATTCAACACCAGTAGGAGAAATAATATCTTTTATTTCACTATACTTAGGTTCACCATTTTTATCTAGTTTGTTATTAATTCCACTGTCTTCTATAATTCCTTTTATTAACATTTTACCAATGTCTAAATTTTCTTTAGATTGTAATTGATAAGGATCTTTAATTATAAATTCTAAAATATTGTTTATTGTATCATCATCTGTATATTTAGATAACTTTGATCTTAAATTTAAAATAACTTCAGAATATAAACCAGGTATAGCTATTTCATCTATAAAAAGTTCTTTATTTTCATTTAATTCTATAGATTCTTTTCGTAACTCACGGTTGAGATTAGGAGGTATGGAGTTATATTCTTGTTTTCTCAATTCCAAAGCATCTCGGCCAAATTTCTTAATGTAGGTCTCAGGATTAGTGAAATTAACATCATTACTTAAAATAATTAATTTGCGGAGTTTATCGCGATTGTTTTTAATTTTTTCAAGTAATTTAGAACCTTTTTCATGTTGATTCATCCATATCATTAAATCCGACTTTACCCCTTCTTCTTTATAACCATATGCTACTACATCATTAATTTCTTTTAATTTATTAAATAATGTTTCAAAAGTTTTATCAAAATGACTATACTGATTACCTACCCCTGATCGAGGGTTGATATTGCGCTGGTAGTAGGTTTCACTTTCATTTAATTCTTTAGCTTCTGAATTATTACCTTTTTTAGTAGGAGTTATATCAATAGAATCATATTCCTCTTTAGTTATTATTCTATGAATTTCTAATTCATCATCAATTTTAAATTTATTAGTATTCTCCCAATCACCAAATAATTCCTTAAACTCATTAGTATAAACCCTATAATAGTTAACTAATGCTTCATTATCATCTTTAATATCATCCTTTATAGAATCAAAAAGAAGGCTCCTTTTACCGTTAGGAGCCTTCACTGCTTTTATTTTATCTGTAACTTTAAGAGTTTTAGGATCTCTTTCAAATATAATCTTACACTTCATTAGTTAGTATATTTTAATATAATTTAGTTCTTAATTTCTTCTGTCTTTTATTCCTTGGTGTATATCCACCATCCATTAAAACATTAGTAGTTTTTTTACTCTTTATATTACCACCTCTTTTATTCTTTTTTTGCGGTTGGTTAGGTGTAATTGTTTGGCTTTGTGTACCACCATCATAAGGTGTATTCTTACTCATGTATTTACTACCATCATAAACTCCTATTTCATCAAGTTGTGCTGTAAGTGAATTAATGCTAGTATGATATCTAGCTATTTGACCTTTATCTTTTTCAGTTTCTAATGCTTTAAATAGTTGTCCTCTTTGATCAATTAAATTTTTTCTCCTTAGCTGATTCAACTTCATTGTTTCGTGATTATCCTTCTTACCAGTCTTATTATGAACAACATATGCCATTCCATTTTCATCAAGTCTAACATTATAATCAGCACTTAATTGATTAACATAACTGTTAATTTTATTAACATCTGAATTTTCAGCTTGTATATACCCAGCTTTTGTTTGCTGTTGTTGATTCCATTTACTAACAGCTTCAGTCATTGCATTTTGTTTAGTTGATTCATGCTCTAGATCTTTGAAATATTGGTGCCTTTTTTCATCTCTAAGCTCTTTAGCTATTTTTTCTTTAGCAGTTTCATATGTTCTATCAAAACCTAATTGTTTATCAGCAGCTCTTTTAGCAATATCAATTTTTTTATTTAATATATTTGCATTTAATTGTTGTAAATTACCCATTAAAGTTCCTGTACCTCTTGCATTATTTGCTATTGCTCTTCTACCTATAGCATATTGGTCAGTTGCAGGTTTAAAATCAACAGGTGCATATTGAAGCTTAGGTGTATAATCTGTCCTAAATAGAGGTGTTTTTTCAGGAGCTTGAGATGCTAATGAAAGATTATATGCTGTCATAGCTTGATTAGCAGCATCAGATATCTTATGAGAAGGTCTCATTAATGAATAAGGATCATATGCACTATATTGTTTATTGTAGTTTATTGCATCTTCTAGTTCTTCTGCTTTGGTTTTAACTGGCACACCCCATTTAGTTGTAACTACACCATCATTATTCCAATCTCCTGTACCAGGCCATCGTCCTGCAGCAGGTGTATTTTCAACTTGAGCTACTTTTTCCATCCAATCTTTACTTCCTACAACTAAATTATTTGGTAAACCTGGAATCAAATGTTTACCATCTTGATATTTAATTAAATTACCACCTTTAGACCACCGTTTTTTAGGTTTTGCTTTTGCATTATTAAGTGCTGCTTTAAGAAAAATATTTGCTCCTGTAAAACCAGTATGAATATCTTTAGTTTTTGGATCTGAATATGTTCCATATGAAAAATCCGCACCCATGTCCAACATTTTATTAGGTTTCCAACTTACCCCCGTACCTGCCGACCATAGAGGATTAGTTTTATCTGAATTTATTGTAAATTTAGGAGTAAATGTAAATTTTTTATTTGGTGAAATTTTAGTAGATAAACCAAATTTATTTTTTTGATTTGTTATATCAGAAACTAAAGAAGGACTTAAACTAAATTTTGGAGAAAATTTAATATTTCCCTTAAGACCTAAATCCTGAGAATATTTATCGTTACTAGAGTTACGGCCAAGATTATAATAAGCATCTAAGTCAACAGGACCTATTTCTTTTTTACCACTTATATTAAATTTTTCATTACCTTGTAAATCTGTATTAACTTTAAGACCTATATTTTTATGTTTAAGTGATAAGTCAAGATTTTTAATATTATCAACATTACTAAATCTTCCACTAAGTGGTCCTGCTTTTACACCAATATTATAATTTTCTTTAAAGTTAGTATCAAAATCAGCACCAAATAATTCTTTATATTTAGCTTTTAATGCAAGTTGATTAGCACCTTCAAAATCAGTATTAAATCTTGCATTAACATATTTATTATTTAAACCTAAATTTAAATTTGATTTTTCAAAATCAGTATTATAACCAAGATCAAGTAGATCTTTATATTTAGCTCCTAATTGTATAGCCGCATTACTTTCTTTATTCATCAAGTTAGGATCAATTTTACCAGTAAATGATAAAGCACTATTAGGATTATAATCAAATGATGCATCAAATCCACTAGGCTTAGAAACTTTTTTATATTTACCAAATACAGGATGATTTACTTTACCTTCAGGAGTATTTAATTTAAACTTTGGATTGAATTTTGTAGGTAAACTCTGTTTAGGTTTTAATTGTAAATTAGCGAGTTTACCAGGATTGTCTCTACCCCTTAGTTTAGGATGAACACGTTTCGGACGTTGAATAAGACTTGGAATAAGATGATTCTTCCAATTTGGATCAAGTGTTAAGGTAGATATGGAGGGAAGTAAATAACCTGATTTGTCAGGAAAGTTTCTCTTATAATTTCCAGGTTTACTGGGTGCACCCCAATTAATCCAACTTGGAATATGTGGATTTTGATCTTCACTTTTACTAAATGAACCAGATGGAACGTTAATAAAACTGCCATTTTGATGCTTAACTAAACCACCATGCCTTTTTTCTTCTAATGCTTCTTCTAGTTTTAATGCTTTTTCTTCTAATTTTCTATTTTTTTCTAATTCTCTTTTTTCTCTTTTTTTCCACTTATTATCTTTTTTATTAAGTCTATTTTTACCTTTAAGTGTTTTAATTTTTTGTTTAGATTCTATTTTGTTAAGTTTTAATTCTCCTTCACTATTAAACTTTTCTTCATTAAATTCATCTATATCAGCAGTTCTTTCTACTCTACCTTTTATTCTTTTAGCTTTTTCATATCCGGCTTGTTCTTGAGCTTCTAATTGATCAGATGCTCTTTTAGCTTTTTTGTCAGCCTTTATACTTTGATTTAATCTATTTTGATCTATACGTTCTGTGTCTTCAAGAATATTAAATTTCTTTTTCATTTCTCTACCAGTCCTACGAACAGCTTGATTCTTTTGCCTAGCAGCTTTACGTTCTTCTCTTAATTCTTTATTTTTATCTTTTATTGGACCGTATGTATCATCACGATGAGGATTCTTATCTCTTAATGATTTATCAATTTTTTCTATACCTTTATTTAAAACATTACCAACAGTTTTTAAAGGTGTTTCTTCTTCACCACTTCCATATAATTCATAAAATGAATCTAAGGTTTCTTCTTTCTCACTAGGAGATAATGTTCTATTTGTTCCTTTTATTTTTGTTTTATATCCTGATGATTGAGTATCCATATCAACCTCCCACATTGTATTATCTTCAAAAATATAATGTTTATCACCATCAGTATAAACAGTTTGTTTATCAACACCATAATTATCATTAGGTGGAGTATATACATCTGGAAGTGTATTTTCAGGTAGATTAACTTCTCTGTTAGAAATTTTATCATCCAATAACTTAGATGTAGGAACTTCTGTAAACTCTCCTTTTAACTCTGGAGTAAGAGGTTCAGCTAATTTTTCAGGTGTAAGAGTTAAAGTACCATCATTATTTATAATAGCAGTTTGACGATATGTTTGACTACCATCTTCTAATGTTTCTATTTGATATATCTGATTTCCAATTGCATATATATCATCAGGTAAATTATTCGAGTTAGGTATAGTTCCAGACTTTTGATATTTTCTCAAAAGATTATTTCCTTTTATATTTCGTATCATTATAATAAATTTATTTTACATCAGGACTAAAACCTGGGTTTAATTTAACGTGATCAGTTACTTTATTGGAGAATAATCCCCCTCTTTGTTTCTTCTTTAAATGTCGTTTTAACTTGTATTCATCTCCTTTCCACATAAAGATAGGAAACTTCTTTGAATTAGCATAATCAAAGGCTTTATTGAGATCCATACTAGATAAATCAGGTGTTTCAACTACTGTATCACCATCTACATTTACATCTTCACCCGGTAACATAACTTGTTCATCTGTTTGTTCACCATCTGTAAAACCTTTCATATTTATAGGTACTTCCATATCACCAGAAGGTGGTGTCGAAGTCATTTTTTTTAGACCTTTTTGTCCAAATGGAAATACATTTTTACCTGCATTTAATCCCTCTTCAAAATCATCTTCTGTTCTAGCTATATTACCTCCATCTTCTACAATAGGTAAATTATTATTATTATTCATAGCAATTTTATTCATTACATTTTTAACTCTTGCTTTAAATATTTTACTATTAGTTCCCAATTTATTTATATAAGGTGATTCATCAAAAATAGACAAAAAACTAAATACACCACTAGGAAGTTTTTTATCCTTATAAGCTTTATAAAGATAATCAACATGTTTATCTGTTATTTGACCTCCAGGTTCTAATTGTCCATTATTTATTAAAAATACTTCAGCTAATCTTTTCTTTGCTAATATTTCAGTAGGATTAGTTTCATATTGCCTTTTATCATTAGAATCTATATTTTTACTTAATGTTTGTAATGCATTAGGTGTAATATTCCATTTACTTCCGTCATCTAATCGGTTATCGTATTTCTTCCAATAATTTGACTCAGAAGAATTTATAAATTCAGGTTTATTATATTCCGATGCATAATAATTAGAATTCATAGGAAATTGTGAAGCATGATCTAGTTCTTCTAATAAAGTATAATACGCCGCAGAACCTTTAACTGTATTTTTTAATTGTTGTTTTAATTTATCAATATGAAGATTAAAATCCATTTGATCCGTATATTTATTATCTTTATTATCTATTATAGTATTTATATCTGAACCTAATGGTGCTAGATTGAAATCAGAGGATGAATTAGCAGTATAATTTGGACTCAAACGAATTCGTCTATCACCATGTGGTATAAATTCTCCCATTCTAACACCACTGCCAAAAACACTATAGTTTCTTTTTTCTTGAGGGATATCTTCCCCCCAATTTATATTAGTATTTTTAAAACTTTTTAATCTATCATTTAATAAATGATCAAATGTAGGATAAAGATTTTTATATTTAGGATTAGCTTTTACAGTTGCATTATACTCTTCTTTAAGTTTTTCATTAAATCCTACACTTGTATAAATATCATTAAGTATATTTTTAGCTTGTGTTTCTAAATTAATTTGATTTTCTATTGGATTATTTGGAATAGTTATATTAGTACCCGGATTTATTGTTGAAATAACATTATTTGTATTAGTATTAGAATCCCATGTATATGATCCATTTTGATGTTTTGGAAGAATATATTTAGAATTCATTGATTTAGATATAGACATACTAAAACCTACAGGTTTATCTCTATATGATAAATTATCAGAATCAGCAGGATGTAATACATCATTTTCATCTAACATTTTCATAGATATTTTTGAACCTTTACAAGGTATTATATTACCAATTTGACCACCATGATTAAAGATAGGTGTTTTATAACTCTTCCATTTATAAGGCGGCATTCCAACAGGACCAATTAAAGTATTTTTACTATACTTTATTTTATTCTTAGGTAAAACACCAACTTTCTTATAATCTAATGCATTAGGAAAACCAGCACCATAATTATTTAAAGACTTTAATACTTTATTAACATCTCTTTTATATATTCTACCATTTTCATTACTTGCTGTTATATAAGAAGGATCTAAATCATTATCATCCATTAATCTTTGAGCAGAAGATGTATATGTACCTTTAAGATCTTTTTTTACTTGACCACCTTTTTTATATTGTTGTTGATTTAATAAACCTGCTGTTCCTATTGCAGGTATTGTAGCTGGTAATCTGTTTAATACTTTTGAAAGAATTTCAAAATTTTCCCTTGATGGTTCCATAAAATCAAATATTCTTTTATTCCTTATAATACTAGGATCTTTTGTTGTTAGTAAAGATTTATAAGCAGATTCAAGTAATTCAGGAGTAATGTTATCATATCTATGTTTAATAAAATCTTCTTTTATTAATACTTCTATTAACTCTTGTGCAAATGCAGTTGGTTCTTTTCCTCCACTGCCGGTTTTAAAATAACTATAATCTTTAGCATTTTTTTGAAGACCTGCATTTGCGTTATCAAAAGCAATAGGATTTCTAGGAAGAGATTTTTTAGGTTTTATACCTTCTCGTAAAAGATCATCTACTGGTAACACTCTCTCTCTTTGTAAAGCATGAGCAACTTCATGTCCTTTTGTTGCAATATCATCTATTAAATTAGGACCTATTGCAAATCTTCCCGGTATAACATCTTCTGATTTAGCGAAAAAAGTTGGACCTGCTTGATAAAAAGCATCATTCGCAAAGTGTCCAGATTTATTTTGTTGATATACAGGTGACTGCTCTCCAAAAAATTTATCAAATGTTTTTTGATCAAAATTTTCTTTATCTCTAAATAATATTTCTGCTATTCTATTATATGA
>Ga0255048_10000538_pt1 | contig 29013 bp, 27 predicted proteins | sample JV7_2_2_MG_FD_183619 | JGI IMG/M metagenome (GOLD analysis project Ga0255048, IMG submission 183619) | Seawater microbial communities from Jervis Inlet, British Columbia, Canada - JV7_2_2 | ecosystem: Environmental > Aquatic > Marine > Inlet | place: Canada: British Columbia | collected 2016-10-06
CCCCCCAACTACTACACACTCCTGACTCACGGTCGGGCTAGATTGACCGATGCCGAGAGACAAGAGCTGATCGACGGGCTCACCGCAACCTTTGGGGCCAAGGACCGTGAACAGGAGGAAGACGACGACTGACGATGTCCATGCCAAGTGAAGCGGCGCACCGGAAAGTCCTCACCGTCACGTCGGTCCTACCACCGATCATGCGACAGGCTGAGAATCCCGAGGCTGAACGGCGCACTCCACCCTTGAGACACCAGGACCCTGCAACGCTACGGAACCAAGCCCCGCAGCACCCCTACAGCACTATCAGGCACTTATTGCTCGGTCGCCAATCTCCCACCGCCACGGAAGGTGGTCGCTAACCGGGTCAGCATGAGGTTGGTCACCGCAAGCCGTCGGGCGCTACGGGACTCCGTTGTGCGGCCGTCGAGGGACCCGGTCTCAGGACGCGAATAGGACGCGATCTATTGAGAAATGACAGGAATCGGTGAGCATCGCTGAGCAGTAAAAACTTTCTCCGCCTTGGGTTTTCGCTTCTACTCAGCATGTGTCAAACCCCTTGTATTTCCCTTACAAGGAAGAGGTCGGCGGTTCGAGCCCGTCAACGCCCACCATCGAAGGCCCCGGTAAGAGGCGAAGGATCTATTCGAAACAGCCAGCCAGGACGACCACGCCCCCGAGCCGCAGCGCGGCGTGCCTCGACGCTCGGCTCGCATCGACACAAGTCTCGCGTAATCGAGTGATCGAGGCTGATCATCGTCACCGCGGCCCGGTTCGTGTGGCTCATCACGCCGCAGTCGGACACGGATTTGACCTTCTCGCGGAGTCCGAAACGACCCGGCCACCCCAATCAGCACACCGCACATAACCAGCAATATCTAGCGTCTCGCCTGATCCGGCGTCTTCCCTAGTCCGGGTTGGGCTCCGGGAATTCCTCGGGCCAGTTGTCCAAAAGGGTCTGGAGGTAGGTGCGCACCTTGGAGGGGTCGAGGTGAACCGAGGTTTGGATCTTGTCGACTTCACTGGGGATCTCGACCGGGACCTTGAGAGAATCCATCACACGATTGAAGAGGTTGAAGAAGCCACAGATGAGCGTGAGTTCGACGATCTCGGCGTCGTCGAACTGTGCTCGCACTACTTCGAATACGTCGTCGCGGCTGCGGGCGGTGTTCTTTGTGACGTGTTCGGCCCACAACACCGCCGCCTTCTCACGGTCGTTCAGGAACTCCGAGCCCATGTAGGTGTCTGAGCCGATAGCCACGATCTGGTCCCAGCTGATGCCTGCCGCTTGACCAAGCGACGTGTTGTGCGCCGTTCAATAAGCGCACCCGTTCACATGACTGGTCTTGACAACCACCATCTCCTTGATCTTGGTGGTCAGAACGCTCCCGGCCCCCTGGCGCTGCAGCACGGCGTTGTACGGAACCATCATCATCGCTACCAATGGTGACTGCGCCAGGGCTCGATACGAGTGGGGGACCCTCCCGAGCATCGCGTCGACGGCCTCAAAGAGGATCTCCACCTCTGGAGATGCAGAGTCATCAGAGATCATCTCAACGCGAGACATCCGGGCTTCCTTCCTGAGCGAGCGTTTGGTCGAGTATCGCACGCCGATCCGGTCATGCTGTCCCACGGCAGCCCCCGCCAACAGTCAAGGGACCACCCAACCGCCCCATATACTGCCTCGCCAATGGGACCGGCCAACGAACATCTCCACCGACGCCCGGGCCAGGTAGCTGGAGCGTTCCTGGGAGGGGCGGCGCTCGGCGCCGGTGGTGGGGCCGCGCTCGGCGGAGGCCTTCCAATCGGAGCTGTCGGGGGACTCCTCATCGGCGCTCTCGTGATCGGCGCCGGTGAAGCCGCTACCGACCTGACACGCACCCGCGGCACCACCAAGCCGATCTGGTGGCGAATAATCACATCGACGATGTTGGCGGCCAGCTTCGGTTGGCTGGCCGACCTGATCCTCCCCGACGCCCACCTTGCGATCTACGGCGCCAGCTTCGGCTTCCTATTCGGGGCGCTCGGCATCCGACTGCGCAAGATCGCTCTGGGCGTGGCGATAGGCACGGCCGTTGGGTTGGTGTTCGAGTGGCTTCGGCCCGAGAGCCATCTGCCGCTGGTCGCGGCCGGCACAATGCTGGCCTACCGGCTGGCGTCGGCCGTCCGGTTCCGGGGAATGGATCAGACCTCCATCATGGGCGAGCAGGTCCACGCCGCCGAGGCTGACTATGTGGTGCCGTTTGCCGCCAGAACTCGTTACGTAGGCGTCGACTTTCTGAAGGACTACGCAGATCTGGCCGGGGCCGACTTCGTGCGCAACCCGGCCGACATCGGCATCGTCTCCCGCTTTGACGACCTGGCCGGTCCGACCTTCAACTCCGAACAGGTACACCCGCTCATCCGCGAGTTCTACGAACACACCAGTCGATTCCATCTCACGATCGTGCCCGAATGGCGCTGGTGGATGAAGCCCGCCTACCTCGTGTACCGGACCCTCATCGCCCGCCCCCTCGGCCAGGCCAACGCACCCTTCGATATCGAAGAAGTCCAGCGAGGAGTCGTCAGCTGGATCGATGCCATCGACCTGGATCACAGCGGCGAGGTGGATTTCCGGGCCTGGGTGCGAGCCTACGAGGCGACCCGCGAACCCCTTTACCTGGGTATCTACACGGTTCTCAAGCACGATGATGGGGCGTACGTCAGCGTCGGATTCCCGTTGCCCAACGCCAGCTTCACCGCCACCCTGCTCCCGGTGAACAACCGCGGCGACGGCCTGTTGCTGAAGTCGGCGACCGACCTCCCCTATCCCGGGCATTACATCTCCGTCGTTGATCCCGATGCCGACGAACTATCGATCATCAAGCTGCACAGCTTCGGAGAAGAGATCGACGTCTTTGTCGAGGATGGAGAGCTGAAGACCGATCACCGCTTTTACCTGAGCGGAATCCCTTTCATGACGCTCTACTACTCGATTGAACGCAAGCCCTGAAGCGCCCGTCGCTTACTCAGGTTGGGACTGCAAGAAATCGTCGGCGGACTGCAGTTGTTGTTCAGAGAACACGGCTAGACCGTTGTCTCTCAGCAGTTGGGCGGTAACGCCGGCGCCGGGCGTGGTCCCGCCACCGAACGTGCCGTCGAAGATGTAGCTGGAGCCGCAGGTTGGGCTCCCGTCGGTGAGGATCGCCATCACACAGCCCTGCGAGACTGCCCGGACCAGAGCAAGTTCGGCGCCCCGGACGAACATGTCCGTGACATCGCGCCCGGTGTCCTCCATCACCGCTGCCTTGCCCGCTAAGACCGCGGCCCCGTCGCCGCCCACGGTCTCCGCGGGGGGTCGGGGCACCGCGAAACCTGCGGCCAGTTCCGGACAAAAGTGCACCAACCTTCCTTCGGCAACCCAGCGGTCCCAGACAGCGGACTCGAAGTCGACGCCCGACTGGTTGAAGCGAATCGGCTGCCCGTTCATGCAGCCGCTGACCAGGATCTTGTGCACCGCCACTCTCCTCCACTCGAGTTCCTCGCGTAGTGTCGTCGATTGGGGTCCGCGGATCTAGGACAAAGAATGGACTAGAAACGGCTCAAGGCGGATGAGACACTTACGGGCATGAAGACCTACGGCCAGTACTGCCCGATCGCGAGAGCATCTGAGGTCCTCGCCCAACGCTGGACACCAATCATCATCCGCGGCCTCCTGGCAGGGCCAACCAAATACAGCCAGCTTGCCGACAACGCCCCTGGGCTCTCCCGAACGCTGCTCACTACCCGGCTCCGTGAACTGGAACGAGTCGGCGTGGTCGAAACCGGGCCCGGCCTCAACGGCAAGGGCAAGCACTACCGGCTAACTCCAGCCGGCGAAGACCTGGGCGGAGTCCTTCATGCACTGGGCAGCTGGGGTGAGCGCTGGTTGGACGTGAGCCCTCGACAGGCCGACCCCGGCTACGTCCTCAACTCATGGTGCAAGACCTACCTGGCAACTGACCAACTTCCGTCCGAGCGGGTTGTCGTTCGTTTCGTTTTCAGCGACCAACCAATAGGCGTCAACCCTCTCTGGTTCGTGTTCGACGGTGCCGACTCGGAGGTGTGCCGCAAGCCACCCGGATTCGAAGAGGACCTGGTGGTGGAGGCAGAATCCGTTGCTCTGGCCGAATGGCACCTGGGGCGGGTGGAGTGGAACGACGCTGTTAGGCAAGAGCGAATTCGGGTGAGCGGACCGAGGAGGATTGCCAGGGCCCTCCCGACCTGGAACCGGCGCAGCATGTGGGTTGACGCCGATCACCCGATTTCTCGGACCGGCTGACCGCGGTTGATTCCGGAGCACGAGAACGCTGTTCAGGCCGTGTTTCGACGCCTCGACATCACTACCAGGGTGATCCCCGCCAGCAGCAACGCGAAGGCGGCCAGTAGGACTGCTGCGCCTGGCAGGCCGGTGACAGGAAGCGCCTCGCCGGAGCCGGCTTGCCACAACGCCGGATCGTTCGGGAAGTCGGTGGTCGCGGTCAGGGCCGGTTGCCCGGCCGGATCGACGAAACCGCCGGTCCAGACACTGTCGCCTCCCACAGTCGCAGCCTGAGCAACCGGCGACCGCATATGACCGGTCGATCCCCACTCCACATAGGCAACGATCGCGCTCGAGTCGTCGAAGCTGCTCGTGAGGTACAGACCCAACTCGCCGTCGTCAGGGTTGGCGGGAATGCCGATGGCGCCAAGATCTATGCGGGCTGACTCTCCCGAACCGAGGGTCGGGGCACCGGATACCGGCGCATAGTTTGGGAAGCTGCAGACCACCAGCCCGTTGGGGTCGACGGGCAATTCGCCGCGATTGGTGATTTCAATGGTCCCGGTATCGAAGTTCACCTCGGTGATCGCAAAGGTCTCGCCTTCAAGCGAATGCGCAGGACCCGCGGCAACTAGCGACGCCGCCAGCAAGGGCAAGGTCAGCGCGACCATCTTGAACGCCGAGCAGGCCTTTTGGATCAGCACTTCTCTTCCTCCCCAATCGTGGTTGCGCTCACCTATACGGACCGACCTCGCAACAAGTTCCCGTAACTCGGGTCTGGAACCGCCCGAGCCGAATCCCCGTACTGTTCATGACAGGCGCGGTGCGGTTTCCAGCCGCCGCGGCAGAGACGAAGGAGTCGACGATCGGCAAGAATCCAGCGGCTGTGGGACAGGCCATCCTCAAGCGCTTCGCTTCCGGTGATCCGGATGCGATCAGAGAGCTTTACCGTCACTACGGTCGTCCCGTCTACAGCGTTGCCTACTCGGCACTACGAGACCGGGGGCTGGCTGAAGAGGCAGTGCAGCTCACGTTTCTCCAGGCATGGAAGGCAGCCGACCGGTTCGACGTCGAGCGGGATCCGGCACCGTGGCTCTACGCGATCGCCCGCCGAGCTGCCGTCGACGTGTATCGGCGGGAGCGGCGCCATCAGGGCCGGATACCGCTGGAATCAGACGCCGACATGGCCGTGCTTCCCGAGTCGTTCGAAAGCACCTGGCAAACGTGGGAGATCCGGGTCGCCCTCGATCAGATGTCCCCAATGCACCGCGAGGTAATCGAAGCCACTCACTTCCTGGGTTTGTCGCAGGAAGAGACCGCCGAGCGACTGGGAATCGCTCTCGGAACGGTTAAGTCGCGGTCGCACCGTGCCCATCGCCGGCTGGCAGACTTGCTGGCCCATCTACGAGAGGCTTCCGCATGAAGTGTGACGATGCTCGCACAGCATTCCTGGCCGGCGATGAAGGGCAGACCGAGCTCGATCACCTGTCGTCCTGCACAGATTGCCGGGGGCTGTGGGCATCCCTCGACACTTACCGACGGATACTGGATGACCCTGAATTCTGGCAAGTACCGTCTCCGGCACTGGAGGATCGAGTGGTCGCCATCATCGGTGGGCCACCCGGCCCGACGGAGAGGCCGGTCGTGACGAGCAAGCGCTTCAACCGACGCAGGTTTGTACTCGTCGGAGGTGTCGCGGCAGTTCTCACCGTGATCGTGGCGTGGATCGGCTTGAGGAGCATCGACGGCTCGGACTGGAAGGTTGCGATCCCGGGCACCAACGAGGCGCCGTTGGCAACCGGAGTGGTCGAAGGCTGGAACGAGCCGGGTGGCACCCGGGTGGTGCTGGATATCCAGGGATTGGCGCCGGCCCCCGAGGGGTCGGTCTACGAGTTCTGGTTCAGTCGGGACGACCTTCACATCTCGGCCGGGACGTTCGTCGCGCCCACCAATGTTGAACTGTGGACCGGTGTCTCCCGACGCGAGTTCCCACGACTCTGGATCACGCTGGAGCCGCTGGACGACGACGAGAGCCCCTCTGGCACCAATGTAATGGACACGGGCTGACCCGCAGACGTCACGACGCCCGGGAATGCCCCACCTGGACAACCGGGGGACCCGACTAACCCTCGCGAAAAGGCCACGCTCGCCTGACTGCGGACAGACCCGGAGATCCGGCCAGCTCGCGGCGGGAGATCCTCAAGACCGCCCCCCCAGAGTCCGAAACAACCCGGTAGGCCGCAAAACACACCGGAGGAGTCGGCACCCATATGGCACGACCACGACCACAGGACAACTGGGATGCCATGGTCAAGCAGTACCTCGACGAGATCGGCGCCTACGACCTGCTCGATGCCGACGGCGAGGTCGAGCTTGCCAAGCTGATCGAGGCGGGTGAGGACGCCCGTCAGTCCCTGGGCCGCGCCCGCTCCGGGGCTCGCCGGGCCGAATTGGAAGAGGTGCTGTTGGCCGGCGAAGACGCCAAGGCCCGCTTCATCCAGGCCAACCTCCGCCTGGTTGTCTCCATTGCCAAGCGCTACACCGCCTCCGGGCTCCCGTTCCTCGACCTGATCCAGGAAGGCAACCTGGGTTTGATCCGGGCGGTTGAGAAGTTTGACTGGAAGAAGGGCTTCAAGTTCTCCACCTATGCCACCTGGTGGATCCGTCAGGCGATCAACCGCGCCATCGCCGACAAGGCCCGCACCATCCGCGCGCCGGTGCATATGACCGACACCATCGGGCGGATTCAGAAGGCCGAGTCCTACATCTTCGCCAGACTCGGACGCTCCCCCACCATCGAAGAGTTGGTGGAGGAGACCGGGATCGAGCGCCGCAAGGTGATGCAAGCCATCAAAGTGGCGCCCGAGCCGATCTCCATCTTCGATCCTGTCGGGGACGACGGAGCCACCGTCGGCGACTTCATCGAAGACCACGAGTCTCTCAGCCCGTTCGAATTCGCCGCTGCCAATCAGCGCAAGCAGGTCCTGGGCGAACTGCTCGGGAACCTCAACGAACGGGAACGGAGGGTCCTCACCCTTCGCTTCGGGCTGCAGGACGGCATACCGCGCACCCTCGACCAGGTCGGACGTGAGTTCCGCCTCACCCGGGAGCGAATCCGTCAGATAGAAGGCAAGGCCATGGCCAAGCTGCGGCACCCTGCCAACCCCGGTGGCGTCCAGGCATTCGTGTCTCTCAAGGGCTGACATCCGGTAAAGTGCGGCCGATGTTCCGGCGTCTCTTCCCGATACTTGCGCTCGCGGTGATCACCGCCGCCTGCAGTGGATCCGGCGGCGACAGTGGCAATTACCTTGAAGAGGCGGCCGCCATCACCTCCGGGTACGAAACGGCTGCAGCCGCCATCTTTGCCGACTACCGCGGCGCTCTCGACACCGCCACCGCCGAAAACGGAGACGCCATCTTCGCCTCTGCCAACAAGGAACTGTTCGGAGACCTGGCCGACGAATTCGGAGCCGCCGTCTCCACAATGGAAGATCTGACCCCGCCCGGCAATGTCGAAAGCGAGCACGAGACCTGGCTGGCCGCGGCCCGGGCCCTCAACGCCGTATTCCAGGCCACCGACGACCAGCTGGCCACTCTTACCGAAGGGCTGGCGGTGAACGAAGTTATCTCCGGCCTGCCTCTCGGCGACCTGCAGGGTGCGTACCGCGCTTCGTGCCAGGCACTGGCCTCTGCCGTTGAGGAAGAGACCACCACGACAATTACCTGCGAGCCGCCCTCCGACAGCAGCTAGCGGTGATCCTCGGCCCAGTTGTCGCCGGTCGCGTGCGGCAGCTTGGTTGAAGAGGGAGGGCCCCAGGTTCCGGCCGCGTACGGCTCCGGCAACGGCGGATTGTCCAGCACAGGCTGATACAGATCCCAGGCCGCCTCCACTTCGTCAGACCGAACGAACAGCGTCTGGTCACCGAGCACGATGTCTTCGATCAGCGTTTCATAAGCGCTGGGCAGCTCTCCGAAAGCCTCGTCGTATCGGAAGTCGAGCGGTACCGTCTGCAATCGCATGCCGTCGGCGGGTGCTTTCACGTCAAACAGCAGCTCGAATCCCTCGTTGGGCTGCAGCGTGATGATGATGGCGTCCGAGTGCACGTCACAGGTGCCATTCACCTCGAACAAGCACACCGGTGGTTCGCGGAAGCGGACGACAATCTGGGTGAGACGCTCCCGGAACCGCTTCCCGGTCCGCAAATAGAACGGCACCCCCTGCCAGCGCCAATTGTCGATGTGTAGCCGCAGACTGACTGCCGTCTCGGTGGTGGAGGCCTCGGGGACACCGGGCTCCTCCAGGTAGCCGGGAACAGTTTCGCTCTCGATCACCCCGCCGACGTACTGGCCGTAGACGACGTCGGCGGGCTGGATGGGAAGGATCGACCGCAGCACCTTGACCTTCTCGTCCCGGATTGAATCGGCATCGAGCTTCACGGGGGGCTCCATGGCAACGAGGGTCAATACCTGAGTGACGTGGTTCTGAATCATGTCGCGGAAGGCGCCGGCCTGGTCGTAATAGCCGGTCCTTGTCTCCAGTCCGAGGTGCTCACCGACGGTGATCTCGACGCTGCGCACCAGCGAGCGATTCCAGGCCGACTCGAATAAGGCGTTAGCGAAACGGAAGACGAGCAAGTTCTGGACCGTCTCCTTGCCCAGGTAGTGATCGATGCGATACACCTGACTCTCGTCGAAGCGGGCATGGACGATCTTGTTGAGCTCACGGGCCGAATCGAGTGACTTGCCGAAAGGTTTCTCGATCACCAGGCGGGTGAATCCGGCACTTTGATTGAGCCCCACGTCCCCTAGGCCTTCGATGACCTGCGGAAAGATCCGCGGCGGTATCGCCAGGTAGAAGGCGCGGTTGCCGGGCAGATCGTGGCCGGATTCGATGGAGGCGATCTTGCCGGCTACGGCCTGCCAACCGCCGGATCCGGCGTCGTTCGAGACGTAATGGATGGCGGTATCGCACCAGGCCTTCACCGTGGCGGGGTCAAGACCCGCCAACATCAGGCTGTCGCGAGCCCAGGCGCGGTAGGTCTCGTCGTCCTGGTCCTGGCGGCCGACTGCAAGAACATGGAACCGGTCCTGCCAACCGTGTTGCTCGACGAGGTGGGCGATGGAGGGCAACAGTTTGCGGCGGGTCAGATCGCCGGTGCCGCCGACGATGACAAACAGCATGGGCTGGAACGTACTCATTCAGCCACCCTTCTTGACCGCGTGGCCGCCGAACCGGCCCCGCAAGGCCGAAAGCACTCGATCGCTGAACTCGACCTCATCGCGAGAGCCGATCCGCCGCATCAACGCCAGTGTGATAACGGGAGCAGCCACATCCAGGTCGATGGCTTCGGCCACCGTCCAACGTCCCTCTCCCGAGTCGGGCACGTAGGGCGCAATGCCTTCCATGGCCGGGTTCTCCTCCAGTGCATCGACCGCCAGGTCGAGCAGCCAGGAGCGGACCACACTCCCGACCTGCCAGACCCGGCCGATCTCGGCCAGGTCGAGACCGAATTCCTTCTTGTTGTGCATGATGGCAAAGCCTTCCGCGAAGGCCTGCATCATCCCGTACTCGATGCCATTGTGAATCATCTTCACGAAGTGCCCCGATCCGACCGGGCCCATCCGGCCCCAACCGGTTGTCGGCGATGGGGCCAGGGTCTCTAACAGCGGCCTAAGCCGCTCTACCGGCTCGGGATCACCCCCCACCATCATGCTGTACCCCTCGGTTAGGCCCCAGATGCCCCCGGACGTTCCGACGTCCACCAGGTCGATGCCGGCATCGGCCAGGTTGGCAGCCAGCCGGATCGTGTCTTTGTAGTAGGAGTTGCCGCCGTCGATGATGGTGCAACCCGGGTCGAGTAACTCAGCCAGGGCTTCGATGGTTGAGGTGGTCGGGTCGCCGGCCGGCACCATCACCCATACATGCTTGGGTGTGTCGAGCCGGGTCACCAGTTCTTCCAATGATCCGGCACCGCCGGCGCCGACAGCAACCACCCGCTCAACCGCCTCAGGATTCCGGTCGAAGCCGACCAGGTCATGGCCGGCTCGCACCAGCCGCTCGGTCATATTGGCGCCCATCTTCCCCAGCCCGACCATTCCCAACTGCATGGCTACTCCTGTATCTCGACTCCGAGCCCCGCCAAATCGCGACGCAGACCGGCGGGGCTCTCGTAGTGGATGGCATGCATTCCCTCGGTGAGGGCACATTCCAGATTCAGATCCCGATCGTCGATGAAGACGCACTCCCCCGGATCCCGCTGGGTCATCTGCAAGGCCAAGCGGTAGATGGCCTGGTCCGGCTTCTTCACTCCCAGGAATCCCGAGCTGAAGAACACCGAGAAGAGCCGACTCAGCTCGAACTGCTCGATGCGGGCCTGGTTCAGCTCACGGGACTCGTTGTTGAGGGTGGCGAGCAGGTAGCGGCCGGAGGAAGCCAGCTCGCCCACCACCGCCAGCGCTTCGGGAAACGGCTTCGACTCGGCCACCATGCCCTCCCGAAACGAATCCCGCGTGAAGGCTCTCGGTCGGTAGAAAACCGTTCGATCCAGGTATTCGTCGATGGTCATTCGGCCGGTTTCAAACGCATCGGAGACGAACTCGTGGCGATCCCTGAACTCCTCGTAGTCGAGACCGAACGACTCGGCACAATGCCGGCGGCTGTGCCGATCCCACCCGTTGGTGAGCAGCACTCCCCCGAGGTCGAAGAAGAGCGTCGTGATCTCAGCCAAGTGAGCTCACAGTGTCGACCAGAGTCTCAAGTCCGGTCAGAAAGTCGCTTCCCAGATCCACTCGCAGCACCCGCCGTCCCCGGTCCTGCAAAGCCCGGTAATCACCTTCAGCCTGACCGGCGATCAAACGGCCGAAGCTGAAGTCGGTTTCCGGCACCGTGGTGTCTGCGGTCGGATTGTCAACCAGCTGCAGGAAGAGGGCAGCGCCCGGACCGCCCTTGTGAAGCTGGCCGGTGGAATGGAGAAAGCGAGGCCCGAATCCGACCGTGGTGGCCGCTCCGGTCAGGTGCCGCAAGTGCAGACGCAGTGATTGCAGAAGCCTGTCGGCCTTATCGGTCATCGGCACATAGGCGGATAATCCCAGGTACGGGTCATCGGGCAGAGCAGCCAGCCAGTCGCTCAGGCGGGCGGCGTCGGTGCTGGAGGCGGTCTCGATGGGAGCCCCGCCCTCCAATTCGCCGGCCATGGCGGCCCGGGCCAGCTCCTTGGCCACTTGAACATCGGGTTGGTTGAACGGGTGGATACCGAGAACGGCTCCCGCGGCCGCAGTCGCCATCTCCGCGGCAAACATGGCGCCGCCCAGTTCCTCAGGCTCGGCCAAGCTGATTCGGATCACAGGGTGGCCGGCTGCCGCCAACGCATCTAGAGCCTTCCCGCTATCGGGATCGCCGTGCAAATGATAAGAGAGGAAGAGGCGATCTTCTCCGTACTCCTCGGGCGGACCCAGGTCTTCACCGGCCACCGGGACAATCCCGGTGCCGTCCTTGCCTGTGCTCTCGGCCACCAGCTGCTCCAGCCAGTTGGGGAAGGCTGCCAGGCCCGGCGACACCACGATGGTCAGCTTGTCTCGGCCGGCCCCGGCTGCTTCGCCCCAGACCGCTCCCAGCGCCAGGCCGGGATTGTCCTGAGCCGCTCCCCGGCAGGCGTCGGCCACCGTGGCAGCTCCGGCCACCAACCGGCCCAGGTTCACTCCGATCAGGGCGGCCGGCACCAACCCGAAGTAGGTAAGAGCCGAATAGCGCCCCCCTACCTCAGGAGGAGTTGAGAACACGCGCCGAAATCCTCGCTCGGCAGCCAGATCCTCCAACTGGCTGCCCGGATCGGTCAAAGCCACGAAGTGGGAGCCCTGGGGCAGTCCGTCCACCAGCAGCCGATTCCAGAAGTACCGTAAGAAACTGAGTGTTTCCAGGGTGGTTCCGGACTTCGACGAGACCAGAAACAGTGTGTGTTCCAGCTCAATCCGGGCGTCGACGGCGGCGACGGCACCCGGATGGGTGCTGTCGAGCACGATGAGCTCTGGATGACCCGGAGCGTTGCCGAAGGTGGATTGAAAGACCTCGGGGGCCAGGCTCGAGCCACCCATCCCCAGCAGCACGACGAAACGGACACCCTCGTCCCGCACTGCACGAGCGAAATCCTCCAGTTGGCCGATGGCGGGTGCCATCTCCGCCGGGAGCGACAGCCATCCGAGACGATCAGTCAGCTCGGGAAGATCGGTCTCGGCCCAGACGGTGGGGTCCTTGGCCCAGATCCGCCTGGCGACCCCGTCGGATTCCCATTCGGCTAAACGGGCTTTGACCGCCTCCTCGAGCGGTCCAAGACTCAGGTCAGCCGGCACGGACCAGCCCCGCTTTCTCCCCGAGGGCAGCCATCAAGCCGGCGAAGGCGTCGGCAAAGGCGGTCACCCCATCTTCTTGCAATCGGGTCGTGACGTCATCGAGGTCGACACCGACGGCGGCCAGGCCGTCGATGGCAGCGTCGGCGGCGTCCCAGTCCTCCAGCAGAGTGGCTCCCCTAATCTCACCGTGCTCTCGGAAGGCATCGATGGTGGCTGGAGGGGCCGTGTTCACGGTATCGGGCCCGATCAACTCCTCGACGTAGAGAACATCCGAGTAGGCGGGATTCTTGGTCCCCGTCGAAGCCCACAGCAGCCGCTGGGGCCGGGCCCCGCGAGCGGCGAGATGCCCGAACTGATCATCTCCGAACAGCTCCTCGTAGATCCGGTACGCCTGCTTGGAATTGGCGACGCCTGCCCTTCCTCGCAGAGCGAGGGCTTCATCGGTTCCGATCTCCTCCAACCGGCTGTCGGTCAGTGTGTCGACCCTGCTGACGAAGAAAGAGGCGACCGAAGCGATACCCGACGGATCCGCGGCGGCCTTCAGACCCCGGATGTAAGCGAGGGCGATCGCCTCGTAATGGGCCAGCGAGAAGATCAATGTGACGTTGACGTTGATTCCTTCGCTGATGAGAGTCTCAATCGCCGGCACACCCTCGGCGGTGGCCGGCACTTTCACGAGAAGGTTGGGGCGATCCACCGCCTTCCAGAGGCGGCGAGCTTCCGTCACTGTGGCGGCGGTGTCGGCTGCCAGCAGCGGAGAGACCTCCAGGCTGACGAAGCCGTCTCCGCCTTCCGATTGGTCGTAGACGGGCCTCAAGATGTCGGCAGCAGCCCGGATGTCCTCGATGGCAAAGGATTCATACAGGTCGTTCTCAGAGCTCGCCGGATTCCGCTCGAGAGCGGCCCGAATATCGTCGTCGTACTCGTTGCTACCGGCAATAGCTTTCTGGAAGATGGAGGGGTTGGATGTGACGCCGCGAATGCCCTCGGCCACCAGCTCGGCCAGCCCGCCGTCTTCCAGCAGGTCGCGGCGAATGAAGTCGAACCACACGGATGTGCCGGCAATGTGAATGTCGTTGAACTTGCTCATAGCTCCTCTTTGCTCAGCGCTGACGGCTACCCGACGATCGGCAGGCTCCCACTGGTTGGTATCTTCCCAGCGGAACCTGAAACGCACGTGATTGCCGCCTGCATTCCCCGAAACGATCTTTAGTCGCCGGGTGCCAAGTTGGGTCAGCCGGCCTCACCCACCCACAGACGCTGCAACTCGGCGCTGGTCTCAAGCAACTGTTCGAGGGTCCCGATCGACTCGATCCTGCCATCGGCCATGACCACGATCTGATCGGCCCGGCGCAGCGCCGGGTGCCGATGAGAGACCACCAGGCTGGTGATGCCGGGATCGTCACCAAGCAGACCCTCCCACAAGCGCTTCTCGGTGTCGACGTCCAGGGCGCTGGACAGGTCGTCAAACACCAGCAGGTCCGGTTTGCGCACCAGCATGCGGGCAGCGGCCGTTCGTTGCACCTGACCCCCGGACAGGCGCACGCCTTGCGGGCCAACCTGGGTATCCAGACCGGCGGCCATATGTGCCAGATCGGGAGTCATGACGGCGGTGTCAATGGCTGCCAGCAGTTCCTCGTCGCCTACTCCCAGCCCCATCAGCAGATTCTCCCGCAGCGACATCGAGAACAGCTTGGGCACCTGTGGTGCATAGGCCGAGTGAGGGGGAACGAAGAAGCGGTCGGGCTCTTCGATCTCCATTCCGTTCCACCACATCTGACCGGCGTCGGCCTTGACCAGCCCGAGAATGGCCCTGACCAGGGTGGTCTTACCGGAACCGATCCGTCCGGTAATGACTGTGAAAGAGCCCCGCTCAATGTCAAAGCCCACATCGTGAATGCCGTTTTTGGTGCCCGGATAGACGAAGCTGAGATCGCGTATCTCCAGCCGCTGCAGCCGACCGGCGGCAGTCCGGGGTGCCTCCGGCAAAGCCGGCAACTCGCCTCGTAACTCCAGATCGGCTGGCGCCACCAGCGTCTCGGCGGGAGCTCCCATCAGCACCGCTGTCATCCGCTCCAGTGAGACGCCGGCCTGGCGGAGCCGGGCGATGAAGAGCCCAACGATGTGGACCACGTCGGTAGCCATACCCATCATGAAGACAAACAGGGCGAAGTCGCCCACGGTGAACGAGCCGCCACTCTGGAGGCGGGAGGCAGCCACGATCAGGATCAGGCCTGTGCCGATGTTCACTGTGTTCCAGAACAGCGACTCCAGTACTGCCTGCAGCACGCGATCACGCACCATCAGGTGGCGCCGCTCGTCATTGAGCTCAGCCAGGTTGCCGATGATCGACGCCTCGGCACCGGCCACCTTGATCGACTGGACCGAGCTGAAGGTCTCCCCCAGCGCTTCCGTCACCCGGCCGGTAGCTTCGCGAGCCGCCTCACGATATCTGCGGATCGCGGTGCCCGCCCGCTCGGCCAGGAAGATCACGAACACCAATGGAAGGAACACGAGCACGGTCATGCCTGCATCGATCCGCATGAGGATGGCGATGGTCACCACGCTGAACACCAGGGCCCCCACCAGATCGACCGAGAAGCTGGTGGTCTCTTCGGCATGCTCGACGTCCTCACGGAAGCGGGTGATCAACTCGCCGGGTGCGGTGTCGGTGGCCTGGGCCCCGGGCAGGGTGAGTATGCGGGCAAACATGTTGCGGCGCAGCAGCGACCCAATCCGGAACATGAAGTGCACGTCGTTGTGCATGGCCAGCACCACTACCGTGATGCGGCCGAGGCCGTAGGCCACCATCAGCACCACAAGCGTGGTGATAGTGAACCCGACGTCGCCCTCGAGATTGTCGAAGAACTCGCGGGTGATCAAACCCACCAGCACGGGCATCGTCCAAATCGTGGTCCAGAGGACGACGTTGGTCCACCAGCGCCATGGGAAGGACCGGGCCAGGCCCGCCATCAGTCGTGGAGCGCGAACGGTCATCGCAATACCTCCTCCATGCCGGTTGCGAGGAGGGCCGAGAAGCGCGAGCCGGGATCGGCGGCGAGACCGGCCCGGTCTCCGAACTCAGCGATCCGGCCCTGCTCCAGAATGAGTATGTCGTCGGCCCGGTGCACGGTGTCCAACCGGTGGGCGATGATGACACCCGTCCGGTCGGCCAGCAGTCGGTCGACGGCCGTCTCGATCAGAGCCTCCGTAGCCGGATCGAGGCGCGACGAGGCCTCGTCGAGCACCACCAGGCCGGGATCTTCCAGGAAGATGCGAGTGAAGGCCAGCAGCTGCGCCTCCCCTGCCGACAATCCGCCCCCGCCGGCTTCCAACACTGTGTCGAGGCCGTCGGGCATCGCCGCCACCCAGCCGACCAGGCCGAGGGTCTCGAGGGCGGCATAGATCTGCTCATCGGTTACAGCGCGATCGAAGAAAGTCAGGTTGTCCCGGATGGAGGCGGCAAAGAGCTGCACGTCCTGAGTCACCATGCCCACTCCTCGTCGCAGGCTGTGGATGTCGGCGTCTCGCGCATCGACCCCGCCCAGCCTTACGACGCCCCGGTCGGGGTCGTAGAGCCGCGTGAGCAAGCGAGCCAGTGTGGTCTTACCGCTCCCGGTTCGGCCCAGCAGCCCGAGCACCCGGCCCGGCGCCACTGCGACGCTCATGTCATGAAGCACCCGCTCGCCGGCTCCGTTTCCGTTGCCGTTGGGGACCCCGGTGGGATCCTCTTCCTCGCGGTATGAGAAGTCGACGTGGTCAAGCTCCACCGAAAGCGCTCCCACCGGCAGCGGCTCGACTCCGGTCCGGGGCAGACGCGTTTCACGATCGAACAGGGCCTGCACCCTTCCGATGCCGGCGCCCGCCTTCTGGAAATCCTCCATCTGGTTGCGGATCCGATCGAGTGGATGCCGCAGCATCTCGGTGTAGTGGAACACGAGGTAGACCGAGCCGATTGTCACGGTCCCGTTGTTGAACAGCCAGGACCCGAGACTGAAGACCAGCACGTTGCCGATGGCGAACACTGCAACGTTGGTGCTCCACAGCACCGACCAGCCGTGGCGCCCTTTGACCTCGGCGGGCAACCAGCGCCGCAACAGCCTGGTGAAACGCCGCATCATGTAGCGGGCTGCTCCGTTGGCTCTGATGTCCTCGGTTCCACCTACTTGCTCACCCAGGAATCCGAACATCTCGGCCCGGATGGCCTTGACCTCGGCCCACCAGGCGGTGGCCAGGCGCTGGATCCATACCATCACCCCGAGGCCGGCCATGGCAAACAAAGTCATGCTGGCCCCCACCCAGACGCTCTCACGGAACAACAGCAGCAAGATCCCCACCAGCAGCACAAAGTTGCCGACCACGTTGATCATGAACTGACCGAAGAAGTTGGACAAAGCGGTGACATCGCCGTCCACCCGCTCAACCAGCTCACCCGGGGTAACAGTCTTGTGAAAATCCATATCCAGATGCAGCAGGTGATCGGCCAGGTCCTGGCGCAGCTCGTTGGTGGCGGTCCAGCCGATGTGCTCCGCCATCCAGGTCGCCGTCACATTCAGTATTTGATAGACGACGGCGATCGCCATGAAGGCCATCGCGATCGGAACCAGGCTGTCGGTCTCATCGCCGTCGGTGGCGCGATCAATAAACGTCCGGATGATCTGTGGATTCAGCACCTGCAGTCCGATTCCCGTGAACAACAGAGTCGTCAGCACCACGGTGCGGGCGCGCTGATGCCGCAGATAAGCGGACAGCAAATTCCAGTAACTTCGAACGGGTATCACGAGACGGTTCCTTGATGGAGGGGTTTAGCGGTCCAGGTCGGAAACCCGCTCGTAGCGCGAAAGGGTCCCGAATCAGGCGGGGGTAGCAGCTGGCCTTGTCATCGACACTCCTTGTGTGCGCCCGAACAGGTTAGCCGAGAACCGATCTGTGCCAAGTCACCGTCCCTACTGGCGATACCAGTACTCATATCGAGGCTCAAATCCATACGCCCGGTAGAAGGCAACCCCGGCCGCGTTGGCAGGGTGAACCTGCAGGAAAGCCCGCCGCGCTCCCTGGCGACCCGCCCACTCGAGCAAGGAGGCGGCAATCCTCCTCGCCAAACCGGTCCGGCGCAGTTCGTCCACGGTCTGCATCATGAAGAGGGCGACACTCTCCCCGTCGAGCACCCCCAATCCGATGGCTACCTTCCGTCCGTCGAAATCGATCCCCGCATACTGATGCGGCAGCTCGATGCGCCTCAGCATCTGCTCGAGCACCGCCCTGTGCGCTCCTCCCCGTCCCGGTTCCCGCGCCATGAGCTCCAGCCAGCCCTCCGATGGACCGGCCGACAGGTCGGCGGCGATCAGCGGCACCGGAGAATCGTCGATATCCCGGGTCATGATGATGGCGCCCTGCTGGCGCCGGTAACCGCGCTCTCCGAGACGGGCGTCCACCCCCGGCGCGGCCAGCCCGGTCAGCCGAAAGATGGGCGGCAGCCCACGCGCCCGGAACCATTCTTCGATCCCGTCGAACCGCTCATCCAGATCGAGGATGGGGTCATCGGCGTCGACAACAGAGGCCGAGTTGGAGCGCCTGGTCACGCCCCCGCCGGATCGGAGCAGCCAGCCACCGCGCCACTCGTCCTCGAGCGAAGGCCAGGTGCGATGACCGATCAGTTCCAGCGCCCGGATTGCTCCCGGATCGAGCAACCTCAGTCCGCCGAGAGGCCGTCCAACAAGAACCTGACGGTCTCGTCGGCAACCTCATGGAACCGCTGCTTGGGCTCCGGTGAATTGAGCAGGGTTCTGGCTCCCGACATCACAACGTCGAGGATGAAGTGACCGGCCAGATCGAATGGTATCTCCCGTAGTTCGTCCGCCGCCATCCCCTCCCGGTAGATGCGAGAGAACTCGGTGATCAGATTCTGGTGGCTGGCAGCGATACGACGCTGAGCCTCCGGGCCCAGCCGGGGAACGTCGCGGTGCAGGATCAGCCCCAGCACCGGATCTGTGATGACGAACTCCACCATTGAGACGACGAGCGCACCCAACTGCTCGCGACTGGAGAGCGAGCGGGGGATCTCAGAGATCAGGGTCTCGAACACCTCCGGCAGCGAATCCTCCACCATGCAGGCCAGCAAATCTTCCTTGTCCGCGAAGTAGTCGTAGAAGGTGGTGCGGCCGACCCCGGCATGGGCGGCGATATCACCGAGGGTGGTCTCCACGTAACCGAGGCGTCCGACCAGGTCGTGGGCCCCAGCCAGCAGAGCTCGGCGGGTCATCCGCCGGTGTTCGTCGATGGAGGCGCCCTGGATCTTCGGCATGGGAGGCAATCATAGAGAACTACTGGGTTTCCGACTTCCTGTCGGATTCCAACACCGATACCGTCCCGCTTCCAACCGATTCGGAGCCTCAATGCGACGCGCAATCATCCTCACTCTCGGCCTGGCGTTGACGGCAGCCGCCTGTGGCGGCGACGACTCTGCGGACACGGTTGCGACGACCACCAGCACGACGGCGGCGCCTGCCACCACAACAACGACCACGCCGCCTGCCACCACAACCACGGCGGTCACTATGCCGGAGGGGATCACCTTCACCGGCGCGGATGGGGTGGAACAGACGATTACCGACTCCTCCACGATCATCTCCCTCAACGGCGACATCACCGAGATCCTGTTCGAACTCGGAGTCGGCGACCGGATCGTGGCCGTGGATGTCACTTCGACCTATCCGCCGGAGGTACAGCAGCTCGGCCGACCCCTTCCACCCGCCAGGGGATTTCTGGTGGCAGAGCCGGTCATCGGCATCGGTCCTGCACTGGTGATCGGAGACCAGCAGGTCGGACCTCCGGAGGTCATTCAGCAGATCCGCGCCGCCGGGATCCCGGTTGCCATCATCGAATTGCAGAGCGAGCTGAGCGGAATCCGCACCAAGATCGAGACGGTGGCAATGCTGGTGGGCGAGGAGGAAGCGGGCGCTTCCCTGGCCGACCGGGTCGACGCCGAGATCGAGGAGGCACTTCAGTTGGCCGCCCAGGCCGCGGAGACTCCCGGTGCCGCCTTCGTATATGCCCGTGGCCCCGAAGCGTTGCTGCTGTTCGGGCCGGGATCTGTCACCTCGGCCCTGATCACGGGCGCCAATGCCATCGACACAGTGCTCGGCCCGCCGGTCGGCCCGCTGACGCCGGAAGCGCTGGCCGCCGCCAACCCCGACGTGTTGATCACCACCTCGGATGCCCTGGGGTCCCTGGGTGGTCCTGCTGCCTTCGCCGCCCTTCCAGGCGTGGCCCAGACCACCGCCGGGCAGGAACAGAGCCTGCTGGTTTACGATGACGCCCTGTTCCTCGGATTCGGACCGCGCACCGGTGAAGCACTCAAAGCCCTTGTCCTCGATCTCCATCCGGAGCTGGCCGACAACTCATGACGGGTGACCGGCTACTCACGCCGGTCGCACGACGCGGGAAGTGGCTGTGGCCGGCGCTAGTCGCCATCGGCGTCGCCGCGCTGATCGCCAACCTCAGCATGGGCGCCTTCGATGTGGGGCCAGGCAAGGTGGTGGCGATCCTGTTGGACCACGCGGGGATTGACATCGGTACCGAATTCACCTCGCAGGAGGACTCGGTGGTCTGGTCGCTGCGCCTCCCGCGGTTGATACTGGCTTTCACAGTCGGCGCCGGGCTGGCGGCGACCGGAGCCACATTGCAGGGACTGTTTCGCAACCCGTTGGCCGACCCTCAGATCATCGGCATTTCCAGTGGCGCAGCTCTCGGCGCCGGCGTTGTCCTCGCCATCGGGCCCGGCGCCCTCGGCAGTCTGGGCGGGCCGCTGGGAGGTTTCGTCGGCGCGTTCACAGTGGCCGTTGTCGTCTACTCACTGGCCCGCTATGAGGGACGCACCGAAGTGGTGAACCTGGTTCTAACAGGAGTGGCAGTCAGCGCGGTCGCATCGGCGGCGATCGGCTACCTGAGTGTGGCAGTAGACACCGCCCGGCTCCAGACTGCGCTCTTCTGGTTCCTCGGCTCGTTCACACTTGCCACCTGGGATACCGCCCGACCCACGCTGCTGTTCGTTGGCCTAAGCCTGGCCTGGCTCCCGCTTTATGCCCGTCGGCTCAATCTGCTGCTGTTGGGCGAGGCGGAAGCCCGCCACCTGGGAGTGGACGTTGAGCGAGTCCGGATCACCCTGCTGGTGGTGGTTGCCCTCGGGGTTGGGGGTGCCGTGGCAGCGGCCGGCATCATCGGTTTCGTGGGACTACTGGCACCCCATGCCGTCCGCCTTCTGACCGGCCCGGATCATCGCCGTCTATTGCCCGCCAGTGCCGTCGCCGGTGGCGTGCTTGTGCTGGTCGCCGACCTGGCAGCCCGCACCCTGGCGTCCCCGGTCGAAATCCCGGTGGGACTGCTGACCGCTCTGGTCGGGGGCCCGTTCTTCCTGTGGTTATTGCATCGAACCCGGTCCGAATACGGAGCGTGGGGTTAATGGCAGCAGTCGAGGTGAGCGGCGTGGGCTATTCGGCTGGAACTGCGACTCTGCTCGCCGACGTTTCGATCGCGGTGGAACCCGGCAGGGTGCTGGGGATCATCGGCCCGAACGGAGCAGGCAAGTCGACGCTGCTCGGTTTGATGGCAGGCGATCTCACTGCCTCACCCGGGACCGTTTCCCTGGGCGGACGACCCATCAATTCATATCGTCCACCGGAACTGGCCCGGCTGCGGGCTGTTCTCCCTCAGCAGACCCTGGTCCCGTTCCCGTTTACGGCCCGCGAAGTGGTGGCGATGGGACGCCACCCGTACCACGCCGACGGTGAGAACTCTCGCCAGATCGATGAGGCCACGGTGGCGGAGGCCATGGAAGTCACCGACACCACGGACCTGGGGCATCGCATCTATCCCTCGTTATCAGCCGGCGAGCAAACCAGGGTGGCCCTGGCCCGGGTTTTCGCTCAGCAGACCGGGTTGATCCTGCTGGACGAGCCGACCGCCACTCTCGACATCCACCACCAGGAGCGCACCATGGGCATGCTGCGTGAGCGAGCCCTCGGTGGCACGGCCATAGTCGCTGTGCTCCATGATCTGAACCTGGCCGCCGCCTATGCCGATTGGTTGGTCCTGCTCGCAGATGGATCAGTCGCCGCCACCGGGACTCCGACCGAGGTACTCAACGAGTCGCTGCTGTCCGCCACCTATCGACAGAAGATGAGGGTCATGGACCACCCCCATCGCGACTGCCCGCTGGTCGTGGTCGAATAGGAAAGGCCCCCGCCGGGGCTGGGGCCTTTCTCGTTCGTGTGTGGAGCCGCTTAGCTCTCGACTTCGACCTTCACTTTGCGGGGAAGAACCTCAGGCGACTTGGGAATAGTCAGTGTGACGATCCCATCCTTGGCTGCCGCCGTGATCTCATCGACCTCGACTCCTTCCGGGAGCAGGATCGTGCGGGTGAACTCACCCTCAAAGATCTCCTTGCGGCGATATCCGGCCTCTTCGGTGTCCGCTTCGAAGTGCCGAGCACCGCTGATGACAAGCGAATCTCCCTCGACCGTGATGTCCAGGTCGTCCGGATCAACGCCCGGAGCCTCGACCCGTACCGTCAGGGCATTGTCTGAGTCGAGAACATCGACCCTGGGGGCCCAATCACTGCGCATTGTGCGCGGGCCGAAGTCTGCGAAGAACCGATCCATTTCACGGGAAAGGCCAAAGGGCTCGAACCGTACCAGTCTCATTTCTGCCTCCTTTTGGGCTTATGAAGCATTCTACTAAAGCGTTAACATCAGAAAACCTGAGTATATTCCACTCAGATTCGTCACATCCCGTTCCGACTGGCGCCCCAGGAGTCGGGAGGGCCGGCCCCGAGCGGCGGCTCCACCAACCCGATAAAGGCCGACCAACCTGCAACCGATAGTTGAAGGAGAACGTCATACATAAGAGCCAAAAGGACGACGACCATGGCGACCATCACCTACCTGAACGGGGTACCGGTCCAAACCGGTGGGTACTGGATGGACCGCCACGGCCATCGGGTGCTGGTGTGCGAGGGCCAACTCCTCCCCTCCTGCCCCCAGTACCCCTACGAGAACACCTTCTGGCAGCTTTCCACCCCCCTCCCCTGCCCACACGATCACGGGCCACGAGGTCCACTGGCGGCCTGATCAGCTAACAACCAACAGCTGTCAGCTATCAGCAGGAACCCACCTCCACGACATCGATTCGCTTCACCCTTCTGGCTGAAGGCTGACCGTTGTTGATCGCCGAGGGCGATCAACCCTTGGCCACCGTGGCGGCGCACACTTTGTACTCCGCCGTGCGGGTGATGCTGTCGAAAGCGTCGTTGGTGATCCGGTTGGTGGGCTGATCCACGAAGTGGAACGGCATCCACAGTGCTCCGGGGCGGGTCCTCTCGCCGACCACAGCCCTGACCGTTACCTCACCGCGTCGGGTAGCGACCGTAACCAGATCATCGTTCGCCACTCCGAGACGCTCGGCGTCGCTTTCGTGCATCTCGACGAAGGCCTTCGATTGCTTCTGACGGATCGCGTCACTCTTCTGGCTCATGTTCCCGATGTTGTAGTTGTAGAGGGTGCGCCCGGTCGACAGGATGTACGGGTAGTCGTCGTCGGGCAACTCGGCCGCTTCACGGAACGTGATCTCCTTGAATGCACCGAGGCCCCGAGTGAACTGGCCTTCGTGCAGGAATCCGGTGCCGGGATGGCCCGGTGTTGGACACGGCCATTGCAGACCCACATCGTCGATGCGGTCGTAGCTCATCCCGCCGTAGCTCGGGGTGAGGCTGGCCATCTCGTCGAAGACCTCTCCGGCATGGTGATAGGACATGGGGTGACCCATCGCCGTTGACATCAGGCAGATGATCTCCCAGTCCGGCTTCGCCTGACCGGGTGGCTCGACGGCCTTGCGGACCCGCTGCACCCGCCGTTCCGTATTGGTGAACGTGCCTTCTTTCTCGGCGAAGCTCGTTGCCGGCAGGATGACATCGGCCAGCTTGGCGGTCTCGGACATGAAGATCTCCTGGCACACCAGGAACTCCAGGTTCTCGAGGTTGGCAATCACCTTGGCCTGGTTGGGCTCGGATAGCACCGGGTCTTCGCCGAAGACGTAGAAGCCGCGCAAGACCCCGTCGCCGGCCTGTTCGATGAAATCGGTGACAACGCCACCCTTGTTGGTGGGCATCTCAACGCCCCAGGCTGCGGCGAACTTGGTCCGCACCACCTCGTCGGCAACCTTCTGATAGCCCGGATAGTCGCCGGGCATGGCACCCATGTCGCAACTGCCTTGCACATTGTTCTGACCGCGCAGCGGATTCACCCCGCTCGACCGCTTTCCGATCTGGCCACACAACATGGCCAGGTTGGCGAGGTTCTGCACGTTCTCGGTGCCACTGGTGTGCTCGGTGATCCCCAGCGTGTAAAAGATCGAAGACGGGTCGCCGGCGGCATACATTTCGGCCGCCTGGCGAATTGAGTCGGCGGGAACCCCGCACACCTCAGCTGCTTCCTCGACCGTGTGCACATCGAGGTTCTGGCGAAAGGCGCCGAAATTCTCGCAGCGGGATGTCACGAACTCAGGATCATGCATCTCCAGTTCGACGATGTGGCGCATCATCGCGTTGATCAGCATGTTGTCGGTGCCCGGCTTGTGCTGGATGTGGATGTCGGCGTGCTCGGCCACCCACGTCTTGCGGGGGTCGCAGACAACCATCTTGGCTCCCTTGGCCAGCGCCTTCTTCATCTCGAGGCCGATGATCGGATGGGCCTCGGTGGGGTTGGAGCCAATGATGAACAGTGTGTCAACGTCTTTGATCTCGCCGATCGCGTTGGTCATCGCCCCCGAACCGAATGTTGACGCCAGACCGGCCACGGTAGGGGCGTGGCAGGTCGTGGCGCACTGGTCAACGTTGTTGGTGCCGCCGGCGGTGCGGGCCAGCTTCTGCATGAGGTAATTCTCCTCATTGGTGCAACGCGACGAACTGAGGAACGCCACGGCAGCCGGGCCGTGCTCGTCGCGCAACTCGCGCAGCCGGCGACCGGCCAATTCCAGAGCTTCATCCCAGGTCGCCTCACGGAACTCGCCGTTCTCTTTGATCAGCGGAGTGGTGAGGCGTTCATCGGAGTGGACGTACTCGAAACCGAACTTGCCCTTGACGCACAGGTTGCCGTCGTTTGGCACGGAGCCTTCGGGAGCGGTCACGCGAACGATCCGATTGGTCTCGCGATTCACGTTCAATTCCATGGTGCAGCCGACGCCGCAGTAGGGGCACACGGTCTGGACCTTCTCGAGATCCTTGATCTGGCCCTGGCCCAATGCAGCCCGGTCGTACATGGCGCCGGTGGGGCAGGCGGAGATGCACAGCCCACAAAGCACACAGGAGGTCTCGTTGAGCGGCATGTCGAACGGAGTGGTCACTTCAACGCTCGAGGCACGCTTCTTGAATGTGAGGGCGCTGGCCATGACGACCTCGTCGCAGATCCGCACGCAGCGGCCGCAGGTGATGCACAGCTGGGGATCGAACGCGATCGCTTTGTTCCCGGTCGAGAAGTTTGGCTCGCACGGGGCCGGCTGGTACCCGCCGAAGGCGAACTGGTCGGCCTGGTAGCGATACGAGTAGTCCATGAGGGCGCAGTCGCCGTTCTTGTCGCACGTCGGGCAGGTGACCCGGTGGTCGTCAAGAATGAGTTCGAGGACCGATTTGCGCCGACCCGCCAGTTGGTCGGTTTCGGTCTCGACGACCATGCCCTCGGCGACTTCCATCGTGCAGGAAGTGAGCAGGCCGCGCTCGCCCTCGATCTCAACGACACACAGGCGGCAGGCACCGACCGGCTTGAGGCGCGGGTCATGACAGAGGCGTGGAATATCGATACCGACCGTCAGCGCGGCCTCCAGGACCGTGTCGCCCTCGTGCGCCATGATCTCGCGACCATCGATGGTGAGGTTTACCGTCTTGAGAGCCGAGAGAACGGTCATCTACTCTTCCTTTCCAACAGTGGCTTCGACGGGAAGCAGCGCTTTGCAGACCCCCGCCGGACAGGCCTTGTCGACCACGTGAGCCAAGTACTCGTCACGAAAGTGGCGCAAAGTCGACATCACCGGGTTCGGGGCCGTCTGACCCAGGCCGCACAGGGAGGTTTGCTGGACCACCTCTCCCAGACTTTCCAGCTTGTCGAGATCTTCGAGCGTGCCCCGTCCTTCTGTAATCCCGTTGAGGATCTCCTCTAGTTGCACGGTCCCGAGGCGGCACGGGGCACAGACGCCGCAGCTCTCCTCGGCGCAGAAGGCGATGAAGTAGCGGGCGATGTCGACGATGCACGTCGTGTTGTCCATGACGATCATTCCGCCCGAGCCCATGATCGCCCCGACCTCTTTCAGAGAGTCGTAGTCGATCGGCAGATCGAGGTGAGCGGCGGGAACGCAGCCTCCCGATGGGCCACCCATCTGGACGGCCTTGAATTCGCGATTGCGCGGCATCCCTCCGCCGACACCGAAGACGATGTCACGGATCGTTGCTCCCATCGGCACCTCCACCAGGCCCGTGTTGTTCACCTGGCCGGCCAGGGCGAAGATCTTGGTCCCCTTGGATCCCTCGGTCCCGCTTTCGGCAAAGGTGGCGCCCCCCTCGTCAACGATCAGGGGTACGTTGCCGAACGTCTCGACGTTGTTGATGATGGTCGGCTCGCCGAAGTAGCCGCGCACGGCCGGGTAGGGAGGCTTGGGCCGCGCCACGCCGCGTTCGCCCTCGAGGGATGCGATCATCGCGGTCTCTTCGCCGCACACGAAGGCGCCGGCGCCTTCCCGGACCTCGATGTCAAGCGAGTAGCCACTGCCGAGGATGTCATCGCCGAGCAGTCCGCGTTCGTGGGCGTCGTCGATGGCCTTGCGGATGTGGCGGACGGCGATCGGATACTCGGCCCGTACGTAGATGAAGCCCTTGGTGGCCTCGATTGCGTAGGCCGAGATGATCATGCCTTCGAGGACACTGTGCGGGTCACCCTCGAGGAGGGCGCGGTCCATGAACGCTCCCGGGTCGCCCTCGTCGGCGTTGCAGATCAAATAGCGCTCGTTGCCGGGGTTCTGCTTGCAGATCTCCCACTTGAGTCCGGCCGGGAAGCCGCCCCCGCCGCGTCCGCGCAATGCGCTCGCCTTGACCTCTTCGACGATCTCGTCGGGTTCCATCATTGTCAGTGCCTTGCCGGCGGCTGAGTAGACGCCGCGCTGGATGGCGTCGTCGATCTTCTGCGGATCGACCCGGCCCACGTTGCGGAGAACCCGCTTGGTCTGATGGGCGTAGAAGGGAATGTCTTCGACGTGAGCCATCTCTTCGTCACGTCCGTAACAGAACCGCTTTATGACCTCGCCGTTCATAACCGTCTTGGAGATCACGTCCGGGATGTACTTGACCCGGTTTCGCCCGTACACGATGTCGTACGGTTCGATCACCGCCACCGGTGCCATGGCACACAGGCCGTGACAGCCGGTCTGGACCACGTCGACTTCACCGGTCAATCCGGCGGCGGCGACTTCGCTGCGGAAGGTGGCTTCCACTTCGCGTGCTCCGATTGCCAGGCAACCGGTGGAGCACACCAGGACCCGGCGACGTCCTTCTGCGGCGGCGGCGAGTTGATCCTGAAGTGCGGTGAGATCATCCGGCGAGGTGATCTTGGCTACAGCGTCCACCATCAAGTCGGTCATCATTCGTACCCGCCCATGACCTCGCCAACATTCTTGGCGTCGAATTTGCCGAAGTAGTCGTGGTCGATCATCACCACAGGTGCCAGGAAACAAGTCCCGACGCAGGCGACGGTCTCCAGCGAGAACCGCCCGTCCTCTGTCGTTTCGCCGGGCTCGACTCCGAGTTCCTCGTTAATCGCGTCCTGGATGACTTGCCGGCCGCGCACATGACAAGCTGTGCCGCGGCAGACGCGAACAGTGTGGCGCCCGTGCTCCTCGAGATAGAACTGGGCGTAGAAGGTGGCCAGGCCGAAGAGGTGGCTGGCCGGAATCCCCGTTACCTCGCTTAGTTCGAGCAGGACTTCGCGCGGCAGGTATCCGTAGGTGTCCTGGATATTCTGCAGCAACGGGATGGCGTGCCCGTGGTCGACCGGAGCCATGCTTTCCAGCACAGCGCGAGCTGGTCCGAGATCGACGACATTCACTGGGTTTCAGACTACGCATTGGGGCTCGGCCCCGGAGAGGGGCAAAGGTCCCCCCGTGGGGAGCCGAATGCCGGGTGGAAAGTGCCATTCGTCACCTGTGAGGCCCCCGCTCAGTATGTGCGGGTGGCGCTGATGGAGCACAGAGAGATCGCTCATCGCGGTTGTAGCTGTCTTGAAGATCGGCCAATAGGAAGGCGAGGTCACTCGGTAGAGGTTTGGCTTCTTCCGAGGAGGAGGTACGTCTCCATGTTGCCTTTGCCTTTGACCTCGATGGTGCCGCGGGGTTCGAAGCGGTAGCCGTTGCCGGCAAGGATGATATAGGTGGCGGGGGTGACCTGGATCTTGCCTGGTATTCCGCCTGATTCCATCCGAGACGCGGTGTTAACGGTGTCTCCCCACAGGTCATAGGCGAATTTGTGGGTCCCGATGATGCCGGCGACGACCGGTCCGGAGTGGATTCCGATGCGTAACTCGAGTTTGTGGCCGTCGAAGTCGTGGCTCGCCATATAGTCGCGGATCTTCAGTGCGAGTTCTGCGATGGCTTCGGCATGATCGTCCCGTGGGATGGGGACTCCGGCGGCCACCATATATTCGTCGCCAATGGTTTTGATCTTCTCCAGGCCGAGTTCTTCTACGAACTCGTCGAACTTGGTGAACACTTGGTTGAGTAGCCCGACCAGCTCGGGAGGCGACATCCTGGCGGAGATAGGGGTGAACCCGACCACATCGGCGAACAGCACCGAGGCGTGCGGGAAGTCGTCGGCGATCATCGACGTGTCCGTCTTGAGGCGCGTAGCGATCTCGTCGGGAAGGATGTTGTGCAACAGATCATCCGACTCCTGCTGAAACCGATCCCGCTGCCGCACGAAATACAACGTGATCGCCATGATGACGATGCCCATGCCGATGAGTGTTTCCGCGGATCCTGCGTCTGATGACTCAGCCTCGTAGAGGGGTTCGATGTAGTTGGGAACCGCGGCCGACCAGATGACGGCAAGGACGAATACCCCGAACCAGAACACCGCAGCGCGTCGCCCAAAGATCATCAGCGCCGCAAGCGGGATGATCAGGATATTGGCGGCATTGAGGTCGGAGTTGTTGAGGCCACCGACCAGCGTTGTCGAATAGAGAGTCTCAGCGGTCACCAGGCCAAACACCCCGTATACGACGGGCCCGAACCATCCCGGTCGTAAGTACATAATGATGAGGGATACGGGGCCGGCCACGACGACGACGCTGGTTGCTATG
>Ga0255048_10000539_pt1 | contig 29006 bp, 26 predicted proteins | sample JV7_2_2_MG_FD_183619 | JGI IMG/M metagenome (GOLD analysis project Ga0255048, IMG submission 183619) | Seawater microbial communities from Jervis Inlet, British Columbia, Canada - JV7_2_2 | ecosystem: Environmental > Aquatic > Marine > Inlet | place: Canada: British Columbia | collected 2016-10-06
ACAAGGCCCGAGACGACGTGTGAGGCACCGAACCTGGGATGTTTCCGACGGCGTAGTGCACCACCCCATCCACGACGTACGTCGGATCGTGGTGGGTGGTCTCCCTGCTGGTCTCAAAGCACCCGCCTTGGTCGATTGAAATGTCGACGAGGACAGAGCCTGGACGCATTGCCGCCACCATCTCACGATCCATGACGGTTGGTGCCTTGTCTCCAGCGACGAGCACGGCTCCGACGACGAGATCTGCCCTCGATGTCCATTCGGAAACGGAGTGGCGCGTCGAATAGTCCGTGACGACTCTCGAACCCCATCGTGCCTGGGTCCGCTCAAGAGCATCGACGTTCACATCGAGCACGGTGACTTGTGCACCGAGTCCTACTGCAACATCTATGGCATTGAGCCCCGAGGCGCCCGCGCCGATAACGACGACGAGACCTGGCGGGACTCCGGCATGCCCGCCGAGGAGCACACCCATGCCGCCATACGGCGCCATGAGGTAGAAAGCCCCAACCTGGGTCGACAACCGTCCCGCGATGTGGCTCATCGGTGCGAGAAGAGGGAGGGCTCCACCTGTATCAACTGTCTCGTAGGCAATGGCAGTCGCTCCGGATTCGCGTAGACCGGCCTCGACCCCTGGATACGCGGCAAGATGGAGATAGGTGAACAGAATGTGATCGGGTCGAAGCATCGCGATCTCTGACGCCTGGGGCTCTTTGACGTGCACGATCAGTGTCGATGCGTCGAACACTTCCTCTGCCGTCGCGACGATTTCGGCCCCAACACTGAGGAAGTCGACATCGGGTGCGCCTGCACCGTCACCGGCACCCGCTTGCACGACGACCCGATGACCACTGCGGACGAGATCGGCGGCGGCCCCGGGAAGGATTGCGACCCTGCGCTCATCCGGTTTGATCTCCTTGACAACGCCGATGATCATGTTCTCTCCATTTCGGGGATCAGCCCACCATGTATCGGTCAAGGAGTCTAGTGTGGGTCGTCCGCATCGCCTTGAGCGAGCCGGCCGAACGAGTCAATCGAGTTCAGTGCAAGGAGCCTCACATGAGCAGAGTCGTCAGAGCGGCAATCCTCCAAACGGAATGGACCGGAGACAAGGAGTCGATGATCGACCTCCACGAGCAGTACGCCAGAGAGGCAGCTGCAGATGGCGTCAAGGTGATCTGCTTCCAGGAGCTCTTCTACGGACCGTACTTCTGCCAGGTCCAGGACATCGAGTACTACGAGTACGCAGAGGAGATCCCAAACGGCCCGACGACGAAGCGTTTCCAGGCGCTCGCCAAGGAACTTGGCATCGTGATGGTCCTACCGATGTACGAGAGGGAGATGGCTGGGTTCCTTTACAACACCGCCGCCGTGATTGACGCTGATGGCGAGTACCTCGGGAAGTACCGAAAGCACCACATCCCCCACGTCGGAGGATTCTGGGAGAAGTTCTACTTCCGTCCAGGTAACCAGGGGTACCCCGTCTTCCAGACCGCCGTTGGCAAGGTCGGCGTGTACATCTGTTACGACAGGCACTTCCCCGAAGGGTGGCGTGCGCTTGGCCTCAACGGCGCTGAGATCGTGTTCAATCCTTCGGCCACGAGTCGTGGCCTGTCAGGGTATCTCTGGCAGATCGAACAACCCGCGTCAGCGGTCGCGAACATGTATTACGTGGGTGCAATCAATCGGGTCGGCGTTGAAGACCTCGGAGACAACGACTTCTACGGCACGTCGTACTTCGCGGATCCCCGTGGGCAGTACGTCGGCGAAGTTGCCTCAGACACCAAGGCAGAACTGGTCGTCCGCGACCTGGACCTCGACACGATCGAGGAGGTCCGCAACCAGTGGGCCTTCTATCGCGATCGCAGACCGGAGTCCTACGGTTTGCTGACCGAGGGGTAGCGACATGGGTATCCACCAGCAACTCACAGAACGCACACGGGCAGTGATGCCGTCATGGCTGGCACTGTATTATGACGAGCCGATCGCCATCGACCGCGGGGAAGGCCGCACCGTGTGGGACCTTGAGGGAAACGAGTATCTTGATTTCTTTGGTGGCATCCTCACCACGATGACGGCCTACTCGCTTCCTGAAGTGACCGCCGCGATCAATGAACAGGCGGCGAAGGTCCTCCACACGTCGACGCTCTATCTCAACGAGCCGATGGTCGAGCTTGCGGAGATGGTTGCCGAGATGTCAGGTATCCCTGACGCGAAGGTCTTCTTCACACCGTCAGGGACGGAGGCCAACGATGCTGCGATGCTCCTTGCAACGTCGTTCCGACGCTCGAACCAGGTGCTCGCGCTTCGCAATAGCTACCACGGCCGCAGTTTCACGGCGGTGGCACTCACGAGCCACCGTGCGTGGTCGCCCACCGGCTATTCAGGCCTCAACGTCCAATACGTGCAAGGTCCGTACAAGGTCAGAAGCCCGTACAAGGATCTCGCCGATGATGCGTTCGTTGACGCTGCAGTCGAAGACCTCCAACAGGTCATCGACATGATGACTTCAGGGGATGTCGCGTGCATGATCGCCGAACCCATCCAGGGTGTGGGTGGATTCGCCACACCCCCCGATGGATTCTTCAGACGGTTCAAAGAAGTGCTCGACGACTACGGCATCCTGTTTGTTTCCGACGAGGTGCAAACCGGATGGGGCCGAACAGGCGAACATATGTGGGGCTATGAAGCCCACGGGATCACGCCGGACATCATGACGTTCGCGAAGGGCATCGGAAACGGCCTGTCCATCGGCGGAGTCGTTGCCAGGGCCGAGATCATGGATTGCATCGGGGCGAACTCGATCTCCACGTTCGGGGGCAACCCTCTGGTATCTGCTGGAGCGTTGGCGAACCTGAAGTATCTCATCGAGCACGATCTCCAGGGAAATTCGCTCAAGCAGGGATCACGCCTCTATGAGTCACTTCTCCCCGTCACCGAGGAGACACCTTGGATACTTGAGCTTCGCGGCAAGGGGCTGATGCTCGCCATCGAGACGGTCGAACCAGGATCGATTGAACCGGATGGAGCGCGAGCAGGACGGCTCCTCGAGGAGTGCCGCAAACGGGGACTGCTCATCGGCAAGGGTGGACTCTATGGAAACGTGCTGCGGATCGCGCCGCCCATGAGCGTCACGGAAGACGAAATAGACACTGCGGCTGAGATCATCGCCGATTCGGTGTCGGCCATCGACTGATCACACGAGAGGAACGGGTAATGAAGACACTCATCTCAGGCGGAACTGTTGTCACTGCAATCGACACTGTGCCGGCCGACGTCCTGATTGATGGCGAGACCATCGTTGCCATCGGGGCACCAGGTGCGCACAGCTGGGCAGACGACGCCGACGCAATCATCGATGCCAGCGGCAAGTACGTGGTCCCCGGAGGCATCGATCCGCACACTCACATGGAGCTCCCTTTCGGAGGCACATACGCCTCAGACACGTTCGAGTCTGGTACGCGTGCCGCCGCATTTGGTGGGACCACAACGATCGTGGACTTCGCTGTACAGGTCAAGGGCGAGAGTCTCATCGCTGGATTCGACACATGGATGGCCAAAGCTGAGGACAACTGCGCCATCGACTATGGCTTTCATATGATCGCAGGCGAGATCAACGAACAGTCCTTGTCAGACATGGACGTTCTGATCGATCGCGGATGTACAAGCTTCAAGCTCTTCATGGCCTATCCAGGTGTGTTCTACTCCGATGACGGTGACATCCTGAGAGCGATGCAGAAGGCTGCCGCAACTGATTCGATGATCATGATGCACGCCGAGAACGGCATGGCGATCGACGTCTTACGCGAGCAGGCACTCGAGCGAGGTGAGACCGATCCGGTCCACCACAGCCTCACCCGGCCGGCGGTTACCGAAAGCGAAGCTGTGCACAGGGCGATTGTCCTCTCGGAACTCGCCGGAGCGCATCTCTACGTTGTTCATATGTCTGCAAAACAGGCCGTGGAGGAGATCGCTGAAGCTCGTGACCGCGGGCTTCCGGTATTCGCCGAGACTTGCCCGCAGTACCTGTTCCTCAGCGTCGAGGATCATGTCTCCTCTGAGGGTTTCGAGGGCGCCAAATACGTCTGTTCTACGCCGATTCGCCCAAGCGAAGAGGGCCACCAGGAAGCTCTCTGGATGGGGTTGGCCACCAACGACCTACAAGTTGTGTCGACGGACCACTGTCCGTTCTGTATGGATGACCACCCCGTGCTCGGGACACAGAAGAAGCTCGGACTGGGCGACTTCACCAAGATTCCGAACGGGCTTCCGGGAGTTGAGGACCGATTCCAACTCATCTACCACGGTGGGGTTGTCGAGGGTCGCATCGACCTGAACAGGTGGATCGAACTCACGAGCACGGCAGCAGCCAAGCTCTTTGGTATGTATCCGAAGAAGGGGACCATCGCGGTCGGATCGGATGCCGACATCGTCGTGTTCGACCCTGGTGTCGAGTGGACCAAGTCGGTCGACCAACACCACATGGATGTCGACTACTCGGCGTATGAGGGCAAGGACGTGAAGGGCAAGGTTCAAACCGTGTTGTTGCGTGGCAAGGTCATCGTTGACGGCGACGAGTATCTCGGCGAAATCGGCGACGGCGAATATCTTGCCCGTGACCGCGTCTCAGTCCATCACTAGCCCGCGAAACCTGGAGTCCGACTTGAAACAGATCAATCACATCATCGGCGGGGAAGAGGTCGTGACGACCTCCGCGAGGACATCCCCGGTCTTCGACCCGGCCACAGGCGAGGTCACAGCACAGGTCGGCCTTGCGACGGTAGACGAGGTGGACCGAGCTGTTGCGGTGGCGTTGGCGGCGTCTGAAGAATGGATGTCGACTTCGATCGCGCGGCGCACGGGGATCATGTACGCCTTCCGCGACCTCGTGGTGAAGCACAAGAACGGCATCGCGGCTGTTCTGACGGCGGAACACGGCAAGGTGCTCTCGGATTCGCTTGGTGAGGTGCAGCGTGGTATCGAGAACGTCGAATATGCGTGTGGCCTGGCCGAGCACCTGAAGGGTTCGTTCTCCCAGGAGGCATCGACGGATATCGATGTGTATTCAACGAGACAACCGCTAGGTGTCGTTGCGGGGATTACCCCGTTCAACTTCCCCGCGATGGTTCCGATGTGGATGTACCCGAACGCGCTTGCCGCTGGCAACGCGTTCATTCTCAAACCCTCGGAGAAGGACCCGAGCGTCAATACGATCGCGGCGGAACTCCTCGACAAGGCTGGTCTTCCAGCCGGGGTCTTCAACATCGTCCAGGGTGACAAGGTCGCAGTTGACCGAATCCTCGAGCATCCGGATGTCGCTGCAGTCTCGTTCGTTGGTTCGACCCCGATCGCGCGATATGTCTATGAGACAGGGACGCGTGCAGGCAAACGCGTGCAGGCCCTTGGAGGTGCGAAGAACCACATGGTCGTGCTCCCCGACGCGGACATCGGCCTCGCCGCTGATGCTGCGGTCAGTGCCGCCTACGGATCTGCTGGCGAGCGGTGCATGGCGATAGCCGTCGTTGTGGCTGTTGGTTCCTCCGCTGATCCCCTTGTCGACGCGATAGAGCAGAGAATCTCAGGACTGGTTGTCGGGATTGGAACCGACGCAGCATCCGAAATGGGGCCACTGATCACTGAACAGCATCGCGACCGCGTTGCCTCGTTTGTCGAGAACGCACCCGGTGAGGGTGCAACAGTCGTTGTCGACGGACGATCGGGAACGTTCAACGGCGATGGCTTCTTCATTGAGCCTTCGCTGCTTGACCACGTTGCACCGGGTATGGCGTGCTACGACGAAGAGATCTTCGGACCGGTGCTCGGGGTAACGCGCGTTGATACGTATGACGAAGCGATGAAGCTGATCTCGGACAGCCCGTACGGCAACGGGACGGCGATCTTCACCAGGGATGGGGGTGCAGCTCGCCGCTTCCAGATCGACGTCGACGCAGGCATGGTTGGGATCAACGTCCCTGTGCCCGTTCCTGTCGGCTATTACAGCTTCGGAGGCTGGGGCGATTCCCTGTTCGGCAATTCCCACGCGTATGGGCCGGAGGGCATCGACTTCTACACAAGGGCCAAGGTCGTCACGAGTAGATGGCCCGATCCTGCCACCAGCACGATCGATCTCGGATTCCCACAGAACGTCTGACGCGAAACACGGTGGGATGCACCTGATGACGACTCAAGACGAAACGGCTCGAGCGATCAGAAGGCATGAGAGGGTCGCCGCAACTCGGCGCACCATTCGCCGATCGGTCATCTTCGCCGCATTCCTTGTGATTCTCGCTATGACCTACACCGGCTACAAAGCTGTTGGCCAGTCGATCGACGACCAACAGACCAACTGGCCTCTTGTGGGTGCCCTGTTGCCTCGCACGGACGACCTGACAATGCCGCCCATCTCTGACATCGTTGCGGAGTTTGGTCAGCCTCCCCAGCGCAACTCCAACAAGCCGCTGGTTGCCTTCATCGCAGAGGCGTCGCTGTTCACGCTCAGGGAGGCTGCGCTTGGGTTCTTCTTCGGAATGGTGTTCGGTCTGTCTATCGCAGTCGTGCTTCTGCGTTCGGTGTGGATTGAGAAGGGAGTCACGCCATATCTGGTTGCTTCCCAGACCATCCCGCTCGTCGCGATTGCTCCGATCATCGTCATCTGGGGTTCGACAAGTCTCGGATGGCTCCCTTTCGAGTGGACCAATTGGATGTCTGTCGCACTCATCGCCGCGTATCTCACCTTCTTCCCGGTTGCGATGAACGGGATCAAAGGACTCCAATCGGCTGACCCGGCCTCCATGGAACTCATGCGGTCCTATGCGGCGACACGGCGCCAGACGCTCATAAAACTGCAACTTCCCGCGTCCGTCCCCTATCTCTTCGCTGCTTTCAAGATCGCCGCAACCGCAGCTATTGTCGGAGCGATCGTCGGTGAGATCTCCGGAGGTGTCAAGGGCGGTCTTGGTCGGCTGATCCTTGATTTCGCGAGCCGGTACACGACCGGTCCGTCGCGACTCTATGCGACCGTTATAGGCGCCGCGGTGCTCGGAATCCTTGCGGTGGGTTTGGTGGTCGCGGCAGAGTATGTAGTTCTCGCAAGACGGCGTGAGGAGCCGATCTCATTATGAGTGACGCCAAGCAGTCCGCCGTCGCCGTCTCAGGTGTGACGAAGGTGTTCAACCCTGGCAAACCCAATGAGGTGCATGCTCTCACGGACATTGATCTCTCAATCGATGAAGGCTCGTTTGTTTCGCTCATCGGACCGTCGGGTTGCGGCAAGTCGACACTGCTGCGTTTGATTGGTGCGCTGACTCACCCGACGCACGGAAGTGTCTGGGTCAACGACAAGTCTGCGGACGAGGCGCGGCTTGACCGCGACTACGGGATGGCGTTCCAGACCTCGGGCCTTTTCAAGTGGCGCACAATCACAGAGAACATCGAACTGCCACTGCAACTCATGGGCTGGTCGAAATCTGAACGAAAGGAAAGGGCCGCCGAGATGCTCGATCTCGTCAAGCTCAGTGAGTTCGGCGACCATTATCCGAGGGAACTCTCCGGTGGAATGCGTCAACGAGTGGCGATTGCGCGAGCCCTGTCATTCCGTCCTTCGCTGTTGCTCATGGATGAGCCATTCGGTGCTCTCGACGAGATGACCAGAGAACACATGCAGACGGAACTCCTCGATATCTGGGAGAAGACCGGCAAGACCGTCGTCTTCGTCACCCATTCGATCCCGGAGGCCGTCTTTCTGTCACAACGTGTCATCGTGATGTCGCCGAGGCCCGGCAGGATCGCATCGGATATCTCCATCGACCTCGGGCACAGGCTGTTCGAGACGAGGGAGGCGCCGTTGTTCTTCGAGAAGGTAACCGAAGTCAGGGAAGCCCTCCGGTTTGAGGAAGGCTCGGCGTGATCATCAAGGCACTCCGCGGTTTTGCGCCTGCACTGGTGTTTGGTATCGGAGGCTTACTGCTGTGGGAGCTGGCCCTCTTCATCATCCAGCCCGAAGGGTTCGTCCTGCCAGCCCCTTCGGCGATTCTGATCGCATTCTTCGATGACTTCCAAGAGATACTGACAGCGAGCAAGAACACTGGATTCATTGTGGTCACGGGCCTCGTCGGAGGCGTGGCGCTTGGCGTGGCATGGGCTCTGCTCGTTTCTCGCTTTAGGATCGCAAACGAAACCCTGACACCACTCGCGATCTCGTTGAATGCAATCCCGATCATTGCCCTTGCCCCGATATTCAACGCCTGGTACGGGCTGCTGTCACCGGTGTCGAATCAGGCGATCGTTGTGATTCTCGTGTTCTTCCCGATCTTCATCAACACCACCAAGGGTCTCACGGAGGTCGACGCCACGGAGATCGAATTGATGCGTTCGTATGCGGCTTCGTCCTGGCAGATCACAAAGACTGTTCGTATTCCGAACGCAATGCCGTTCTTCTTCACCGCGTTGAAGATCGCGTCGAGCCTGGCTGTGATCGGGGCGATCGTCGCCGAATACTTCGGGGGTCGGCAGGATGCGCTCGGTCCGCTTATTGTGCAGAACGCGGGACTTACGAGGTACACAGAGGCATGGGCGGCGGTTCTCGCCGGAAGCCTCATGGGAATCCTGTTGTATTTGGTGAGCGGAGCTTTCGAGCGGTTCTCCATGCCATGGAGGACCGCAGCGGAAACAGCCGGGGCGTAGGCCCCTTGGACGAGATAATGGAGGAGGATCGTCTTATGCGATTGGGAAAGAACAGACGGATTACACGCTGGTTGATTGTGCTGGCGCTGTTTGCACTGGTAGCTGCTTCATGCAGCTCTGATGACGGAGGATCAGAAGATCTGACTCCGGTGAAGCTGCAACTGCAGTGGTTCACACAGGCGCAGTTCGCTGGGTACTTCGCCGCGGTGGATCAAGGGTTCTACGAGGATGTTGGGCTTGACGTCGAGATCCTCGAGGGCGGCGTCGACATCGTGCCGGCGACGGTGCTTGACTCGGGCGCCGCGGACTTCGCCATCTCATGGGTACCGCGCGGTCTTGTTCCTCGTGAAGAAGGCCTGAATATCACGAACATCGCTCAGGTGTTCCAGCGCTCAGCAACCTTGCAGGTCTCGTTCGCCGACTTGGGAATTGGCGGTGTGGGAGATCTCGCAGGTAGAACCGTTGGCAACTGGGGCTTCGGGAACGAATTCGAGCTACTCGCCGGATTGCGATCGGCAGGTCTCGATCCAGCGTCGGATGTTGAGCTTGTCCAGCAGCAGTTCGACATGCTTGCGCTCATCAGCGGAGACATCGACGCTGCGCAGGCGATGATCTACAACGAGTACGCACAGGTGCTGGAGACAGTCAATCCGGACACAGGTGAGTTGTATCAGCCAAGCGACCTTGCGATCATCGATTGGAACGACGTTGGAACTGCAATGCTCCAAGACGCTATCTGGGCCGATGCAGACAAGCTCGAGTCCGATGATGCGTATCGAGAGACGGCTGTCAAGTTCGTTGAGGCGTCGATCCGAGGCTGGGCGTTCTGTCGTGATGAATTCGACAAGTGTGCCGAAGTCGTCCTTGCGGCCGGTCCTACGCTCGGAGAGTCACATCAGCGGTGGCAGCTCAATGAGATCAACAACCTGATCTGGCCGTCGCCACAAGGTGCCGGAACCATGGACACCGCCCTCTGGGACCAGACGGTCACGATCGCCACATCCGAGGGCATCCTCAATGCGGCACCTACCGATGGGGCCTACGTATCGGACATCGTCGCTGAGGCTCTTGCGAACCTGACTGCCGATGGTGTTGACGTGACTGGCAGCGACTGGTCACCCAAGACCATCGAACTGAACGAGGGCGGGGAGTAGTCACGAACCGGGTGACGCAGGTCACCTGACATGCTGATGACTTGAAAGGATGGTCGGGTATGAATCAGATGATGACGACGGCAGTCGACGCCGGAGGGTTGGCTCCCGCGCCAACCATGACTCCGGACGAAGCACTTGTGGAGGCGCATCGCTGCCTCATGTGCTGGGATGCTCCATGCACGCGTGCGTGCCCCACGAGTATCGACGTACCGGGCTTCATCAAGAAGATCGCTCACGGCGATCTCACTGGTTCTGCCCGAACCATCCTCGAGTCAAACATCCTCGGTGCATCGTGTGCCCGAGTGTGCCCGACCGAGGTGTTGTGTGCAGGCGCATGTGTGCTCAACGGCCTGCATGAGCGAGCGATTGATATCGGACGTCTGCAGGCATACGCCACAGACGATGTCGTCTTCGGCGACGTGAGCCTCTTCGTGGCCGGCGAGTCGAGCGGGAGAAGTGTGGCAGTGGTCGGGGCGGGTCCCTCAGGACTCTCATGTGGCGCGGAACTTGCGAAGCTTGGACACGACGTTGTTGTCTATGACGCTCGTGAGCAGCCGGGTGGGCTCAACACCTACGGTGTTGCCAACTACAAGATGGACGTGGAGACGTCCCTGCGAGAGGTCGAATTCGTCAAAGGGCTCGGCGTGGAGATTCGCTCGGCAACCGCCGTCGGTACCGATGTCTCCGTCGATGAACTGTCGTCGGACCACGACGCGGTCTTCGTGGGCGTTGGTCTTGGATCGGTGCCACCGCTCGGTCTTGAGGGGGAAGACCTCGACGGAGCGAGTGATGCCCTGGATTTCATCGCAGACGTTCGAAGTGGGGGAGTGGACCTCACCGGTCAGCGGATTGCGGTGATCGGCGGAGGCAACACTGCGATCGATGCCGTCTCCCAGGCGGCCAGACTTGGTGCGGACAGAGTGTATCTGGTGTATCGCCGCGGTCGAGACGAGATGAAGGCCTATCCGCACGACATCGAGAGGGCGTTGTCAAGCGGTGTTGAGTTCATCCATTGGTCCGCACCGAGCCGCATTGAAGGCAACGGATCCGTGTCTTCCCTTGTGTGCGAGAGAACGGAATACTCGGACAATGGAAGTCTCGCCACCGTTGCGGGCAGCGAGTATCAGATCCCTGCGACGATGGTGCTACGGGCGACGGGTCAACAGAAGCGTGTCAGTTTCCTTGACACACTCGACGGTGTCGCGACCGATGCGAGTGGAAGGGTTGTGGTGGACGATGAGTTCCGAACCGGTAATCCACGTATCTGGGCCGGCGGAGATTGCGTCAACGGCGGCAAGGAAGTCGTGAACGCCGTTGCGCATGGCAAGGCAGCAGCGTTGAGTATCGACCGGACACTGCGGTCAACAGCGAAGGGAAAGTGAGGTAGCACCATGGCTGATCTCTCAGTGAACATCTGTGGCATCGAGTCGCCGAATCCATTCTGGCTGGCGTCAGCTCCACCTACGAACACCGGCGATCAGATCGCCCGTGCCTTCGATGCAGGTTGGGGTGGCGCTGTGTGGAAGACACTCGGCGACCCGATCGAGAATGTGTACAGCAGATACAGCTCCATCGATCTCAATGGTCAGCGGATGGCCGGTCTCAACAACATCGAACTCATCACCGATCGCTCACTTGAGGACAATCTCATCGAGATTCAAGAAGTGAAGCGGCGGTACCCCGACAACGTCGTGGTCGTCAGCCTCATGGTGGACTCCAATCCTGAGGCGTGGGATACGATCATCAAGCAGGTGGAGCAAGCTGGCGCGGACGCGATCGAACTCAACTTCGGGTGTCCCCACGGCATGTCGGAGCGCGGCATGGGATCTGCTGTTGGGCAGGTTCCCGAGTACACGTGCGACATCACCGGTTGGGCCAAGGAATCGGCGACGGTTCCCGTCTTCGTGAAGCTCACGCCGAACATCACAGATATCAGGCACGCCGCCCGTGCGGCGAAGGATGGCGGGGCGGACGCGGTGAGTCTCATCAACACGATCAACTCGATTACCGGTGTCGACCTGGACAGCTTCGTGCCAAGACCCGTCGTTGGCGAGAAGTCGAGCCATGGGGGCTATTGCGGCCCGGCAGTGAAACCCATCGCTCTCAACATGGTTGCGTCGATTGCAGCAGACCCGTTGACAGAAGGCCTCCCGATCAGCGGCATCGGCGGAATCGCGACCTGGCAGGACGTGGCGGAGTACATCTTGCTCGGCGCCACAACCATCCAGGTGTGTACCGCAGTGATGCACTACGGCTATCGGATAGTTGAAGGCATGCACGAAGGGCTTTCGAACTACCTCGACAGCAAGGGAATGCAGAGCGTCAACGAATTGCGTGGACTCTCCGTGAACAAGGTGACTGACTGGCAGAGTCTCGACATCAACTACGTGATCAAAGCTGAGATCGATCAGGACAAGTGCATCAACTGTGGTCTGTGCTACATCGCATGCCAGGACGGTGCGCACCAAGCGATCTCAGCTGAACGCACTGCGGATGACAAGACGAAGGTCGCGATCATCGAAGACCTTTGCGTGGGCTGCAACCTGTGCAGTCTTGTGTGCCCCGTGCAGGGGTGCATCGAAATGGTTGAGCGCGATCACGGGCAGACGCATATGACGTGGAACGAGTACGCCAGCGATGACAGGCCGGGCGATCTGTATCCGCGACCAAAGCATGGGCTCACGATCGGCAACCGCTGATTCGGCGTGGCCGTCTAGGTCGCGAGGCCTTCAACAACGGTCGTGCCCGAGAGGCGTGTGAAGACGTCAGGGTCCACCTTGATCTTCATGTCCCGTGAGCCACCACCGACGATGACCCACTCGTGCCCTAAAACGGCGGCGTCGACGAAGAGAGGGAGATCGGCAGGGCGACTGAAAGGCGTCACGCCGCCGACGACCATCCCCGTGACTTCTGACGTGACTTCTGAGGACGCGAACGAGACCTTCTTCACGTCCATCAGCTGTCTTGCCATTCGGTTGACGTCGAGTCTCGTCGTGGCGAGTACGAGGAACATGGCATGAACACCCGCTGGGCGCTTCGATGCCAGCACGATCGCGTTTGCCGATTGGTCGAGGGGCACTCCGTAGTGCTCACAGAACGCGGCTGTGTCGGCCAGATTCGGATCGCATTCCATGACGGAGAAGTCCGCGTTGGCGTCGGCCAACGCATCAGTAACCGCCGAGCGCAATTCTGCGGTCACCTGTGTCCGCCGGATTCGTCAAGCATTGTGCCTCCCGTGTTGAGGCTGGAGACGATACATCACATGACAGACGGCCGGATTCGTGCCAACATATGGGCACGGAGAAAGGAGGTGGTCCAAGAATGTCTGAAAGTATTTGTAGGACCCCGGAGGTGGTCGAGCGCTAGCGCGACCAGCTGTACCAGCGAGGTCGCGCTCCTCTATGAGGTAGGTAGCGACTTCCACTTGGACCACCGGAACCCGGAGCATCGCACGTAGGTCCCGTGCGACGGCAGACACGCCGAGGACGCTCCGGGTTCTCTCGCGTCTAACGTTGCAGGCGTGGAACTCCATGAGGCCATTGAGATGGACAACCCCGTCACGGTGCATGTGTATCCGTATCGCTCGGACGCCGAGGTCGCCGTGGCACGGTTGGCGGCAGACGGAATTGGTGCTGCCATCAGGGCCGATGACGAGGGCGGTCTGAATCCTGGTTTCTTTTCTCGGTACGGTGTCCGGCTTGTTGTGCGTCCCGTAGATCTTGAGGATGCGTACGAGAGTCTTGGTATTGAGCGTGTCCACGTCCCTGCACAGGTGGCGGACGCGATGTTCAAGCACTCGGGGTGGGCGTACCCCGAAGAGGCCTGCGGACTGGTGGCCTTCTCTGAAGGCGGAAGGCCGACACACGCGTTCTGCCTCTCGAACGCTGACGCGGCGGTCGATCGATTCACGATTTCGCCGTCTGAGATCTTCGGTGCCGTCACCCTGGCGGAGAGGTTCGATTGCACGATCGGCGCGGTCTTTCACAGCCATCCTCGGTCGGACGCGTATCCGTCGCAGTCCGACATCGATGGTGGGGGAGATGTTGATTGGCTGCACTTCATTGTTGGTCCGGTCGCCGGTCCGAAGCCCCTGCTGCGTGCGTATCGGATCGAGCAAGGCGAAGTCGTCGAGGTGCAGGTCTCTGTCGGCCAATAGACTCACCGCGATGGCTCGCTCCGAACACAACCGAGAGGCGTATCGACTGCTCTTCGGATATGTCGGCGCAGGGCTCCAAATTCTTGCCGCCTTCCTCCTGCTGATGTCGATCCCCGTGATGCCTGCATGGATGTTCTGGGGTCTCGCAACCGTCAACGTGTTCACCGCGGTGTGGTCGTGGAAGCGGTTTGCATCGAACTTCATGATGCCGACGTTCGCCGGATCCCTTCAGGCCGTTGCATGGATGCTGCTCGTAGGCGTCGGTGTGGGAATCATGGAGTGGGCATGATGAAGCTCACGATCCTCGGGTCCACAGCCGGCGCGCCGTCACGGACCAATCCCGCTTCCGGGTACCTCGTGGAGAGCGGCGACACTTCGATGTGGATGGACGCCGGGACGGGTACGTTCATGGAGTTGGCTGCACGGGTTGATCCGGGGTCGCTCGACGCTGTCGTGATTTCGCACAGCCATGTGGATCATTGCTCGGACCTCTTCGGTCTGTACGGATACCTCGCATTCGGGCCGTCAGGTGATGTCCCCATCAAGGTGTTCGTCCCCGAGGGCACATCCGCACACTTCTCTGCGTTCGCTCGAGCAAACGACGAGCATGTCTTCAATGTCGTGCTCGACATTCAAGAGGTTGCCCCTGGCGATGAGGTCACCTTTGGCGATATGACTCTGAGTTTTGGCAGCGCGATACACCCGGTGCCAGCACTGGTGACCCGAATATCGGCGGCAGACAGGACACTCGTGTATTCGGGCGATACGGGCCCGGGAGGCGACCTCTTGGAGATGGCAGCCGACGCTGATGCGTTGTTGTGCGAAGCCTCGATCGCAGGTGTTCGTGACGGCCAGACATACGTGTATCACTTGACAGCCATCGAGGCTGGAGAGACGGCGTCGTGGGCAGGTGTGGACCGTCTCATCCTCACGCATATCGGGGCGATGATCGATCCACAGAACAGTCTGGACGAGGCATCGGGTGCATTTGCTGGCGATATCGCATACGCCGCCCCTGGAACAGTATTCGAGATATAGGAATGGGCATGATTGAACGAACAGACAGGGCGAACGACGAACTGCGTGCGGTGCGGATTACTCGGGGCTATACCGAGATGACACCGGGATCGGTGCTGATCGAGATGGGGAGGACGCGAGTCCTGTGCACGGTTTCGCTCGACGATGACGTGCCACCCTGGATGAAGAAGTCCGGCAGCGGCTGGGTGACCGCAGAATACTCGATGCTTCCCGGAGCGAGTCCCCAGCGGATCAGGCGGAGCTCAGTCAATGGAGGACGGACCAAGGAGATCCAGCGCCTCATTGGACGGTCGCTCAGGGCTGCGGTTGACATGAACGCGATGGGTCCTGTTACGGCTCGGATTGATTGTGACGTGTTGCAGGCGGATGGCGGAACCAGGACGGCGTCGATTACCGGAGCCTGGATCGCACTCGCTGATGCCTTCGACGCGTGGGTCGCTGATGGCAAGATGGAGTTGAATCCGATCAAGGCGAATATCGCTGCCATCTCGGTTGGTGTCATCGACGGTGTGCCCATGCTCGACCTGGAGTACACAGAAGATGTGTCGGCAGACGTTGATGCCAACGTGGTGATGACCGGTGACGGCACACTGATCGAGGTGCAGGGCACCGCCGAGGGTGAGCCCTACACACGGGAGCAGCTTGACACGATGCTCGACTACGCCGCGGCAGGAATCGAGACGCTTGTTACAGAGCAGAACGAGTCACGTTCGTGATCCATCTGGGTGGCGTGGTAGTTGCATCGAAGAACTCCGACAAGATTGCTGAGATGGAGGCGGTCCTTTCTGGACTCGAGCCCCCGATCGAAATCATCACGGGACACAAGTGGGAAGACGTGGACGAGACCGGCAGCACGCTGGCGGCGAATGCCCTGCTGAAGGCTCATGCGGTGGTGGCTGCCACGGCACATGCTGCGGTCGCTGATGACACGGGACTTGAAGTGGACGCCTTGGACGGCGCCCCCGGTGTGCTCACGGCGCGGTACGCAGGCGAGAACGCCACCTATGACGACAACGTCACAAGGCTGCTGCACGACATCGAGAACGTTTCTGACCGGTCGGCACGGTTTCGGACAGCCGTTGCGTTCGTGACGCCATCGGGAGACGAACTTGTGGTGGAAGGAGTCCTCGAGGGCACGATCGCGACCGAGCGTCGGGGTGATGGTGGCTTCGGATACGACCCCGTGTTCGAGGTTGCCGGGCGTACGCTTGCCGAGATCCCTGCTGAAGAGAAGAACAAGATCTCACATCGAGCATTGGCACTCCAGAAACTCGCCACCGCGCTCACCCCCTGACCACCGGAAGTCGCGTCGCCGGACCCGACGGAGCGGCCACATCAATAGGTCGAAAGTCCCATACAGGTTCCTTCGAATCTGCCGAAGATATTGGTAGTTCACGAGATTCGATCAACGAAGGAACACGTAATGAGACGATTGCTGAAACCAGGAAACCGGGAGCGAGGCTCTTCCTTGGTGGAGTATGCCGTCGTTGTAGCGGTCATGATTCTGGGCCTCGTTCCGGCAGTTGATTTCGCAGGCGACGCCGTTGGTACGGTGCTTGACGCATCAGTAGCTCCTTACGTTGCCACGCCTGGCGGCGGAGGCGGCGGAGGCGGCAGTACGACCACCGTGCCGGAAACCACCACCACGACGGTGCCACCGACCACCACAACAACCGTTCCACCGACGACAACGACGACCGTCCCCCCGACGACGACGACCACCACCATTCCACCGAACCAGGTCGCTGCAGCTCAATTCGGTGATGAGATTCTGGTCCCATTCTCAGAGACCGATGGTGTCGTCACCTACGGCGATGTCGAGGCAGATGGCTGGACGTACGTAGTCACGAGTGACACAGGAACCTCTATCCGCATGGTGTTCACGACGAAGAACCCCGACCACAAGGTCGTCGTCAAGGGATGGCTCAACACCAATGGCATCCTCAAGACCAGGGTCATCGAGAAGTATTAGCGGCCGGGCCGCTACCGAGCGGCCGTGCGGGCGAGAGGACTCGAACCTCCACTCCTTCCGGAACCGGGTCCTAAACCCGGCGCGTCTGCCAATTCCGCCACACCCGCGTGTGATGCGATTCTCCCACATGTTCGTGGAGAAACGCTGAAGCCCCCGGCGAACGGGGGCCTCTGGTGGGTCGCCAGGGACTTGAACCCTGAACCTATCGGTTAAGAGCCGATTGCTCTGCCAAATTGAGCTAGCGACCCGACGGCGAGGTTACCAGCGCATCGTCCTAACGATGCAGTGCCTCCTCGCAACCCAGGGTTCAGCTGTACAAGATTGTGCATCGTGGCCCACAGTAGAGAGCGCACGGGTTCATCCGGCAAGAGCCAGTACGGCCTTCAGGGTGTCGACTACGTATCTCGGACGGTCGTGGACGTCATTCCACGTGAATCGAAGGATGCGCCACCCGTGTGCCAGCGCCTCGGCGTCTCTCTGCCTGTCCGACTCGAACGCTTTCGCGAGTGTGTGCCATCTTCGAGAGTCCCATTCGATGGCAACCCTCCTGTTTGGGAACGCGACATCGAATCGCCGGTTCGAGGACCGAGGGATCGGGTATTCCGTCGTCCATACCTCAACCACCTCATCCGCCAGCAGGCGTGAGCCGGCTCTCTCCAAAGCTGATGCGTCGTCCGGGATGCCTATCCACTTCTCAACCTCCTGCCGGGCAGCGACGACACCGCGTCGTCCCCGCCGGGCCACTTGCGTGAGAACCCGATCGATCTCGTTTGCAGTTGTCCTCTTACTCGCTATCGCGTCGCTCACGATCGCATGCAGGCGTTGTGGATGTGTCGTAGCAGCAAGATCGACGATGGTCCGAGCCACCGACGTCGTAGGCATTTCGTCGATCGCCAGGACGTGCTCAGGAGCGAGGTCGCGGGTTCGATGCACTACCACACCGGGAAAGTCGTGGGTCGAGCTCGCGTGCACGCTCACCGAGACGAATCGGGTATCGGCGTGACTGAGCGAGTGCAACGCGGCTGCGGAGCCGTGGGACGCGACAGCTCCAGGGAGAACAGAAATCGCGGCGCGCATCAGGTTCTTCCTCCCGTGCATGTCAAGTGTCCGGTAGCCGCCGAAGGAGAGTCGAGACCATCGGGCAGTGCTTACGCGATAGCCGATCTGACGGTCGGTCATGCCCGCAGAAAGGGCTTGTGGGCGGGTGATCACGCCGCCTTGTTGGGCTGCGATCGTTTGTATTCTCGTTTCCGGGTGCATGTGTTCATCGTGGCATGCCCCTCTGACACGATCGGACCGGTCGTTCTGTGGGCCACAATGCACATTCTTGTACAGCAGAACCCTGGGTACGCGATAGGAACTGTGTCGGTGTGAGTGGGGACGCGGTATCGTCACGGCTCACATCGGGCTGTGGCGCAGCTTGGAAGCGCACCTGCTTTGGGAGCAGGGGGTCGTCAGTTCAAATCTGACCAGCCCGACCAGATACACGACTCTTGGTCGTGAACATCACGAACCTCGGTGACTTGTACCCTCGCACAATGCGACCAAGTCATTGGGTATGGATAATTGTTGCTGCGCTCGGATGGGGAACCGGTGGAATCGCAACGCGTGCCGCGTTCGGTGAGGGCGTCGGCGTTTGGACGATGGTCGCCGTTCGGACAGCCATTGCTGCGCTCCTCGTGCTGATCGTGTTGTTGGCTCAACGTTCAGAGCTACCTTCGCGCCAGGTCGTTTGGTACGGCACCGTGCAGGCCGTGTTCAACCTGACCATCCCCTACATCCTGTTCACCTTCGCCTACGACAACGCGTCGGCTGGCTTCGTCGGACTGCTGGCAGCCCTGATACCGCTAGCGACTGCGGTATTTGCGAACTTCATGCTTCCGGCTGAGCCGCTCACGAAAGCGAAACTCTTCGCTCTCTTCATAGCGTTTTCCGGTGTTGCTGCACTTCTCCTCTCTGGTGACTCGGGTCTTGCGGAGGGCGGCAGACCGTTTCTCGCTGTTGGCCTCGGCCTGACGTCGGTCGTTTCAATCGGGTATGCCGGCGCCTTCGCGAAGCGACACGCTGGTGAGTACGACCCGATCATGTTGACCGGTCTTCAGTTCGGCCTGTCGGCCATCGTTCTCGTTGCGGCCATGCTCGCAATCGAAGGCGTCCCACTCGACGTGACCGCCAAAGGTTGGGGTCTCATGGTGTTCATGTCAGTGTCGGCGACCTTCATGCCATTCCTGCTGTTCTATTGGCTGTTGCAGTACATCTCTGCGACCGAGGCATCCTTGATCGGGTATCTCGTGCCCTTCGTCGCCCTCATCGGCGGCATCATCCTTCTCGGTGAGCAGCTCCAGGGTGGAATCGTCGTTGGTGGCTTGCTCGTATTCACAGGCATGGTTCTGGCCGATCGGGCTGGTCGCACTGCCACCAAGGCGGCGGAAGTCGCTGCGGTCGACGCAGGCTGATCGATCACGCCGGCTTCGTCGCGTGGAGAAGTATGTCGATCGCGTCAACATCGGACTCGTCGACGGGCCGAAGCACCTCGCCAAGCGACACGACTTCGAGGCCGCCAACCAGTGACGCGATCGTCTCATCGGTCCAGAGAATCTCCGGGTACGGGGGACCACCGACGCCGTCGGTGAGATTCCGCAGCGCGTGACCGACGGCAATGAGTGTTCCTCCGGGAGCAAGAGCGTCTGTTGCCGTATCGAAGAGTGCCTGCATCGCTTCCGGTCCGAGGTGGACATACACAACAATCACCAGATCGAACGCGCGCAGCGACTCGTACGCGGTGATATCAGCTACGTGCCAGTCCACAGCAATGTCGCCCGCGAGTGTTTTGGCCTTGTCGATCGCAACACCGGAGAAGTCGACGCCGGTGACGTCCCATCCGGCTCCCGCCAACCAGATCGAGTTGCGGCCCTCACCGCAGGCGAGGTCGAGCGCGGTTCCGACCTCGAGGCCTGCAACGATTGGCGGCAGGAAGATGTTCGGCTCGGCCGACCAGATGAGGTCCTTCTCTTCGTACCGTGTGTCCCACATGTGACTGTCCATTACCGAAGCTTACGACGGTCATCGGAGGCACAATGGCGACATGGAACACGCATGGCAGCCAATGGCGATTCCCGATGTGACGGCCAGATTCGTCGGGTCAGGCGCCGACTGGTGGATCGCTGGTGGCCAAGCGATCGATCTCTTCCTCGGATGGGAGACGCGCTCCCATGGGGATCTGGATGTCGAGATGTTCCGCAGCGACCGCTCCGTGCTCTTTGAAGTCTTCGAAGGATGGGACCTTCAAGCCATGTCGGAGGGCAGTCTGGTGCCGTGGAGCGACCCACGGAATCTTGCGGACAGTGTCTTCGGAATCTGGGCACGCCCCACTCCCGACCAGCCATGGCAGGTCGAGATCATGCTCGCTGACGGAGATCGCTCGGAGTGGAGGTTCAGGCGTGACCCGAGTATCCGGATGCCCGGCGAGCGCCTCATCGCCACGACTGCCGATGGCGTTCCCTACTGCACACCTGAAGTCCAGCTCCTCTACAAGTCGAAGATGGCTCGACCGAAAGATGATGTGGATCTGGCCCACTGTCTCCATCATCTGAGCCCGCAGCAGCGGCGATGGCTGATCGATGCGATATCCAAGACGTCGGTACATCACCCATGGCTTCGCGTGCTCGAGGCGTCGCTCCATCAGCAGCACGAATGAAGCAGGATTGTCGGTACCCTACGGCGGCGTTAGCGGGTGTAGCTCAATGGTAGAGCCCCAGCCTTCCAAGCTGGTCACGCGGGTTCGACTCCCGTCACCCGCTCCACTGGTGGGATAGAATCCACTGGCTGAGCCCCCGTAGCTCAATCGGATAGAGCGACGGACTTCTAATCCGTAGGTTGCACGTTCGAGTCGTGCCGGGGGTGCACAGCGAGCTTGCTCGCTGAACATGGTGGCCGTAGCTCAGCCTGGTTAGAGCACCTGGTTGTGGTCCAGGAAGTCGCGGGTTCGAATCCCGTCGGCCACCCCAAACCGCGTTCCCCCTCACAAACGAGGGGGTGGCGCGGCTGTATCTGACATCTAGGAGTGAACGTGCAGACTGAGGTCAACGAGTCGGGACGGTTCGAGCGAACGCTCACCGTCACCCTTGAAAATGAAGAACTTGCCGCAGCCAAGGCAAAGGCTGCCGCAAAGATTTCGAAACAGGTGAAGATCAAGGGCTTCCGCCCAGGAAAGGCACCGCTGCCGATCGTCGAACGCCATGTCGGCGCCGACTATCTGCGGTCCGAGGCCGTCGAGGAAGCCGTTCAGGACATCGTCCCCGAGGCCATCGACGAAGCCGGTCTGGATCCTGTCACGGTTCCTTCCGTGTCCGCGATTCGTGATGACAATGAGGATGGTTCGGTGGAGATCGACATCATCGTCACCCTGTGGCCCGTGCTCGATGCACTCCCCGAATTCGGGGATATCGAGATCGAGGTGGAAGACACTTCCGTCTCCCAGGAAGAAATCGATGAGCAGGCCGACGCGCTCAGGGAACAGTTCGCAGAACTCGTCGAGCACGAGGGCGAATTGTCCGAAGGCGACTTTGCGCTCATCGACATCGCTGTCGAGCTTGACGGTGAAGAGATCGAGTCGGCCGCTGCGAAAGATCTCATGTACGAAGTTGGCTCCCAGTCATTCATCGAGGGCGTGGATGCGCTCCTGACCGATGTGTCTGTCGGAGACACCGTGAAAGGTGAGGGAACGCTCCCTGAGGGCTACTCGGACCGGGGAGGCGAGGACGTCAACCTGACGATCACCATCAAAGAAGCCAAGAAGAAGAGCCTTCCTGATCTCACCGATGACATGGTCGAGGAGGCAACCGAGTTCGAAACCGTCGACGAACTCCTTGAGGCGATCGAGAAGAACATGCTCGCCTACAAGGTGCACGCGCAGCGAACCGTGCTCCAGGACAAAGTCGTCGAGTACGTCGTCAACGAGGTCGAGTTCGAGCTTCCCGAGGCACTCCTGAGTGCAGAGGTTGAGGCAAGGATTCGCAATCTCATCGCTCGCCTCCAAGAGAGCGAGCTCTCGATCGAGGACTACTTCAAGATCACAGGTCAGGACGAGGAAGGGTTCGTGTCCCAAACGAGGGCCGAAGCGGACCAGGCACTGTCGACGAGAATCATCCTCGAATCACTCGCTGCCATTGAGAGCTGGGAGGTCGAAGACGCCGAGCTTCTCGAGAACGTCGTCGAGCTTCTCGAAGTCGAGGAAGACGAGGCGGCGACCATCCTGGAGGGGTGGAAGGTGGATGGTCAAGTAGAAGCACTGACCGGTGATATCCTCCGCGCACGGGCCCTCACCAGCCTTGTCGAAGCGGCCAAGGCCGTGGACAAGGATGGCAACCCGGTTGATCTGACTCCGGTCGAGATCGGCGAGGGGGACCTCGGAGACGCCGAGGAGGATCCCGAAGAAACGAACGAAGAGGAAGACACCGAAACCGAAGGGGTTGAGGTAGCTTCCGAGGTGTCCGATGATGAAGAGGACGCCATTGAAGAGTCTGAGGAGCAAGGATGAGCTATCTGGTCCCAACCGTCGTAGAGAACACACCGCGTGGTGAGCGTGCGTTCGACATCTACAGCCGCCTTCTCAAGGACCGCATCATCTTCCTTGGAACACCGATCGATGACGGCGTCGCGAACATCATCATGGCGCAGCTTCTCCATCTTGAGGGTGAAGATCCTGACAAGGACATCAGCCTCTACATCAACTCCCCAGGCGGCTCCACCACGGCGTTGATGGCGATCTACGACACGATGCAGTACATCAAACCTGATGTCTCCACCCTCTGCATGGGCCTTGCGGCTTCTGCAGCAGCGGTTCTGCTCGCCGCAGGTGCAGAGGGAAAGCGATTTGCCCTCCCACACACCCGAATCATGATCCACCAGCCGCATATCTCCGGTCTCGGAGGCCAGGCGACTGATATCGAAATCCACGCACGCGAGATTCTCAAGACTCGCGAAGACATCAACGAGATCCTTGCAGAGCACACCAAGAAGCCACTCGAAGTCGTCCAAGCGGACACCGAGAGGGACTTCTGGCTCGGAGCTGAAGAGGCAATGGAGTACGGTGTGATCGATTCTGTGCTTACGGGTCGTTCGCTCGAAGCCGTCGAGAACTAGGGAGCAATAGCTTGGCGAAGTACGAAGGTTCTGAGCTTCTGAAATGCAGCTTCTGCGGTAAGTCGCAGAAGCAGGTCAGAAAGCTGATCGCTGGTCCCGGCGTCTACATCTGTGATGAGTGCATCGAACTGTGCAACGAGATCATCGAAGAGGAGCTCTCAGACACGGAAGAGATCGACTTCACCGAGCTACCCAAGCCACACGAGATCTTCGAATTCCTCGAGGAGTACGTTGTTGGGCAGGACCAAGCGAAGAAGGTGCTCTCCGTCGCGGTGTACAACCATTACAAGCGTGTGCGCGCCGGACAACGCTCGACTGATGACGATGTTGAGCTCCAGAAGTCCAACATCCTCATGATCGGCCCGACCGGCTCTGGCAAGACGCTCATGGCTCAGACCCTCGCGAAGCTGCTCAACGTGCCGTTTGCGATCGCGGATGCCACTGCGCTCACCGAAGCAGGGTATGTCGGCGAAGACGTTGAGAACATCCTTCTCAAGATCATCACCGTTGCCGACTTCGATACGAAACGCGCGGAGCAGGGCATCGTCTATATCGACGAGATCGACAAGATCGCTCGCAAGGCGGAGAACCCCTCCATCACACGCGACGTCTCAGGCGAAGGTGTGCAGCAGGCGCTGCTCAAGATCATCGAAGGAACCGTGGCATCTGTGCCGCCTCAGGGTGGCAGGAAGCATCCGCATCAGGAGCTCATCCAGGTCGACACGACCAACATGCTGTTCATTGTTGGCGGTGCATTTGCCGGACTCGAGGATGTCATCACAAAGCGCGTTGGCGACAAGTCCGTTGGCTTCGGCGCAGACGTCCGGTCCAGAGAGGAGATCCGGCCCTCCGAGATCATCGATCAGGTGATGCCCGAAGACCTCATCAGTTACGGCCTCATCCCCGAATTCATCGGAAGGCTCCCGGTGATGACGACGGTGGCAGATCTCGACAAAGAGTCCCTCGTTCGGGTACTCACGGAACCGAAGAACGCCATCGTGAAGCAGTACAAGCGCTTCTTCGAAATGGATGGCGTCGAACTCGTCATCACGGACGATGCGCTCGATGCGATCGCCGAGCAGGCCATGAAGCGCGGCACGGGCGCTCGCGGTTTGCGAGCCATCATGGAGGAAGTTCTCCTGGACACGATGTACGAGCTCCCGTCGCGGTCTGACGTCGCCCGTGTTGTCATCGACGGTGATGTAGTTCGAGACCGCGTCAATCCAACGCTTGTTCCGATCCAGGACATTGCCTCGGCCGAGCTGCCAGAGGAACGATCGGCCTAAGCGTGTTCAGCCGCAAGGTGTCCTGACGTGTCGTCCTGGCCCAGATGCGCCAAGGTCGCGTTCATCGGCTCTCACGGAATACGAAAGACAACAGCGGTTCACGGGTTTGCGAACGCCATGCAGCGGGCTGGCCGTGCCGTCGAACATGGTCGTGAGGTCGTGAGGGACAATCCCCTTGGCATCAATGAATCCGCAACAGGTGAATCTCAACTGTGGGTGATCGTGTCCCAGATCCGCCAGGAGCTGCAGCTAGCGAAGAACGCTGAAGTCCTGGTCCTCGACAGGGGTGTCATGGACAACTTCGCCTACTACGTGCGTGCCAATGGAGGAGAGGATCCGTTTGACGTCAGGCCTCTGGTGAAGCAGTGGTCTCTGACGTACGACATGGTCGTCCGACTCCGACCCGATATCGATCTGCGCGACGACGGTGTCCGCTCAACCTCTGACGAATTCCGCACTGAGATCGAGTCCATCCTCGATCGCCAACTCCCCGAACTGCTTGATTCTCGTCGCCTGATGGAACACGATGCTTCATCGATCGATGACCGATTCGACTGGTGGCCGCTCGCGGAGCAGCTTGCTGGGCTGATGGAACAGCCACTCTTCGCCGATGGTGTGCCGCGGCGACGTTCACGCCGCGTACGCACCGAGAAGCCAGACGTACCCCAGCTCGAAATGGATATGTAACTCGGTCCGGGCGCGACCCGTGCGTGGCGCATGTCGTAGTCTTCGTGCATGGAACATCTCTATCCCCCCTACGCGGGCACCGAGCGTGAGACGCTCGTCGGGTATCTCGATTGGTACCGAGAACTCGCGATCGACAAGGCCAGTGGTCTCACCAGAGATCAGGTCAATACGCGGCTCATGCCATCAACACTGACGCTGATCGGGCTCATCCACCACCTCGCGTACGTGGAGCACTGGTGGTTCCATGAATTCTTCGAAGGAAATGACGCGCTGGAGCCATGGGCATCGGCAGATTGGGAGAGGAACCCCGACTGGGAGTTGGATGTCGCGTCTGAATTGGAGCCGGACCAGGCGATCGAACGCTACCGGACAGCGTTCGAGTCGTCACAACGCATCATCAATGGAACTGACTCGCTTGAGCAGCTGTCCGTGATGGATAGGAATGGCGAGCATCGGTCGCTGCGTTGGATCCTGGCCCACATGATCGAAGAGACGGCTCGCCATGCAGGCCATGCCGATCTCATCAGGGAGTCGATCGACGGCGCAGTCGGCGACTTCAGAGAACAGAGCTAGCGGAGCAGATCGTCGAGCGCCTTCTGCACCCGCTTCTTGCTGATTGTGCCCTTGACTCCGATCGGTTGGGCGAACACGCTGATTCGTAGCTCCTGCAGCATCCAGGCGGCTTCGATCAGCTCAGGGGAGACACTGAGCGCCTCGGTGAGGTCGTCGAGTTCGTCCTCGAACCCGTTGACCATCGCCATGTTGCCCCGATCTCTCTCTGGGTTCTCTCGCAGCTTTTCCAAGCGGTACGTCGCGGCATCGATGTACCGCTGCACATCGGTGAGCCGGTCGGCACCAACGGCGGACACGAACCCAGGGAAGACGAAACGATCGATCTGGGCTCTGATATCGTTGAGCACATCGCCGAAGGTGCTGTCTGGGATTGCGTCCATCGCTAGGTCGAGACCACGGAGCGCTTCGAGAACATTCGCGGCATCGATCCCTATCGATTCGAGCGTTTCATGCAGCGCGTCGCGCATGGTGCTCATCATGGTGTCGTAGTCACGCTGGGTCCATACGATCCCTCCGGACTCGACGAGCACAGAGTCGACCGCACAGTTCATGCAGTCATCCATCCACGCATCCACAGCGTCATAGGGACTGCTGCCGATCGGGACGGGCTGATGGCTGGCGAGCACATCGCGCAGCAGTCTCCGTGGAGAGGGGAGTGCCAGCAGCGCGAGCCGTCTGAGTCCGAGCCACATCGCCTCTGTCTGCTCGGCGCTGGTTGCGACAAGGCGGATCGAGACCGACTCTCCGTCGTCAACGAGCGCTGGGTACGCCTCGATGGATCGGTCGCCGTCTCCGATGGTGACCGATCTCGGCAGGTCACCGAAGTCCCACGCCGTGAGTCCCTTCCGTTCGAGTGGATGCGACGATGCAGCGACCGTTTGCCGTGCTGCGTCTCGCAACTCAGCACGCAAGGCACCGAGTTCAGAGCCCTCAGAAATGGCGGTGCCGTCGTCATCGATGATCCGGAACCAAGGCGTGAGGTGTGCTGGAACGCGTTCGACATCGAAGTCATCGGGCCTGATGATCTCGCCTCCCCTTCGGGTCAGGACACGTGCGAGCGCCTCGACCAACCTTCCATCGGTCTCGGCTATCTCTGGGGCAACGGCGCGCGAAGTGTCAGCGACCGGTGCGAAGCGCTTTCTCAGCTGCTTTGGTAGCGACCGCAGAAGTGCCGTCACAAGCTCCTCGCGCAGTCCAGGGACATTCCACTCGAAGACTCCCGGGTCGACTCTGTCGAGCGCCGCGATGGGGATGTCGATAGTGACTCCGTCAAGAGGGCTCGCACTGTCGAATTCGTATTCGAGGGGCAGATCAAGGTCCCCGTAGGCCCACGACCGAGGGAACCCGTCCTCGTCTGGGGCACGTGCCAGTGGGTCGATGAGATCATCGTCCGTCAGGTCAAGCAGACCCGGGTCCTGGGCACGAGTCGTTCGCCACCATGCATCGAACGTTGTTGCTGACGTGACCGCGGCAGGAATCCTGTCGTGGAACCATGCGGCGAGCGCGTCATCGGTGACGAGTAGGTCGCTGCGACGTTCTCTCGTCTCGATTTCGAGGACTGCGTCGATCGCCTCTGAGTTGTGCGACGCGAATGCGTGATCGGTATCCCAATCTCCCTCAACAAGCGCACCCTTGATGAACAACTCGCGCGCGACGTGTGCGTCGAATCGCTCATACAGCACGGTTCGGTCGGTGGACAGATTCAGTCCGAAGAGCGTGGCTGTCTCCTTGGCAACCGCTGCACCCATCCCAGCATCCCACCATGGGTCCGAGAGTGTCCGACGAATGAGGTGGTCGCCGACCCGCTCGACGGTTTCTGGATCCACACGAGCAACGCCGGCAGCCCAGGTGCGAGTCGTTTCCACCAGCTCGGCGACCATTACCCATTCGGGTGCCTTCTTGAAGAGCACGGATCCGGGGCGAATGGCGAACTTCGCCCCCTGAGCGCCCCTGTACTCCCAGCCGTCAGGGTCCTTCTTCCCGATGTGGGAGAGCAATCCTGACAAGAGGGACTCGTGGATGAGCTCAGGTGTCGCGGGCTTCGGGTTCGGGCGCATTCTCATGTCGCGTGTTACACGCCGAAGTTGGGACCTGAGATCCTGCCACTCTCGTGTCCTTCGCCAATTGAGGTAATCACGTTTGCACATGCGTCTGAACTGGTTCGAGGTGAGCGCTGTGCGCTGCTCCGATATGTAGGTCCAGAGATGGAGCCAAGACAAGAAGTCGGATGACTCGTCAGCGAAGCGGTGATGCTTCTGATCTGCCTGTTCCTCCTTATCGCGTGGGCGCTCACGAGGGTCCTGGATCGACAGGGCACTCACGATCGTGAGTACCTCATCGAGACACGCGTTCTGGTCGGCAGCGAGGAGCATTCGGCCGTACCGCGGGTCGATCGGAAGCCGAGCAAGCCGTCTCCCGATTCCCGTCAGCCAGTCGCGGTCGCCGGGTGCACCGTCTCCGACCGCGTCGAGTTCAAGAAGGAGAGCGACCGCGTCTCGGATACTGCGTCGGTCGGGAGCGTCGATGAAAGGGAAGTCGTCCATCGCGCCGAGTCCCGCCGCTGCCATCTGCAACATCACAGAGGCAAGGCTGGTGCGCAGTATCTCGGGATCGGTGAACTCAGGGCGCCCGGTGAAGTCATCCTCGTCGTACAGCCGGATGCAGATTCCCGGACCAAGCCGCCCGCACCGACCGGACCGCTGCTCGGCTGAGGCTTGTGAAATCGGCTCGATCGGGAGCTGTTGTACCTTGGTTCTTCGGCTGTACCGAGAGACTCGCGCAAGACCGGTGTCAACGACAGACCGGATCCCTGGAACCGTCAACGATGTCTCTGCGACGTTTGTTGACACGATGATCCGACGCCCGGTGTGATTGGAGAACACCCGGTGCTGTTCGCTGGCAGACAAGCGGCCGAAGAGAGGGAGCACCTCGGTGTGGCGAAGATCAAGACCGTTGAGCGCGTCAACCGCGTCGCGAATCTCCCGTTCACCTGAACAGAACACAAGCACGTCTCCTGTCCCCTCAGACGCCAACTCGCTGACAGCGTCACACACGGCTTGGCTCTGATCGCGAGACTCCATGTTCTCGGGATCGATCAAGGGCCGATATCGCAGCTCGACGTCGTATGTGCGTCCCTCGACCTCAATGACAGGTGCGTTGTCGAAGTGTTCGGCGAATCGTTCGGTGTCGATGGTCGCTGACGTGATGATGAGCTTGAGATCCGGCCGGCGGGGGAGTAGCTGTTTGAGATATCCGAGAAGGAAGTCAATGTTCAGGGTGCGTTCGTGAGCCTCGTCGATGATGATCGTGTCGTA
>Ga0255048_10000543_pt1 | contig 28852 bp, 26 predicted proteins | sample JV7_2_2_MG_FD_183619 | JGI IMG/M metagenome (GOLD analysis project Ga0255048, IMG submission 183619) | Seawater microbial communities from Jervis Inlet, British Columbia, Canada - JV7_2_2 | ecosystem: Environmental > Aquatic > Marine > Inlet | place: Canada: British Columbia | collected 2016-10-06
AGGTCTCCAGAACGGCCGGGTGGAGAGTCGCCAGCAAAGAGTCGACGTCCTCGCGCTCGATCGCTGTCGCGAATCCTTCGACGAAGGCCTCGATCTCCGCTGTGACGTCGAGTGTGGTTGTGGTGGCTTGTGTGGTCGTTGTGGCGCTTCTCGAGGTCGTGGTCGTCGTTTCGCTGTCCTCGATGGTCGTGGTCGTTGGTGATGCGGCTTCACTGATTCCGCCATCACCCGAGGTGACCATGCCGATGAGCCCTATGACGGCCACGATCCCTCCGAGAGCGACAAGAGCCAGGCCGACCGAGCGGCGACTCATCGGAAAGGGCCCTGTTCATCTTGGAGCCGCCACTCAACAACCTCCGTGGTGTGTCCTCTTCTTTGCTGGTGATTGAAGCTGCGTCGCAAGACCTGATGATTGCTCACCATCTCTGCGATCGACAATCCTCATGAGCCTTCTTGGCGGTCTCTGACGCAGCGCACGCCTAATTGGAGTCGCCTTTCGTGACAAACAGCCAGTAACTCAAAATGACTGCTCCCAACCCACCAAGCATGGCCAGCCACCAAGGAAACCTTCCGTCGTCTACGAGAACCGGCTCCGTCGTGGTGGTGACGGGTGGCGGCTCCGTCCCCGTCACCTCCGTCGTGGTTGTGGTTGCCATGGTGGTCGTGGTCGTGGCGACAGCTTGTTGCTCGATGACGAGCGTCCCAAGGTCCTCGAATGACACCTCTATGAGACCTGTCTGGTCGGCGCCCGTATTGTCGACATCGAAGCCAAAACCCTCTTCCACGCAGAACGAGTAGAAGTTGACCCCGGTCAGCTCGCCGATCTGATTGCGAGGAAGGGTCACCCCGACGTAGTTGGGTGTGATGAAAGAGCGAACGTCGGTTTCGAGGTTGGGTGAGAATCCTCCGCTCTCAGAGTTCAGCTCGAGAGCGAAAGTGGACGAGAGTTCCTGGCCCTCGGGGTCGATTCCCAGGCCAAATGCGATATTGGTGCCACCAGCGGGGTCGTCGGGGAACGAGGAGTGGTTGACAAAGGTGGGCCCGCGCGACAGGTCATGGACCCAGACGACATACTCACACCTACCTTTGACCATCACTGGCGGGGTGGCTGCCAGGGTGAATCCGAAGAGGATCGCCCCGTCCTGATACTGGCTGCCGTCGTGCACTACGGCGCCCGTGAAGGTATCGAAAGGCTCGTAGTTGGGTGGCTCGACATGGAACGACCCTGTGGCAGCCCAGAATTGGCTCTCGTCCGTGGCGGTGAAAAGATCGATTGGGCCGGGGTCGAAGTTGAGAGCCCAGGTGTTGACGATGTCGATGTGGTCGGGTGTGAAACCAGGTGTCTGACCGGAAGAGTGAACGAAGTCACCGACCGGATCTGAAACCGTGCTTCTTCCGACGACCGGCTGCTTGAGGAACTGCGCTGTGAACTGTTGACCTTCAGGGGTGTCGAAGGCGTCGATGATCACATCGATCGGGTTGACCTGCTGCTGGGCGACGGCCGATGTCGCAGCGAGGGTCAAGGTGAACAGAGCGAGGCTGACGGCTGAGAGGCGCCGCATACGATGTCAGGCTGGCGCCAAACCCACGCGCTTCTCGAAACGCTCGGCCTTCTCCATGATGTCGGCCGGGATGGACATGATCTTGTCCTGAAGCTCGGCTGCCCTATTGGTGAGCCCGGTCAGGTCGGCAATCTGCCAATCGCGGAGAAGAGGCATCACAACCCGGTCATGATGGATGCGCAGGTTGTAGACGCCGGCCTTTGCAACGCTGATCGAGCGTCGCATGAATCCCGGGATGGCCACTCCGGGCATCTGGAAGTTGGTCAGCATTCGGTAGATCCCACTGAGCACCGCCGAGGGGTTCTCTGCGAGCATGGCCGCCATTACGCCTTTGTAGAAGATGAAGTGGTGGTTCTCGTCGGCGGCGATGTTCTTCATCAACTCGAAAGCAGCCGGATCGTCGGTGATCTTGCCCGCGTTGCGGTGGCTCACTCTCGTGGCCAGCTCCTGAAGCGAGGTGTAGGCGAAGATCTCTGTCGGGTCGTCATACGTCGGCTCGTAACCCCGTATCACCGTTGCCATGCGATCGTCTTCGAGTTCGTCGGGATCGCAGTTCCGTGAAGTCAGCAGATATGAGCGAATTGCGATTGCGTGCTGGCCTTCCTCTGCGGTCCAGAGATGATTCCAGGCGGTAAACGCCGATGTCCTCGGCATGTATTTCTCGATGAGGAGGTGGTAGTAGGGGAGGTTGTCCTCGGTGAGAAGATTGAGGACGAGGCTCGTTCTGGCATCCTCTGAGATCGTCGCTTGTGAAGCATCCCACGGCTTGTCGCGAAAGCTCTCGCCTCGCTCCCACGGAACAATGTCGTGGAAATACCAGTGTGTTCGACGCTCCATGTGCTCTTCGGTCAGTCGGGCGACGACAGGTTCGATGGTCTCGACCAATTCGTATTGTTCGCTCTGGGGCATCTTGGAGAGAATCCTATACGGGAGGCTCGAGAATAAGGGGCCGGTCCTGGCGAGACCCGGGTCTCCTCGACAATGCCGAAGCCCGGCTTGCCCGAGCCGCCACTACCGTCACCTCATGCTGACCTCCAAGACCGGCCTCTCCGAGGCTCTCGATTCCGCCATCGTCGGTTTTCTCACTGCGGTCAATAGCCGTGGCCAACCCCAAGCATCGCCTGTCTGGTATATCCGTGACGGTGAGGAATTGGTCGTCTTCAACCGACCCACCGCAGCGCGTCTGCGGAGCATCGCCAACAACAACCAGGTTGCTTTCAATCTCAGGGCAGATTGGAGAGCCAGGTCAGGTATCAGTTTGGAGGGCGTGGCCGCCATTGATTCGGAGCTCCCGCCCGCTGTCGACTTTCCCGGGTATGTAGACAGATACGGCTCCGAGATCGCACGACTCGGCTGGACGCCGGAGTCGTTCTCCACCGACTATTCGGTTGGCCTCCGCATCACCGTGACCCGTGTTCGGGACTGGGGTGTCGTGAAGCTCAACGCGGGCGAACTCGACTGAACCTGATGCCGTGTGGCCCGGATAGGGGCCGTTCAACCTGTGGTACGCAGATCGCTGCCGTATTGTTGGGTCTATGAGACAGATTCAGCACTGGATCGACGGTTCGCTCGCTACCGGAGCCTCCTCCCGGGTCGGTCCTGTGTTCAACCCCGCCACCGGGGAGCAGACCGGTCAGGTGGCTCTGGCCAACAGCGACGACGTCGACACGGCCGTCCGATCCGCCAAGGAGGCCTTCGAGTCCTGGCGGTACTCGTCCTTGACTAAACGTCAGAACATCATGTTCGCCTTCCGCGAGATCATGTCGGATCGTCGCCAGGAGATGGCCGAGACGCTGACATCCGAGCACGGGAAGACGGTTGACGACGCGCTGGGTGAAGTCCAGAGGGGAATCGAGGTCGTCGAGTTCGCGTGCAATATCGCCCATCAGCTCAAGGGCGACTTCTCCGAGCAGGTGTCGGCCGGGGTTGACACCTACACCATCAGACAGCCCCTGGGCGTGGTAGCCGGGATAACACCGTTCAACTTCCCGGCAATGGTCCCGATGTGGATGTACCCGATTGCTATCGCTTGTGGCAACACTTTCGTCCTCAAGCCATCGGAGAAGGACCCGTCCACATCCCTTCTCGCCGCCGAGATGCTTGCCGAGGCGGGCCTGCCGGACGGTGTGTTCAACGTGGTCCACGGTGACAAGGAGTCGGTGGATGCCTTGATCGCCCATCCAGATGTTGTCGCTATCTCTTTCGTCGGCTCAACCCCGATCGCTCGCCACATCTACGAGACCGGTACCCAGAACGGCAAGAGGGTTCAGGCCCTCGGCGGTGCCAAGAACCACATGATCGTGCTCCCCGACGCCGACATGGACCTGGCTGCCGATGCCGCGGTGTCTGCGGGCTACGGCTCGGCCGGCGAGAGGTGCATGGCCATCTCGGCCGTGGTGGCGGTCGGTGAGGCCGGTGACCGGCTCATCGAGGGCGTGCAAACTCGCATGGAGAAGCTCACGGTCGGTCCCGGGGACCAGCCTGGAGTGGAGATGGGCCCGTTGGTGACCCGTCAGCATCTCGATCGGGTGCGCGGATACGTCGATGCCGGTGAAAGCCAAGGCGCCCTGCTCGTCGCCGACGGCCGGGATGTCGTCGTTGATGGCCATGAGAACGGCTACTTCCTCGGCCCAACCCTGTTCGACAAAGTCACGACAGACATGTCGATCTACACCGACGAGATCTTCGGGCCTGTTCTATCGACCGTGCGGATGGAGCACTTTGAGGAAGCGATCCAACTCATCAACGAGAATCCTTATGGCAACGGGACCGCCGTCTTCACCAATGACGGTGGCGCCGCCCGCAAGTTCCAGAATGAGATTCAGGTTGGCATGGTCGGGATCAACGTTCCGATTCCGGTGCCGCTGTCCTTCTACTCATTCGGCGGCTGGAAGGACTCCATATTTGGGAGCCACGCCATCTACGGTCCGGAAGGCGTCCACTTCTATACCCGGCAGAAGGTTGTCATTTCGCGCTGGCCGGACCCGATCCATCGTGGTGTTGATCTCGGGTTCCCGACCCATGGCTAGTGTCCTGTCCGGTTGTTCCGTTGATGAAGTCGGCGAGGGCCGGTCGTCAACTAGCCCCCGCTGATGCCTCCGGCCGCTCCCCGGCCAACCCCGTATACAGAATCGACGATGGCCCGACCGGCTTGACGTATACCCTCGGCAAGGCCATGAAGCGGGTTGGTATCAGGTAGGGCGTCGCCCAAGACAGCGAAAGCGATCACCCCGATGAGAACGAGGGCTGCAATGCCTAGCAACTTGCCCATGTCGACAGGCTACCTGTGGTCTCGATCAGTCCCTGAGTAGTGTCGGCCAACCCGAGATCAGGATGGTATTGATGGCACTCAAGAGCACAGGCCGCACCCACTGGGACGGCGACCTCTTCAACGGAAGCGGGACGACCAGTCTCGATAGCGGCGCAGCCGAGCCGATGCGAGTCACCTGGAAAGCCCGGGCAGAGGACCATGGCGGACTGACCAGCCCCGAAGAGCTCATCGCAGCCGCTCACGCCTCCTGCTATTCGATGGCCCTCTCCAACGCGCTGGCGAAGAACGACACTCCATCGACGAGTCTCGACGTCCAGGCGACGGCCACCTTTGTCCCCGGCGAGGGGATTACCGCCATGGACCTCGAGGTGACGGCCAACGCAGAGGGCATCAGCGCCGGGGAGTTTCAGGGGATTGCCCGGACAGCGAAAGACGGTTGTCCGGTGTCTCAGGCGCTGGCGGGGAATGTTCCCATATCCCTGGTGGCGGCTCTGGCCTGATCGAGAGGCCTGGTCAGGCGTCGTGGGGACCGTCTTGACAACTCGACGCGCAATCGGACTATTGCTCGGCTCGAAGAGCATCTCCGCTAGCGACAGACCACTAGGAGCGGGCTCATAGCCCCGCCGTGCCCTGACCCCATAGGATCACAAGGGTGTTCCCTCTTCGAGATGTCAACCCGACGCGGATAACCCCATTTGTCACGATCGGTTTCATCGTTATCAACCTGCTGGTGTTCTTTGCGATCCAGGGTCAGCAGACCCAGGCCGAGCAAGAGGAGTTCCTCTACCGGAGGGCGGCGATCGGTTGCGAGATCACAACACTTCAGCCGCTGAGCGCAGAGGAGATCATCACCGGCACCTGTCTCTCAGGCTCCGAGGTTCCTGTGTTCCCGGAGAAGATCCCGTTCCTCTCCATGCTGACCTCGATGTTTCTCCATGGAGGGGTCGGTCATGTCCTCTTCAACATGTGGTTCCTCTGGATCTTCGGTAACAACGTCGAAGAGGCCTTCGGGCGGCTCCGCTACATCCTGATGTATATCGTCGGGGGAGTGGCTGCCACGATGGCCTTTGTCGCGGTGAACCCCGACTCAACAATTCCCCTCGTGGGTGCGTCAGGTGCAATCGCAGCAGTTCTCGGCTCCTACGCAGTTCTCTTCCCGGGCCATCGGGTGTTGTCGTTGTTGGGCTGGTTCGTCGTGCCGGTCCCGGCAGCGTTGTTTCTCGGGCTCTGGTTCGTTGCGCAATTCGGCCTGGGCGGGACGAATGTGGCCTGGGAGGCGCACGCGGGAGGCTTCGCGTTTGGGTTTGCCCTGACCCTCCTGTTCAGACGACGTCTGCTTCGGAGAGTGAGCCTCGGCCGATAACGGGCTACTTGCTCTTGATCTCTTCCTTGCGCTTGCGATGGGCGGCGACAGCCTCACGCGTCGAACAAGTGGTTGAGCAGTGCAGGCGAGAGCGGTTTCGCGAAGTGTCCACGTAGACATCGTCGCAGTCTGAGGCGTTGCAAGCCCCGAAACGCTCGACGCCGTTCTCGACGATGACCGCGGCAAGACCCATGGCCGTCGTCGTTCCCAGCCAAGAGGTCATCGTCCCGTTCACTGGCTCGAAGTGGAGGTGGGGCTCACCGCTGTGCAGCGAGACCCTGGGAACCGCGCCGTAGTCACTGAGGATGGCATTGACATGGCCGGCTGCCGCGGCGTCGTCGGTGGACAACATCACCGTTCGCAGGGCGTCACGAAGCTGATGGACCGCTACGAGCTCCGAGGCATCGGGTGGTTGGGCTACGTCTTCCCAGAGGTCTCGATAGCCCTCGAGAAGCTGGTTCAGGTCCTCGGCGGCGGCCATCTCGTCGCTGCCGGATTGGCAGGTGTTCACCAGCAGTACCGCCAGCTCGACCGGTCGATTCGTGTAATGGTTGAAATACATTTGACAGCTTACTGGTCAACGAGGTAGTGTAACTATCATAGAGGTTTACGCCCCTTACAGTCAAGGGGTCAAGGATAGGAGATATCATTTTCGAGCTCGCCAAGACACTTCAGGCGGAAAAGCGCCGCGTCGCCGATCAGTATCGACTTGTTGACAGTTTGCCCCGCCACCACTCATGGTCGATCGGTCGCTACCGGCTGACCGTTACCAGACGGCAGAGCGCCAACTCCGCTCTTCCCGAGTCCACCGAGTTCCGATAAACTCGGGGTTTGTGAAGGGCGAACCTCAGGAGAAGTTGGTCGACCGTCTCGTCCGAGAAGCGATGGAAGCCGGCGAGTTCGATGATCTTCCCGGTACAGGCAAGCCGATCGCCGGTGCCGGTACCAGCGATGACGAGTATTGGTGGTTTCGAGACTGGGTGAGGCGAAACCAGATAGACCCCGACCGGCCACACTCCGAGTCCTAGCTGGGCCATCCAAGTCGGGGTGTGCCGGTGTGGTGTCGACCTGTCTGATAGCTCGACGGGTCAATCCGGCTAGCGTTCCGGCACCCCAATGTTGCTACTTCTGATCCCTTCGGTCACCACAGGAATGAGCTGATGGCAGCCCAACTGATGCGCCGGCTTGGCCTCTACGCGGTCTTCACGGTGTCGATAGGCGCGATGATCGGATCGGGAATATTCGTCCTTCCCGGTCTCGCCTTCGAGGTTGGGGGCCCGACGATGATCCTGGCCTACCTGGTTGCCGGCATGATCGTGTTCCCCGCTGCCCTCGCTCAGTCGGAAATGGCAACGGCCATGCCCCGCGCCGGCGGCGCCTATCTCTACATCGATATGGCGATGGGGCCCTTGATGGGAACCATCGCCGGGTTTGGTGTTTGGTTCTCCCTCGTCTTCAAGTCAGCATTCGCCCTGGACGGGCTGGGCCTCTACCTGGGTCTGTTCACGAGTGTGAACGAACTGACTCTGGGTCTCATCATCGGTGCTGTTCTGGTGATCATCAATCTCGTCGGTATCAAGGAGTCGGGGAGGATTCAGGCAGTCCTGGTGACGGTGGTCTTCGTGATTCTCATCCTCTTCATCGGTGGCGGCGCAACCTTCGTCGACAGTGCCAATTACCACCCGTTCTTCCCCGCAGGTGTGGGAGGTCTTCTCGCAACCGCCGCACTCGTCTTCGTCTCCTATGCCGGGGTGACCAAGGTGGCCAGCGTTGCCGAGGAGGTGTCCAACCCGGCTCGCACGCTTCCGGTGGCGATCATCGCGTCGTTGCTGGTGATGATGTTCGTCTATCCCGCAGTCACCTACGTGATGGTCGGGGTGACTCCACCCGAGACCCTCGCCGGCGATCTGACACCTCTTGCCACGGCCACCGCGCAGCTGTTCCCCGACTGGACGGTCACGGTGGTGGCGGTAGTCGGCGTTCTTGCCCTGGCCTCGATGGCCAACGCCGGGCTGCTCGCCTCGTCGCGCTACCCGTTCGCAATGGCCCGGCGTCGGCTCGTACCGTCGATATTCGCCACGATCGGAAAGCGATCCGGAACTCCGTCCGTAGCGGTTGTGCTCACAGGTGGGACCGTGCTGGCTCTGGTGGCCTTCCTGCCTGTTCTCGAGCTCGCCAAACTGGCGTCGGCCTTCCAGGCGTTGGTGCTGGCGATGATCTGTGTTGCTCAGCTCGCCTTTCGGACGTCGAATCTCTGGTGGTATCGGCCAAAATTCCATGCGCCCGGATACCCCTGGGTGCCGATCTTCGGAATTGTCGCCTGTCTGGTCCTCATAACGCAGTTGGGGCTGGAGGCAATTCTTGGTGCTTTGGGCATCATTCTTGGTGGCCTCCTTTGGTATCAGGGGTACGGGCGGTCACGGGCAATCAAAGAGAGCGCCTTTCGGGAGAGTGTTCGCCAGCAGGGGATGGCCCGACTTCTCCAACTGACCGAGGAAGCCCTCACCGACGACGAGAGACGTGTCACGGTTATTTCGGGCAGGGAGGGACGCGACTCGACCCTACTTCGCATCGCCAGGCCCATCGGCGGGGCGGTTACCTTCCTTCATCCAGGCGAAGAGACGATCTCGAAGATTGGCGAGGATCAACCCGACCTCATTGTGAGTGCGGCGAACGATGACGATGGTCACGGCGCTCATCTCCCGCCCGATCGTGATGTGGCTCTGCTCACGGGTGACTCACTGGGTGAGATCAGTCGGATCGACGTGTTGGGCTCAGGTGGGCCCTACGACATCCTGAAGATTTGTCTCGCCGCCAAGATCGCCGAGGATGAGGGTGCCTCGATCCGTTTTGTCCATGTTCTCGATCCCGCTGCTTCGAAGACTCAGGTTCGCGCGTTGGAGAAGTTCCACGATGATCTCGGTGAGCTGGTCAATGTGGCCACGGAGTCAATGGTCATCCAGTCCGAGGATCTGCTTGCGGCCCTGACTTCGGCAGTGGATGACAGCGATCTCGCAATCATCGGGGCTCCCCGGGGCAGGCATTTCTTCACCGATCTGATCGATCGCATCGTGGAGCGGGTGCCGGCGCCGGTGCTGCTGGTCCGTATCGCCGAGAAGGACGAGCGGACAACCATTCGCAACGTCTTTCATCGTTTTGTGACGAACAGGCTCGGGAGGTAGAGCGTCGTTGGATCGGGCAAGCAGACATCTGGTCATCCGGCTAACTTCGCCGATCGGAGGTGGCTCATGTCGAAATTGTCAGAGTTCAATATCGAAGAGGCGGCCCCTGATGTGTTTCGTCTGGGGACCGGTTTTGTTGGTTTCTATCTGATCGCCGAAGGTGGTCGCTACACCCTCGTCGACTCCGGTCTACCTGGATATTGGAACCATCTGGAGGAGTTCCTGGCGAGTCGCGGCTCGACAATCGACGACATCGAGGCACAAGTCCTCACTCACCACCACATCGATCATCGGGGCAATACCGAGCGGATCAGGGAAGAGTCGGGCGGTCCCGTGTATATCCACGAGGCTGACAGATCCTTTCTGGACAGCGTTCCGCCACCTCCCAAGGCCCCGATCTGGAAGCCTGCTGTCTTCATGTACCTCGCCCACCTCATCCGACACAAGGCGATGACGGTCGCCCCGGTTGTCGATGTTTCGACCTACGTAGATGGTGAAACACTGGTGGTGCCCGGCCGGCCTCAGGTCATCCACGTCCCCGGTCACACCATGGGCCACAGTTGCGTGTATCTCAAGGACAAGAAGGCTCTTCTCACTGGCGACGCTATGGCGGGCATGGACGCTGCCACCGGCGAGATAGGCCCGAGATTGGCACCCTCCTTCGTCAACGATGACAGCGAGATGGCCCTCGAATCCCTCAGTCGTCTCGAGGATCTCGACGCTGACAAGATGCTGACCGTTCATGGCCCCAATTTCTACGGACCGATTGCCGAAGCGGTGCGGCTTGCCCGGGAAATCGGGATTCAGTGACCGGGCAGGTGGGTTTCGGCTACTCGCCTCGAACGGTGCTTCGGGCTTCTCCTAATCCACTGTCCTGGCAAACATGTCACGATCGATCTCATCCGTCATGTCATCCAGAAACATGAAGCTGACATTTCGACACGACTCGCAGACGATTCGTTCGACACCGGCTGAGATAATGGCGACGGTCTTGGAATGTGCACAGTTTGTTCGATTGGGCATGGCTCTTGTTCCCAAAACGGTCATGATGCCTCCCGAGGCAATGTTCGAAGGTGCGCTGAGAGGCTCACCCATGAGTGTGGACTTGTCCATGAGCCGCTCGACCCAGGACTATCCACCCATGCCTGGAATCCCAGGCGATCCAGCGGTGTTCTGATCGTCATGGACTTTGCAGATCTTCTCGAGTTTCGGCAGGAGAAGGACCAGTTCTTCGCTTCCAGCCACCAGTCACCGCTCGATCATGGCGATCAGCGCAACTTCGCCGGTCTCGGCTACTTCGATCCCAACTCCGACCTCGTCTTCAGGCTGGCGATGGAGCCAGGGGACGGCAGCGAGATCCGTGTGCAGACCAGCGATGGTCAGGAGCGTGTCTACCGGCGGTCCGGCAAAGTGAACTTCGAGGTCGAGGGAGAGGCCGTGACCCTCACTCTTTATTCGACGGAGCATCCCGGGTTCTTCATACCGTTCCGCGACTCGACATCGGGAAAGGACACCTATGGGGCGGGCCGCTATCTCGACATCGATCCCACGGACGATGGAATGGTGACAATCGACTTCAACCTGGCCTACAACCCCTACTGCGTGTACAACGATGGCTATTCGTGCCCTTTGCCCCCAGTGGAGAACTGGTTGCAGGTCCCCATCGAGGCCGGCGAACTCGACTACACGCGGTAGCGACTCGTTGGTGCCATCAGCCGGTTGCCTCCACGGTCGGCGGTAGCCCCCAGACGTCGTATTTGAAGATCGTCTCGAATCCGAGTCGCTCGTAAACCGAGTAGCCCATCTCCGTTGACTGAAGAAAGGCGACATCGCAATCCCGATCACGGCCATCGATGACGGCTCTCATGGTCATTGCTGCCCCGTATCCCTTGCCACGGTGTCCGTCGATAGTGGCGACGTTGAAGACGCTGATGGACCTGTGATCGATGAAACCCAACGAAGCGGTGACTGGGCGGTCGTCGACATATCCCGCGTAGAACGTGACGTCACCTTGCTCCGCCATTTCTGGAACCAATACCGATTCGAGCACTTCCGCCGGAAACCCGAAACTCTCCGCGGCCGCCCGGATGTGGTCGTAGCGAACTCCAGCGCCAGAGCGAATCTCCAGATCCGGTGGCATCGTGTGGTCGGGTATCGGCTGCATGACCATCGCCGGAGCTGAATCCGCCAGGATCATCCCGGACTCCTCCAGGATAGGGACGAAGCGACGGTCGAGTTCTGACCTCAGCGAAACCGCGAACCGTAATCCGGTGCCGCTCATTGCTGCCAATGCCGTTTCCATGTCGCGTCCGGTCGCCGAATCGTCGTCGACGATTATCTGGTTGAAGAGGGCGACAGGGGAATGACTGACGATCGAGGTGATGCCGCCTGCGTGTTCAACGTATCCAGCGGAAACTGAATCGGCTATGAGCCCAAACCCTCTGGTGTAGGCCTTGTGGTGAGCGTCGGCGAACTGGGTGAGAGCCACTTTCAGCTTGCTGCTTCCGCAGTCGTCCCGGGAAGGGCGTCCTTCCAGACTTCGAGCAAGTGGTAGGCGCCGGCGTCGGTGATTTCTGCGTAGGCGGTTTCTGCGGCGCTGCGGGCTTCGGGGACGTCGAGTCCCATCACGGTGGCGAACAGCAGCCGGGCCTCCTGGGAGCTCTGGACGCTGAACCAGCCCTGATACAGCTCGATCAGGGCGGTGAAGGCGGCTACGGCATCTTCGGTCCGGCCTTCGAGGACGGCCCATCCGGCTTTGACCAGGAGTTGTTGTGCGTCCCGTTTCCGTCCGGGCACCTCCCACGTCTCTGCATATTCGACAGCTCGAGTGAAGGCGTCACGATCACCGAGCAGTAGGGCCGCGGTCAGTGCCGTCTCTACCGACTCCAACCAGAATCCGAGAAGCTCGACCTGGACGGCCTGCTCCAGAGCCCCCTCGTAGTTACCGTCCTGCAATGCCATCCGGGCCAGTGCGTCCTTGCCCGTCATCTGGGTCTGCGGTTCCTCGGAGTTGACAGACGCGGTCATCGCCGCGGTCATCTCTGCAATGGCGCCTTCGGAACCGTCTCTCAGCCAGTCGATTGATGAGCGCGTCAGCCGCATTCCGCTATCTATATCTTGAATTACAAAGCCGAATTCATGCGTGTCGAGCATTTCGACAGCTTCGTCCAGACGATGCATATTCATCAGCCACCAGCCGCGTAGACTGACCATGCGCTGCAGCGTGTTGGCGTCTCCGCTTCGTGACGCCATTTCCAATCCGCGCTTGGCATACTCACCAATCATCCTTTGCCCGTCACTGTGGGAATTGGCAATAAGGTTGTTGATGCCCCGACCGGCTGCGAGAAGAAGATCGTGCTCCTCGGCGAAGTCGATGACACCACGAAGTGTCATCAGCCCCTCCTGCGTTCGGCCCGTACCGGGCAGGATGGTCGCCTTGGTGATGATCGCGTCGGCCAACGTGGCGAAATCTAGATTGGTCTCAGCTATCAGGATGGCCTGGTCGGCGAGTTGCAGGCCCTCCTCGAATTGTGCGCTGAGCATGTAGGAGCGGGCTAAAGCGGAGGCGAGCGCCCCTTGCTCTCGACCGGGGTCGTCGGGGGCGAGAAACGGCAACATGGCATCGATCGCCTGGAGCGGGTGGTTTGCGTCGGTGTGGATCGAGCCAACCAGCATGGCCGCCGCAGCGGTTTGCGGAGCCGATCCGTGCGAGTCGTACCACTCCAGGGCGGTCACCGCGTGTCTCTCGGCGGTCTCGAAGTCGAGCTGTGCGTGGGCGGCGCTGGCTGCCAACTCGTGGAGCGCGGCCAGGTCAGGCCCGTTCGGGCTGAGATCGATTGCCCGGCTTGCCAGGCCGAGGACCTGCTGGTGCGAGTGCAGTTGGGCGGCGCGCTCGGCGGCCCGCTGCACGGCATTCCGGGTGGCCGCCGCCAACACGTCTGTCGGATCGGCGGCATATGCGTCAACGTAGTGACTGGCGACGATCGATAAGGTCTCGACGTCGCCTCGGGCTTCGTAATACTCGGCGACCAGAACGTGTCGGTCACGGCGATCAGATTTGGCAAGCCGGCTGTAAGCAACTTCACGAATCACAGACTGGATGAATCGATACTGCCCACGCTCGGGTGAGCCTTCATCGGCCTCTAACTCGAGGAGCTCATTCCGGATGAGATCCCGGAGGAGTTCTTCGGTATCGCCGCGCTCACCGAAGACGGCAAGACCATCCGCCGTGAACGAATACCCGAGCACCGAGGCGTCGAGGATCAGGGCACGCTGGTCGGCATCAAGCCGATCGAGCCGGGCTGCGATCACCGAACGCAACGAATCCGGTATCGCGAGCTCCTCGACGGCTCCGGTCATCTCGAATCGGTCACCACTCATGGTCAGATCGCCGGATCCCAGAAGCATCCTCACGAACTCGAGAGCGTACAGCGGGATGCCTTCGGCGCGGCCCACGATGAGGGAGACAACATCATCGGGGATCCCCGGAGCGAGCCCCGAAACCAACCTTGCCATGTCGTCATCGTGGAGCGGCCCGAGATGGGTGGAGAGGGCGTTGCGCCGTCCGGAACCCCATCCAGCACGTTGGTCGGTCAAGTCGGGTCGGGCGAGAGTGACGACCATGATCGGATGCCGGGAAGACCACTCAACCAGCTCTTCGATGAAGTCGAGCAGCCCGGAGTCGGCCCAATGGAGGTCTTCGAAAACGAGCACCGTCGGTAAGCTTTCCGCGAGCCGCTGGAAGAAGGTGCGAAGAGCGGCGAACAACTCGTTGCGGTCACCGGGTGGCATCTCGTCCAACCCGAGGAGACCGGCGAGGCGGGGTTCGATCCATTCTTGCTCATCCGGGTCAGGCACGTGCTCGGCGACTGCGGTCCGTAGCTTGGTCCGCGCCTTCAGTTGGTCATCGGTCTCAGCGATGCGAGCGCGCTGTCGGACCATCTCTCCAAGAGCCCAGAAGGTCACGCCCTCGCCGTAGGCAGGTGAGCGTCCCTCATGCCAGAAAAAGGTCTCGGTGAGCCCGTCGAGGTATTTCTGCAACTCCCAGGCGAGTCTGCTCTTGCCGATTCCGGCCTCGCCCACGATGGAGACCAGGCGTGCGCGCTTTTCTCTTGTGGTGGCGTGGATCTGGTCCTTGAGCATCCTGAGTTCGTCTTCTCTTCCGACGAATGGCGCCTCGAGGCCGTCGGCGCGTCCCCGACCACCGACCGCTGCCGCAATGTCGACAGCACGCCACACCGCTACTGGTGTGCTTTTGCCCTTCAAGGCCAGGTCTCCCACGAACTCGTATCGGATCGAGTCTCCGGTCAGCGCATGGGTCGAATCTCCGACGAAAACCGATCCGGGTGATGCCTCTGATTGAAGGCGAGCGGCGGTGTTGACGATGTCACCGACGACGAGACCCTTCTCGTTTCCCCCGGACCCGACCGAGGTCTCACCGGAGAGCACACCTGCTCTGAGCGCAAGATCGGAGACACCGATCTCGGCTCCGAGCTCGGAGACGGAGTCGATGAGCTCCAAAGCGGCACGCACCGCCCGGTCAGCGTCGTCTTCTTGGGTTTGATGAGCGCCCCAGAAGGCGGTTACGGCGTCGCCGATGAACTTGTCGACCTCGCCGCCGAACTGCTCGATGATGGTCTGGGCTCGCTCGAAGTAGCGGGTGAGCATCCCCCTTACTTCTTCGGGGTCCCGGGACTCACTGAACGGGGTGAACCCGACGAGATCGGCGAACAGGACTGAGACCAATCGACGTTCGCCGGCCTCGTCGGTCGGCGAGGGCGTCGCAGCAGAGAGCTCTTCGGATACGTCAAGGGCCACACCGCATTCACCGCAGAATCTCTGTGACGGTGTGTTGGCGTGGCCATTCACACAGATAAGGCTCAGCCCGGTGCCGCATTCGCCGCAGAAGTTCTGCGAGTCGGCATTCGATGCTCCGCAGCTGGAGCAGGTCAGTTCGGCCATGACGCCGGAGCCTACCTGCCGGCCTTAGCCTCGTCTTGCTGCCGAATCCGTTGCCAGGAGTCCCTCGGCAGAGTCCTCGACGGCTAAATGAAGAGAGGAGAGAAGAAGGTTGCTCCACCGATTCCGGCCCCGTTGGCGATTGCCGCGATGACGAGGGCGATCGGCAGCACGAACCAATATTACATCCCAGGACGCCCCTATCTAGTCGGCTCGTAACGGTTGCCCTCACCTAGGGGCGGGAGGAGACCCGGGTGAGGACAGCCGCCATGGTCACGACGTGCAGGGTGTCCCCCGCAGCGTCGTGTTGTCCGTGAATAGTGCGAGGGAGCCAAGAAGCATCGGGATGCCGATTACGGCTCCGATGACGGTCACCGTCAACGCAGCACCGGTGGCGAATAGGGCAAACCCTGTGGCCAGCCCGAACCAGTCTGTGCGTGGCAAACAATCTCTGAGTGACATTCTGATCACCTCCACCCTGGGCAACTGACTTGTGCCCCGTTGTAAGCCCGAAGTGTCCAGCCATCGACAGTTGGAGTTGAGAGGCGTGCCCGATGCGGTCGTGTCTGTCGTCTCGACGGTGGATTAACGCTCCTGTCTGCAGGGTTTGGGCATGCCAGAAGCGGTCTCTGAACGTTCCATTAACACTGACGCCGAACCAGGAGGTAGCTCATACGGTTGGGGGATGTCGCTCAGTGATTTCTCCGGCCGCACTGTCCTGGTCGTCGACGACGAGCCGATGGTGAGGGAATTGGTGACCACCTACCTGACCCGCGATGGGCTCGACGTCACCGAGGCTTCGGACGGTGCTTCTGCGCTTCGAGCCTTCGAGAAGAGCCAGCCCGACCTGATAGTGCTCGACGTGATGCTCCCAAAGATCGACGGCTACTCGCTGCTCTCCGAGTTTCGCGGTCGATCCAACGTCCCGGTGATTGGTTAGCCGGGTCAACACCATTCCAATCTGATCCGGAATCTGTGAGGATCAAAGCCGAGGAGGGGAGAGGTGTGTATCCTATACACATGGCTCGAGTCAACGTGTATCTGCCTGATGGTTTGGCCGAGGAGGTCAGCAAGGCAGATCTCAATGTGTCAAAGCTGGCTCAGGAGGCTCTGCGCTCTGCCCTCATGGTGAGCAAAGCCAACCGGTGGCTTGACGACGTTGCAGCTCTTGGCCCAACCGGGGTTGACCATGACGCGGTGATAGAGGCTGTCATCGCCGCCAAACATGAGCTCGAGGGCAATGCCTGAGGCACTTGTTGTCGACGCTTCGGCAATGGTCGACTTCTTGGTCGGCTCACCGCTTGGGACGAAGGTCGCAGAGCGATTGAGCGGTTCAGAGCTCCACGCTCCGGCCCACTTCGATGCCGAGGTCTTGTCCGCCGTCGGTCGACTTCATCGGGCCGGAGATCTCGCGGCCTCCCCGGCGTCGGATCGAATCGATTTGATGGCGGAGGCTCCAATCGAACGGCATCTCCTGGGGTCGCTTCTTCGAGGTGCGTGGCTTCTCAGGCACAACCTGAGTCTGATGGACGCCCTCTACGTGGAGTTGGCGGTCCAACTCGGAGCGTCGTTGGTAACCACCGACGCCGGTCTGGCACGAGCAACGGACGCCGCCGAACTCATCTCCTAGCCCACTTTCCTTTACGAAGTCCCCTGACAGCCGAGTATCTTGTGCTCCTTGCCAAGCGCTCAATTCGAGGAGGATTTGATGGCGAACATCGTGCGTGCCGCACTGGTCCAGACCGAGTGGACCGGCGACAAGGAGTCGATGGTCGAAAAGCATGTGGATTACGCCCGCCAGGCCGCCGAGCAGGGCGCCAAGGTGATGTGCTTTCAGGAGATGTTCAACGCCCCTTACTTCTGTCAGGTACAGGAGGACGAGCACAAGGACACCGCCGAGCCCATCCCCGACGGTCCGACCACCCAGCGGATGATCGAGCTGGCAAGGGAGACCGGCATGGTCTTGATCGTTCCTATCTACGAGAAGGAAGACGACGGCTTTCTCTACAACACGGCCGCGGTCATCGACGCCGACGGCACCTATCTGGGCAAGTACCGGAAGACACACATTCCTCATGTCAAAGGGTTTTGGGAGAAGTTCTACTTCCGCCCGGGGAACACCGGTTATCCGATCTTTGACACTGCGGTAGGCCGGATCGGCGTGTACATCTGTTATGACCGCCATTTCCCCGAAGGCTGGCGTGCCCTCGGTCTGGCAGGCGCCAAAATCGTGTTCAACCCTTCGGCGACCAGCCGTGGCCTCTCCATGTATCTGTGGAACCTGGAACAGCCTGCATCGGCGGTGGCCAACGAGTACTTCATCGGCGCCATCAACCGTGTCGGCAAAGAGCCATACGGCGACAACGATTTCTACGGCTCCTCGTACTTCGTCGACCCCAGAGGTCAGTTCGTCGGCGACCAGGCCAGCGACAGCGAAGAGGAGTTGGTGGTACGTGATCTCGACATGGACACCCTCGAAGAGGTTCGCAAGGTCTGGGCCTTCTACCGGGACCGCCGCCCCGACGCCTACGACTCACTGGTCGCTCCGTGAAACACGCTGAGCTCCTGGCGCGTCACAGGGAGGTCCTGCCCTCCTGGATGGCGCTCTACTACAAGGATCCGATCTCGCTGGTCGATGGGGAGGGCCGTCATGTGACCGATGCCGAGGGCAACACCTACCTTGACTTCTTCGGAGGCATCCTCACCACCATGTCGGGCTATCGGATTCCCGCGGTGGTGAACGCCATCAAAACCCAGGCCGACAAGATGCTGCACACGTCGACGCTGTATCTCATCGAATCTCAGATCGAGCTGGCGGAGAAGATCGCCGGATTGAGCGGGATTCCGGACGCCAAGGTGTTCTTCACCAACTCGGGCACCGAGGCCAACGACGCCGCCCTGATGCTGGCCACCCAGTATCGCCAGTCGAACCAGGTGTTCGCCATCAGGGGCAGCTACCACGGCAAGTCTCATTCGGCGGTAGCCATAACCGGGAACAGGTCGTGGTCGGCGACCAGTCTGTCGCCCTTCAACGTGACCTATGTTCATGGCGGCTACAAGCTGCGGAGCCCCTTCGGCCATCTTCCCGACGATGCGTTCACGCAGGCATGTGTCGACGATCTGCGTGATCTGCTCGACATCGCCACCGCGGGTGAGGTGGCGGCGATGATCGTCGAGCCCATTCAGGGTGTCGGTGGATTCGCCACTCCACCCGACGGGTTCTTCGGTGCGATGAAAGAGGTGCTCGACGAGCACGGGATCCTGTTCATCACCGATGAGGTCCAGACCGGTTGGGGAAGAACCGGTGAGCACTTCTGGGGATATCAGGCTCATGACATCACCCCCGACATTCTCACCTTTGCCAAGGGGCTGGGCAACGGTCTGGCGATGGCCGGCGTGGTGGCCCGTCCTGAGGTCATGGACTGTCTGAAAGCGAATTCGATCTCCACGTTTGGCGGTAATCCATTGGCCACCGCCGGCGCATTGGCCAACCTCGAGTACGTGTTGGAGAACGATCTTCAGACCAACGCCTACAAGGTGGGCAACCAGTTGAAGAACGGTCTTCACCACATTGCCGGGGACGTTCCCGAGATCGTCGAGGTGAGAGGCAAGGGATTGATGATTGGCGTCGAGTTCGGTGACCCGGTCAGCGGTGACCCCGACGCCGCGATGACGGCCGACGTGATGGAGGAGGCCAAAGCCGAAGGTCTGCTCATCGGCAAGGGTGGTCTCTTCGGCAATACCCTTCGCATCGCTCCGCCGCTTTCCATAACCGAGGAAGAGGCTGACGAGGGTCTCGAAAAGCTTCGCAAGGCAATCAACCGGGCAAGAGAGGAATAGGAGATGGCCAGCACATTGATCAAGGGTGGCACCGTTGTCACCTCTACTGAGATGATGAGTGCCGACGTGTTGATCGACGGTCAGACGGTGGTGGCGTTGCTCCAACCCGGCTCGATCGAGGTCTCCGCCGACACCGAGATCGACGCCTCGGACAAGCTGGTCATTCCCGGCGGGCTCGACGTCCACACCCACATGGAATTGCCCTTCGGCGGCACCAAAGCCGCCGACACCTTCGAGACCGGAACACGTGCCGCCGCGTTTGGCGGAACCACCACGATTGTCGACTTCGCCGTTCAGACCAAGGGTGAGTCGGCGATGGAGGGTTGGGAGGCGTGGATGGAGAAGGCCCGCGACAACTGTGCCATCGACTACGGCTTTCACATGATCACCGGCGACATCAACGACCAGACCCTCAAGGAGATGGAACTTCTGGTTCGCGAGGGTGTCACCAGCTTCAAGATGTTCATGGCATATCCGGGCGTCTTCTACGCCGATGATGGCCAGATCGTCCAGGCGATGCAGAAGGCCGCCGAGGACGGCGCCACCATCTGCATGCACGCTGAGAACGGGATCGCCATCGACGTTCTTGCCGCACAAGCCCTGGAAAGGGGAGAGACTGATCCGATCTATCACGGGATGGTGCGAAAGTCGATCCTCGAGGGGGAGGCTACCCATCGGGCGATCAAGCTCGCCGAACTCACCGGCGTCCAGCTCTACATCGTCCACCTTTCGGCCAAAGAGGCCCTCGACGAGGTGATCCAGGCACGTGACCAGGGTCTCAACGTGTATGCCGAGACCTGCCCCCAGTATCTGTTCCTGTCGCTCGACAATCTCGGCAACGGGTTCGACGGCGCCAAGTATGTGTGCTCACCGCCGCTCCGTGACGCTGCCGCCGGTCATCAGGAGCGACTGTGGCAGGGGCTGAAGACCAATGACCTCCAGATCGTCTCGACGGACCACTGCCCGTTCTGCATGGGCGACCATCACACGTTCGGCACCCAGAAACAGCTCGGTCAGGGCGACTTCTCCAAGATTCCCAACGGCATGCCCGGTGTGGAGAACCGGATGGAGCTCGTCTACAACGGTGGGGTTGCCGAAGGCCGGATCAGTCTCAACCGGTTTGTCGAGATTACCGCGACCACACCAGCGAAGATGTTCGGGATGTACCCGAAGAAGGGAACCATTGCCGTCGGGTCGGATGCCGACATCGTGATCTACGACCCGCATGGCACTCATGTCATTTCGGCCGATACCCATCACATGGATGTCGACTACTCGGCCTATGAGGGCTGGGAGATGACTGGCAAGGTCGACACCGTGCTTTCCAAGGGCAAGGTGATCGTCTCCGACGACACCTATCACGGACAGGCCGGTGACGGTGAGTATCTGGCACGCGAGTCCAGTCAGTATCTGATCTGACGTGGATGTCGGCGTAGTCCTTCAGACCGATCCCCCGGCTTCCCGGGTGGTTGAGCTGGCGAAGATGGCCGAAGGCCACGGGTTCAGCCACGCCTGGGCCTTCGACAGTCATGTGCTCTGGCAGGAGCCGTTCGTCATCTTTTCCCGAATCCTCGCCGAAACCGAGAACATGGTGGTGGGGCCGATGGTCACCAATCCGGGGACCCGGGACTGGACGGTGCTGGCCTCTCTTTTCGCCACCCTCAACGACATGTATGACGGTCGGACGATCTGCGGGATGGGTCGGGGTGATTCGGCTTTGAGGTACATCGGGAAGAAGCCGACGACGCTGTCCACCATGGTCGAGGCGATGGGGACGATCAAGGACCTGGTTGCGGGGGAGAAGATCACCTACAACGAAACCGAGATCTCTATCCCCTGGATCGAAGACGACGGCTGGGATCTGCCGATGTGGGTTGCGGGTTACGGACCGAAGGCGCTGGCAACCATCGGAACCCACGCCGACGGTTTCATCCTTCAGCTCGCCGACCCCCAGATCCTGGAGTGGACGATGGGGGCGGTTCGCTCCGCAGCCTCGGAAGCCGGTCGTGACCCGGACGATGTGAAGATCTGTGTGGTCGCGCCTGCCTATGTCGGTGACGACATCGAACATCAACGTGATCAGTTGCGGTGGTTCGGGGGCATGGTCGGCAATCACGTGGCGGACTTGGTGAAACGTTATGGCGAAGACGAGTCGATGGTGCCGCAGGCGTTGTCCGACTACATCCGCGCCCGGGAGGGGTACAACTACGACCATCACGGCAAGGCGGGTAATCCGTCCACCGACTTTGTGCCCGATGAGATCATCGACCGGTTCTGTGTGCTCGGGACCGCCGACGACCACATCGAGAAGCTGTCACTTCTCAAGGACATGGGGGTGGATCAGTTCGGTGTTTACCTGATGCACGACGACAAGGAAGCAACGTTGCACGCCTACGGGGATCGAGTCATCCCGGCGGTCAACGGGTAGGGCGTTACGACTGTCGACTAATCGTTGGCCGACTCCTCCAGCGTGCGCCTCAACATGGGCAAAGCGGCCCGGTCCTTTTCCCGGCCGGCTGCTTCCTTGCTGCGGATCACGTCGACGAGCGACGCAACCTTGACAACGAGTTCCGGGTCGGTAGCTACTCGCAGATCGTCGGCGTCTCGCACGAAATCGGAATACCCTCTGGTGCCTGCTGGTGAAACGACAAGATCCAAGTCGCCGAATTTGGTAACGAGAGTCCAGACTGTCGCCGACTCCAGTAGGGCGGGGTCAAATGGAAATAGAACACCCTCGGGCTCCTGAGCAGTTCTCAGTCGAGCGTCGAGCTCCTCGAGGGCCGATGCGAGTCTTTCCAGATTGGGTCGATCGTTGGCCGGTGTGATGTCGACGTCCTGAGTGAGCAGCGGTGCTCCCCGGAGACGCGCAGCGATCCCACCGATGACGACAAAGTCGACCTCTCTTTCGACCAGGACTCGTAGGACGGAAACGGGGTCGAACTCAGGCATGGGATGCCATCTCCATCGCCGATAGAGCATTCACAGCCTCAACCATGCGTGATAGTCGCTCGTGAGGCAAGACCTTCAGCTCTCGTCGAATGAGGGTCAGATCATGGTCATCTGAGACCGACAGAGACACGTTGAGGTCGAGCCGGCACGCTCGAACTACCCGAACCACGGTTCGAAAGTCAGGTTCGGTCTTGCCTCTTTCCCATCTGGCGATGACCGGCTGATGAGTGCCGAGCAATCGGGCCAACTCCCGCTGTGTGATGCCGGCGCGACGCCTTGCTTCGATGATCAGATCCTTACTCATGACCATATGATACCAGTACTGATGTCAGAAGGATATCAGAATCACTATGAGCAGATTAGGAAGACGTGATGTCGAAGTCGATGGTCGGAGGAAGGGCAACGTTCCAGAGCTCGAGCATGTGTTGCATGCCTCAGCTCGTAAACATGCGACAGCTTGTGGTTCAGTCGCGCTCAGATGGCTCAACGGGTAGCCAAACCGGTGAGGAGTTCTCGCTCGTCAGCCGGTCAATCGCCGTCTCGGCCGGATTGCGACCGAGATCCCGCCACCAGGCCTTGATCAGAAGGAGCTCGAAGAATTCCGAATCACCGCTCACACTCAGCGACCAGCCGTTGTCGTGTGGGGCCACCTTCGCCACGAATCCACGCTTGGTTGCCCAACTCTGCACGTCCCAGGGCCACTTGTCCTCGAAGACCGAGTTGGCGACGGCAATGAGGTCCTGTTGGCCGATGAGCATCGACCCCTCCCGTTCGACCATCACCGTGAACCCTTCTTCGTTGGCCTCCACCCGCACCGAGCGACGGCCATGAGGCCACACCGCCACCCCATGGATATCGATATTGGCGCGTTGACGCTGATAGAGCCTGGATGAGGCGATGAACTCGCATCCACATGTGCTGCACTCGTGGGTTGGCCGATTCCCGGTGACGACGCATCCGGCGAGAATCGCGTCGCCTTGCTTGGCAAGTTGTTGGTCTCTCAGGGTTGGGTAGCCCCACACGATGGGCACACCCGGTTCCTCACAGACGGGACACCACCTCTTGGTTCTTTCCATCTCACCAAACGTACGAGATCGCTATGACACTTTGGGCGGGCCCGAAACCGGGTCAGCCCGTGGGTTCGACTTCGATCTCGAACCAAGCGACCCACGACGGTGAGCTCGTCGTGAGAATTCGGATGTATCTGACTGTGGCTCCGATCTCGACTTCGAGTCGGTCGCGATCGTTCGTCTCACCTTCGATGGTGGCGATGAAACGACCCGGGTCCTCGTGGGCCCCCGCATAGACCTCATGTCTGGTGACTCCTCCCGGATACTGACTCACCAAAAGCCGGATCAGGTCGACATCGGTCGGCGTCCCCAGATCGAACTCGATCCACTGTTGCGCATCGGCACCGGAGTTCCACAAGGTCTCTTCGGAACCATCCAGCGTATTGGCCGGTGGCTCGATGGAAGCCGAAGCCTGCACTGCCACAACAACCGGATGGTCGACCGGCTCCCAGCCTTCGGGGACATCGGGTGGCGGCTCGTCCGCTTGCTCCGGCTTTCCGGCGGCCCCGAACTGATCACACAAGGCACCCTCGCAATAGACGGCCTCGCCATCGATGACGGTGACCAGGGGGCGGTTGGCTGCGATCCCAACCTCTGGGTCAGGGTCGAAGGGGTCTGCGGCAAGGATGAGCAAGTCGGCGACCCTGCCAACTTCGAGAGACCCGACCCGCTCTTCGATTCCCATCGCCGCGGCGGCGTTGACGGTCATCATCCGCAGAGCTTCCTCGACGTCGACCGTGGGGACGCCGTCCCAGGCCGCCGGATAGCAGGCCTCGCCGGTGTCGATGTCGACAGCGCCGTCGGTGACGAACGAGAACATGAGTTGGAAGGGTTGACCGGGGATCGACGGAGCGTCACCGTGCCACGACAGCCGGATGCCGGGGTTGGCTGCCCGCAATGCGGTCGAGTTCTCGATCACTCCAAGCACCGGTGGTGAGAGGATCGATTTCCACGCCTCGCCGACACTCGGATCGCAGGCGCCCGCCCATCGCACCCCAAACACCACCGGCACCATTCCAATGTCGCCATAGATGGAAAGCTCGTCGGGGGTCAGCAGTGTGGTGAGACTGTTGTGGTCGATTCGCTGATGTTGAGCGAAAGGCCGGCGCTCGGAGGCGATGGCCAGGCCGTTGATGGCTTCTCGCAGTCCCAGGTCACCGATGCCATGGATCACCGTGATTCCCCCGGCGGCGTCGACCTCGGATACAACAGAGGCCACCTCTTCGGAGGTGACGTAGAGGTCTCCGCTGCCTACCCACCCGACCTCTTTGAGATGATCCGGTGTGGTATCGAGATACTCATGTGAGATGGCTGGAGCCCTGCAAGCACCGCCATCAGAGAACATCTTGACGCCGGCGACAACCAGCCTCAGGTCGGCGTCCTGACTGAATTCGTCCTCCAGATAGAAGTCGTCGTGATCGCGACCGTTGCAGAAGTCGTTGTATGAGAGGTAGAGGTGGGTGCGTACCGGAAGCTCGCCCGCCGCATCGAGCCTCCTGTAAGCCTCGAGCTCGTCGGGGAACACTGTCGGCGCTCCTGAAGTAGTGGTTCCGCCCTTCAGCATGAAGGCGATACCGTCTCGCATCCCGTCCAGGTCGGGCGCCGGATTCTGCAGATGGTGGGTGTGGGGGTCGACAAAGCCGGGCATGACAGTTCTGCCCCCGACATCGATCACCAGCGTGTCCGGACCGGCCAGGGCCATCAGTTCCTCCGAGGTGCCCAACGCCACGATGTCGCCGTCGGTGATTGCGACGGCCCCGGCGATGGTGAAGTCCTGATCCACGGTGACGACTTGAGCGTTGTGGAGGATCAGGTCAGCAGGCGCGTTGGGTTCGGGTACCTCCGTAGTCGGGGTGGTCGATGTCGGAGCGGCTGTGCTCGTCGATGGTTCTGGATCGGGGTCGCTGGAGCCGGCCGTGCAGGCCGTGACCACGAGAAGCAACGCAGCCAGAACCCGTGCATATGAACCGCCCCGCATAGGCAGATCCTAAGTTGCGTCCGTCTGAGAGCGGAATAAGCCGATGTCGTGTTTGACTTGATGGTTCGGAGCCGCAACCAGGAACGGACATGGAATTAGGACTGACCAGCTTTGCCGAGACCATCCCCAACCCAACCGGTGGGTCGGTGGGCCATGGGGAACGGCTCCGTCAAGTGATTGAGGAGATCGTGATTGCGGAGAAAGTGGGTCTTGATGTCTACGGATTGGGGGAGCACCACCGACCCGACTTCGCCTCCTCGGCGCCGGCTGTCGTGTTGGCGGCGGCGGCGGGGCGTACCTCGAGGATCCGCCTGTTTCCGGCAGTGTCGATCCTGAGCACCGATGACCCGGTGCGGGTGTTCCAGCAGTTCGCCACGCTCGACCTGGTTTCGTCGGGAAGGGCCGAGTTGCTGGTTGGCCGGGGATCGTTCATCGAGTCGTTTCCACTGTTCGGGTATTCCCTCGACGACTACAGCGAGCTCTTCGCCGAGAAACTCGATCTGCTTCTCCAGATCAGGGACAACGAGAAGGTGAGCTGGTCGGGCCGGTTCAGGAGCTCCATCGAGGACACCGGCATCTACCCGAGACCGGAGCGCCCTTTGCCGATCAGGATCGCGGTGGGTGGCACCCCGCAGTCGATCGTTCGCGCCGCGACCCGTGGCCTTCCGGTCGCTTTGGCCATCATTGGAGGCAGCCCGGATCGGTTCAAGGCGCTTGCGGACTTACACCGCAGGACGCTCGTCGAGTCGGGCTACGACCCCGAAGAGGTGCCGCTGTCGGTTCACGGTCACGGGTTTATCGCCGACAGCACCAAGGAGGCCGCGGACGTGTTCTACGACTCTTATGCAGCGGCGATGACCCGCATCGGTCGGGAGCGGGGATGGGGTCCGATGACCAGGGAGCAATACGACATGATGATTCAACCCGACGGCTCACTGGTGTTGGGCGATCCGGAGACAGTGGCGAAGAAGATTCTCCGTTGGAAGGAAGTCCTCGGTATCAACCGGTTCGAGTTGCACGTCAGCGTCGGGACTCACCCCCACGAGAAAGTGCTGAGAAACATCGAGCTGTTGGGCACCGAGGTGGCTCCACTGGTCCATGAGAACTGAGGTGAACAGTCGATGACTACTGGCCACGCCGAAGCCCTGATCCTGTTTGGCATAACCGGGAACTTGGGTCGAACCCGACTCTTTCCTGCCCTTTACGCCCTGACTGCATCCGACGATTTGAACATGCCTGTTGTCGGGGTGGGCAGAACACCCGGCGATGATGCCGATCTTCGTCGCAGGGCCGAGGAGGCTCTGATCGAAGCGGGCATCGAGATTGATGGGCCGGTGTTCGAGCGTCTCGCAACCCGCCTTTGTTACGTCTCGGGTGACTATCGCGACCCGGCGACCTACGACGCCATCAAGAAACGACTTGGTGACAAGACGATGGCGGTCTCCTATCTCGCAATCCCGCCTGATCTCTTTGACGACGTGGTGGTTGGTCTGGCTGGAGCCGGGCTGGCACGCGATGGCCGTCTCGTCGTGGAGAAGCCATTCGGACGGGACACGCCAAGCGCCAAGGAACTGAATCGGATAATCCACCGTCATTATGCGGAGCCCCGTGTCTTTCGCATCGACCATTTCCTGGGCAAAGATGCGGTGCAGAGCCTGATGGTCTACCGGTTCTCCAACACGATTCTGGAGCCGATCTGGAATCGTCACTACATCCGTGGCATCCAGATCACCATGGCGGAGGATTTCGGAGTCGAGGGTCGGGGCAATTTCTACGACTCGGTTGGAGCACTGCGAGATGTGGTCCAGAACCATCTGATCCAACTGATGTCCCTGCTTGCCATGGAACCTCCGGTCTCCGATGATCCCGACGCTTTGCGTGACGAGCGAGTCAAGGTTCTCAAGGCGACAAGGACATTGCGCCCCCGGGATATCGTCCGTGGCCAGTACTCGGGATATCTCGACGAGCCAGGCGTGGCTTCGGAGTCAAACACCGAGACATTCTTTGCGGCGAGACTCGAAATCGACTCTTGGCGATGGGCCGGAGTGCCCTGGATCATCAGGGCGGGTAAGGGGATGGCATCAACTGTCACCGAGGCCGTCGTCGAGTTCAACCGGCCACCCCGGATGTTGTTTGCCGGCGCCGATTCGGTTCCGGGAGCCAACCGGATTGCGTTCAGGAGCAAGCCCGAGCACCGGGTTGTCTTGTCGATGCAGGCGAAACGCCTCGGGCCCGAGATGGTGAGTGAGCCCGTTGACTTCTCCGTCGAGCACGAGAACGACGCCAGGCAGGGAAGAGGCCCGTACTACCGCCTTCTCGGCGAGGCCCTCCGGGGCGATTCGTCCTTGTTCGCAAGGGAGGACGGCGTCATGGCAGCATGGCGGATCGTCCAACCGGCCCTTGACGATCGCTCACCGCCGTTGGCCTACGAGGGAGGAACATGGGGCCCGCCCGCTGCCGACTCGCTGCTCGGTGACGACTGGGAGTGGATCACGAACGGGGAATCCTGATGGTTTCGCGCATCTTTGCCACCGGTTCAGGAGTCGAAGTGCCGGCGGTGACAGCAGACCAGATGAGAGAGGTCGACCGGATAGCCATCGAAGAGACCGGCCCGAATCTCCATCAGATGATGGAGAACGCCGGAAGGAATCTGGCATCCATGACGATCCGTCTTCTCGGTCCCGGTTGGAGGGATGACGCCATTGTGGTGCTCGCCGGAACAGGTGGCAACGGTGGTGGAGGAATCTGTGGAGCCCGACATCTGGCCAATCGTGGCGGAGAGGTGACAGTGGTTGTCTCCGACGAAACCGGATTGCGCCCGGTGCCGGCCCAACAGTTGGCGACGTATCGGGGAACGAATGGCCGGGTTGTCGGTTCCGATGAGCTTGGCGGCCTCGATCCTTCGCTGATCGTCGATGCTGTCATCGGATACAGCCTCTCCGGGCCGACGCAGAGGACTGCTCTTCACATGATCGAGTGGGCACTGAGCCGGGAGGCGCCCGTTTTGTCGCTGGACGTTCCGTCCGGCATCGACTTGACGACCGGCCTGGCACCGGGTGCACACATGATCGCATCGCAGACGATGACACTCGCCTTGCCCAAGACCGGCCTCGACGTCGCCGCCGTTGGAGATCTCTGGCTCGCCGACATCGGCATCCCGGGGGAGACCTATCAGACGGCCGGCCTGGAGGTCCCGGTGGAGTTGTTCGGGGACGAGTTCGTCGTCCCCGTACGCGTTGGTGGCTAACTGAGAGCCGTTTTCAGGACGTCGTCGATTGTGTCGGCGATGTGGAAGACGATGTCTTCGCGCACCTTCTCGGGGACGTCGTCGATGTCGATCTCGTTTCTCCGGGGCACGATGACTTCGGTCAGGCCGGCCCTGTGTGCGGCGAGAACCTTCTGTTTGACCCCTCCTATCGGCAGCACCTTGCCCTGAAGGGTGATCTCACCGGTCATCCCGACAGTGTCTTTGACCTTGCGTTCTGTGAGGAGGGAAACAAGGGCGGTGAGCATGGTCACACCTGCCGATGGCCCATCCTTGGGGATAGCGCCGGCGGGTACGTGGACATGGAACCTCCCCTTCAGACGCTCGGGGTCGATATCGAGATCCGAGGCGTGGGCCCTCACATAGGAGAGGGCGATCTGCGCCGACTCCTTCATCACGTCGCCAAGCTGACCG
>Ga0255048_10000544_pt1 | contig 28837 bp, 22 predicted proteins | sample JV7_2_2_MG_FD_183619 | JGI IMG/M metagenome (GOLD analysis project Ga0255048, IMG submission 183619) | Seawater microbial communities from Jervis Inlet, British Columbia, Canada - JV7_2_2 | ecosystem: Environmental > Aquatic > Marine > Inlet | place: Canada: British Columbia | collected 2016-10-06
TGCCGTGATGTTCATTAGCTTGGCCTCGACGCTGCCCTTACTGCGATTGATTAGCGGCGCCTCGGGGTTGCCTTCGGGGTTGGCCGGCGTCGGCGCTCCGATTATCTCGCGGAGAAACTGCGCCTTAACGTATGGCGAGCCGCGAGCCTCAAGTACTCTGAACGACAGATAGAGCGCGATTGCGCTGTCAATCTCTGCCGGGGTCCAAGGTGGTGATCTGGTCATAGTCCTGCCCTCGATTGTGAATTGTGAATTGACCATACGTGTATACAGCATGCAGCATCGCCTGTCAACATATGTTTACAAGCCTTATGCCACAAGGGCTACAGCGGGTTTGGGGGTGCTGGTTTGGTGCCTGATCTGCGCGTCATTTTGTGACGCATCGCCGAGCCTGATATCATTCTGTCAGCTACTAGACGATACGCGCGCGCGACCTGGGTACGCGCGTACAATCTTGTTGATTATTGACCCAGAGGATTAGAGCCATGGCTGCAACCTACGACCCTGAATTAGAGGCGCTGCTTAAAGCCTTGCCGACACCTAAGATGGAGCGCTTCTGTCGCGAGTACTTCGTTAGCCTTAGCCCCATTGATTCCGCGCGTAATGCTCACTACAAAGGCAATGACCGCACGCTTTCAGCGATAGGCGTTGAGAACCTATCAAAACCTAGCATCATTGCCGTTATGGACTTGTTTTTCGAGCGCAAGGCCAATGAAGTTGAGATAAACGCGGGCGTGATTGAGCGTGAGTATTGGAAGCTGTACAACCTGTGCATGAATGAGGGCGACAAGTCCGTTGCGCGGCAGTGCCTTAAGGATCTGGGCGAGCACCACGCCATGTTCATCAAGGTAGTAGCTAGTGCCGAGGCTAGTGAGCTGGCGCTGAGGCTTGCTTCTGGCCGCAGCCGTATGAATGACGCACGTAGCCAGCGTGAGGCGGGTGCGGAGCCCGGCCCGGTGGCCGTAGGCGCAGGCCCGGCCGCGTTGTAGCCCGGTGAGGCGCGCCATCTTTCACCGTGGTGCTTGGCGATCAGCACCCACACCCGTGCAAGCAGCAGCATGGACGGCCCGCGTCTCTCTCTTTAGTCGTGCGGTGTGTGGCGTGAGCGGTGCGCTCCGGCCGGGGGTATGGGGACTGTGGGTATACACGTTCGCTTGGGTAGCCACTTTCCCACCGCGTCAAATTTTGAAAAAAATCCAAAAAACCAGTGTCACAAAGTGACGGAGGATCTATGGCTCACGAATGGTGAGTCGCAGTTATCGACGCCGGATCACACGAACGATCACATTGAGGTAGATGTATCGGGTACGTACATGGTGATGGTGAGCATATCGGCGGCGAACTCGGCGGGGGTTGGTCACAAGATAGTGGTAGATGTTTACAAGAACAATGGAGCGACGGCGTTCGCCAATTTACATGCACACAGGACGTTAGCGGCGGGCACGGACACGGGTTCGATGTCGTTGAGTGGGTTAATTGCGGTTGATCTTGGGGACACCTTGGAGTTATGGGCTGACACGGATTCGGCGATAGACAGGACGGTGATATTTGAAGATGTGACGTTTTCGATTCGTCAGATTGTGTGATGGTTACAAGAGGGGCTATACTCGGCTGCACACTCATTAGGGTTTCAGGAGAGAGGTCATTGTTGACGTTTATTACGAGCGGTTTCCGAGCGTTCTGGTGAACGATTAGGGCCATGTGTGGGTTACCCAGTAGGGATTTGGGTACGCAGTCTTTGTTGTTTGGGCCTGCCGGCTATACGTTGAACAAGACGTTTGGCAAAAAGACCACGCAGCGGATATCTGACAAGCTGGACAAGATTCATATGTCTACGGTTGGCAAGGTGATTGACAAGGACTTCATCAGGAGTCAGGGTTTTTTGCCTGAGAACAATCCCACCAATCTTGTAGATCCTGTGGATCTGAAGCAGCAGCGCAAGGACAAGAAGCGTCGTGCCGAGGCGGTGGAGCGCGGCAATACGTTGCGGGCTCTTGGTCAGACCGGGCGACAACAATCGACATCGATATTAGGAGGCTGAAATGGCCCGCGAAGTAATTTTGTTTGCAAGTGAAGCCAGGATTCTGACCGAGAACAGCGAGAAGGTGGTTCAGGTTGGTAACGAGGATTATCGTGGTGTTTGGTTGTATTTGAATGTCACGGCCGGTTCAGGTACGACGCCGACGCTGGACGTGAAGTTGCAGCGTCAGGAGCCCGCTGGTGATGCGTGGTTGGACATAGCTGGCGCGGTATTTGTGCAGGCGACGGGTACCACCACTGATCAGTTGACGGTGTATCCGACCATGACAGCCGCGGCGAACGATGTCGTCAGGGAGCATATCGGTGGAGCCTTCAGGGCGGTGGCGACCATTGGCGGCACTACGCCGAGCTTCACCTTTACGCTGGCGGGCTACCTGTTGCGCTAGTGCATGACTTCCCTGCTCAGGGACATTGATCTCCAGATAGCTGACGAGTCGGCGCAGTATTACGCTGATCCGTTGGGCTGGGTGATGTGGGCCTTTCCGTGGGGTGAGGCTGGCTCTGAGCTGCAAAACTACACGGGACCGGACGAATGGCAGATCGACGAACTGACGGCGATTGGCCGCTCGGTTATGGAGCGGAATTTCGATGGTGTGAACCCGGTTTTACCTCTCCAGCGGGCTACGGCTTCTGGGCATGGTATCGGCAAGTCAGCCCTCACTTCGTGGTTAATTTTGTGGTTGATGTCTACACGCCCGAAGTGCCGTGGGACAGTGACAGCCAATACTTCGGACCAGCTCAAAACCAAGACCTGGGGTGAGTTGGATAAGTGGCGTCACCTGTGCATAACCGGTCACTGGTTCGTTTATCACAACTCAAAGGGAAATATGAATCTCAGGCATGTCTCGAATCCTGAGAAATGGAGGGTGGATGCCTATACCTGTCGTGAGGAAAATTCCGAGGCGTTTGCTGGTCAACATGCCATCGATTCAACGTCGTTTTATATCTTCGATGAAGCGAGCAACGTACCTTCAAAGATATGGGAGGTGGCTGAAGGTGGGCTGACTGACGGCGAGCCGATGTTCTTTGTGTACGGCAACCCGACGCGAAACCACGGCAGATTCTTTGATTGCTTCAATCGTCAACGCGAGCTGTGGGACACGCGGCAGATAGACTCTCGCGACTGCAAGTTCCCGAACAAGGAGCTGCACAAGCGCTGGATCAAGATATGGGGCGAGGATTCAGATTACGTTCGAGTTCGAATACTGGGAAGATTCCCGAGGGCGGGCGATATGCAGTTTATTCCAAGTGACGTCGTGACTGAGTGTATGGCGACTGACCCGATCTACGTGGATGACGATCCGCTCATTATGGGCATTGACGTTGCTCGAGGCGGTGAGGACCGCAATGTCATTTGTTACCGCAAGGGCAGGGATGCGCGATCCTGGCCGACCTACATCATTCCCGGCGAAAAGACGCGCGACTCGATGTTGCTGGTATCGAAAATCACTGATCTTTGCGACCCGCAACGGACACGGAGCTACAAGGGAATTCCAATGCTGCCCGATGCGATCTTTGTCGATGAAACGGGTTTGGGCGGGCCAATCGTGGATCGGCTGCGGCAGTTGGGCCTGAACGTGTTTGGCGTTAATTTTGGCTCCTCGCCGTTTGATAAGCAGCATTTTGTGAACCGTTCGGCCGAGATGTGGTTCCGGATGAGGGAATGGCTGATCGCCGGTGGCGCGCTCAAGGATCATCCCGAGCTGGAAATGGATCTTACCGCCAGAGGCTTTACGCACAATGCCAAGGATCAACTGGTGCTCGAATCCAAGGATGATATGAAAAAGCGCGATCTGGCCTCGCCTGACTGGGGCGATGCCCTGGCACTGACCTTCGCGCTGAATGTGACCAAGATCGAGCGCGATCAGCGCGGCAGGATCAGGCAAGGCAATGCCGGCGCCGCCATAACTGACTACGACCCGATGGAGTTCAACTTATGACAGATTCTGACCGAACAGCAAACCTGAAAGCGTGGGCCAAAGTCATATTCCTGGGGCTGTTGAAATGGCCGTTAAAGCTGCTGGCCTTGGTGGTGGTGCCGTTTCTGGGTGATGAGGCTCGGGTCAATCATCGTGTCTTCGGGGTGAATGATGCGACCGACCTGAGCTGGAAGAACATTGCCGTGACCAACGGCATTCACAATCTCACCGACAGGCCGCAGGTGGAATTCACCAGCAAGGGTGAAATCAATGAGAAGGTTGCTGGCCTGCAAGTGCGTTGGCGCGTCAGTAAAGATGGCAAGTATGTGAGCTATCGCAGGGCATGGGGTCCGCCCAGACCGAAAAAGGGCAAGCGCGAGGTGTACGTTGGCTGGACCATGAACGAAACAGCGACCATGCGCCTGACGTTCTTTCAGTTGAGATTCTGGTGATCGTAGTTGCGTCGGTGTATCACACCGGCACTAATTTCATATTTCAGCACCTTCTCAAGGGCATGACGCAAGTCGGCATCGCCCCTGACAGCAAGTACGTCAAAGGGTTGCCGCGCAACTCTTTCGCGCGCATTCACTGTGATCTGTCACAGCATGTTTACCTGCAATGGTGGCTACTGCGCTGCCTGTGCGTGGTTCCGATGCGCCATCCGGTGTCGGTGGCCGAGTCGTGGAAGGCTCGCGGCAGAGATCTGGCGAATCTCGCAATTCAGTGGAATATTCTGAAAACCGAGGTGGATCCATACGAGCCGATGTACCTGCCGATTGACTCTCCAGACAGGATGAACTGGCTGGACACCATAAGCCGTAACATCGATCGAGAATTACAAACGGACTGGCCTGTGGTAATGTCCTGCAACAAGAGCGCCACGCTGACCGAGACAGAACGCGAGGCCGTTGTTGAGGTCATGGATGATGGCTTCTTTGACCGATTTGGTTACGAGGAATAACGCAATGTGTTTTGCATCCACGCCCGACCTTCCACCCGTACCAGCCGCACCACCACGATTACCTGATGAAGGCGTAAGGCTCGCCAGAGCTGATGAGATATCAAAAAGGCGGCGAGCTGCCGGGCGCGCATCCACCATTTTGACAGGACCGGGCGGCGTAACCAGTCAGGCCAATACCACTGGCAACACGCTTCTGGGCCAGTAATGAGAACGCGCATCCAGCACTACAACAAGCGGCTTGAGGCGCTGCGCACCGAGCGCTCTACGTTCGAGTCGCACTACAAGGAGCTTTCCGACAACATCCTCGCCGCCAGAGGGCGCTTTCTGACCACGGATCGCAACAAGGGTCACAAGCGCAATACCAAGCAATTCAACAATACTGGTAGACGGGCATCACGCTCGCTGTCTGCTGGCATGATGGCGGGTATGTCCTCGCCGGCACGGCCATGGTTCAGGCTCGGCACGCACAACAAGGCGTTGCGCGAGATTGGCGCGGTGAAGCGCTGGCTTAATGATGTTGAGCGGCTGCTGTTCGCGATCTTTGCTGAATCCAACTTTTACAACACGCTGGCCCAGGTCTACAAGGAACTGGGCACGTTTGCGACCGCTCCGATGGCGATCTACGAGAATTTCGAAAATGTCATAAGGTGCCAGCAGTTCACGGTCGGATCATACTTCCTTGGCGTCAACGGCACGGGCTTTGTAGACTCGTTCTATCGCGAATATCAGCTCAGTGTCGCGCAAGTGGTGAAGCAGTTTGGCTATGAGAATTGCTCAACCTCGGTGCAAAACAACTGGACAAATGGCACCACCGAGGCGTGGGTCGACATCATCCATGTCATCGAGCCGAACGACAATAGCGACTCTCAATTGACGTTGCCGCCACCAATGGCCTATCGCTCGGTGTATTACGAGAAATCCGAGACTGAAAAACTTCTGGCTGAGAAGGGCTTCGAAGAATTCCCGATCATGGCCCCGCGTTGGGAAGTCACCGCGGAGGACGTCTACGGTAACGAGTGTCCCGGTATGACGGCGCTCGGCGATGTCAAACAGCTCCAGATTCAGGAGAAGAAGAAAGCACAAGCCCTTGATAAGTTGGTGGACCCGCCACTACAGGCACCCGCGGAGATGCGTGGGCAACGTATATCGCTGATACCGGGCGACACCTCGTACGTCGATCAGCGTGGGCCGGGCACGGGTATTTCGTCAATTTATGACATCAGCCCTGATTTCAATGCTATCTCGGCCGATATTATGAATACCGAGCATCGCGTCAATCAGGCGTACTTCGTTGACCTGTTCCTGATGTTCACCAACATTCCCGATCGCGAGCGCGTCACGCAAGAGGAAATAATCAAGAAGCACGAAGAAAAGCTGTTGATGCTGGGTCCGATGTTGCAGCGCACACAGACTGAGCTGTTCGATAAGGTCATTGAGCGCACGTTCAATATAGCGCTAAGGTCAGACATCGTGCCTGACGCACCGCAAGAGCTTGAGAACCAGCAGCTTCGTGTGGAATACATCTCGCCGCTGTTCCAGGCTCAAAAGTCGGTTGCAACGGCGTCGATTGAGCGTTTCTCAGGGTTTGTGGGGCAACTTGCACAAACGAGCCCAGAGGTGATGGACAAGTTTGATGCCGATCAGGCGGTAGATGAGTACGCAGACGCCATTGGTGTGAATCCGAGCATTGTGCTGACAGATGATGAGGTGATGGATATTCGAGCGCAGCGTGAACGCCAGCTCATGGCCCAACAAGCCGCAGCAATGGCCGCGCCAGCCAAGGATGCCACACAGGCGGTGAAGAACCTTGCTGATGCCGAGCAATCTGACGGTAGCGCACTGGATGGCCTGTCAGGGGCTATCCAACAGGTGAACCAATGAGTCAGGAAAACATGAGCAAGGCGGAAGAAAAGCGCCAGCGTCAGGAAGCGACGAATGACATCATTGCTGTGATGAACACTGCGCCGGGGCGTCGATATATTTGGCGGCTACTTGAAAGCGCCAGGGTGTTCGGTTCATCATACGCGCACCAAAGCAACCAGACATTTTTTCGGGAAGGGCAACGCAACGTGGGACTCGCAATTTTTACCGCCGTGCTCGCTGCCAGTCCCGAGCTTTTCTTACTGATGCAAAAAGAGCATTATATTTTAGAGACGCCGGACACGCCGGCAGAGGAAACATCCAATGACTGACGAAGGTATGCAACCAGACGGCTCAGGTGCTACCCCACCAGTAGACGGAACCCCACCAGTAGACGGTACGCCGCCTGTTGATGGAACCCCAGAGGCTCCGGCCGATGGGACTGTTCTAACTGATGATAAGGGACCGCAAGGAGCACCAGAGACATACGCCGATTTTACTGTGCCCGACGGCATGGAGATTAACTCTGACTTACTGGAACAGGCATCGCCTGTTTTCAAAGAGCTTGGCCTTAGCCAAATTCAAAGCCAGCAGTTGGTCAATATGTACGCGACGCAGATCCAGGCCGAATCTCAAGCGAATTCGGATTCATACAATCAGACGGTAAAAGGTTGGGTCGATGAGGCCAAAGGTGACACGGAGATCGGCGGGGATGCGTTCGACGAGAATGTCGGCATCGCCAAACGTGGCATCGATAGCTTCGGCACACCCAAGCTGGTAGAGGTACTGAACCAGACAGGGCTGGGGTCACACCCCGAGTTCATCAGGCTCTTTACCCGCATCGGCAAAACTATCAAAGAGGATGAGCCAGGCAGTACCGGTGGTGCTACTGGTGATGACCTCACGGGCGCTCAGATTCTGTATCCAGATTTGATTAAGAGCGCGTGATTGTAATGAACTAAACCTGAGGAAAGATAATGGCTACATTAGGAGCTACCTACTTGACCCTTGTTGACCTGTTCAAACAACAGGAAGGCGATGGAAAGGTCACCGCTCAGATTATCGAAATGCTGGCTGAAACAAACCAGATTCTCGATGACATGGTGGTAATGTCGTGTAACAACGGCACCAAGCATCTTACGACCTCTCGCACCGGGCTCCCTGCCGGTACGTGGCGTAGGCTGTATCAAGGCGTTCAGCCAACCAAGTCGGAAGTCCGTCAGGTAACTGACACGACTGGTATGTTGGAAAGCTGGTCAGAAGTCGATTCAAAGCTGGTGTCATTGTCAGCTAATCCTGGTCAATTCAGGATGAACGAGTCGGCGGCATTCATCGAAGGCATGTCAAACGACATGGCGAATACGATCTTCTACGGAAATACCGATACCGATCCTGAGCAGTTCATGGGATTTGCACCACGCTTCAATTCGCTGAGCGCCGAAAATGGCGGTCAGATTATTGATGCTGGCGGCACTGGTTCGGATAACTGTTCGATCTGGTTTGTCGTGTGGGGCGAACGCACTTGTCACGGTATCTATCCTGGCAGCGAATCTGCTGGTTTGGGTCGCGCAGACAAGGGCATGGTTACCAAGACGAACTCTGACGGCTCGCTGCTTGACGTCCATCGTGAGAAATTCACATGGGATCTTGGCCTGAGTGTTCGTGATTGGCGCTATGTGTCTCGCATCGCCAACATCGATAACAGCCTCGCACTGGCTGGCTCGGTGCAACTTTACGACTTCATGCGCAAAGCGTACTACCAGCTTCAGCAACGCCGGGTTACTGGCGGTCGTGCTGCGATCTACTGCAACACGGACATGCTGGAAGTGCTGGATGCACTGGCGAGCAACCAAGGTGCCTCAGACAGTTTCGTACGTCTGACCCGCGGCCAGCTCGACGGCAAAGAAGTTGTGAGTTACCGGGGAATCCCGATCCGTGAATGTGACGCCCTTCTCAACACAGAGGCTCAAATCACGTAGTCGTGGTTTAGTCAAAGAGGAAATCAAAATGATTCTCGATATGCAAAGTTTGTTCTCCGACGATCAGGCTGTCGCTGGCTCAAACGTCGCGTCTACCAATATCATCGATCTTGGTGCTACTGGTACGCCGCCGCTTTCGGCAACAGCTCTGATCCGTGATATCGGCAAGGGCACTCCAGTTGAAATCCTGATTCAGTGTACTGTCGCGCACGCTGGCACCTCGCCAACGCTCGACGTCACGCTGGAAATGGATACGACGGATGCGTTTGGTTCTGCAACCACCGTAGGCACGGCCGTTCAAATGGCTGGTGCTGTAGTTGGTGACAGGGCCAGTATTTTCTTCCTTCCTGAAGGAATTACTGAAAGGTATCTGCGGGTTTTCTACACCGTTGGTGGAACCACGCCGACCATTACGGTTACGGCTGGTATCGCATTGGGCACACAGTCCAATTTCCAATAAGTAAGTAAGCGGTAAGGGGCTTCGGCCCCTTGCTGCTATTTTTTGGCCGAGGGAGAAGCTAAGTGGCAAAGTTCAGGGCAATAGCAAAGGGTTACTACGGTGACGTAATTCACGATCCCGACACTGACCACCACGTTATTTTTGAGGGGCCAGATGACCTTGAGGGTAGCTGGTTCGTGAAGGTCGATGACGACACTCCGGTGCAGAAGGTCGCCGAGGTTTCAGAGGAGACGGCTGAGGCCGAGGAGATCCTTGAGACTGAGGCTGATGCTGCGTCTGATGATGTTGACATCAATAAAGAAACTGGCGTTGAAACACTGTAATGACCTCGGTTGTCTCCATATGCAACATGGCATTGGGGCGGTTTCGCGGTAGGCAAATAGCTGCGCTCACCGACCAATCCGTCGAGGCCAATGCCTGCACGACGTACTACGAGGCGTCGCGTGATCTTGTGCTGGCTGACTTTCCGTGGAATTTTGCCGGCAAGTCGGCAGTACTGGGGCTACTCAGTGAGGAACCTGAAGAATGGTCTTTTGCGTACGCTTACCCGAGCGACTGTCTGAAGGTTCGCTACCTGCACGCCGAGAGTAAGCTAAGGCAGAATCAAGACGCCATCGCGTATGACGTCAGCCTGGCATCGGATGACAGCAAGGTTATTGTTACCAATCTCGATCTGGCGCGCTGTCGCTACACGATGAAACTGACGAACGTGAATCACTTCGATCCGCACTTTGTGACGGCGCTGTCGTGGTATCTGGCGAGCGAGATTGCCATTCCGATAGCGGGTGTTTCCAAGGGTCAACTGCTTGCCAATCGTGCTGCCGAGGGTTATCGAAATGCCATCAAGGCGGCGTATGCGGCGAATGCTAACGAGAGCGATACGGGTCTGCCGCGCGAGCCTGAAACGATAAGAGCCCACCAGTGACATGCCTGAAATCCCACAAAGGAATTTTACGGGCGGCGAGCTAGATCCGGCACTGCACGCGCGCTCCGACCTCACCAAATATCGCAACGGTCTTGCGACACTGCGTAACTTCAAGATCCACCCGCAAGGCGGTGTGTCGAATCGTGAGGGCACGGAGTTTATCTACCCAACCAAGGATTCAAATGCCGTATCGCGGCTAATTCCGTTCGAGTTCAACAAGGATCAGGCGTACGTTCTCGAGTTCGGCAATCTCTACATGCGCGTTTTCAAGGATGGTGGCGCCGTGCTCGATGGTGCCGGGCCGGCGGTTTACGAGCTGGTGACCCCCTATGTGACGGCGGATCTGCCACTACTGAAGTTCACGCAGTCGGCAGACACCATGACGATCTGCCACCCTGACTATTCCGAGAAGGACCTGACGCGCACCGATCACGATGCGTGGACGTTGAGTGAAATATCCTACGCACCAACGATATCGACGGTTGTTGCCCTGTCTGCTACCGAGGGCGGCAATGGTGGTGGCGATTTTGATAAAACCTACGCTTACGTTGTCACTGGCGTTAATCCAGATGGCGAAGAATCCTTGCGCAGCAATGTCGTTACGGAAACGACGAAATCTCTGGATGGCACCCATTACGTTGATATCACCTGGGGCGCTCTGTTCGAAACGCCCGATTATTACAACGTCTACAAGGCCGAGTCTGAAACCTCTGATATCTTTGGCTGGATTGGTGAATCAAACACACTCACCTTTCGAGACTACAACCTGTTACCTGATATCTCGGACACGGCTGATGCCGATGCTCGCGATCCATTCCCAAGCCTGACTGGAGATGACTTCCCAGGTGTTGTCACGTACTACCAGCAGCGGCAGATATTCGGTCGCACCAACAACAACCGGCAAACGATCTTCGCCACGCAATCTGGCAACTACAAGTCGATGCGCCGCTCGAGGCCGACAAAGGCTGATGATTCCATAGAGCGCACCATTGCGGCTCAAACGGTGAACGAGATCCGGCACTTTGTGGAGCTGGACGCACTGCTGATCTTGACCTCTGGTGGTGAGTGGCGCGTCACAGAAGGTCAGGATGGCGTTATGACACCGGCCTCAGTCGGCTTTCGCCAGCAAACAGATTACGGATCATCCGATGTGCCACCGGTAAAGATCGGCAACTCTGCGCTGTTCGTGCAGACAGGCGGTAAGACGGTCAGGGATCTGGCATATACCTTCCAGTCAGACGCCTATGCCGGCAATGACCTGTCACTACTTGCCAAGCACCTATTCAAAAACAGGACGGTGAAGGAATGGGCATACGCTCAAGAGCCGGACGGTATCGTTTGGACGGTTATGGACGATGGCGAAATGCTGGGCCTGACCTACCAAAAAGAACATCAGGTATTCGGCTGGCACCATCACGACACACAAGGCACGTTCGAGTCGGTCGCGGTGATACCGGAAAACGATCTCGATGCTGTGTATGTGATCGTGAAACGCACCATCAACGGAGCGACCAAGCGCTATGTCGAGCGCATGAAGCCGCGCGACTGGCTGGTTGCCGAGGACGCTTTTATCGTTGATTGCGGGCTCACCTATGACAGTACGCCGGCGACGACAATCTCTGGCCTGGATCATCTTGAGGGCATGGTGGTAGTAGCACTGGCTGACGGCAATGTGGTTACAGCCGACGACTCGGGAACTCCCCTAACCGTTTCAAGTGGCGCTATCACATTGCCGACCTCAGCGAGCAAGGTGCATATCGGGCTATCGTACACTTCAGATTTTGAAACGCTGGACGTTGATCCGGTGCAGTCAATCATTCAGCGCGATGCGTTCCGCGGCAAGCCCCTGAATGTCGGTGAGGTCATTGTCAAGGTGAAGGACTCGCGCGGCGGCTACATTGGGCCCGATGAGACAATGTTGAACGATCTGCCATCGCGTGAGGTTAGCGACAGCTACGATCCGCTGGCCTTACAGACGACTGAGTACAGGGTATCGCTTGAGGAGGACTGGACATCGAACGGCAAAGTTTTCATACGTCAGACTGATCCACTGCCAATGACGATCCTGGCAGTGATACCAGACGTCGATGTCGGCTGATGTCGTCAATGCAACGTGGGAGCATATCGAGCCGATAGCATCGAACATGCGTGAGGCTGATGTGATTGAGGTTTGGTTGTCGTCACACCGGACGCCACACCAAGCGATGAAGGAAGCATTTGAAGTGTCGGTAAAGGCTTGGACGATCATGGAGGACGGCGTGCCCATTGGCATGTTTGGTGTATCCTCGGTGTCAGTGCTTGGCACGACAGGGATACCGTGGCTACTTGGGACAGATGGAATGCTAAAAATTAAACGTCAGTTTGTCCGCGAGTCCGCGAAATATCTGCGTGCGTCGCACAAACTGTATCCGCGGCTGGCTAACTTTGTTCATGCGAACAATGCGGAAAGTCTGCGCTGGCTGATGTGGCTTGGATTCGATTTTTCTGGGCCGGTAAAGGCTGGCCCTGACGGTGCCGAGTTCTACAAATTCGAGAGGGTATCCGATGTGTGAACCGACTACCTGGATAATGATCGGCGGCATGGTGCTCAGTGCCGTCGGTCAGCAACAGCAAGGGCAGGCATCGAAAAAGGCGGCTGAGGCGAACGCTAAAGTGCAGCTATTTCTGGCTGAAGATGCCGAGGCTCGCGGTGAGGCTGATGTAGCGAGCCAGAAGCGCGTAACTGAGGCGGCGAAGGGTTCACAGGTGGCGAAATTCGGTGCCAGTGGTGCCGAGATCAATACCGGCAGCTCGCTGGAAATCATTGCCGACACAGAGGAGTTCGGCAAGCTCGATGAACTGCGTATCAGGAGCAATGCCGAGCGTGAGGCGTATGCCTACCGGTCTGCGGCGGCGATTGGTCAATCGGCGGGTATCAACGCAGCGCGCAGCGCGAATTTAACGGCACTGGGCACGGTTCTAGGCGGTGCCAGCACAGTGTCTGGAAAATGGCAGGTGTTCAGGGCCGACAATCCTGGTAGCACATGGCGCGACTTCTTGGGCAACAATGCCGTCAGTCGGGACTTCCAAGGGCGCGTAATTCGAAATACACCGCTGACTGGATAGATAATGGGCCTAACAGTACCTACAGTCGTAACAGAGAGCGTTCGCAGCGCGCCTATTAACGCGCCACTACAGCCGGTCAAAGGGGCTGGTGTTGACGTTAGTGGCCTGACGCAAGGGCTGGATGCTGGTCAAGCGGCGCTGGAAAGTGCTGAGTTGCAGCTATCTCAAATCCGTATCTCCAGCGCCGAGACTGACATTCTGAATCGCTGGAACGCGCGCCTTAATGAGGACGACGACGCCTACTTCAAGAGTGGCGGTCAGGATGCTGTTGAACGGCTTGACCCATCCATGCAGGAGCTGGATCAGATTGCCTCAGAGGTTATGGGCGGGCTGAAGAACGGCACTGAGCGTCGCATTTTGACAGATGCCCTTGCTCTGAGGCGCATGAACAACCGTACCAAGATGTCGTTGCACTCGTTCGATTCGCGGCAGGAGTGGGATGAGAACACCGCGCTGGGTAATCGTGCCGCTCAAATCGAATCGGCAATCAATGATCCGTCGCCTGAGAATCTAAGGCTTTCTCGCGAACGAGTCATTGACGAAACCAACGCGATATCAAAGATCAACCACCTACCGCCGGAGGCGGCTGAGGTTAATGCCGCTGTGGCGGTCAGTGCTATGTATAAGGCGGTGATCGACAACCTTATCGCGCAGCAAAAGCCGTTCGAGGCAATGGAAGCCTTTGCTCGCTACGGGCCGGCCGGTACTGATGAAATTCTCGGCGACGATGAAACTAAATTAACCGCGGATCTGGCTGAAATGACGATCTCTGTGCAGTCCAGTGCGCTCGCGCTTGAGGCTCGTAACAGTAGTGACAATGCCAAGGAACAGCTAGCTCACGCCAGAAACAAGTTTGGCCCGACGCCAACCCCGCAAGAGATTGCGATCATTGAGGCGGCGACAGCCAAGGTCACGGCACAGCGGAGCCAGGAAGAAACTGCCGACACTATCGCCAACAAAGAGAATTACGATTATCTTGGTGAGCAGATTATGGCTGCGTTGCGTGTTCCAGGTGCATCCAGAGGCATCGAACTCATTGAGGGTCTGCGGTCCACGCACCGAGAGCGATTTGATGATTTATCGACAGCACAGCGAGCAAGTCTTGTTGCACTTGCAGGCGCTGGCACGCCAACACAAACGACGCCAGAAGGGCTGGCGGTCAGGGCTCAGATACTTGATCTGGCGGCTCTGAACCCAGCCGAACTCAAGCGCATCGTTACCGACGAAGAAGGTAACAGGTCGTTTGCTTATGACGCTGGAAACTACCGCTCGATACTAAGTGAGTCAGATTGGAAGGAAGTTGATAAGGCCATCCGTGACGCGAAGGGTGCAGGAATAACCAGCGATACAAGTTACTTGCAGTCCCAGCAAACGACGCTGAATGAAAGAGCTGGTCAAGCTGGTATTGACCTGACCGTTTCCGCTGATGACTTGTCGGATACTGCGATCAGGCTGCAAAGAGAAACACAGCAGCGCGTGAGCGATTTTGAGTGGATACAGGGTCGTAAGCCACTTGCGCCAGAGTATGACGAAATTCTCGATAGGGTCTTTATGCGGGTTCTTTTGCCTGACAATAGGACGCGCCCCGAGCTGTTTAGTGTATTTGCGCCAATCCAGCAGGCACTATTTGAATCAGGCGCTGCTGACCCAGTGTTTGCCTTCAAGTTGGAGCTAAAGGACATTCCAGCCAGTCACCGCGAAGAACTCAGACAGGCGTTCTTCAATACAAAGGGCAGGTTCCCTAATGAGAACGAGGAACTTGATTTTTACGCTGATATTTTGAGCCGGCGCGGCTCGCGCGAGAAACTGTTAGGTGAGGGCCGTTGACAGACAAGCCCATCAGCATAGGGCTTGATCAGGACAGCGAGCCGGAAGAAGTTGTCACAGATAAGTTCACTCCTGCACAGAGCAACCTGGATAGCGTTATAGAGTTTCGTGAGGCACAGACTCGCCAAGCGGTGAGTGTGGGTGTTGAGAAGAACCCCGACCAAGAGGCCAAGGTAGTAAGCCTGTCGGAACAGACCGGCCTACCACCTGACACCGTTGAGCGACAGCTTAGCGATGTTGAGAAGCGCCAGAAAACCTTAGACCTTTTGGCGCAGGATTACGGTCGACGGGCTCCGTCACTCCGAAATAAATTAGCCGACCCGTCGTTCGTCGGCATGACCCACGACGACATGGAGAACCTTGTTCGCACCGAAGAAGTGATGCGTAACAATGACATGGGCTACCTGGAGAAGATCGGGGCCAACTATAAGAAGAACCGCGCACTGGTGGAGTCGTCAGAGATTGGTGTCGCGCGCTGGCAAGCTCAGCTTGGTATTGGTGATGAGGTGAGCGAGCGTCAATTACTACGGCTCGAGAACCTTGAGAAAGATACCGGCTTCACGCACGAAACCGGCTTCTTTGCTGGTATCCCTGTTGAGTCGGTCGGTATGTTGCCGATGGTGTTCGACGTACTGGCCGAGGGTGGTATTGCTGGAACTGGTGGTGCAGCCCTTGGTGGCGCTATCGGTTTTGCAGCGACGCGCACACCAGCGGGCGCTACGGCTGGCGCTAAGTTCGGTGGTGGGCTGGCGTTCAAAATGGGTGCGTTTCACTCCGTTTTTAACATCGAATCAGGACTTGCCTACAACGATTACGTTCAGACTGATGGCATTGACCGTGACATGGCGGCAAAGGCGTCAATCGTGGTTGGTGCCATCAATGGTTCGCTTGAGTTCTTCTCGCTGTCGCTCATAGGGCGCACTGTAACGCCAGCTCTGCGCTCCGTTATCCGCTCCAGAGTAAGGCGCATGATGGCGACTGAAACTGGCAGACAGGTAATTCAGCGCATTGCAGGACGCTATTTGGCCGCTGCCGGCGGTGAAGGGCTCACCGAGGGGATGCAGGAAGTCTCGACCATGGCCGGCGAAGTGTTTGCCGGCATGTTCAAAGAGGGCGAGGAGGTCACCGAAGAAAATCTCAACACTGCCTTTGATGAGATGCAGGGGGCGCTGCCGGAGATAATCAAGTCAGATGAGGTGAAGGGCGCTGCGCTGGTTGGGCTTCAGGCTGGTCTTGGCCTTTCGTTCCCAGGCTCGGTTGCCAGTAGCGTTAGCCAAACCCGCGGCAAGAAAACAAAAACGAATGTTGAGCAAGGGCGCATCGATAAGATCGTTGAGCTGTCAACCGATGCCAAGCTACGGCCACGCTCGGGCAAGGTCTACCGGCAAACGATTGAGGAGATCGCCGAGGAGATCGAGGCAACCACTGGTGAGGTCAATGAGATCTACTGGACCGCCAGCGAGGCCCTGAAGTGGCTTGAAGCTGAGGAAATAGACATAAACGAGCCGCCCCCTTCTGCTGGGGTGGCTTCCATTCTCGAGCAACTGTCAGACGCACTGGCTACCGACGGCGATATTGTGCTGTCGATCGCTGACTTTGCGACTGACATAGCGCCGAGCGAGAACTTTGCCGAGACTGTCAGGGCTCACGTAAAGATGAGCGACGATGCGTTCACCCAGGGCGAGCTAAAGGACGTCGATGCAACGGTCGAGAAGCGCATTAAAAAGCTGATCGACGACGCCAAGATATCGGTCGAAACTCAGCGACAGGTTGAGTTAATTGCAGCACAGGTGACGGAACAGCTTATCGACACGAACAAGCTGGACAAGGAATCTGCGAAAACCTCTGCCTCACTGATATCGAACTACGTGCTGACCAAAGCCGCGCGCACTGGTATGTCGGTCGAGGACGTATTCGCCAAAATGGGGATTGAGATTGTCGGACCCGAACACGCGCCGCTTGAGGGCGATGCGATTCTGGATCAGGTGATCGAGGCGAACCGGATGGCCGAAGTGCAGCTCGCTAGGCTGGATGAAGAAGGCGCACGACTGGATCAGGAGTCGGAAATTATTGGCGCCCAGATTGGGCAGTTCGATAATTTTGTCGAAATGCTGTCACGTAATCTTGGGATTGATTTTCGGGAGGCGACTGACACTGACCTTGAGGGTAATTTCTTTGAGGCGCTGAGTCAGGAAACGCTACCGAAAGGATCGAACTTTGACTTCGGGCCGGCTGGTGTGGCTGTTTTCCCGTTTCAGGATATTGAGGGTACTCAGGCGACCCCCTCGGGGCTGACGCAACAGGTTCGCGGCTTGCAGGAAGCGAATCAGGCCAACATTGATCGCCAAGCTGAGATTGAGGCTCGCCGCGAAGAAATAGGCCAGCAGCGGTCACAGATTGACACTGGCGCTCGGTTCTTCAATCAGGGTCCGGTCGATGAGACTGGCGACCTGTTCGCCAAAATGGAGGAAGAAATTGACTTTGCTCCGATTGAAGAAGGCGAAAGCGCGGTCGAGGTAAAGGCTGATATCAACCGCCTGTCGAAGATGCTGGGACCGCAGCTCTACGGCAACATGAGTGATATGCCGCGGGTCACGATCAAGGAGCTGGTGCAGAATTCGTTTGACGCCATCAAGGATTTAATCGGCACTGAGAACGAAGTCGACGATCCGATTATCCAGGTCACAACCGATCCGAGCGAGCGCACCATTACGGTTGAGGATAACGGCATTGGTATGACGCCTGACATTATCCGCGATGCCTTCCTGACGATAGCTGGGACACACAAAGAAAGCGACCGACCATCGGGTAGCTTTGGTGTGGCGAAAATGCTGTTCCTGTTTGGCGCTGACCGAATTCAGCTCACAACCGTTCGCGACGGCTTCCGCACCACAATGGATACCACTGGTGAGGAATTACTGAATAGTTCTTCCGAGGGCGGGACGCAGCCGACGATCAAGACTGAAAGGACCGATCAGCCGTCCGGCACGACTATAGTGGTCACAATTCCGGCGAGCTACAACGATACGTCGACCGGCGAGCAACGAAACATCTTCTCGCCGTCTGGATACATGGTCGAAGAAGTCTTGCAGCATAGCCCGCTGCTCGAGGACGTCCAGGTAATCAGTAACGGCCAGTCGCTTGATATTGGCTCCGAGTTCCCGATTGAAAACTACGCGCCGCTGGCGACGGTCAGATTTGATTGGGGCGAAATCGATGTACTGATAAGCAAGGATGAGCAACCGGGCGCTACTGCCGGCAAGAATATGCACATTCTGTCGAACGGCTTGTGGCAATTCAGCTCGGCGCTCAAAGAAAATCCGTTTGCGTTCATGGGTCCGAATGTCCCGAGAGTCGTTTACATCAACGTGAAGCCAGCCGGTACGCCGGCCCAACCTGGCTATCCGTTTGTGCTGAATCGTCAAGCAATGACAACGGACGCTGGTAACGACCTTGCCAAGATTCAGAACTTTATGTCGGCGATCTTCGGTGCAGACCAGACCGAGGAACTGGCGAAAGGCTTTGGCGTTATCAGGCAGATTGACGCCGAGGGCAATCTGACTGAGGAAAAGAATCTCACGCCGGATACGTCGACCATCGTTCGACCGACTTTCAACTTTGATCCTGGCGATGTGATTGAGGTCAAAGAGGGCGTACTGACGCGCAATGGCGAGGTGATCGAGCCTATCGATCAGGATGGCTTTGAGGCGGCACGAATCGACGTTTCAGCGTTCAGGGTCGATGAGGGCGTTGTCGATCCGAACCTGCCGATCATTCATAACGCGGTGGTCCGTGAGGGTGACGGCAAAGCGTTGCTCGATGTGCTGTTCGAGGAATTCGGCGAGCAACGGGTAGTCGCTTACTTCGCCAAGTTCACGACCATTTTCACCAGTCTGCGTGACACCCTGAACGAGAAGGGCCGGACTGACTTTGACGGCGTAGATAAATTCCCGGTGGGTACGTTCTTCGATAAGGCCGGTGGCAACTTCACTGAGAATAATCCCGGCGCGGTATTCGGCATCAATATCCGAGTGCCGTTCGACGGTATGTTTATCAATCCGGCGCAGAGTTCGATCGATCCGCAAATCAATCCCGACTCAAAGGAAACAGTGTTTGACAGCCAGCGGCACAGGGCTGAGATTATCGCCGCGAACATGATTACGACCATGATTCACGAAATGGCTCACTTCTCGGAAATGAACCACGAACTGTCATTCATCAACGCCTTGCAAAGCGCTATGGCAACGCTCACGATCGAGGCCGATTTGCAGACCGTTACATCGCAGCTCGGTCGGCACATAGGAGAGAATCTTGACATCTTCAATTCAGCAAACGAAAAGCTCTACTCAAGGGATTACCGGAATCCTGGGGCAGCTCTCGAAGACAGTGGCACCGCAGCTTCCCAAGATGCGCGCGGCGATACAGGGGGAGATACGGCTGTCGGCGAGCGAGGGGAACAAACCGGAGTATCTGGACCGGATGCAGAAAGCACTGGCGTTGCTGGATCAGAGCAAGTCGATGAAGGGTTTTCTGAAGGAGTCGGCAAGTCTAAGGCTGTAAACTCTGCGCCGGGTAGCGTTCATCCAGAAGCCGGTAACGGCTCGCAGCTCAACCAGATATTTAACCAGGACACCAGCGACACTGAGTTTAGTGAGGAAATACTTACTGCGCATGGCCGCGTGGTCAAGGCGGCAGAAAAGCTAGATAGTCATTTTTCTGAAGGGCCGGAAGGTTCGACTGTTTCTTCTGGCGTTGCTGGCCCTCAAAAGGCGGCGGTTACAAGGGCGCAAAATGCGCTATCCAAAGCAATTCGTGAGCAGTTTCCAGATGCTACGCCGCAAGAAAATGTGAACATAAGGACGGCGCTCGCTGAAGGTGAAACGGTACTCAAGCAGGACACGCGCGGCGAAATCTTATTCGACAACGAGGCTGAAACCGCGATCATTCGGCTCACTGAGGCGGCTGATCTTTCGACCTTCCTGCATGAGTCCGGCCACCTGTTTCTCGAAATGGAAAAGCGGTTCTTCAATGATCCGTCAATTTCTGACAGCGCCAAAGCCGACAGTCAGGCGATCCTCGACTGGCTGGGTGTCGACTCGTTCGAGGACATTGAAACCAAACACCATGAGAAGTTTGCTCGGGGCTTCGAGGCTTATCTTTACGAGGGTAAGGCTCCAAGCGCCGAGTTACGGGGTGCGTTCCGTAGGTTCTCGGCATGGTTGCAGAAAATCTATCAGGGGCTCAGGCAGCTCAATGTGCAGCTCAGTCCTGAAATCATCGGTGTGTTCGATCGGATGCTGGCGACGGATGAACAGATAGCCGAGGTCAAAGAGCAAATGGCGCTTGAGCCGTTGTTCAAGACGGCTGAAGAAGCTGATATGACGCCCGAGGAATTCGTCGAGTATCAGGAAAAGAGCCAGGGTCGTGCCGAAGAAGAACTCCGCAAGAAGGTACTGGCGCAGCTCACTCGAACGGCGACGAAGTGGTGGCGTGAGGAACTGGCGAAAGTACAGGATGAGGTTCGTGAGGAACTGTCGGCGCTTGAGTTGTACCGGGCGATCGCCTTCCTGCGCGCCGCTGACCCGCCGGAAGGCTTTGAAGAAAACAAAATGGACCGGGATACGGTCTATCAGATGCTCGGGCTGGCCTCACCAACCGAGGTGCGCCGAGATCCAAAGGCCGTACACCCTGACGTTGATTCGCTGAGCGTAGCAATAGCCAAGCTGGGTGGACTGGATCGCGAGGAGGCCGAGTTACAAGGCGTCGATCCCGCTCACTGGCGCAACATAAAGGTACTCAAGACCGACAAAAAGACCGGGCAGAAGGTACTTCGCAGCGTACCGAATCCAGAGAACATGCCGGCAGGGGTTACCAAGCGCCTGTTCAAGGCTGAGGGCGGGCGTACCTTTGATGAGATGCGCGAGCTGCTGGCCGAGCAGGGCATGGACTACCTGGACGAAGATACAACGGCCAGCGATCTACTTGAAAAGCTGCTGGAGGATCTATCCGGCGACACGCAGTATTCCAAGCAAGCCAACTTTGACCTGCTGTTCGAGAACCCGAACGAGGTTCCCAAGGAGCGGTTCAAGGCTCCGGCGCAGCTCCGCGGCCTGACCAAAAAAGGTGGCATAAGTCCTAGCTCGGTGGCTGAGATATTCGGTTTTGCGTCAGGATATGAGCTGGTGACGCAGATTATGGAGTCGCCGACGCTTAACTTTGCTGTTGAGCGCAAGTCGAATGAGGTCATGGTGCAGCGTCACGGTGACATTCTCAATGACGGTACGCTCGAGCGAGAGGCGATTGAGGCGTCGCACAACACGGAACAGGGCTCAGCATTGCTGGCGGAACTTCGTGCGCTGTCGGGGCAGACGAACATACAGGCGATCAGTGAGCGCAAGGCCATCAAGGATGCGGCAGAGCGGATCATCGGCGGCAAGCGTATTAGTACCTTGCGGCCAGCCCAGTACCACGCCGCTGAGGTCAAGGCAGCAAAGGCCGCTCAAGAGGCTATGGACACTGGCGACCTTGAGGCAGCACAGGCGGCGAAGCAAAAACAGGTGTTCAACTTCTACCTGTGGCGAGCGGCGACCGAGGCCAGGACGAAAGCTGACAAGATGCAGAAGCGGCTGCGCACCATGCAGACGAAGAACTATCCGGCCTCAGCGGTGCGGGCTGACTATGCCGGCCAATTGAAGCAATTCCTCGCGGCCTATGATTTCAGGCGCTCCAATTCTCAGGCACGGCACAACGGCCAGCAGCTACTTGATTCGGTTAAGAAGTGGATTCGGGACCAGCAGGAAGATCCCAAGTCGCCAGCGAACATCATTGATGCCGACCAGCTCACGACGATTATTCACTATCGGGACATGACGCTCGATCAGCTACAGGCAGTGCATGACGTAGCGAACAGCTTACTCAATGCCGGCCGCAAGAATAGCAAGGCCGAGAAAGAACAGTTCAACGCCAACATGAAGATCATGGCTGAGCATATTGCTGAGGTCGCCGCAAAGAAAAAAGACCTTGGTATCGAGGACACCAAGGCACGCCGCAAGACACAGTGGAGCCGAGCCGTATTTGCCTATCATCGCAAGCTGGAAAGTTTCGTGCGCGAACTGGATGCGTTCGAGGAGCTGGGACCGTTCTGGAAGCTGATTATCAAGCCGCTACTGGACGCCAATAACAAGAAGCTGAAGATGCAGGAAGCTGCACATGACAGCCTGGATGCGATATTTGAGGGCCATGACGGGCTGTTCAACGAGAACAAGGATAAGCGCAGTTTCACGCTGGAGAGTGGCCGTAAGATTCAGCTTTCTCTGGGTGGTCGAATCGCGATGCTGCTTAATTGGGGCAATGAGGGGAGCCGGGCGGCTACCCTGAATCAGCATGACTTGGTGCTGACGAACAAGGACGTGGAAACAATACTCGCCACATTGAGCGATACCGATCTGGATTTAGCGCAAGACATCTGGGACTACATCGATACGTACTGGCCTGAAATAGCCAAGCAAGAGCGCGACCTTACCGGCGTTGTTCCTGTCAAGGTTGAGGCCAGCGAGTTCACGGTGAATGGTCGCAAGATGAAGGGCGGCTACTATCCGCTGGTCGAAGATATCGCGCGCGGTCGGTTCGTTGAAAGCGACGCACAGCGCGAAGCCCGACAAGCAAGGGAGAAGATTGGCGGCACGACCCGCGCCATGACGGCACACGGCTGGACAAACGAGCGCCGCAACTTCGCCGGCAAGAGCATAGACCTGAATATTGACGTGGTGTTCAGCCATGTCGAGGCAGTGATTCACGATTTGAGTCACCGCCAAGCCGTAATGGACGTTGACCGCGTGCTGAGCAACAAGGATATCGCTGACGCGATCAAGAACTCTCTGGGTAGAGAAGCACACCAGTCCATGAAGAACACGGTTGCGGAGGTTGCTGGCGGTCAGGTGAATACCAGGGAGTTGAGTCAGGTACAGGCAACGCTGCGCTGGTCGCGTTTGGCAATTACTTACGGCGCGCTGGGATTCTCACTGAAAACCGGGTTCTCACAGATGCTCGGCTTTGCTACCGCGGTCGGCGAGTTCGGTGGCCGTGAGGTGGTGGTGCGCGGGGTGATTGACTACATGAGTAACCCTGTCGAAAACAGGGCATTCATTGAAGCAAACTCTGTTTTTATGCGCGAGCGTGGCAAGACAATGCACCGCGACGTAACCGACATCCTGCAAGGGCTGAAGGGCTCCACGACAATGAACACTCTCAGGAAGAAAGCGTTTCTGTTCCTGCTCTCTGGTGACCGCGCTATCTCGCTGCCGGTGTGGTGGGGTCAGTATCAGGTCGGTATGGATCGGGTGGCCGACCCTGCGTTTGAGGGGTTTGTCACGGAGCAAGATGCAATCGATTGGGCTGATCGCTCAGTTTCGCGCACACAGCAGTCCGGCCTGCTTATGGATCTGGCGAACATTGAGAGCAAAAACGAGTTCATCAAAATGTGGACCGTGATGTATTCGGCCTTCTCGGCGATTTACCAAATTGCCGTGGAACAAGGGAAAAAGGCACAGCTCGGCAAGATCAACCGTATTGAGTACGTCTACAACATGATGTGGATTCTGGTTATCCCGCCGCTGTTCGAGGAGCTGATGACAGGTCGCGAGGACGATGACGACGAGGATAGCAATATCGTCAACAACCGCTGGACTAAATCTGTCGCCGGATTTTCGCTCGGCACGATGGCCGGCTTGAGAGAGATTGGCTGGCTCATGGAAGCCGGCATGAACAGTGAGCTGCCAATGCAGAGGGTTCTGAAAACACCGTTCGACCTGGGTACGCAGATCGCGCAGTTTGAGATTGACGCCGCCTTTATCCGCGCTGCCTTTGCGGTTCCGCAACTCTTTCACATACCGGGCGGTTCGCAACTAACCCGCACGATGCAGTATTTGTTAGCATTGGAAGAAGGCGACGAGGAAGGCTTCAATGCTTGGGAGTTCCTGGTGACCGGCCCGCGCGAGGAAAGCGACGAGGCCCGACGCAAGCGCGAGGATTCGCAGTAGTGTCATAATGTGACAGCGAGGATGAATAGATGACCATCAATACAACGTCGACATCGAGCGGACCCTATACCGGAACTGGTGCGGTTGATACCTATGCGTATGACTTCAAGATCCAACTTTCATCGGAAATTGTGGTTGTTGAAACTGATGCAGCAAGTGTGTCGACGACCCTGGTTGAGGGAACAAATTATTCAGTGACCGGTGTTGGCGTCAACGGTGGTGGCAATGTTGTGCGAACGGCCGGCAACCTTCCGACCGGCTACACATGGTTTATTTCAAGGGCTACGGCGCAGACGCAAGAGGCTGATTTTGCCGGGCAGGGTCCGTTCACGCCGCTTTCGCATGAAAATGCGTTTGACAAGCTGACGCAGATACTTCAGGAAATCGACGACAAAACGATCGACATTCCTGCGTCGGTGCGCGCGGGCAATATCTACTCGTTTGACGATGCTGGTGACAGTGAGGCAAACATTGATGCTGACGCTGTTCGGGCTGTAGTGGCTGGCGCCTTGGCGACCGGCGTTGCAATGACTGTAGATAGCTTTACTGGTGATGGCAGTACAGCCGGCTTCACGATGTCTATATCACCGCCGAGCGCCAATTCAGTACTGGCAACCATCGACGGTGTGATGCAGTTACCGGGCACTGACTTCACGATATCCGGTGCGGTTGTGACGTTTAATGCAGCGCCGCCGAATAGCTCTAGCGTTGTGCTGAGGAACATCGGTAATACTGCGCCGGCATTGACGGTCGACTCCACGAATGTATCGCACCTGGTATCGAAAACAGGTGCAGTAACGAGAAACGTTCAATCTGCCCTGATGGAGCGAACCAGCATTTCTGATTTTGGGGCTGTTGGTGATGGAATTGCTGATGATACTGTGCCCATTCAAAACGCCCTCGATGCTCTTGAGGCCAGTGGTGGCATCGTCTTTGGTGATCCGTCTGCGAACTACTTTTTTACCACCAATATAATCGTTCCCACTGGCGTCACGCTCGATGGTCAGGGCTGTACGTTCACGGCTGATTCAACCGGGTTTACCCTGGTCAAGGTGGCGTCCAATCCTGCCGGCGTGATGACCAACAAAAACAGGTTTAGCTTTGGCTCTGCGCCTGATGTTGTTCACTTCCGTAACTTCACGCTGGACTGCGGAATTCAGGAGTTGTCGGCTGGAATCATGCTGTCGAACACGACCGGATCAAGTATTGATAACGTCCGAGTCATTACGACAGCGGGCACGTCAATGTCGGCCCTGATCGATCTTGATGGGCAAAATACTCATGTAAGGATAACGCGCAACCGCCTCGAGCAAATACAGGGCGCCGGTGTAAATGGTGCATGTATTGCAATACGGAACCCCGATCAGGTAATCATCTCAGAAGATATCGTCATCAGAGATAACTACCTGAAGAAAATCGGCCCATCGAATACTGATGAGCTTATGTGGATCAATGGTGCGGGTGGTGATACGCGCAACGTGCGTGTACTGAGCAATACCTTTGAGACTGGCGCAACGGATACATCCTCGTCGGCCCTGACCATCTACCGCTTCACTAACAGCGGCGCCATTCCGAACGCTCTTTGCTCTGACATCATTGTGTCTGACAATTATTTCAACTGTGAGCACTCAACCTTCACGGTAATCCTGCTTGGCTTTACTGGTGATACCACTGGCACGCCTTTGCACAATGTTCGCATTCGCGGCAACACGATCAAATTCAAACTCGGCGCCGGCATTGCTGCGGCCAGCAATATCTCGGATATTCTGATTAACGAGAACTCCTTTGAAAACACCAACACCGACACCACGACACTGACCGCGATCAGCTTGTCAACGTGGCCGAATGAGCCGGCGACTGTCAGTGGTAACAGGGCTTTCGGTAAGATTTCCAGATTTGCGATTGGCCTTGCAGATGTTGTCGATAATTATGTCGACGACTGCCTGATCTTTGCCAAGGGCTGTAATTCTGTGAAGGGCAATAATGCGAACTGCCGCCAGATGGCTACCATGATCGAGGTTGATTGTGACGTAACAGACAACCTTTTCAAGATGACCGAGTACTCAGGCGATGCCAGTGAGGGTGGACTGCACTACACGTTCTATGTCACTGGCGCTGATATTGGCTCAAAGATTCAAGATAACAAGGCGGTCATATACGATCCGCGCATTGGCATTCATCGCTCGTCAGCGGCGCTCACGCCGAAGCTGCAATTCAGCCGCAATGAGATTAGCGACAAGGTGTTCACAATCACTGGTGCGGCCAATAACGGTGGTGGTCTGATTCGCATTACCTCGGTGGCGCATCAAATGACCACGGGCAAGCAATGTGTGATTAGCGGGGTGGGTGGTACGACCGAGGCAAACGGCACCTGGACAGTGACATTTGTTGACGCTGACAACTTCGATTTGGACAGCTCGACGTTTACAAACACCTACACTTCAGGTGGTGAGTTCTACGGAATCAATACCGGGTTCCAGGTGTTCTCAACAGCCTTTCGTGACCTGTACGACAATTTCTTCAACGGCGTCGCTCAACGCAGAACCTCTTATGTAAGCGGACAGCCTAGCGGCCTGGTGATGCACGAAGAAGAAGCGCTCACCACTTTGGACAACACCGGAACGCCGACCGTGCGCGGTGGTCATGTATTCAAGACCGGTGGAGCCACAGCGATTACAGACTTTGACAATGGCGTGGTCGGTCAGACCATCAAAGTCATAGCGGCTCATACGGTTACAGTAACTGACGGTGCGCCAATAATTCTGGCTGGCAGTTTTGCAATGACCCCATCTGATACACTGACCCTGACGATGTTTGACGATCAGGTGTGGCAGGAAGTCTCTCGTAGCGTGAACTAACTTGAGGTAAATCATGGTTACTAAGGCACACAGTAGGATCCTGGCTCACGTACAGGCCGTTGGCAATGTTGATGACTATGGTGCTGCTGGTGATGGCAGCACTGACGATACAGCAGCCATTCAGGCAGCGGTAAGTGCTGAAAGAATCCTTGTATTCCCAGGTGACAACTACAAAATTAGTGGCACCGTTACGCTGCCGGCGACCGGGCTCGAGATTGATTTTCTTGGCGCCACGATCACAGACGGAACGCCCGGCACGGCTCACGATATGTTCCAGTGTGTCGGCGCTGAAAGTTACCTCACTTTCCGCAATGGCAACTTTGTATCGACCGGTGTTCTGACTACCTTCTTTGGTCGATCAGGGGCCTCGGCGGTAAATAAGGCGTTCTGGGATGGTTGCAGCTTTACCAAGGGACTGTTTGGCGTGGATGTCACGCTGACAACAAATTGCAGGGTGAGTGACTGCAATCTGGTGAACTGCGACAGTGGCGTGAAGTTCAGCAATGCCCTGGATCTGTATATTGTAGACAACTATTTTGCTGGTGATGGCACGGCCACAGTGATGAAAACGGCTATCAATGCCTCAGCCTCAAGCGCTGGCACTGCGCGGCGAATTCACATTACCGGGAACAATGTCAAGGACACTGGCGACTCATCCATATTTGTGCGGTGTTTCGCGGGCTGCACGCTTGAGGACGTCGTTATCAGCGACAATATCCTGCTCAACTGTGGCAAGGCGGGGATCAAATTTACCTCGCCCAGCGGCAACGAAAATGTACTGATGCGAAATTGCACGATCAGCGATAACGTGGTGCGAGGCTATTCAGTCAACGTCTCAGGATCAGGGATCATGTCGTTTGTCGACAGCAGTACGGTAACTTTTGTTCTTGAGAATGTTTCGATCACCGGTAACGTCGTTGATGGCAGGGAGCTGGGTGTTACCAGAAACTTTGGCGGTGCCGGCATCGTAACAAGAAGAATTGACAACCTGACGCTTTGTGATAACGCGGTGAATTACAGTCATCTTCATGGCGTTGATGTGTCGAATTGCAACAACGTCACCATGCTTGGAAATGCTGTCGATGAATCAGGACAGGACTGGGTTGGTCTGGATGATGACCACGCTGGGTTCAAGATATTCCAGATGGTTGATTTCGTATTCGATTCGATCGTCAGGAACACAAACTTCGGTGGTGGTCTGAACTCAGAGAAGATGCAGCATGGCCGTATTGGCGGTGTGTTTGCCGCCAATGATGATTATGGCGCTTATCTCAATAGCGGCGGCACAGCCGCAAACAGAACGGCTGACTGCATCTTTGATTTTGTCTCTCACGACAACGCGGTGGACGACATCAAGTTACCAGTTTCGCCGCTGCTGGCCCGCTGTATGTATACGCTTGGCTGCTCTGATACAACGGGTCCGGTTACCGCTGGCAGCACAGCTCGCCGCGATCTGCTGTGGAACAATCAAATCAGCGTCGGTGGGATCTATGCGAATTCTGATACCACGTCGCTTGATCTAAAGGTCGATGCTACAAACTGGATCAGCTTTGCAGATGCCAGGACGTCGACTACTGCGGCTCTGGCAGCTATTGGAGACGCGATCAACACAAGTGACGCAAAGGTGGCCGGCTGGACGGTCTGGAACATTAACACGTTAAAGCTGGTAACGGCCTCTGGCAGTGCAGCAGGTAGTGTTTGGGTCGATGCTACGGGCGCAACCGTCCATAGTCCGGCGTAGATCATGGCAGGACGAATCAACAGGCACGTCATCGAGGAACGCGATCCATCAATCTATAATCGTGCTGCAATTCAGGCTATTCGCCAGGCTGGTGACGGCATCCCTGCTCATGCGTCGGCAGAGT